>Ga0207955_1000028_pt1 | contig 63118 bp, 91 predicted proteins | sample CryBogCBE29Jun09_FD_184563 | JGI IMG/M metagenome (GOLD analysis project Ga0207955, IMG submission 184563) | Freshwater microbial communities from Crystal Bog, Wisconsin, USA - CBE29Jun09 (SPAdes) (version 2) | ecosystem: Environmental > Aquatic > Freshwater > Lake | place: Crystal Bog... | reverse complement strand
CGTAGTGAGTGATTGTTTCTCCGTTCCAGCCAGATCCGATTTCGTATTCGCAACGGAACAAGTCTCCAATTCTATCAACGGAGATACTCAATTCAGATGCGTGTGGCAGTTTTAGTTTTGCGTTCATGTGTGTGTGTTGTGTTTGATGTGTGTGTTGGATTTCTTACTGACACAACCATCCTATAACCCAACCGATGATTCGTCAACAATTATTTTGAGCCGCATAAACACTGGCTCTACAGCCAGTCTATCCCAATATTTTCCACTTCCCAAGGTCGCATTCCGCGGATCTGAACAACGCCTTCGCATTCAAAAAACACCCACACGCATTGCATCGATTTTGCTGATCGTCGTACATCTCGCAACTCCGGCAGGCATTCATACGCTCGACAATCTCATCGTCAGTAACGCCGGACTGACCTTTGGCAATAGCGGCAACCTCCGCCATGACAGACTTCCCAAAACGATGGGCTAGTTGGATGGACGAGTGTTTAGACATTCTTCTACCACATTGGCGGAGTCTTCGACCCATCGCTGATGATTCTCCCAGTCGATACCCATCGCTTGGCACATCAACTTTTCAACCGCGATTGCCACATCGTGTTGCTTGCGATATGGCGACCCTTCGACCTCCGCGGGTTCATCGGCATCGGGATGACAAAGATCCCATGCCATGACATCCTTCTCATCTACGCCGTCGTGCTTGCACAGCCAAGCCTCGACCAACTCATGCAGTGCTACCAGAAAACTGCCGTTGTCGTTACCATACGCTGTCGAGGTGATGTGCAAACTTCCATTATGCTCGTACCAGTCGCCATGTGTCACATAGCGATTCTTTTCCGGCTTAATGAAGTCGATGGTGATCACTTGTACGGAGGGATGTCTTCCTCTCTGCGAGGTGTCGGAGGATGCTCTGGAGGGTTATTTGACTTCAAGAGTTGAAATAATTCAGTCCCAACTCTTCCAGCTTCGCAATCTGCTCCAAAGCGGTTTCTGTCGATGCCTTGGGGATGTCAATGTAGTACCCACTGACTCCTTCAGCGTGCTTGAATGCCTCATCAATTGCGTCCTCAATCGATTTGTTAGAGAGTCCCACAACTGCTCCAATTTCCGGCAGTTCACCTTGGATCGGAGATATGTATTCCCTATCGCCAAATTTCATGGAATTGCGAAGTTTCACAAATTCACGAACCTCTGGTTCAATGTTCACAGGTTGCCAGTTTCCTGCCGCCCATGAACTATGAATAAGAATCTCGGCTCCGTATGTAGCTGTAGGCTCTGGATCAACCATGATTCCATGCGCGCCGTAATAAATTATCTCGGAGAAATTGGAATAGACCAGTTGCCAAAGTTCATTTGGAGGCGATGGCGATCTCATACATCCATCGATCATGTAAGGCTCCATATCCGCTCCAATTCTCACCTCGGATGACATCCAACCTCGGTATCCATACGCTTTGAAAACAGGCTCCATGCGGTCATTGAAGCGACGAACAGGTTCTGGAAGGTCGGAATATTTAAGGAACTTTCCCACATAGCAAAGATCCTTAACCTCAATTCCAGCCATAAGCTGGGTCGGTTGTTTGCCGTCAATTACAAATCCATCCGTTCCCACTTCGACACGATCTTTCAACTCCTCTTCAATAGTAAATTCAATGATTTCTTTGAGTGGGCCAATCTTGTGTTCGATCTCATCGATCTTCGGCTCCACATCCCGATAATGCGTGCAGGCGAATGTCTCAAAAGTTCCCCTCCAACGACTCACTTTGCAAAAATGCGTCTTACCATCATTTTCTTTAAGGAATGCACGCAGATTGTCTAAACCAACAATGTGCGTATACTTGCCGACAGGAAGGTCTAATGCCTTCAGGATCTGCTTGCATCCCTCACGCTCAAGCTCAAGGCACTCTCCCATTTTGCATCCCCATACCGCCTTACCCTGATCAGCAAGATATTGCTGGAGTGGGCCATGATTCACATCAGGGAAGACAAACACATCGCACTCTTCGATGTATGGGAATGGGCTTAATACTACCTCAATCTCATCGTATCCAGTCCCGATCAACGATGTCATTGATGGGAACCCAGATTCCCAAGGAGTGTACACATAGACCTTTTTGAAGTCTTGGGCTAGACGCAGTGCTTGAGACAGGAAGAGACCATGATCGATGAACATACAGGTTGCATCGCTGATGTCTTTTAGGTCTTCTTTGCGAGGGATTTCAGTTGCCATATATTATTTGCCTTTTGACTTGGCCTTTCGCTTCGTTGCATAGGCGATTGCAAGAGCTTGTTTTTGTGGCTTTCCGGCCTTAATTTCAGCTTTAAGGTTGCGAGTGAAGCAGTTCTGGGAGGAGCAAAGTCGTAGAGGCATAAGTTGTTTAGTTGTGCATTATTCGTCTTCTGAAGTCAAGTATTCGCCCATTATCTCATCATTAGCTTCTGGGTCTCCTTGTGCCGCCGCCGCCGCCAAATGATGCGCTTCTTCTGGAGCATCTTCCGCTACAGCAAGGTGTGTAATACCATCTGGATTTGTGTATATGATGTATCCTACAGATTCCCATTCCTTAATATCTGCATTTTCATCTAGCAACATTACATAATCGCTGGTTTTCATTTTTTGGGTTTATTTGGCATCTCTAAAGCAAATGACTTTTGATCGCGCATTGTGTTTACCAAGTTGGATTCGCTGGCGTTGGTGATTTTTTCGGCTTTTTCAGCGTCCTCTTTGGTGGCGGCATATCGCTTTCTGAATTTAGGGAAGTATTCTTCAGGAGTTCGTGGATTTGTGTTTAAGAAATGGTTTCCTTTTAATGGGCCAAGCATACCCCATGCATAGGCTTCATGCACAACAAAATTCGGATCTGCCTTAATTTGTGCCGCCGCCGCGGCCTCAAGCGGAGTCATAAATTTTGCCTGCTCTGGGTCATCGCCAAGATACACAGCACCAAGCTCTGGGTTAGTAGAAAGCTCAACGCTACTCACAATGTGATGGATGCGACCACCTTTGAAATCAGCCGTCATTGGCAGTATGTGATCGATGTTGAAACCATTGATGGTCAGGCCAAGTAAATTTTGAACAGCGGCCTTTCTACCCTTGAATGTATCGTCTAGCTTGATCATTTTTTTGCCGCGAATAGTCTTTCGTAACTTTGTGAATTTTGGAGTCTTTAGGAAGTCATAGAATTCTTTTTCCTTGGCCTTAAAGTTTGCTTCAGATCGCGTCCCTCGCTTGAATCCAGTAAATGAGGACTTGAACGCCGTTATAATTGCGGAAAACTCTTTCTCCTCTGGAGTTATTTCATACTGCGGAAGTTTAGCTTTTGCGTCAGATATGCTCTTTTCAGCAAGTTTTATTAGCTTTTTTAATTCATCTTTCTTTTTAGGATCTTTTTGTTTTTTGATGTTCTCTTTTGCCTTCTCAATAACCGCTGTAGAATCATTTATAGTCTTGTTCTGTTCCGCCGTCCTAGCCGTCTTAACTCCTTTGTTTGCAAGAATCAGGAAGGTATCAATCTCCTTGTCATTCAAACCAGAATTATCGATTTCATTAGAGATACGCCTAACGCTACGAGTATTGCTTGCATGGGCATCCTCACCCATAAGATAAGTCAGCAGGTCTTTTGCTCCAAACATACGAACTTTATCCTTCATGTTTTTTGCAGGCTTCCACTCGTTGTTTGCCCATACCACAATCAAGTCATTGCCAGTTAATGGATCTTTGATGGTAATGGTGCGTAGTGATTTCAGGAATGTGTGCATCACGCCACCCATGTCGCCGCCTGTAGCGGTTTGCCTGTCAGCCATTGCCAATTGTACGGCCTTTCCGGCGTGTTCCTCTGCGATGTCTTTGAATGCAGGCTGGACTAGCATCTGACCATCCCACTTAAAAGAAACTGGCGTTCCATCATGCTCGTAGAATATGACTTCTGCTGGTTGGTTATACTTGAAAGTATTTCTATCAACTTGGTTTCCGATTACTGGCAACTGATCCATTGTTGGAAGAGCCTCGTTGGCTCTGAATGGTCTAGTTAACTTTACCTTGCCATTTTTACCTGCTTTCAATGCCTGTTTGAGATATGTGTCATCTTCTCCTTTTTGTGTTATGGCTGGCTTTTTTGCAGGCATAAAGCTGATGCCACCTAGTGGAGCGAGGTTCGCCAGCGGGGCGGCAATCTCCTGCGTCTTAACCTTGAATCCTTCCCAATCTACCTTGCCGTCCTCGGTCTTTGGAAGCTCGCTGGACGGCATGAAAGAAAGAGATGATCTAATTAATTGTTGAACAGGAACTCTATCAATGCCCATTTGTTTTGCCGCCTCTAGCCTATGATGTCCATCAACAACATTGTTATCCTCATCTATAACTATTGGAGTGAATGTTCCTCCATTGTCCATTTTGTCGACGAGCGATTGTACATTCTCGTCTTTAGTATTTTCTGTAGGGTTAATATTTCCAACAGGAAGCTCAAATGTCCTTGAAAGCCCCTTGTAATCAAATTGGTTAGTATATCCAGCCGATACCAATTTTTGGAATGAATTAGGAACAACATCGAATGATCGTTTTTTTGATTCTTCCTCCTCGCTCTTTGGCATGAACCTGATGTCGTTTGACTCTGGATTGAAGCGTTGAGAGAGAGGGATCAGGTTGCCGTCCTTATCGTAGGTGAATGGATCGGCAAGTTTGGCTTGGCTAGAATTCTTTACTAGAAGCTCTGTAGAGCCATAGGAAAGTCCTCCTGCGCCTTCGGCAATTACGCCATCAGCATTCATCTCTTTCATCAACTCCTCATAAACCTCACCTTGAGTTGTTCCTCCATTTTCTTCTATTAATTCCTGTTGAATCTCACGCCCTCTCTTAATCACATCTTCATCTCTGCCATCAACAATATTGTTGATTTTTAGATGGAATTTTCGTGGCGTTCCAAATCGTTTTGCATATGAAATGTCAGGAGTAAAGTAATGCCCTTCACCAAGGTTTCCAATCTGGCTTTCATCCCAGTCTAAATCTTCTCCTCTTGCCTCTGCTTGTTCAGCCGCAGTTAAAAACTCATTAAATTGTTCATGCGATGCATGATAAACATTTTGATAATCATACCCAGCCTTCTTTGCTTTTTCATCAACTAGTCTCTGCGCCTCTTCCTTCGCCTTCTCATCGCCTTCCTTATAGCGTCTCTCTAGTTCGGCGTGATCGGCATCCGCAGGCATGAAGGAGACGCCTTTCGCAGGCTTATTTCCAATCGTGATCGTGTCGTAGACAGGGTGGACATTCCCTTGGGATGTTCTGATCTTGCCGACCACATTTCCAAGAGTAATTTCGCCCTTCGATGTCGGACGCAAGCGAGGCTCATTAGCCTCTTTTGAGTACCTAGCCATCTTGACGGCGTTTTCAAAATTTACCTTCAATGCGTACTTGTGGTCAGCATCAGTATCCTTGAATGATCCAGCAACGGAAACCAGAACAGGGTCTTCTTCTCCCTTGTTTCCTAGAGCGGCGTGCGTTGGCGGTTTTTTGCTGATCCATTCCCACCCAGCAGATTTCTTAAACAGGTTTGTTTTATAGGTGTTTCCTGTTCCAAGTGACTCGACTTGATCATCAGCAGAAACAAGTGATGGACGCGCTCCTGTAGCGTCGATTGTGGCTCCAGAGTAGATGCGGTCTGTTACATCCTCTCCTGTATCCGCATCAAACATTTTTCCACCAGCGGTGAATTCAGAAATGTCGAACTTCTTTTTTATAGATGCTGGAGGCGCAACATACTTGCCTCGCCTTTCTCCGGCCTCTGGGATCCTCTTGGTCTTCCTGTATTCAGCGTTCGTAATAACACGCTCTTCTCCTGTGCCATGCCATCTTTCTGGAGCAACTGAAATATTTGGCATGAACTGGATGCCTGTGTCGCCATCGCGTGCATAATTCACCATGTCGCTGTGAAGGACTCCGCGATCATAGTTTACTTGGTCTTGAAGAGTCTTTGGCTTCTTTAGCTGACCATTCTGCTCTGCAATGCTGAATGCCTCCCTACGATCAACAACGCGAGGCGCGCCATGCGGATTGTATGTTCTGAACTTCCACCATTTTCCCTCTCTGTCAAAAGGGTCTTTTGGTGCATTTGGGCCTTGTAGTTCAAGGTGAGTAGCACCCTCTTTTTCAACTTTACCCTGTGGCGTTGTAATAACAGCAGAAACAATCTTCTCGTTTGTTCCTGCGTATGGCTCTGTAATTTTGGATGGGACTTCCTTGCCATCAATAACATCAAAGATGTTTTTGAAGTCACGCTGGTTTGCAAAATTATATTTATTTCCTTCTGGGTCTGTATAATAAAATGGATCGTCAGAAAGGTCAGCAGGGTTTGCTCGCTTCCATTCGCGTACAATATCAAGAAGCGTACTTCTCCTTCCAATAAATTCATTTATGCCCTTAACTGAATACATTAATCTAATTGATACTTCTGGCGCATAAACAATTTTAGTGTTTCCAAAAAATGCAGTATCAATTGATTCAAGTTTTGGTGCAATAAATGCAGTAACAAGTGATAAATCAATATTTTTTACTTTTTCAAGTTTCGGAACAGCAACTTGAGATGGGCCTCTTATATCTAGTGTAGTAACTTTTTCTAGTGAAGAAAAATCAACATTTTTATTATCCGCCATTCTGGTCTGCGATCCAAATTCAATACTTTTAGCAGTTTTAAGTTTTGGAACTATTAAATCATTAGCGTGAGAAATATGTATTCGACTTGCTGTTTCTAATTGAGGCAGGTTTATTTTATTTGCGTAATAAAACCAAACATTCCCAGATTCTTTAAGTAATGGAAGATTAACTTCTCCAGCAGAATCTCCTCCAATTGCTCCTACTTTTTTTAGGTTTGGAAGATATACATTTGTGATATTTGCAGTAAGTATTTCTCCTGCGCTTTCCAAATATGGAAGTTCAAATGTTTCGCCATTTCTCTTATCAACACGCACCATTATTTTTCCAGAAACATTTTTGTATTTATTATTATTTGGGTCTTCTGGAGTCCACACAAGGCCAGTTAACAGGTTTCCATTTTTATCAAGAATGTCTTCAGTTTTAGGTGCATTATCAATAAATGGTTGAAGGTATTCTTGCTCAAATCCATTTCCATAGTCTCTTTGCTTTGGTGATGGTGGGTAAAAAACTCCATTTTGATCATAATATTTGTATGCGTCTACTGGCAAAACGCCTGTTTTTATTATTTCAACAGCCATTTTCCTAAAATTCCTATCATGGAGGTATTTGTCTCCTCCAGTTGGGCCTTCTCCACCAAGAATAAATTTCTCTGCTTCTGCGTCATATTGTGGCGCAGTAATATTCTGGGCTTTTCCTGTTCCTCTGACTTCAGCAATTTCTCCATTCTCTGTGCGTATTGCTATTTGAGGACTTCCCTCGTCAAAGTACAGATAGAAGTCACCACCAGTAAGATGGCTATTCGCAGTTCCTACAGATCCACCTGTACACCATCCAGTGCCAGCGCAGTCTGCGTTCAACTTCTCTGCCTGACCCATGTCGGATGACTGATCATACTTCTTCCAACCTGTGTAAACTCCGCGCTTTTCGGCGCGAGCTTTAATCACATCAAATACGCCCTTGGTGTAGGCGTCTTTTGAAGACATCCCTTGGCGCATATACTCCGCAATTTTTGATGCGGTTGCTCCTGAAACTTCGTTTGGAACAGCCTCATTTCCGTTGCTGATGTTCTGGATGAGCGGAACCATCTCGCCCTCTTCGTTGTAGCCAGCGTTAATCCTAAACTTGGATGAGGCATTGAGAATGGCGGCTACTTCGGATGGGGTATAGGAGCCTCGAAACGCTTCATTACGAAGATTTTCATATGTATCTCCATTTAACCTTTCTAACTCCGCTTGTTTCTCTTCCCACAAACCAATATCACCACTTGCAAACGCATCATTTATTTCAATTATCTTCTTTTGTAATTCAGTTTGTTGAGGATCTTTCATCTCCCCAAGCAAGTAATTTGCACTCTTTGCCAGCGCATTCACCCTGAATTGCGTGATCTGATCTACCCTGTCCTGATCAAATGACCTATCGAACTCCTCCTGACTCATGTTGCGGATACGGAGCCAATCTGGAGGGAAGTCTGCGGCCTGTGCAGGAGTAGCGTTACGGACTACCTTCTGGTAGTAGTTCTTAATCTTCTCTGGGTCGATTTTAGGAAAAAGCGAGGAAGACGGCTTTCCTTCATCAGTATAATACTTCTCCTGAACATAATTATGAATAAACTCATCCAAAGCCGCCATTGTAGCAGGCTTCTGTTTAATTCCGCTGTTCTCTAGCTCGCGGTCAAAAAACTCAAGGTGTTGTTTTGTTCCCTCCTCGCGGATCTCGGCAGAGGCAGGCATGAACTGGATGCCAGCTTTTGGTGCTTGTGCTTGTGGAGATACATACTGCACCCCAAATGGCCTATTCTCGGTCGTATGAGCCGCTGTGATGCCCTTTAGGATCTGCGGGGTAACTCTGGTAGCCTCCGGCCTTAAAACGCGCTGTGCAGGCTCCTCGCCCTCATCCGCTGGCAGGAAGTTGGTAAGAACCTTATTCCTGTCCATCTTCCGGCTGGTGGCTGGGCTGTCGATGATGTCCATCATGGCGTCCAAGCGGAACGACCTGACTACATTCTCAAGATCGGCTTTCTTCTCTCCCTTCTTCCTCGGAATCGTAGTCTTTTCAGGGTAGATCGTTGTGGGTGACTTGTTATCAAACCCAAGGAAATCCCTAAACTTGTCCCGCTTTGCAACAGATATAGCTGGATCATCGTCAAGGTTTACATCGTTTGGCCTTCCCTGCTCGATGTTGACAAGGTACTTATTTACGAATTCATCGTAAAATTTATCAGTATTGCCTCCCCACAAGTCAAACCAGTGTGGAATACGCTGATTCAGTAACTTCATCTTGGTATGCAGAGCATCCCATGAGATAGCTATTGCCGTAAAATTCCCTGCCTTACTGAAATGGAGGCTTGTGTATTGGTTGTCGCGGATCTGCGGCGTGGATCCTACATACTTGCCATTTTTATCAACATGGGTCGAGTAGTCGGTATAGCTCCTGCGACCGCTCTTGATTAGGTCATTCAGCTTGATGATATTTTCTTTTATTTTGAGTGGAACAATCGATTCCGGCAGATCCATGATCGCCTTGATCTGACTTGGCTGTAGCGTTCCACCCATGCTTAACTCATCCGCGCTATATGGCTCCATCCTGTTGGGAGTTCCATCATTCGGAGCGTTGTTGATCGCGTCACGAATCATCTTGTCGCGAGTCTTTCGGAGGTTCTTGGTCTCCTTTGGTGTATTCCAGATCGGGGTCACTCCATCGGGTTGGTAAAGCACCTGACTCTCAACCTCTAATCTTGCCCCGTTTGGCAGTTTGGTTCCGCGGAGTTCATCTGGAATCTGACCATATCCCTTGGTTTGCTTGGTAGTTCCATCATCATTTGCCAGCCAAGTTCCTTCGGCGGCAAGAGGGTTTTCAATGTCTACCGCGCCCCCTATCTGCTTTCCAAACCGATCATAAATCTTTGCGACCATCTTGGTCTTTACGATGCCAGAGACTCCGCCGATCCTCTGCATCAAGACGGGATTTGCGACCAACTCCTTGCGAGTCATCTTTGGCCTGTCGCTGACTTCTTCCAGCGGTGAAACCCTGCCATTCAGGTTGTGGATCATCCTAGCCGCCCTGTCGGTAGCCGCCGCGGCCTCCGGCGTAAGTTCGACGCCAGTAATTGGCCTGTAACTTGTGTCACGCGGATCCCTACCTCCGACTCCAAGTGCATTTTGGATCGCCCTAGCAACCCATGAACTCTCTTGGTGCAGGTGCGCCCAATCTCGGAGGTGATCAGCCATACCGCCAAGACCATGATCAAATCGATTAGCCAGTGTGTTAGCAATGGCATCAGCCATCACCTCTTCTCCCATGTAATTGACTACCTTTTCAACATTGAGCTTCCCATCTTGGTCAAGCAATCCGGCAGGATCTGCGAATGCGCGGATCTCATCAACGGACTTTCCATTCATGTACTTGTCGAAGAACATCCGCCACAGATCCTGTGGTTGGTATTGCCCCTTGGATGATCCAACGATCTTTCCATCCACAATATCCACATGACCTAAAAGCTCTCTCTTTGTTTCTTTCAGCAAGTCCGCATACTGCGGGATCTTCATCAGCGAGTGTCCGGCCTCATGTAACAACGCCCTGTACGGGCCTTCTGGGTGTTGGGCAAGCGTGTCCGCGTTAATGATCATCACGGGCTTTTGAGGATCGAGCGTAATGCCGGAATTAGGGTCTACACTGAATCCCTTTTGCTTTGCGATTTGCTCTGCCTGCGCTGTTGCGGTTGCCATTCCCTCCTGATTGATCTTTAACGCAAATTCAGGCGTCTTGAGAATCCTATCAACAATCTGCGGAGTAGTTAAAATCTCCATGCCGATATTCTGCTGGCCTGCTCGCATTGCGCCGTTCATTAGCTCATGCAGTTGAGCTACAGCCAACTTGAACTGCCTGTTGTACTCAAGGCGAGTAGGGACATCCGCGGTTAGCGCGCCAATGTACTTTGACAGGTGATGATCGACCATTTTCTTGGTGTCATCAGCAACCTTTTGGAACTTGGCTTTTTCCTTTGGATTACGCGCATTGTCAGCCATTGCCTGCGTATCCTGCGCCTGCCTTACCATTTCCTCGTAATTCTCGCGACGGCGATCAATCTCCATCTGCCAATTGGCCTGCTCGATTGTATTTCGACTATCTTCCGGCATATCAGCCATTGCGCTCCTGATGCTGGCATCCTCCTGACGTATCCTGTTGCGCGTGACTTCAGGAGCCTCTGTGCCGATGTGATGAACTAACGATGGTAGCATCGTCATCAATGCGCCCTGAATCGCTTCAGATGGCAACTCATCGCTAGGCGTATCGTTAAGGATACCCAAAGCACCCATGAGCGCGCCGCCATGAACGCCTTTCATTGCAAATGGCACAGCGTTTTTCTGAAGCCAATCCAACCCATGTGCGTTGATGATAGATTGCGGTGTCGTTCCGCCAAATAGCCTTTTAGTGATTGCAGACGAGTCCTCTGCCTGTCCGGCGATGCTGTAGACATTCCCGACCTTTCCATTAAGCATCTCGGAAGCCTGATCAATGTCGCGGATGAGTCCAAGACCCTGTCGCAGTGCCGCTGGGCCGTATTTCTTGAGAAGACCGCCAGTGACAGCACCTGTGACTCCTCCCCATACGCCGTGTTCTGGGTTTTCTACATAACCAACTCCACCACCGACCAACGCAGGCGTCAGGAGGCTTGTGAGTGGCTGTTGTGGTGATGTGAGGAGATCGTATCCCTTCCCTGCAAGCGTTCCCACCCTTGGAATCTGTTTACCGAAAATTGTGTGGTATCCTTCGCGTCCAATCTCGTCAGCCTTTTGTGCCGCCTGTTTTGCCTTTTCTTCAAGCACACGGCGAGCTTCAGCAACCCTTTGAGCGTATGCAATCTTTGCGGCATCCTCCGCTGTAGCCGCCTCAACCCTCTGCGCCACATATGGCATCTTGGAAATGGTCTTCTGGAGTTCGTATGCTTTGCCTGCCTTGGCAAGACCCCGCATTCCCATGCCAATTCCTTCAAGTCCTACAACTGCCGCGTTAGCTTCAGGAACTAGCAATCCTACGCCAGTTCTGATTTCTTCTTTGCCTCGCTCTGTTGCTGGCTGTAATAGCGAAGGCGCGTTTTTCTTTATGATGTCGGCAGTATCCTGCTGGAGTTTGTATTCGGCCTGCTCCGCGGACAGGTTTGGATTTTCAGCCATTACCTGATCAAGCGTAGGCATGAAATTACGCATCACGCCGGATGCAACTACGCCAAAGTTTGATGGAGTTATTGCATCACGATTCGCCTGCAATCTTCTGACATCGGCTCGCTGTTGCCAGTTGGCTTCATGCCTTTCTGGCGAGATGCCATTCATCTTTTTCAGGATGTCATCAACAATCCCAAATCCGCTTTGATGATATTGTCCGAAATTATAAGACCCTACGGGAATTCCAAGGAATTCATCCAGCCCAGTAATTGCGTCTGCGCCGACCTCCTTGAGTTTTTCGCTATATGGCCTGTTTGTGTAGTCTTCGGCATTGAGTAGCTTTCCGGCGTCCTCTCCGATGTCTCCAAGTAGGTTTATACCCTGCGTACCCATCTGCTTACCCCATTGCTTCAGGCTAGCCAGAGTCTTCTGCGCCGACATGGCATTCTGTGGACTCTGTTTGAATTTATAGACATCCCTGTACTTCGACCCAAGGTCGTACCAAGGAGCCTTCTCGTAAATTTCGTTCAGGAGTTCGGGATCTTTCGTCAGATCGACCATGTCCTTGTGATATTGCGTTATTCCCTGTGGGCCAGCGGCAATAATTTCATCTGCAATAGACGTAGGCTTTTCCTGTGATGTCTTTTGAGAGATTGCGTTGATTTCATCAAGATCGGATTGCAAATTGGGAACATAAGTTCCCTGCTCTTTTGCTTTTTCCTTTGATTTTTCAAGGCCAATATCCGCAAGCGGTTTAGTGGGGGGTTTTTTGCCTGATTCGGCTTCTTTTTTGTACGCCTGCAACGCGCCCATTGCTCCGCCACCACCCTTGTAACTTTCCTTTGCCTTGATTTCTTCAGGCGTGATCGGAGTCGGAGCATTGAATAAAGATGTCGCCGTATCCTCAATAGGCGGAACCTTCGGAACCATCTCTGATTGCTGACCAGCTACCGCACGATCAGCCGCAACTTCAGGTATTTCTGTCTTGTCTAAAGGCTTTTGAGGCTCTTCTTTTTTTTCAGATAATCCCGCAAGTTCGTTGATCTTTTGTAAATCTGCATTCAGGTCTGGATCAGCCATGATTAAGGTTGTACAGGAGATAGCATCACTGGAACAACGCTAAAGTTTTCTTCCTGCCAACCACCTACTTTTTCAGGGTCTGGGTTGAGCAATTCGTCCATGTTGGAAGGGTTGCCTTTGTTGGTTTTGATCTGTGCCATCTCTGAAGCTAGTTTTGAAAGATGTTCCTTTTGAGCGTCGTATTTGTCTTGTAAAACCTGTTTTTCTTCAGGAGTTTTTGCGGCGACAAGCTGTTCATGCAAAGCCTTGAACTTATTGGTCTCGTTATCGAATTCGGTCTTTACCTGTTTGCCAGTACGCAGAACAGGGAACTCATGCGGCCTCTTTCCTTCTGGGAGGTCTGGGCGGTCATAGAGTGCCTGCTTGCGTGCGTTTTTGGCGCGAGCATTAAATCTTTGGGCGGTATAATTGAATGTTTCTCCCATCATGCTCTTCATGGTCATCACATCTTCAGGAGATAGCCTTGCGCCACCCTGACTAGGGTCTAAAAGACCTGACTTTTCAATTTTTTGGCGCAGATCGCGCAAATATCCTTGCGTGTAATCTTGGATCTCATGGTATTGAGCTTCTGTGGGCTGTTTTCCGCTCGCAAATGCAGTAAACTTATCGATTGCATCCAAGTCGGCAATCCTCCTAGAAACCCGATCATTGGGATCCGTATCAAGAGCGGCATCTGCGGCAGGCCAAAATTGAGTGATGAGGTCAACGCGGTTTTGGATCGCTTTCCCTTCTGGGGTCGTCATCAATGCGTGCGCCCTTCCCTTAAATCCGGCTTCTTGCCTATTTTGCTCTTGGAAAGTAAGCCTGTCCTGTCGCGTCTTCTCCATGAGCCTTTGCTCTGGAGTGAGTTGAGGCCACTTCATCACAACACTTCCATCTGACTGCTCTTTTTCGGCAATAGGAGGCTCTATTCCTTGAGCCTTTGCGTATTTCTCAATCTTCCTGAAGTCTTCTTGCGATACAGCGACTGGCATACCAATCATCTGCTCAATTGCGGGGTCTTTTGGTACAGCGTTTGGATTCCATCCCTTTGCAAGAGCATCAATAACCGCGGCGCGTCCGGCGTCCGTTCCAATGTCTCCAGATTTTGCGAACGTGGACATATTTGACAGAGCCTTGTTAGGGTTCCTCAAAAGGTCAGCGTTAGGAGTGTATGTCTCTTGTGGAACTCCTCCAGCGGATTTGTAAACGCCGGAAACACTTCCCCAAGGAATTGAAGATAGCGCAGAAAGTGCGGCATTACCTTTGAGTTCCGCGGGCGGCACTGGCACTGGAGCGGAAAGGCTTCCAAATAGACTCGGTGCTGGCGTCACCTTCTGATAAGGAGCTTCGCCTTGAAGTTTTTCTGGAAGGTTAAAATCCTTTGTGGGAGGTGCGAATGAGTTTCCCTTGTATTTTTCAAGGTCTGGCAAGCTCGTATCTTCCGCGGAGGACTCTGAATCATCGGGAGTTTGAGTTGATGTACCCAATGTGCTTACAGGAAGGTTTTTTGTGCCTTTCCCTAAATTTCCACCTGCCGCGGCGATCCTATCCTTCAATAATTGCTCTGAAACATCTCCCCTGATTTTTGCAATTTTCTCTTCCTGTGCGTATTTCTGCGCCAGAAGTTTGTCTTCGCGAGCCTGATCGGTCTTGCTCTTGTATGCGGCCTGAATGCCTTGTGCAATTGCTCCAAGCCCACTAGATATTCCTTGAGTTATATATTCAGGGTGAGTTGATGGCGTTGACCATCCTGCTAGCGGTTGGAACTGCAACGGAGACTGGCCTCCTCCACTAAAAGACAGCGGCTTAATGCCAGCAAGTGCCTGTGTGTCATCGGTACGAGGAAACGCAGGTGCGAATTGATATCCGCCAGTCTCAAGTGAAAATGCCATAGTTAGATTCCTCCGAATTTCAGACCTTGGGTCGATGGAAGATTGAATTGGCTAGCACCACTGACGCCTGTATTGACAGGAGCGGCGGCAGTCATTGCAGGATTCTTTGGAGCAACTCCAGATCCGGCTTGATTATAAACGCTAGTAGGAAGCGATCCAGCGGCGGCTCCAAGGTTAGAAAGTTGAGCAACGCGGGCGGCATTAGGGTCGAATGCGCCTCCAGTGGCGGCGTACCCTCCTACACCCATAGCGTTTTGTTTTGCCGATGCATCCAATGCCTCCTGATATTGGTTTTGGAGTCCAAGCTGTTGCTGTGCTTGTTGGTTGCCGACACTGCCTGCCTGTTGAGCGGCCTGCACTTGAGAATTTCGGATAGCGGCCTGCTCTTGTTTCATTGCCTGCTGTTGAGCTTGCAATTGTTGATCTTGCATTGACTTGATCAATGTGAGCATTTGTGGATCAAGTGCCGTTTGCGTCGATTGAGGTTGTGGTGATGATCCGCCCATAGCTTTAGAATGTTACTCCGTTAAAATTTTGATTTGGGTTTTGCATCTGCTGTAGCATAGCAAGATTTTGAGCATTCATTTCAGCGGGCTGTTGTTGCTGTTGTTTTTGAGGAAGAAGTAATGCGGCAGGCCCAAGTCCAAAGAACGCGCCTTCTCCGCCAACATGATTTTTGTTGTGATGATACATGGAGTCAAATGCTGGATATACTCCAGCAGTTGCCACACCAAGACCGATGTCTTTACCTAAATTTGGATTATGTCCTCCCATAATTTTTAAGAATAGTTATTGCTTGGGCCTGAATAGGATTGTGCCATCCAAGGATATTGTTGTTGAACCGCCGCAGGAGCAGAAGAGGCAGGAGTGTATCCTCCTGATGGCATTACTGCTTTTGAACCTAATCCCGCAAGACCTCCACCGATTGCGGCTCCAATTGGCCCAGCCACAGCGGCTCCTCCAATTGTTCCGGCGGCGGCAATTCCAGTTCCAATCAAAGCATTCTGCTCGGCTTGTTTTTGAGCGGCTTGATTTATCATTGCCTGCTGATAATTCTGCCAAGCCTGTTGCTGTGCATTTACAGCCTGACCAGTTGATCCCATCATTTGGTTAATCCAATCAGTGGTCGATTGCTGTTGCCCTGCGGCATTAGCAAATCCGGCCTGCCTTGCTGTGTTTCTTTGTTGAATTGCCTGTGCGTCAGCGTTTTGAAGAGCAGATACCGCTGTGGCAGGATCAATTCCAGCAATAGGAGCCTGACCGATAATCCCTTGTGCTTCAGCTAGGGTTTTTGCGCGAAGTGCTTGAGCCTCGGCGGTCGCTCTATCATAAAACCCAGATTTGTTAATCGTGCTATCTTGAAGCCCAGTCTGTAGGTAGTTTTGTAGCCCACCTCTTTTCGTCCAATCTTGGAGTTCGTTTTGCCAAGTAAATGGGCTACTAACTTGATCTGGTGATGCGTATGCCATAATCAGAATCCAACATTTTTACTCCATTGACCCATCTGATTTTGCCAATAACTGGGATTAACATCTTGGGCGGCGGCGGTCTGGATGTTTTGACGAGCGGTTGCCGCGGCTGGATTCATCTGTTGTTCTAACTGCTTGCTCTTGTATGCGTTAATAGCGGCTAACTTGCTAGTGTCATTTAACGCGCCCTGTGGGCCATAGATATCAGGAACCCTAGCTTCAAGCGGAGTGCGAGACTTTGCTAAATCGATTGCCGATTGTGCTTTTAACGCACCAATTCCTGCTTGATTTTGCATTCCAAGCAAAGCAAGGTTCAGAGTAGGGTCTGGTGCTTGAGGTGTAGGTTGAGGAGATCCGCCCATAATTAATTCGGAATATAAAGTTCTCGTTTCAATCTGTAAAGTCCTAACTTATTCATAGTTGATTCAGGGAAGTTTGGCCTTCCATTGTCCTCTTCTGTAGGGACTCCAACATATCCTGATTTTCCTGACAATTGTGTGTGAGCCTTCCATCCAGACATGGCTTTAATGACATCATTTGGCCTAGTTAAGGCAGGATGAAACGCCGGATAGCTAACTGGAAGATAAATTGTGTCCAAGTATCCGAAACAAACATCGCCTCGATAGAACGCATGAAGGCTTGCATTCGGACTTGGCAGTATGCAGTGATCAAATGACTCTGCGAATGTCTGCATCTGCTTGAATTCTTGGGTTTCTGGCGCGACATATTTGAAGTTTATTGATTGGGTCATTATTTATACTCCAGTTGCTAGCTGGATTCCATTTGTTGATGTTTGCTGGACATTTTGAGATTGCTCCGCAATCACACTAGCCCGTGTTTTTGAATTACCACAAACAACGCATGGTAGGCAAGACCCCGTGGATGAGTACGTCATCGGCACGCTTGAATAGAGCGGAATAATGCCGTCATTTCCGTATGGAGACACAAACAGATTGGGAAACTCTGTTATTTGAGTTGATGCGTAGGTGATCGTTGGCATTAGTTGCAAGGGTTGGCTACACGATACTGATTGGCGGCATTTGTTGCCTCCTGTAGAGCTAGCGCGCCAGCTTGAGCTATGGCGTCAGCTAAAGAAATATACGAGGTGTAGGATGCCGTAGCTGTGGCTGATGCCTTGACTGCGGATTGTCCAACTGGGCATGGAGGCGTCGTGTATGTGCGTGTTTGAGTGCTAGACCATGAAGTCAGAATGTTTCCGGCGTTTTCTTGAGGCGCAGGTTCAAGCGCAACAACAATTGAAGACCCGTCCTCGGCTACAACGCATGGAGTCGTCTCATCCTGCGAAGGTTTTCCGTACGATGTATCAGACCAAGGGTCTTGGAACATTCTTGCGGAATCAATACCCATTGAGCCACACCATTCGATGAGAAGACTAAATGCCTTGTCCACATCAAGCGTGTCACTAGATTCACACGACTTGATTATTGTGTTCCTAGCAACATTTTCGGTCGTCAATCGGCGTGACTGCGTCTGCAAAAACCCAAGATCATTTATTTCAGCCGCAACTGGACTTGTTGCGTATTGGTATTCTTCTGTGACTGCTAGCAAGCGAGTATTCAGGATTTGTTGATAGGATCCTTTCGTTCCGCGGTACGAAACCCTCACATCCGCTGTTCCTGCGATCTGTGAGCAATCCATCTCGGCATACACGAATTGTTTTTTATCCATCGAGTCTCCAAGAAGGGCGGTCTCAAGCTGGCAATAGATCCTGTTTACAAGCTGTGTCGTAGATCCATCCTGCGCGATGTTCAGGTATGTGTCATATCGGTTGGGAGAGAACGCTTCCCACAGGTGATTAAACGACCCGTCGCTTGTTGATGCGTAATCTACGGAGAATGCAAACAAGCGAGGCTGATTGTTGATCACGTTCGTTGACCATGTGATTGGCCTGATGCCTGTCCACACTCCAGCCCATGCAGGACTCCTGCCATCGCTCAACTCGCTCGCCGCCGCGTAATCTAACGCCATCGTCGCGCTGTTAAGAGGCTCTAGGTAAGGAACAGAAACAAGCAAGTAGTTTTCAAATGCTGTAGCACATATCCCGCTACAATCTGCCGCCATAAGACGTTTCACCTTTGCCATCTCAAGATCCTTGAACAGAACTTGGCTGGATAGGTAATTGTTTGATGCTACGTCCGCGCTTACCAGCCCGCCCTGCGAGTACCACCACATTAACCCAGACTGGAAAGTGATGCTGTCTCCAGCTATGCATCCTACGCTAGGGAAAAGCGTGCTTTGAAAGTTTGGAGTGTTTGCCCAAGTAGATCGATCAAGAATACCGCTCGACAGGGAGTATGTTGCCTGACTTGTAAAGACATACAGGTTTGTATTGTTATTCTGGCCTACAAAATCATGCATCCCAGTAACTGGTCTAGGAACACTAAAGTCACCGCGCCCCGCGCCGGATGTGCGCTCTTTCCATCCAATAGGGTTAGCCAAATCAGATGCAGAAATGATATTTCCATTAGCCACCCACAGGCGGTTTCCTGAAAATGCCATCCAATATCCAACAGGCATCTGAAGTGCAAGTTGTCCCGTGATATCCGATCCATCCCAGTAGCATGGGGTGTTTATTCCATCTTGGATGACAACAATTCGATGTGATGGCGTAATTGTGACATTCCCGCTGGCATTTGTTGATGCTTGCTGGGTCGCTATCACGAAATTTACCTTTTTTACATTAGGATCAAGCTGGATGTTGGTCAGTTGGTATGAAGACCATGATGCAGGCTGAATTAAGGGAAATGGAGCGTAGTACACCTTGCCATCGACGCAAAATAGGGCGTAGGAAAGCTCTGTTTCAAGGGAATCGGTTCCCTGTGGTGTGTAAATCGTTTGAGGTTGTGAAATCTTGACGCCGGAGAGGTTTGTGGTAACCGAAGCGGCCTTGGATTGTTTGTTTGCGTTAAAAATGATGCCACCTTGGAAATTTCCTTGAGGTAACGACAGCCTCATGTCGAATCCGTTGCGCGTTTGAGCGACTCCGCCGCGGAAATTCACATTCTGCGCCCATTTCACCTGATTATCAGGGAGAGTCCAAGGATTGCGTACCGAATTGACGCCGTGGAGCCATCCGGCGGTAGTTTTTATCGCCCTGCCTGAAGTGATGTTGGGAGATTTCATTACCAGTAGTAGACAGACTCGATAACTGGATCAGTTCCATCTCCGTAGGTAATATTATTGATCTGCGGAGGTGTGAAAGCATGGCCTTCAAAACTTTCCTGCTGATTTTTCAAGTAGGATAAAGCCGTCGCCCAATATTTTTGGGATTGATCAAGGAAATCCTTGTCCTCAAGGTCAACCGCGTGGACAGCCGCAATAATTGCGCGGGCATTCTCAATGGGAATATAGTCGTAGACGCTAGTAATTTCAGGGTGCGCGACCCGATAAATGATACGCGCCCATGAGCATGATTGACCGATCCTAATGCGGCGATATTTTGGGTTTGTTTCAGAAGGGTGATACTGACCGATGAGGGTCATATCGTTGCTCCTGCCGTAATCAAGCGCATACAGGCTCACATACCCCGCTGTGATCGGCTTTTCAATGTGCATGACTGACTTGACGAGCGTTGGAGGTAGGATTGCGTCCACATAGAATGTGCTTGTGACGCTATTCCCTGTGCTTGAGAAGCTGAAACGACCATTTGTAAAGTCTATGTGCTGGGCATTGTATTGCGTGTCATACAACTCAAATGTGCTGTTATCGATTGCCCTTGCGTAATAATTGCCAGCAGTGATTCCGGCAGGCAATGTATCACCAATGGCGGCTCTGACGGCGATCTGATCCCCTGTGTCATAAATTTGATTGTTCGCAACGATGCTAGTAGATGCAGATGGCGAGAATGAACGAACAATGTTCATGCTGATCTGACCAACCCCAAGGTTTGTGATGTTTACAGGGTTGTTGTTGACATCCGTAAGAGAGATATTGTTACCAACAAGTGTGATGGTGTATGGGGCGGGATATGTTGTTCCAGACTTAATTGGTGTAGGAAGCGTCCCAGTAGAAGCCAATTGAACGCTTTCACCATTAGAAAGGTACTGAATATTGGACAATACAATCTGGTTATTGTATGGCGTTCCTTGTCCCGTTACACGAACAGCAAAATATGACTGACCAACTCCCAGCGCGGTTGGCGTTACTAGTGTTAATGGGGATCCAGCAGATAGCTGTGCCGTTGTTGGAGTTACTATTGTTATCGTGTATGCGGTAGTATTATTTACTCCAGTTGGCAACAAATAATCGGATGACAAATAAACAACCTGACCAGTTGAAAGACCACCAAAGTCACCATTCCATAAACCATTAAACCCAATTGCAAACGATTTGGAAAGATTGACATAGAAGTTTCCAGTGAATGTCCCAGTAATGTTGATTGTGGAGTAATCCTGATTCAGGATTGTGTATACACCCGCCCCTGCATTAATAGGGTTTTCAAGTCTGTATGCTGTTCCGGCAATCAGAGGCGAAGGCAATGTCCCAGTGGATGAGAATTGAACAAGAACGCCAGTAGATGGAAGGAGTGAAATGGTCGGAGCAGATGTGTATCCAGTGCCTTGTGAAATCACATTAATTCCAGTAACAACACCAGTATTTGAAATTTGAGATGTTGCCGTGGCTCCAGTACCACCGCCGCCTGTGATTTGCACAATAGGAGGAGCCGCATATCCAAGTCCGCCCGATCCAGTGGGAACAATGATGTTGGAAACAAAAGAAGTCTGTAGTGTTGAGATTGCTCCCGCCTGTGTTGTTGTACTGGATACGAGCGACGATCCATTCTGACCAGCCGCTAATGTAGCAGTGGCATTTTGAGAAATTGTAATTGTATTCGGACTGGTAGTTACCGAAACAATCGTGGATCCATTTGGGATTCCTGCACCAAAGACGGGCTGTCCTGCGGCCTGACCAGAGATACCAGTTACGCTTGCAAGAATTGGACTTCCTATAGTGCTTGCGTATGTGAATCCATTGCTTGTAGTAGGAGCATCAATAGTAACAACTGGAGGTAATGTGTAACCCTGACCAGATGATGTTATAACAATTGATCCAACCTGATATGTGGCAGATCCAACGGCGTCTGGTATCATCACTGCATATCCAGTTGCAGTCGAATATGTCTGCGTGGATCCTACTGGAATTGTAGGAGCAAGCGTTAGTGTAACGCCTGTTGCCGTTGCCGTAGCGGCATTGCTTATCGTAATGGAAGTTGACCCGTTAATCGCTGTGACAATCGTTCCTGCCGGAATGCCAGATCCAGTTATAGTTTGACCAATCGAAACATATGTTATGTTCGGGATGCCATCAATTGTCGTCGTGCCGTGCGTATTTCCAGTAATTGTGTATGTCTTTAGAGGAGAATCAAATGTCACCTTCGGCGTTGATGTGTACTTTGATCCGGCGGCAGTGATTTGAACTCCGACCACAGATCCAGTAACAATTGCAACTGCTGATGCGGCGGAGGTCGGCGCAGAAGGTGCAGAAACATTCAGTCCGGCGGCTGTAATCTGGTTAATGGTTCCAGTATTTGAAGTTGCTGAAACTAGTTTTACCAATGAGTTGGTTCCAGAGCCGTTGTCGGTGAATGTGATTGGATTTGTTCCAGCCGTTGCATCAGATGCGTTCGCGTGAAGCGTAAGTGATGTCGAATTGATTGAATGAACAAAGTAATTCTGCGCCGCAATCAAAGGCGTCGGCAATGTTCCTCCATTTGTGAACGCCTGAACCGCATCGCCAGTATTATAGTTGTGAAACGGAGAGAATGTGAGTGTCGTTTGCGCTCCAATTGGCTTGCGAATGTCCACATTGAATTGAGAGTTACTGCCGGACAGCAAGACTGGATTCGTTGAATTTTGTGCGTCGTTCAAGGAAGCATACACCTGAAGGTTTGATGTATCCAACGACTGCGCGAAATAGGTCGTGTTTGCGGCAAGAGGAGAGGGAAGTGAATTCCCTCCGATATTCGAGAATGTAACCTCGTTGGGAGATGCAATCGAGATTGCTGGCTGACCATTGACAAGATTTACAGAAGTCAGGAGGCTCGCATTACGCGAGTCTGTAAGCGTGACAGATGGCGCGCCGACAATACTTGTCAGGCTGATGGGATTCACTCCGGCCTTTGCATCCAGCGATGTTTGGTAAAGGGTAATCGTGTTGGCGTCATCAACTCCAATGTAATAAGTGTTTCCGTTAATGAGTCCGACAGGAACATTTACTGATCCTGAACCAACAGAGAGAACTGCGGATTGACCAGATGCCAATTGATGCGCTGTGGCAGAAAGCAATTTTTGTAATGCAGAAATCGCGACAGATCGCGTCTGAATTGTTACTCCATCCGGCTGTATGGTTCCGAATGGGAAGTCGCTCTGGGCATGAATTGGAACAAGAATTCCATCAAGTCCAGTGCCATCATCAAGTTGTGAGCGCAGGTCGCGGTTGTTTGCGTCTGTTCCAATGACTCGCAGTTGAAGTCCGGCATCGGCTTGGTGTTCGGAGATGGCAACAAGTTGTGAAGGTTGCCGGATGTCCATCTGGGTCGCCACAAATCCTCGGTCATCCCATGCCCATGATACTGGGTTGTACATTCCGCCTGCATTTACGTTGTACTGGAACAGGCGTCCTCTGAAATATGTAGGAGAACCATCAATGTTTACCCCAAGCGGAACCTCAATGCCGCGGGGAAGGGTAATTGTCTGACCATCCCAGCCAGTGCAGACATCTACCTCTTGGGTCGTTCGCAACCAGTGTCCAGACTCCATGAGGGTCTGAACCGCCTGCGTCAGCTTGCGGAAAATCTTGGTCTGATCAGTCGTTGCAAGAATCTCCGAAGCCTCGTCAAATATTTGCGAGACGAACATTGATTTTGTACCTTATTTGGTGCGCTGACTTGCCTCTTGAGCCATGCTTTTGAGGAAGTCCTCGTCACTACCGCCCTCTTCACCCTGCGCGCCACCTGTGGGAGCTTCTGGGGGCATTGGTGCGCCTTCTGGAGACCCTCCAGCGGCCTGTTGGTTAACTCCTTGAGCGAGTTGATCAACTCCGCTTGCAAGTTGGACGATAAGCTGGTGAATTGCATCGAAAGCGGCCTTGGGCATGGATACCATTACGGATCCGCCGTCCTGTGGAGCTGGAACGCCAGCAGGAGCCATGTCGGCTGGGCTAGCTGGGCCTTTTCCCATGTCGGGAGGAAGATTTTGTTCGGATGGGGGCATTGTTTGGTCGTTTGCCATAATATTAGTCGTTGGAGTTTGCTTTCGATGCGGCTTCTAAACCTTTTTCGATGGCATCATCATCGCTAGGCTCGTTTTCTTCTGACGTTTCTTCGTTTTCCCAATCTCCATGAGCGCGAATGCCATGAATCTCAAGTTCGGTTGTATAGCGAGACACTTCTTTGCCATTTACCATGACTTTTTCTTCCCGCTCCATGACTTTTTTGTATTTAATTTCAGCCATTCCTTCTTTTGGAAGGTCTTTCAAAGCGTTTTTCTCATGGAACCAAAGAGTGGGATAGTGAATATGCGTTTCCGCTTCCTGTTCAACTTTGTTGATATGGTCTTGACCCTTCATAGAAAGGTCTTCGCCAAGGTCATGGAAACCCTCTGGTAGTTTGGTTTTATTTGATGCCATAAAGATTAGTTATATATTTCTAGGAGTAATGTCAAAGCATAATGAATGTTCCAGATGTTGGATACACTATGTAAATATAATCATTAACTGGGTCACCGACTAAAATGTCAGGATTTGCGTTGTTGGTCGCATTTTGATCCCAAGGAAAATTTGCTGGAACCTTCAAAATCACCGCGCCGTCTGAACCATTTCCGCCTGCACCAACATTATTAGGAGAATTTATGTTATATGCACCTCCACCACCTCCATTTCCAAAACCTTGTCCAGAACCAGCAGGATAACTTATTTGACTGCTTCCTGATTGAGGTGCTTTATAAGGAAAAAGACTTACAAGACTATTTGCTCCGCCTCTTCCTCCGTAATAAACACCTCCAGCACTGCCACCAAAAGACCCGCCTTGAGAATAATTTCCACCACCATAAGGAGGATATGTTGATGTCTTTCCACCTCCGCCACCGCAACCTATTCCGTAATCAAGGATGCTTGTTCCAATATCAGGAAAGAAATGCGATGTCATAAATCCATTCCCTCCAACGCCACCATTGGCGTTTGGTGTAGCATCCTGACCACTTACTTGTCCCGCCCCCCCGCCTCCTGAAGTGTCAAAACCTTGTTGTGCTTCATCCCAAAACCCATCACCCCCTTTTACATTTCCATTACCATCAAAATAAGCCCCACCAGTATATGGGTCAGTCCCACCAATTTGTCCACAACCTCCTCCTCCGTTCTCTGAAGGATAATTTTCGTCTTGCCCTCCATATCCCGCCCCTTGAAAACTTCCTGTTGTGTTTCCGGCAAACGAACTTAAACCACCAAAAGTTGGGATTTGGTTTGCTGAATCATATATTCCTCCGGCCCCTACGATTATATCATATGTATGATGAGTTGATAAACTAAAAGTCCCTAAAGCAATTTGACCTCCACAACCTCCTCCGCCTGCATACCCACCTCCGCCAGATCCACCTCCATTAATTATCAAAACTTGTAAAGTGGTATCTATGCTTATTGGAGAAAGAGTAGTGTGATAGCGATTTACTTTTACTTGGCTTTTATACGACGAACCAATTGATAGTCCATGTGAAAGGACAGCATTACTCCCAAAAAGATCAATGCCTAACTTTTTAGCCATTACGGATTCAGCGTAGTAATAAAGAAGGCAGTAGTTCCAGTTGTGTTAACACAAGCTGGGCCTGTGTAGGAATTGATGGCAACAATGTCGCCCGTAGCTAGTGAAAAACTAAAGTTTGTAGAGGTTGCTCCCGTAGTAGCTCCCAATAGCACATAAGCAGTGCCGGATCCGGCATTTGAGAATATGAATCCAACGCGAGTTGAAGATGCCGTAATAGGTGTTGTTGTAGCTGTGCTGATTGCTGTCAGTGAAGCGGTGCTAGAAACCTGTGAGGAAACAGCGACAGCAGACTGATTCGATGCAATAACCACAGGCGTGGAAGAAGCCATTGCCTGCTGGCCTACAGGTAGAGTAGGAGTCCATGTGCCGGACTGCGTCACGGGAGTGGTAGGAGCCACTACTGCGTCATCGTAGTAAATTGTCAGCTTATCCGTTGAGGAAAAAATCGCACTATTAGCAAGGGTGATCGTGCTGTTCCCCCCAGTATTTGAGAAACTTGTTGCCGCTGTACCTCCAACTGAATACAGGATGCTTCCAGTAGTGGCATCAGAGATTAAAAGGATCTGTGGAAGAGGAACATTGACTCCAGTAAGCGTGATTGATTGACCAGAGATTGTGTAAGCTGAACATAGTCTTTTCATAGTGATTTTTTATCCAAGTGCGATGGAGGTTGCGATGACGAATTGTGGAGTTACGCTTTGTACTGGTTGATTTAATACGCGAATAATGTAACAAAGCAATCCTTCGCCTGTTTGCCTTGGCACTCCATTTATGGAAGTGGTATTATTGGGATCACACGGGATCGTCCATTTAATAAAACCATTAACAACGGATTTTTGAATTCCGTATGCGCTTCCATAAGTTCCATAAAGAGCCTGCGTCAGGTTGTTTATTAGTGAAGGGACTGATTCCGCGGATACCTGCGGATAAGGCAATTCTGGGGCGCATACACACCCAAAGGCACTAGTGTCGTAAATAGAACTGGAGTTACATCCGCATGACATATCCGCAAATATTGAGTATTCGTTAAAGTTTGTAAAGCCTATTTCATTTTATTGTAGTGCCAGATGTCAGTGGTCTGTCTTCCTACGCAGATTTTGAATTTCTTACGTTGTACGAGGCCAGCGCGAGTCCATTTTGTTATTCTTGCGTTCATGGTAGTAGTAGCCACTCCGGCATGATGCGCCATTTGCGCCATAGTCATCCATCCTTCTGGAACCTCTTCTGCTACAACGCTACTTCCCTCCATTTTTATCATCTCATTCAACCAATCATTCGGTGTTTTCATATGTTTGTATTTTATGGTTATACTGGCATTCTCCACACCTCACCCTCCGCTCGTTGGGTGATTTGTAGTGAAGATTGATTCAATGATTCGCAATACTCTCCCCAGATAAAAGCCTGCGTCCATGCAAAGGTACTGGGGCGATTCTTTGCGTACTCCAGCGCGCCGCGGGCGGTAAGCGTTCCGATATTGTATCCCGTTCCGCCATGTTTTGTTGGAGCGGTTGCGGTTGCGACCTTGTGCGTGTGACCGAATACTACCTTGCGCCGACTTCCGTTGCAGTATTTTACCGCCATATCGCGAGCCGCCATCTCGTTGTAGATTGTTCCATGCGTGAACCCAATATCCGAGATGTCAACTATCTGCTCGATTCCAGTGTACGGAATGAGGCGAGCTTTAAGGTTTTTTGTTGTGTCCTCGATAGCCTGAATGATTTTGTGCGCGCAGTACGCCGTGACGCTATTCTTTGAGTGGGTCAACTTCCAAGCGCGATCTTCGTGATTTCCGCAAAGCACCCAAGGGTCTTTACATCCAGCCAATAGTTCACGCAGATGAACCAGTCCAGTATCGATGTCCGGCGTCACTTCGTCTCCATCACTGCCGGATCCCGCGCCATTCCCCATCAGCGCAGAGAGATCGATAAAGTCACCCAAGTGCAAAATTGTGTCCGGCCTAAAACGCCGCTTGAATTCTAGGACTGCTTGCCATGCATTCTTGTCTACATATTTTGCGTGACTGCAAGAAACAGCAAGGAGCTTTTTCCATTTATGGGTTATGTTTGCCATGTTTATGTTTTTGCTTTTCTGGGTTTGTCGTCATCTTCGTCATCCTCGTAAGTATCAGGAAGAAACTCCCCGTCAACCCATTTATCAATGTGATTTTCTAACGCAAATCCGTTTCCATTCAGGATTTCACAATGCTGGGTCTCGCCTTCATCATCAACCCAGTTCACGAACAACGCAATGTTCTCATAATGTTCCGTAACTAATGCAATGGCTTTGTTAATTGCCTCCCACCCCGCTGGGGAAACATTGTATGGCTTGGGGTGTTTCACGCATTTTGGATATGCAGATATTTACTTAAATCGTCAAGCCTCGCATTCCATCCATTCAAAAACTTGGCGTCGGATGGATGTGCTTTGACAATCAGAGAGTTCACATTCTTTTGGTCGGCTATAAATTTTGCGGCGTTGTTGCCTGTCCTGTAAAGGATCTTGTACGCCTGATTTGCTCCACTGACTACCTTGCAGTTGAACCAGACTTCTCCAACTTTCTCTGGCATTTGATCAACATGGTATTTATCCCAGTTGTACCAGTATAGTTTAGTTGCGCCTTCCTTTGTTAGGTTTCGGATGTCGTCTTTGGTTAAGTTAAATGGCTTCTCGCTGAATTCACGATAGTCGCAACCCCACTTGGTTACGCCGCCATCATCACCTGCTACCTCTTCTGCGATGACATAGTTGTAGTCGCCGTAGTGACCTTTGGCGAATTCGCATTCATGCTGGAAGATGAACGGAAGGAAGTTGCTAAAACGCTGTGTCATGCGCTAACAGGTAGTCTTTTGGATCACGCCGAAGTTCAGTTGTATGTGATTCGTATTCAGGTAATGCCTGATTGCTTTCTATTCTTTCATTAGAATCCTGATCCATGTGTTGAAGTGCCGATATTGCCTTCCAATCCATTGCTGCTTGTCCTGTGATTAGGGTTGTTGTTATCGCTCCGAAAAAAAGAACTACAAGATTCGCCAATTCCACAATATCTTTTGCCACCTCTGCGTGGGTTAGGATCAAAAACGCAGAACCAATGAAAACAATCAGGACAGAAACCGAGGCAAAGATTGCATAGATCGCTTTCTTTGAGCCAAGTGGCTTTTGCTCTAGCTTGTTCTTGACTACAGATGACCTAGAAGGCTCCATGCCGCCCCTCCTGCTACAATTCCAGCACCGATAGAGATAAACCAGTCAGAGGCTAGTGCAGGAGGATAGAAGGCAAGGAGAATTGAAGAAAACCTCTGAATGCTAGCGAATACAATGAACCCAATGCAACTAGAGCAGATCAATAGCAATAGGTGGAAATGATGACGAACATCTGACAACTCTTTACGAGTGATGTCTAGTTGGTTTTCTGCTTCATTCAACTTTGCCGTCTGTGCGTTTACTGCATTTTGAACTACTCCTAGTTCTTGCTTTGCGGCAGACGCTTCATCTTGAGCTTGGTGGACTAGTTGACGCTGATGTTCAATCGTCTTGATAATGTCATTTTTAGTTATCGTTGTAGCTTGAACACCGACTGCCATGACAAATAAAATTGCTAATGCTATTCTTTTCATTTCTGTGTTTTAAGCCATTGTTCGATCACGACTGACTTGCTGTCAACCGCAGAAAGATTTCCTTGAACCGCAGAAATGTTGTCTACTGCTGGAGCTACTGAAATTGAAGATGGGGCGTGCGTACATCCTCCTAGAATCATTAGTATTGTTCCTAGAAATGGAAGTAATGCTTCCCAAGTCTTTTTCATTTGTGTGACTGCTTAATGATCGTAAGGACAGATGCCGTTGCTGATAGCAGGAGGCAGATCCATTGAGCAAGAGGAGGAACTTCAGGAACAAACGAAAACAATAAAAAGCTAGCACTTGTTGCGGCTCCAAGTAGAGGCGTTTGTCCTGAAGAATGCATTATGGTGTAGTTGTTGTATCAGGATTAGCTGAATTATCAACTGGGTTTGCAGTCGCATCCGTTGTCGTTGAATCCGTAGTAGGAGCAGGAGCAACTATGGTAGGTTGTGCAGATACTTGGGCATATAATGCAACATCGTCAGCATAAATGGTGCGTAATATTGCTATTTGATCGTCAGTAAGAACTGGTTTTTTATCTGTGCTGGTTTCATTAATAACTGGAACTGGCGTTGGAAGCCCAAAGATTGCGGCTAATTCATTAAAATCAGATTTGAAATCGTGATACACGATTCCCTGTGGAGGCGTGAGTCCAAGAAGAAGCGTTTGCTTGCGGAAGTGCTTGTTAATTGTTGTTTGATCTTGCTGACCAAGCCAATCAATAAATTCATCAACACCAAGCCAGCATGGAACACCGCCAGTTCTCAAAGCATAAGCGGAAACAAACCTTTCAATAGGGTCACGAATAATTGCGTGAGGAGTTCCAGATGGAATTATTAATGTTTTAATTCCAGAAAGATTTTGAACAGATTGTCCAATATCAAAATAAGGATCGTAAAATGTTTTTCTTATGAGACCAGTGAACAATGAAGAAGCATTTCGATAAATAACACAATAAGAAGTTCCGTTTGGAAGGTCTATATAAGTAGACTTTATTGGATTTTCTGTCCTTACTTGCGGATAAAAACCATCTGTATTTTTATCGTAATAAAATCCTATCCTAGCCTCACGCCTTCTTTTCCCACTTCCAGCAGGAAATGATTGAACAAGTTTTCCTTCTTCTATATTTCCATTTCCGTAGTTGTTTTTAACAAAAGTTATTCCATCTGCTTCTGTAGGAACATTTTGGTCATCTACTAAAATTAAAGTAGAAACAATATTGTTTGAGTCAAGTAAAGCGAATGTAGCCATATATTTTAGATAGTAAATTGTCCCTGTGTTGTAAATGTTAAAATTGTATTTGATCCTACTACATCTCTTTGTGCAGTTGGTGTAAATGTTCCTAATTGACCAAATTGAGAACTTGATCCCATGATTTTTACTACTCCTTGTTTTCCTTTTTCTGCGTTAGAAGTATTTCCAACGGAACCTGCATTTCCTCCGCTTCCATAATTGTCATATCCATTTCCTCCTGTTGTGGCATCGTCACCATTCCCATAAGTACCACCACCTCCAGCCGCATAATAAATTGGAAGATTAGTTACAAAATCAATAATAGGGATACCATCACCACCAAAAAGTTGCGTGTAATTTCCGTTAAATCCGTATCTATCATTATGAGGAAGTGTGATTCCATTTCCTCCAGATCCACCTATGTTATTTCCAAGAAGCGTTCCTTGATATTGTGCTGTAACTCCAGAATTACCACCGATAGCAGTAATATTTGTATATGGAGATGAATATATTTGTGAATTTCCACCATCCGTTGGATCAGCTACTTCTGTATTAGAAGTAGCACTATTACCATCTCCATATCTTGCACTAGCACCAGCACTTCCAACATAAATATAATATGTATATCCTTTCCTAAAATTATTAGATCCTAGCAAAACTTGGCCTCCATTTCCTCCAGTTCCGTATTGAACTCTTTGGGTGTCTTGCCCACCACCACCTCCTCCTACAAGTAAATATTGAAGAGTAACTCCAGCAAAAGCAGGATATCTATAAAGCCAAGCATCAGGAGTTAGCTTTAGACCAAGGTATGGCATGGTTTAAGCGTTGTATGCGATAATCGTTCCGCTTGCCAGCGTGATAGCAGAGAAGTTACCAAAGAAAATAGTTCCAGCAGGGAAGCTGAATGTGCTAATGGCAGTACCTGTGCGAGTAGAATCAGTAAGCGTTGTAAACACTGCTGTAGCTAGCACCTGAATGGCATACCAGTTTCCTGTGCGAGCAGTTGTGTCGTTAAAAAATGTTGATCCTGAAATTGCCGCATTGTGATCTTTTACAGCCAGTGGGCCACCAGTGGTATTGTCTACTTCAATTCCATTTTTAAGGAAAGTGAGTACGCTTGCTCTAAAGTTGGCAGTTGAGAGATTGGATGAGATTTCAGGGAATTGCGACATGGTTTTAGTTTAATTGTGCGATTGTTATGTTAACTGATCTGGTTGCAGGTATAAAACCAGAAGCTGGTGATGAAGATAATTGCATTCCAGTTCCACTAGAAGACCAATACCATTGCAATGTATCTCCAGCATTAAAATTTCTTACATTCTCAACATTAGCCAACACTTGATTATTGTTTGTGTAAAACGAGTATGCGGAATTGGTAATGGTAACTCCATTGACCGCAAGCCAAACATAAACAAGTGCAGAAGAACCTCCACCACTAAAAGCACCAAGAAAGTTTATTAGATAAGCACCAGAGTTTGAAAATGTAATTTGATTTCCTTTTGCTACGGAAATACCATTTGAATATTCTGTTTGTCCAATAGCTACAACATTTGGAGAATTTGGAACAACATTTGTTTGAGTGGTCTGATCGTAAAGACCTGCGAAGTTTGAAATATTTACGATTTGAGGATTCGTAATCAGTGTCTTGGAGTAATTGTTCCAAGATGCACATCCAGAAACTAGTCGAGTGAGTAGGGAGTATTCTTGCGGTGTCATTTTTCAGTAATTGTGAGTAGTTGAGGTGACCGATGCAAGTTTTATCCTGCATCGATCACCGATAACTAACTACCTATTACAGACCTGTCGAAGAGGTCGAGCAAGGAAGAGGCGCACCATCAAATGGGCAACGCTTGAACAGGATCGGAACCACATTCTGTGGGCGGATCGGTTGGATCGCACGCTGAATCTGGTAGATATGCTGACCGAAGTCACCATACAGGTTGCAATCGTTATCACGGAAGTATGTCCACTCAAGTTCGCCCATAGCGAGTTGGGGAGCGAAACGGAACGTACCCTCGCCAACGTAGGTTTCAGGCACAAGACGCTTGAAGGCGTCTCCGGCGATCACGAAACCGACCTCGTAAGGAGCGGAAACCCATGATGGGTTACGGCGTTGAGCAAAGCCGTTGGTAACGGCAGAGCTGACGATAGGATTGACAAGCAAGAGATTGCCGTCGGATCCAAATGGAAGGCCGTTAGCTCCGGCGATAGCGCGAAGAGGCTGTTGGTCGATACCAAAAGCGAAACCGCGATAGCCTTGGAACTGGTAGCCACTGATGCTGTCCTCACCCAGCTTGAACGAACCAGCGGTCAAATAAAGGAGATCCTCTTTGACATCTGCGTCGTTGCGGATGTTTTCGATGGCGTCAGCGGAGAGCATGACTTGGAAGAACTCACCCTCTTTGGAGGCAAAAGGCTCTGCAAGCATCTCTTCACGAAGGAAGGTTCCGATGCGATAGAGTGTCTTGAAGTTCAGAGCAGAGTCAGGAGCGATCTGCGCGAACTTGGTGTTGATCTGTTGCATATCACCAGTGAGGTTGGCGGTGAAAGCCTGTGTCGAGTTGACAACATACTTCACGCCGGACTGGATGAGATACTGGTAACGGATGTCAGCGTTGATGATCTGAAGGATCGTCTTCTCAAGCGAGACTTGAGCTTGGAGATACGAACCTTTGAACGCTGTACGAGCCTGCTTGACGCAGACGCGAGGCCCAGCACCGCGGAGGGTCTGGAGGTTGAACTGATACTCCGTTGAGCCAACAACATCGGGAGTAGCACCGACTCCGCAAAGAGTCGTGTCATCCACGAATTGTGGGCTAGCCAACGAAGCGGCAGGAACCGCCATTTCCTCGACAACGGAACGGACAACATCAGAGACGTTGGGAATCGTTCCACCATCAATGGAGTTGATGTAGGGAGACTTGCGAGCCAGAACCTTTGCGATTTGTCCGATGATGCGGTTAACATCCTTGGAAGCAAAGTTCTGAATCGTAGCCAAAGGGATACAATTAGAATAAGAAGCCATTTTGTTTTGTTTGGTTGACTTGAAGTGGTCACAACCAATTTTGGTAGCGACAACCCCAAGGGTGTACGGCGACTGCGTGCAGTCACGATACGAAGTTTGGTTTGGTTTGTCGCTAGCGGCACGCTCTAGCTTTTGTTTGCGGCCAGATTTGGTAAGTTTTTGCGACCCTTACCGAGTCACCTTCATACGGAGAAGGCACACCGAGTTGTTTTGCTTTTACTAAAAATTTTATAGATGGTCAATATTATTTTTTGCAAATTCCTACAACTTGTTCATGACCTACTTGGAATCTGCTAAACCCTGTGACTTCAAATCCTGTTTCTTCCATCAATTTTTGAAGGTGTAGGTAATCATAAATCCAAATATGTTCTCTCGCGAAAAACATCCTATCTACCATTTCTTTATCTTCCAAAATAATTGGTGATTGAATGATGAGTTTTCCATTGTTTGCTAGCAACCTGTGGCACTCTTTTAGGAATCCTATCCCATCTTCCACATGCTCTAAAACATCCAAAGCAATAATGTTGCAGACAAAGTTATTAGGCCAATCGTTTGTAACCTTTGGGAAAAACCCAAAATGCAAAGTGCTATTAGGGCAATATTTTTGCATTTCATCTTTGTATGTAGGATCAATTTCAATTCCATGACATTCAAAATCTTTTTCAAGTTCTCCTAGTAGGTATGCCGGAGCGCAGGCAATCTCCAGTATCCTTTTGGGATTTCCATAGCATATTTCTGCTTTTACCAACTCATTTTTTCCTATGACATTGGTTACTTGCTCATCAATCGTTGAATGATTCTGATGTGCTGACCAATATTGATCATTGTATATCTCGTTTGGATCATCAAACGCTATGCTTTTATAGCTTTTTTCAGGAGTGATTATGTAGTTTGGGTATTCTTTCATGGTTTCACTTTTTTGCGTGTATGTCTTTCCATCCTAGCTTTTCTGAAACTAATACATTTATGAAATTGTTTTGATCTAACCATTCTCCTTTGATGTCATCACCGAACGGGCCTGCCGCATGATGAGGAAATGTAATTTTTTCTATTAGTCCATCATTATTCTTAATCAAATGGTTTTTGTAAGCGTCACTCATAGATTGTCCGTCTATTAGTTTGAAATTATTGTAGTTTCCAAGTGCAACTAGAATGCAGAACACTTCAATGTTATGAGACTCCGCGGATATGTAATCTGGATAAATTTCATTTTTAAATAGATCCCTTAAAATTGCTTGATCGTAAAATTCTACATCGATTTTAATGTAATGAGGATCTCCGTATTTCTTTATTACTGATGAGGCAGTCTTTGCAGGGAGATATATTTTTTCATATTCACCAATTTTGTCCTGACTTGGTTCTGGAAACTGATTCAATATATTTGCTTGAAGATGCCTATAAAAGGGAACTCTTTCTGATTCTATCCCTTCAGAGATTACAAAGTTTTCTATTATCAACCTTCCGTCAGCAACTTCTTTTTGGAACTTTTCTCCCATGAAATTGCATAAATTCGGATCTGCTTCACAAGCAACGACCACATCTGCTTTTTTTAAGTAATACGCAAGATCATCACCATTATTTGCCCCGATGTCATATATAATTTTTTCCATTTGTTTTATTAAGATGCAGAAATGATGGACAGGATTTGGTTTGCGTAATTCTCTTTTCTATATTTGTTATTTGTTCTGACGCAATTCAAATATCTCATATACAATTCTTCTTTGTTTTTAAGAGAGTTGATAATCTTTTCTACGGATGCCTTTGCGTCTATTTCACCATTGGTTTTGTTTGGCAAAATGATTGCGTTTTCATCTGTCCATTCGTGAGTCCACTTCAAAGAGTTTTCTTGTAAAGCCATTAAAGAATTAGCAGGTGATTCGGCATGCCTAAAACATTTTACTCCGCATCCATTAAGGCTAACGCTTATTCTGGACGATCTCTGAAGATGTAAAACCTCATCCATGTGTAATCTTGAGTGATGAGGTATGAATTGTGTGAATATCAATGGCAATCCCCTTGAATCTTTGATCTGACCTTCAAGATGACTTCTTTGACTAACGACTGAATAATTCAACAGATGTGCTGAATTGTAAAATTCTGCGTGTAGCTTTGGACGAGAGGGATTGCTCCATCCCCAATTAAAGAATACATCCGTCGACCTTCCCCAAAATGATTCATAGTTGTTTTCTGGTTCTTCTCTATGCAAACAAGGATATTCTATCGGGTAAATAGTGAATTCAGCTTTTGCGTGGTTACTAGGCAACTCTCTTTTGAAGTAACACTTTATTTTGCGTTTCTTCAGTGCTTCATCTAGCTTTAGATACTCTGTGTTTGGAAATTTTCCAGCATGTTCTGATGTATTTACTCCGTAAAAATGATCAACATCAGTGTTGTCATATCCATATTCTGTAAAATCAATTACAACGAATTCTTTTCCTTGCGTCGAATTAAATTCTATTTCATCAAATATGAAAGAGTCTCGTTTGGTTATTTCCAAGCAGACTAGATCCGCTTCATTCAGTGAAGTTTTGTGAAAATGTTTTGTTATCTCCGTGCTGTCGTATGCGATTACTTTGTCTTTGCTTAAAGATGTGCAGTAAAAATTCATTACGCTAACTTATCAAAATCTATTTTACCATCCAAGCAATACCAAGCACCTTGGTATTCTACAATGCTGTTTGGTGCTGGAGCAAATGTTTCCTGAAGCAAATGCTTTCGTAATCCTGCCGCTATCCAGAAAGAACTTGATTGATTGCCGACAAAAAAATCTGATGCTGAAATAACTTTTGCAACATCAAGGCAATTTTCTGTTGGATAGTAATCAACATCACCTATTTCATTGCAAAAATCTTCATGCTCTTCTTTTCTTCCTACAAAGAGTGCCTTTTTGCCGAAATGTTTGAGGACTTTCTTCCAATTAAATTCAGGATTCCTGTATCTTGGTGTTCTGTTAAAGATTACCCTATCTTTGCCGTTAGGATCATCTTCTACTCTGATCCAAGGTTGATTTATGGTAAGTTTTCCGTTCCTTGGCACAAGATTGACATATCTAGCTTGAGAATCGGTCAAAGAAATGTGGTCGCTATAACACTCACGCCATCCTGACATATCATAGTCGATAGATGTCGCATAATTAAATGAAACCTCAATTCCTTGGCTTTCTAAAAGTGGCTTTAATGAATCATATTTGAATCCTGACATTGGCTCCATCCAATGCTCATCACGAATCATTAGGTTGGTTCCTCCAATTTTTTGAAATACAGGAAGAAATGCTATAATGTCACCAATGTGTCCTGTGTGAACACAAGTTATTCGTTTTGCAAATGGGCTTCTCATTCTTCAGGTGATGCAATATTTTTCATTGCCGCAGACCTCGGTAGTTCCGGCGTTGATTTTGCATGATGCAAATTTGGTAAAATAGAATACAATCCACCTAGCACTTCCAGAACATTTGCCTCCTCAATCATTTTACTATTTTCAAACAACGGCTCTATGAGGAACTTTTTAATAGCATTCGCGCAATGATCTTGAGTCGCATAAAAGATATAGGCCGGACTTCCAGCGTTTATTTGCAGAGTCGAATCAACTTCATATCCTTCTGCGAGTTCTGGCTTGAAAGCCTTATTCAGGACATCGTAGTCAGACATCCACCCTCCTCCGGCGGCGTGCAGGGCGCACCATCGGATGTAACGAGCGACAATCCAATCGAATCTGGCGACTAATTCGGCAGGTAATCCCATAGATGTCTGCATCAACTTTTGTTGTAGCTTATTGTAAAATGGGCTTGCCTGTGCATGGCTCCTATTGAGCATGACGGGTTCCCATCCGTTGTGAGTCCAGCTAGCCTTCCACCAGTTCGCGCACGCGAATTCCTCCTGCTGATTTGAAAGAACGATGCTTTGGTAATAAGAATAGATTTTTTTCATCAATAGGTTTTGTAGCCAACATGAAACACTGGCAAGCCAAGATCCACATGAGGTTGGTGTCCGGCTTCCTTGGCGCGGATGCAGAACGAGACATCCTCGCCGCGTGCGCTATCAAATGGTCGGAAATAATCGTAGTCATAGTCTGGAACATCGATTTTAAGCGAGTCCCCAAACTTTTCCTTAATGTCGTTAAATACTTTTCTGTGGATCAACATACACCCTGTTCCAACCCAATCGACTGGAACGATGGCATCCTCATAGGCTTTCGCCCGCGGTGCTAGCAGGTGATCGGCGCACATAATAGCTCCTCCTTCCTGACGCCCGAAGTAAGCCGCTCCAACAAGGTTCTTACCTGCTCCAATCAATCGGTGAAGTACATGACGCTGGAGAGGTAGATCGCCAAGATTGCGCGCTCCGGCTACCCAATACTTAAACCATGCAGGCCGTCCGATTGATGGGATGATGTCGTCGTCGATCATCAGCATCCATTTTGCATCAGTTTCAAGGAACTTGTGAGCAAGTCGGTTGCGAGAGTGTTCAATCTTCGCGTCGCCAATACTCATATCGAAGCGGATCTTGTCACGACCAAAGTCTAGTGCAAGTGCCACATTGACCGCGGCAGTGACAGGATTGCTAGACTTGTACCAAGGCCAGCCAACAAAGATGTCGCGACCAGCGAACTCACAGCGGTACGAAGGCAACCCTTCTTGGGTTCTTGATTCGATAATTGGATTAGAAACTCTGGGTGCTTCAACTTTTTCTAGTGCCTGCTTTGGCTTGCGTCCTCGTTTAACTGCTGTTTTTGGGATTCCAAGAATCTCATGCTCTAGTCTGATTTCATCTGGAACTACAGGCCCATCTGCTAGCGTTTCTCCAGTTGGATATTCTGGTTCAGGTTCAGGTTCTGGTTCAGGTTCAGGCTGTATAACAACAGGAACAACTGGATCTACTGGTCTCCCGTCCAACCTGCGCGGAGGTGGGATCGGCGTATTGAATGGGTCGGATGACTCAAGAGCGCGGTTTGTCCTCTCCTGCATCGGAGTGCTAACGGGATCGCGTATTTCCATAATTATGCTCCGGCTTCGTCAAGTCCCAGATCGATTGCATCGGATGCAGACATCTTGATGCGCGAGTTGAGATCGTTGTTCTTGATAGTGGATGGCGTGTTCACGCTTTGCTTTGGCATCTTGCCGGAAGACTTCAGTTTGCTATTCTCATCTGTCAGCTTCTTGACTTGTGCCTCAAGCGCGGCTTTCGCGTTCTGTTCGATTTGTAGCTGGTTTGTTAGCACATGGCTGTAGACAGCCGCCGCGGCGACAGAAGCTCTTTCATTGGCGTTTTGAGGCCATAGCGCACTATTAAACTTGGTCTCCAAGCTCTGCACTACTTGATTGTGCTTCTGGATCTTCTCGATCTGCTCCTGTGTAGCATTTTCAGGAGTTGCTTGATACCTAGCCCAAGGAATTTCCTTTGTCAGCTCCTCGACATGGTTACGAATGTTTGTCGTCTCGTTCTCGTACCACTCATTGGACTGATTTTGACGCTGTTCAAGGATTTTCTCCGCGTTCTCGGCGGCGTAAGCGATCTCGCCTTCCTGTTTTTCTTTCAGGTCGGCAACATCAATCAGGTTCCTCTTTAGTTTTTCAGCGTCGGTAAGTCCCAGCTTCGACAGGGCGTTCTGTTGCCACCACTTGTCGTCAATCTTATCCGGCCCACCTGCCTTCTCAATACTGGCAATGACATCATCGCTAGCACCATTCTTACGCATGATGGCATAGATGTTCTCCTTCGCCGCATTGATAGGCTGGGTGTACTTGCTTTGGAATTCAGGATCATTCTTGATGTCGAATATTTGCCTGAACTTCTTTAACTCCTCGTAGTCTTCGGGAGTCTGTGCCGGACGCTTCTCGGCCTCGGCTAGTCTTTCGCGGAGGACTTGGGCTTCCGCCGCTTGCTTTTTGTATTCGCTAGCGGTTTCTTGGAGCTTCCTCCAATTGTTTTGATTCTTTTCGGAGAGATTCCGCGGCTGTTCGATGGCGAGAATTTCTGGATCGATTTCGGTTTTTTGTTCTTGAACGGAACTGGCTTGAACTTCGACTCCAGCCTTTGGTTCGGATACTTCTGTACCTGATTGAAAAGGCTCTGGAGTAATTTCGTTATTCTGTTTGTTCTCTGTTCCAGAGATGCTATCAAGTGTTGTAGTGTCTTCATTCGATGTTGTGGGTTGGTGTTCAGTTTCTGGAATTACTCCAGTCTCTCTTTCCGCTTCATCTAGAAGCGAATCGATAGATTCGTGTGTCGCCGGACTGATAGGGTCGGCGTTGAGGTTCTCGGCTCCACCATCGGGATTAGCCGCGGTGATTTCGGGTACTAGGTTTTCGTTTTCTTCCATAATTTATAACACCAATTATTACATTGATGTGAACGACGCCGACGAAGCATCATCCTGTTTGTTTTCGTCTAAAAGTATATCGTTGAGTTGGCGAATAATAAACTCCGCGCCTTCCTTATATTTTGCCTCCAGAGCTACCTGCTCAATAGTGTTGCCAGTGGTAATGGGGACTACTGATTGCAAGAAAGTGATCAGCTTCCCACCAGTTTTAGAATTGTATTCACGAAAGCGCGCAGAATCAGATGTTTCCCATTTCATAATTTATTTGTTGTGTCAGAAGACGCATAGGTTTTCTGACTATTGGATTAATATGTCAATAGTTATTTATTGCAATGGTCTGCGAATCAATACTGCATTTGGTTCTCTTTCTTTCATATAAACTTGCAGATCAGCCATTCTTTTAGGATCTGATTCCATCCATTTAGAAGGTTCGTATGCGTCTCTTCCTTGGGCGTTGCTCCATTCTCCGCCCATGTGTTGCGGCGTGGAGTATTTAGATCCTGTGGAAAATGTTGGATGATTTGGCATCTTAAATTCGTCTGTCATGTGATGACGAATAGGATCTGGTTTCACATCAGCTAAAAATGCGCCGCGTAAATCATAATCAGAGCCGCTGTCATTGGGAGCGTTCACAGACTTCCATTGCTGGAATTGAGATTCCTGCGATGGATTTAAGTGCGTTGCTTGAACGGCTCCGCCCATAGTTATTTCAACCCTTCGGTGATGTCGCTAATCGAAGCCTTCGTCTGGGATGTTCCCTTGAATGCCCCTTGGGTAGCGTCCCTGCCAAGTCCGTTTTGACTTCCACCCATCATCTTTGCAAGTTTTTGCATGGCTGGGTTGATCAATTTGGTTTGCACGCCTTGTTTTAGGTCAGAGCCAAGGCTGGCTAGTTCTTTGTCCAGCTCTTCAGGAGAAACAATTCCCTGATCGCTCATGCCCTGTTTTTCAATGCGCTCATAATTAGCCTGCAACTTTTCATCATCTGAAAGATTGGGTTCAACCATTTTTTCGGCTTCCATTTTTTCATACTTGCGAAGTGGCATCTCTTCTTTAAGTGGCATTGCTCTCATAAGAGAGACATCCTGTTGAATGCCGCTCGGATCGATCATGCCTTTGATCTCTGTGCCGGATTGAGGTGTTTGTTGAATTGGATTTGCGCCGCCCATAGTTTTAGTTGGTTTGTTGTTGAAGTTATGCCGCGGTTGGCGGTCTTGGTGGATTTGCTATGCTGTTCACTGATCCGACTTGGTCGGGAGTCTTTGACTGATACTGGTTTTGGAGCATGGTTTCTTTCGCTACACTAGTTGGTCGCTGACCTCCACCGCGGTGATGTGCGGCGGCAGGTGCAACCTCTGGAGGCGGAGGAGTTCCATGTCCGGCAGTCAAATGCTTGTGAGCCTCTTTCAGTGCCTGCTTGTATTTTTCAATGGCCTGCTTTGGTGCGCCCTTGGCCTGTGCCGCCTCAACATGGCCTGCAAAGTGTTGCATGGCTTTAGCAAGCGGTACTGATCCCTCTGGAGTTAACCCTCCGGCAGGGATGTTGGCAATGACTGGAATCAGCTTTTGCATCATCGTGTCGAGGTGAACGATGTCGTTATCCCTCGGAGATACTGGTATCTCCTGACCCGCAATGATTGACTGAAGCTCAAGGATTTGTTGGCGAGTTGCCTCGATGGCAAGTGCCTCAACCTGATCCTTCGGCAGAATGACTGCGTTGGCAACATTTTCGCCCAGCTTTCGGCTCCAATCCAGCTTGAGTAATTCATCCTGATTGACGTTCGGATTGCCCGTGTAGCGTTGGATGAGTGAGTCCAGAACGACGTTGTCTTGAGGAGTCGTGTCCTGAAGAAGCTGGCTGGCAGGTGAGTAAGCGATCAAAAGGATGTCGGACGGAGGTAGGTTGCGCTCCAGCATATTCAAGCAAGTGTGAATTGCGTCTTCGTCCAAGTGTTCAGGAACCTCAAAGGGAACTAGGAACTTTGGCATCTCCATCATCGAACGATCAAAGGCGTCCACAACTTCACGGCGCGCCCAAACGGCGTTAGGCTCTGTCTGGCGAGCCATGTCCAGCATCGCCTTGAGATCAGCCGCCGCCTTAATGTGTTCAGGATGGCAAATACCGCGTTGCATCCTCTCAACTGCCTGTGAGAATTGGCGGGAGAATCGCATCAGGATTCCCTCGCGCAGTTGGTTCTCAATAGCGGCTGTCCTATTGACTTCCGACGCCGTTTTCTTTTGTCCCTGCGTATCCGCGGGAGTTGATGGCAAGAATGTGCCGACTTGGATTTCTGCTAGGCCGGAAATGAATTGATCCAACTTCAGGAAGTTTTCCACATCAGAGGCGAATGATTGAGGGATGACCTCGTAACCCTCTGCAACATATGCAACAGGGTGCATGACCGATAGAGGAGCAACTCCAGTCTTGGCGTTTGGCCCCTTCTTCAATAGCAACAGACCCTTGAGGTATGCGTCATCCACGGCAAGGTTGCGAGCTTTCTCGACGGCGACATGGGTATTGTAAAGATCACGGCCTGCTCCGCGGCTAGACATCAGATTGCCGGATCCAATCTCTACGCTGAATAGCGCGAGACACTCACTCATCTTGTTGTAGCGATCTACCTGCGTGCAGATTTCCTGACCGCTCTTGTCATCAAATAGGTATCGGCTGATCTTGCCGTGAGGTTCACGAACGAGGATCTCGCCCAGTTCGACGTACTTCGCGTCGTTCTCATAACTCGCGCCGTAGGAACCTTCGCGGATCCAATCCTCATACCTACGAGCGTCGTCGTCAGCATCAAGTGTCCTGCCAGCAGGGATCGCGTTGTTGATACTCTGGACAAGGTGATGAATGTGCCATCCAGCGGATGCCGAAAGCTCTGGGTTTTCCAACACAGGAAGCAATTCAGCGATCTGATAGCGTCTCTTTCGCGCCCAGATCGGCGTCTGGTCAGTTTGTTGGGGAGTCTCAATGGAGAAGAAGGTGTAATCTTGTCGAAGGAATTCAGGCTTCCAGTCGCGCAGATCGTCCCAGCACATACCGCAGAATCCGAATGTCGTATTCTCATGGACAACCTGTGCCACAAGATCGTCGAATCCCTTCCACCCGCGGATGCACTTCGTAATCTCCTCGCGGAATACTTTAGTCTTATTCTCGGCGTCGATACTCTCAATCGGATACTCGGCAAAGGTAAGCGTAGCCGCCGTCTCAATTACCTGCCGGAATGGAGGCTGGATCCGGCTGATCATCGTCGAAATGAATCCCGTCGGCCTATTCGATCTCCAGTTCTGACCCATCGACTCCAATTTCTTGGCGTTGTATGGAGGCTCGTTATTGAGTTTTTTCTGAATCAGTTGATTCTTCTTGTTACGCTCGACATTCTGTTGCTTTAGCCGCCTGTAGGCACTATGCGCCTGTGTGGCGTCCTTGAATGTCCGGCGTACCTGAAGGGTATCTGGATCTATTGTGTCAAGATTCCCAATATCTGGGTCAACCACATCGAGGTCAAGAATGCGTGGTTTATCATGCGCGTCAGCAATTCTTGCGGATTTATTTGCAAATGCATCTGTAATTTTCGGAGGAAGTGGTTTTAGGTTTGCCATAATTAGATATTTACCCAGCAATTCGATGGCAGATCAGATGGCTTGTGAAGCTCTGACCTGTCAAAGAAAATAGCCGTCCTGTTGTCATGCCTCATGCTACTGCAACCGCCAAGCATTGGGCTTGTAATCGTGTCTCGACCTTGCCGGACACTTGCAACAAGTCGCTCGGTTGTTGAGACACAGGAAGAACACCCGCCCCTCCAATTTACATTGTTCGGACAGACATTACAGATTTTTGCGCGAGCCTCTGCCAGCTCGTCTGTAACAAGCAGGTGCTGTCGATTACTATTTAAGATGTTCTTTCCCCATGCTTGGATGTCATTCCGAAGCTCTGTGGACGCCGTATCAGGGTTGACGCTAGTAATTGATACCATGTCAACGCCATGACAGAATGTAGGCCAATTGGAGCAAATGAAGCTATTGATGTCGCCCTCAACATCGCCTGATGGAAGTCCGTTCTCGGCACGATAGTTCTCAACAACGCTCTTCAGGTTGTCGTAGCTATGCCCATCCAGCCGTACATCACCATCAATGTAATGCCAGCCGGAAGGCGGAATCATCCCGATTATCGGTTTTGCCATTAGGGTGTGATATGTTATTTAGAAGCCAAGGGCAAGTAATAACTACTTTACAAATTCATGATGACATTTGGGACAAATGCACGTTTCTCTCTCCTTTTCATCCGCTTTCAGGCCATTATCTACTGGTTCTTCAGGAGATCCGATCATTTCTGCCAGTTGTTCGTTGGTGAAGGAAAGTAGCGACACATCAAACTTGGCGTCATTTAACTCGTCAATTTCAACAGAAAGCATATCAAAACTCCATGTTGAGTTGAGTGCCAGTTGATTGTCGGCAATGATGTAGGCTCGCCGCTGGGTCTCTGTCAGGTGATCCAGCTTGATGCAGGGTACTGAATCCAGTCCTAGCTTCTTGGCGGCAAGTACGCGACCATGACCTGCGATGATGTCGCACTCGTCCGTAATCAGCACAGGGTTCGTAAATCCAAACTCCTTGATGCTGGCGGCGATCTGACTCACCTGAATGTCGCTGTGAGCGCGGCTGTTCCTAGCGTATGGTATCAGTTTTTTGACTGCTACCTGCTCAATGTGGGTGGGTGTTTTGATTTCCATATTATAGCCAGACATAGATTGGGGTGAATTCACCGACATACGCGCCTGCGATGTTGTAGTAAAAATGATCTATGGCGTCATTGTATTCCATGCCTTCAGTTACCATTTGATCGACCATCTTGCCAGCCTCGTAGACTACGCATCCATCAGTTGTTGCGCCGATCACGCATTCGTCGAAGCCGTCCGCCGTCAGGGCGTCTTCGTTTATCATTCCTGAATCCAGTAGCTCATCTAATTTATTTGTAGTTGTCATAGAAGGTTAGAATTGATCACCCAGCGTTAAAAAGAAAAGATAAAAAGAAACCCCCCAAAGAAAATAGAAAAGATAAAAGTGAGATCTGAAATCAGATCAATATCACATATGACGAAAAGCGTCTCTCATGCCACAGCCCAAGGATTAGCCTGCTCTCAAATCGGAGCGCAATGAGGTTGGAGTGTGTGTCCTCCGAATTAAGCCGCGAGGGTTATGCGCGGCTCCTGCCTTCGCCAGTGGCTCGACACAATCTCGATTTCCAGTGGTTACGATATCTACTTTTGTGCTGTAGATTTATTACGATTATCCTTGCGCCACATCATTGTCAACGGCATATTTTCATCGTTGCGATTCTCTTGTGCTGTAGATTCTCAACTGCTCTCTCGTCTTTGGGTTGAAGGCGAGAGGGCGTCCATTTTGTTAGTGTGTGCTAGTGCTAGACCCTCACTCGTTGTCATGTGCGAGTGAGGGTCTTTTCTTTTGTGTAAAGCGCACTTTACTTAAATCGTCGTTGTGTAAAGTAAATGTCGATATCGTGTACATATCAACGCTCTCATGTACAGAAAACGCGGATTCATCGACATGACAATATACCCTTGCGGTGATAATTGTGATTTATAACTTATGAATCATACCCAATCAGGTATAATTCGGTGAGCAATCAGGTGTCTACGATCATCAACATTTGAGAGATGTCTACGATCTGCTACACAAGTGCAAAGTATGTAGTGTGATCACTACACTTTCTTTATGTAACATGCACAAATTGGTGTAGTGTTTGGTATTGCTGACTTATTCTTATTGAATTTGAACCACTAAATACTATTGAATGTGTACTACCAATTGGTAATAAATCGTTTATACTACTTTTGAATAATAAATTTTGTCAGAAATAGTGTATGCTTTTTCGTCATAGTGTTAAAAATATGTAGCGTTTTTTTTAACAGATTACTCTGTTAGTTCCGTGCTTAAGATCTTTGCAAACCCTCTATACCATTCGTCCATCGTTACCCCATCTAGGGTTTCTATCTGATCATACACTGGCAATTTTGGATCAACCTCATGAGTTGCAGTTGCGTAGTTTGGGTTAGGAATCCATTTTTGCTTTGGCTTATTTTTAGTTTCCATATTCTCGGAGTCCTGCTTGGCAAAGTTCTTCGTGAGCTTTTGCTAATTGGGCTTCTAGGCTGTAGATCCACTTGGGATCAACAAAGACCTTTCCTTGTTTTAGTTCGGCATTCTCCTCACGGAGTCTTATCAACTCATCATCTTGCTTGTTTATGATGTCCTCGTATCGGTCTAGGGACTCACGGAGTCTTGCGACCTCGTTGGTTTTCTCGTCAAGTTGCTTTCTGTACTCAACGCAAGCGTCTAATGCTTTGTTAAAGGTGTCGGTGTTCATTAGGATTGGGTGTCCTTTTGAGAAGGACAGGTTTCGGTGGATGTGTCCTTTTCTGAAGGTTGCTTGCAATCGCAATGGCTGAACTTGTGCGTGGTGTTGTGGCAAGCAGGTTTTGCTGGTTCCTCTGGCGTGGGGGCGAGTTCTTCGGAGATTTGTCTCGCGGCTTCTACACCTAAAAAGCCTCCATAAACCTTTAAGCATTCCAAAGCTCGGTTCAGAAGCTCGCGGAGCCTTGCGACCTCGTTCTCTGCTTCTAGCTTCTGGAACATTTGGTCGTCGGCAGACTTGTTGGCAATTTCAAGAGCCTCTTGAAGTCTGCTTATCGTAAAGTCTGCAAGAGAATGGTTTCCATTTCCAGTTTCGGAGTGTGTGGTGTTTTGGTTCATTTGTCTGTGTTTTGGAATCCTTCAATGATCCCTGCGTAATGGTTGAGTTGTTTGATGATCGCCTCGGCTTTCTCGGCTCGCTCTTTCCAATGAGCGGCGAGTTCGTCGCCACGCTTTGCGGCATCCATGACCATTTCTTTGAGCCTCTCGACCTCGTTGTCGAGTGTCTGTGGTTCCTTCCCAGCAAAGAATGTTGTAGTAGAATTGACGGGTTGTAATGGTTTCATGGATTGATTCTTGCGAATGGTTTCTGCCCCTCGCAGGATTTGGTTAATCTTATCTTGGATTCCGTACATATTAGTTGATGTCCTCTGGTTTCACTTCTCGCTTCATGGCGTTGAGTAGATCGCAATGGCGTTGCGCTGTAGTTTCGTCATCAAATGCCGCTTCCATAGGCCAATCGGCAGTTGTTCCAAGGTTCTCATCCATAAAGTCGATATATTCTCGCATGACTTTGCGGAGCCTCTCGACCTCGTTGGTTTTTTGGGCGAGTTCTCGCTCTAGCTGGCGGGAGGTTTCTACTGGCACTACAAAGGCCTTTAGGCCCATTGCCTCGCAAGCCTCATCCGTCCTAGGCGTTTGTGTGGTGTCGGTGGTTGATGTATTCATGAAGCTCAATTAAAAACCCAAGCTGGTAAAAAGAAAAGAAAAAAATCGGAGGAGGTTCAGGTCGCTATCTCCTCTGGTTCGCAACAATTGGTTGACATCCCCCAGACTTGACCCCTCAATGCCTCCTCCGATTATGATGATTCAACCTAATAAACAGCATCCACTAGGGAACGCCGTTACAGGGTCAATCAACCCTAGCAGATACAAATCCTATTCATTTATCAAAAAGTGTCAAGCCTTTGTAAACTCGCTAAACTTCCTAAACTCCCTATAAATTGGCTACCCCTCATGGACTTGAACCATGAATTTCTCCTCCAAAGGGAGATGTGTTCCCATTACACCAAAGGGTAATATGAAATTTTTTTACCGATTATAGCACATTTTACAGAGTAAATACGATTCTATAATGAGGTTATGGCCTATTTTTACCCATGCGTTTGTAGACTATAGCCGCTTTTTCCTGACACGCCTTGCACTGGTGTTGCTTGCATTCCGTACCGCAGGCTGGGCATTTATGTTTCGGCTTCATGAATCCTTCAACCTCCTGAAGTAGCCACTTTCAGGCTGGTGATCCAACACCTCATAGTATGGCGCGCTCACCCAGTCAGGGTTTACCTTCCATGCGACATTATCCTCAATGGTCACCTCATGGTACGGAAGGATCGGCTTGTCATCCAAGAACGCCTCGGTGCTAGTAAACCGCCGTCCTGTGTACGGAAACTTTGGTAATGGGTTGTCTGTATTCATAGCTAGTCAGACATATCAACAAACTCCATCTTGTCAACAAGGCTCTGCAATTCACGCTGGCGCGAGTTGCCCTCCGGCTTCGTCTCGGTCATCGTAGCCACATTCCCACCCCGCTGGCGCATCAGGAACACCAACATCGACAGCGAATCCAGTTCGTCCGGCGACTTGCTCCTCGTCCGCTTGCAATACTCACCCTTGCTCTCCACCCTCACCAGACCCTTGCCCTTCTGCTTATACCTGCGCGCCGTTGCCTGCCGGATCAGCGTCTCATTCCTAAAGCTAGGACTGATCTTCAGGTACTCAAACTCCAGATACTTTGCCAACCCAAAGATCAACTCGGTCACGACGCCGTTGTACAACTCCGACGCCTTCTGACTATCGTCGCCCAGAATGTGAGTGTCAGTCGCCGCCCATGAGTAATTCACTCCCATTACCTCGCGCCCAAATAACGAACACAACGAGTCGTGAATGCCCGCGCCGTTGCCAGTACGATCCACACACAGCCAGTTGGGACTAATCTTCATCGTCTTCGCAAACTTGATGATCGCCTGCGTCTGCTCCAACGTCGCCTTTTTTGGGAAGGGTATCTGCGAGTCCAGTTGCAATACAACCTTCGGAGCCTTGAACGGGATAAACTGACCGCTCTGCGGTGTCCACCCATCAGACAGCCCAAAACGCCCGAAAGAACACATGACTTGGTCATTACCCTCCAGTGCCAAGTCGAACGCCGCCAGAGCCACCACAGGCCCAGTAAATCGTACCACACCAATGGCGTTGTCCATCATGGCAGGCGTGATGATCCCCATCGCCTGTCCTTCCTCTGGGAACCACCCGCGGGCCATCGTCATCGCCTCCGCAGTCCGGCCTCGCGAGATGTACGACATGAATCCCTGATACGTCTGTAAGCCTGCGTAGACAATCCGTTTCTCGATCACATTCTCACAGCGCGCCGCGTCCAGCCTCAACACATGGTAACCTTCCCGCGACTCCCACTCAAAGTCATCCTCGCAGTCCACCGATCCCCAGCCATCCTTCGGCTCGCATCTCTGCGCGAAGTCACTCGTCCTATCCCGCGGGTTCGACGCACCAAAGATTTTGATGTGACCCTTGTAGCTGTCAGAATCCGCCGTAGACAGGATGTTGTTGATACCTTCCCAAACGCCCACAGGGACTTCCTCGGCCTCGTCCAACACCACATGGGTGCGCGACAGACGCCCCCACTTGTGATGCTCCTTGCCTGACCGCGGTATCGGATGGAATCCACGCAGGGTTCCATGACCGCTCTCGCCCTTGGGGATCGCCACCAGATGGATCCCCTGCTTGCTGTCGTTGGTCACCTGAATGCTCGTCGCCTTCTCCTCCTGATCGGTCACAGGCTTCACCAGCGCAGTCCGATGGAAGGTCTTGATGTTCGCAAAGATGTTCCTCTCCGCGTGTTCCTTCGTCAGAGAGATCACCTTGATGCAGGTGTACTCTGGGTCACGCCACCAGTCCAAATAGAACCATGCCGCCGCGCCGAATGACTTGCCCATAGCTCCGGCTCCCTGAACCATCAACTTGTCACCCGCAAATAGACACCGCCATGTGTCACGAGATGACCGCGGCCTCCAGTCGTACACATCCGGCCCCCATAGGATCGTCGCCGCCGCCTCAAACTGATCGAAGTCCAACAGGTGCTGGACATACTGCCGGACGATATGCTCCGACATCTTGGCGTCTATCTCACTGACAGCCACCGCGTTCCTAGTCGTGTTCATCAGGATGTACTGCGCCGCGTACATCATGCCCATCTCCTCATCCCTGTCGGCCTCCTGCCGGATCTTCAGCGCGTGTCCATGATAGACCTTGATTGAGTGAGGTGGAGTTAGTCGATATCCCGTGTCTTGTTTTTCTTCATTCATGCGTTGAATTAGTTAGGGCATATGATACAAGTTGGCAACTATGAAGAGCCAGTACGACCAGCTACAGATACACACATACACAGAGGCGACCAAGTTAGCCGCCGCGGGCGAGGAGTTCTCACACCTGATCAGCCTGATGAATCCAGACTACGCCTTGCGGATGAGGATCTTCGTCCAGAACCTGCCGGACGCCACCCGCGAGAAGACGATCTACGGGCGCGCAGTCGTGAAGACTCCAGCCAAGACCAGCAAGAAACGCTGATTACTGCTGACCGCTGTTGGTGTCCTTACCAAGCGTGTATTCGGCTCGGAGGACAGGGCATCCGGCGAAACGACCGAATGGGTACACGAAGTTACCAAGGAGGTCGGCGCGCTTGCGAAGCCTCCTGATAGTGTTCTCATGATCAAGGAAAGTAACAAAGGTCTTGCTGACCTTCTTGCATGACCAGATGACCTGTGGCTCGTTAGCAGACTGCGTGTTAGTCGTAGTCGTAGACTTGTTCGTCCCGTACTGGAGAGCGGGAGTCGCATTGGTTGCGTAAAGATTGCCTTCAATAAAATTAGCCATAGTGAGGATCTTTTAACATCCCGCGGATGGCGCGTCAAGCGGGTAATTAAAAGCCTGCTTTCTTCCGGCGTCTGACGGCTTTATTGCCGCGGCGGACTACCTTGCGGGTCTTTTTAGCTATAATACATATAAAGAAAGCAAATCCTATGAGGAAAAGTATCGATGTAACATGGGCTATGATAGGCATATCGGAGGCGGTCATCAGAGTAGATAATCAATAACTACAGATAATAGCACTCATAAATAATGGAATTAGGTCTCCAGCTCATCGATTATCTCTGTAACAGCCTTCAGGGACGGCGGATCCTGATCGATCTCCATATCCTGATACCGCTCAAACTCCGCCTCAATCGTCACTGGCTCGTTATAGGTGCGTACCTCCGGAGGCGCGTTCAGGCGTTTCCACTCCTCCTCTAGCTCCGGCGTCAGATTCGTGTTGCGACCCACCATATTGAACTCCAGCTTCAGGGTAGGCCCAGTGGTCACGATGTGTTGTTCAGGCGCATATTCACCGCCCAGCTTGGCATCGGCCTGTAATGCCGCCAACCTATCGAAGGTAGCCTCGACCTGACCATTAGACTTCTTGGTGATCTTGGTCGGTAGTTCTCCCAAGGCCATGCGCCGGAGTAGATCACGTTTCTCACCGATCTGCATCGCGAACTGGCTGTCGATTACCTCCTTGATTTCGGCAAGGCGGGTCTTCACCTCCGGCCTAGCCGCCCAATGGCAGGCGGTAACAGGAGCCGACTTCTTTTGGACATCGGGGCGGATCTTGAGGAACGCCTCGGTCTGGTTGAGACCCTGCGAGATCAGGCGGCAGAATCGTTCGTGTTCAGGGTTTTTGAGAATCGGCATAGAAGTGGGTGGGAGAATTTCTCTTATGTAACAACATTAATGATTAACGACCTTAACTAATTATCTTACTCTGTAAAGAGATTATATGCTTGACGATTAGTGACAGAAGATGTGTATTTTTGAGCCAGCGCATAGTCTTTTATTTGCATAAGCAAATCCTGAATGCTTTTAGCCGTGTAGTTGATCTGGCTGTTTTCGATCTCATATGTGTTTGCCTTCATTGCGAATTGAGTGCCGTTCTCGCGAGTCCTGACTTCGCCTTTTTTGTATAGGTTGCCGGATAGCATGGCTTGTTCTTTTGGCATCCACCCGCAGATGGTTAGTCGCAGGTTTCTTTTGTTTAGGCTTGTAAAGATGTAGGCATCGCATTCAAGGGATGTCTGTGAGGCGATTAGGTTGTTGATGTAGTCGAGCTTTGGTGTGCAGGTTCGACCCATTGTCTTGATATCGAATAGGATGCCATAGATGGACAGGTCGCTTCCGCCGTCGTGTTGGGTTGATTCCTGCATGAGTTCGCGATCTAGGGTATGGAGGATGGTGTTTTGGCCTATGATGCCCACAAGTTGTTCGGTTTCGGAGCCGTCTGATCCATCGTTGCGGTTGCCTAGTTTGGAGGCGAAGGATAGCTTGATGCTTTCGATGATGACATGGTCTGGTACTGGGATTGTGAATGCCATGCTATTGTTGTTTTGCTTTGATTTCGTTGATGAGGTCGTCGTACTTATCTCCTAGTATCTTGAATGCTAGCTTTGCTTCATCGCGTTCTTTCTTGTTTTGTAGGTTTGATTTATGGAGTGATCTGACTTCCTTGCGGCGCGCTTTTTTCTCTTGAGCGAGGCATTTACGAAGCGACCTGATCATGTCTTTGTAAAATTCAACATCTGAAGCTAATACTTCACAAATTTGTTCGTCGTGATCGGTGATTTCAGGGAAAGGGATGCCTTTCATCTTTTGTGATGAATCGCAGACTTCGCAGAGGCGCGTGTCGCTGTAGATGTCTGTTGGATGATTGCAAAGTACGCACCTTGGTTTTTCAGGTTGATTGTTTTCAGTTGTGAGGATGATTTTGGGTCTCATATATCGTCTGGATCTGGTTCAGGGTGGATTACCATTTCATCTTCATAATTAGGACAGCCTTCTCCATTCGCTCTGGGGTGACCCACATCTCGCGTCCTGATGGGTGCATAGCCCAGAACTGCTTGGTCTTTGTTTTGTTCCAGTCTCCGCGCTTGAGTTTGGGTGCTGGCTTTGTTTTTGTGTTTGTTTTCATAGGGTTACGATGGATGAGAATTCAACGAGTCGGCGGATGATTGCCTCACCGCGGTCTTTTGATAGCATGGAGTTGAGGTCATCGGCGTTGGCGTTGGATGTCCAGATTATAGGTAGTCCGCGCTCTGATCTTTCATCGATCAGGTCGTATAGGAGTTCCTCTGCTGACGCTGGTAGGCGTCCCTTGCCAAGGTCGTCGAGGAGTAACAGCTTACAGGTGTAGGCTTTGCGTAGCCGGACTTCCGCGGTGTGCTTGATCTGGTCGTCGTGATTGAACCTGTCCTGCGCGTGCTGGGTTAACTTGGTGGATTTGAGGAAGCAGATGCTCCGACCCATTTCGTGTTCCCTGTAGAGGATCTCGACGGCGGCGCGTGTCTTTCCCAGTCCTGACTCTCCGATCATGCCAAGTCCCTTTGGGCTGTACTCCCAGCTATCGATTGCACGCGCTAGGTTGGCGTGTAAGCGCGCTTTATCAGTTTCTGCGTACAATCTAGGCACTTCGCTCCAAAACGCATTCCTGCGGCTTTCTAGGACTTCGCGCTGGCGATTGCGCTCCGACTCCTCTACTCGCTTGTCGAGGCAGGTGGGGCAGATGGAGTTACTGAACAGGGTTCGTCCGTTGAAGGTTATGTTTTCGGCATCAAAGATGCTGTTACAATCTATGCAATTCGTTGAAATCGTTTCCATGACTAGAATACTCCTGAATATTTGCTGGGTTTATATGTTTGTGTTGGGTTCTTTACTGAAACGGCAGGGTTGTTAGGCTCAAAGAGTCCCTGCCATCCGTTGCTGATGCTGTTACCGATTGATCTGATCGCCGCCTGATGACCCCATCCTGCCATCTCTTGGAGCTTGGTGGCAATGGATGACGCCTTGAGGGTGGCGAGCTTGCGCTCCTTTCGATAGTTGAGGTACTGCTCCCAATTCCGCTTGAACTCATCCGTATCAAGTTCCGTAGGAAAAACAACAGGAGCTTCAGCGACCTTTTCCTTTTTTATGATAGGCTTATTGGTTCTTGGTTCTTGGTTGGGAACTGATTTCGTTCTGATATCAGATTTCTTCTCTGTAGCGTTCGCCCAGCGCGAGAGGTTTGCGGCTGTTGCGCGTGATGCCTTGGCCTTGTACTTTGCGATCTCCTCATCGGCACGCTTGTTCGTCCAACCATCATCTGATTTCACAAAATATTCAGATAAGATTTCAGATACCATAGCTGACTGATCCCTCATGCCGATTAGGCGTGCTACCTTCTCTGGATCCGCTGGTAGCGGCGACTCGGATAGGTAATACTGGTCGAGCATCCGGCGGTATGCCAGCTCTTCCATCGGGTACAGGTGTGATGTGTGGGCGGAAAAGTCACCCACATGGAATGAGTAGTAGTTCATTTCTTTTTCAGGCGAGCTTCTACTTCGTCAATGATGTTCACGCAATGCTTCATCGCGGCTTGAACTCCGGCTTCATAGGCGATGCGCTGATAATACTCATGGTGATGCTCTCCGGCTGGTACTGGTGTCCTGATGCCTTCGGTCTTATACCAATTGTTGAATGATTCGATGATGTCCATTTTAGTCTACGACTGATGTCTTGATGTTGAATGCGTCTGACAGGTCAGGCTCGTCCGCCATGATCTTGCGAGCGTATGGGGCGCGGAAGTCATTGGATAGCTTGAACTCCTCCTCGCCCTGATCCACCTCGATGAAGTAATTCCATCGAAGGACTTCAAAGAGCATGGCAATGCCCATCTTCCTGTTGTGATTCTGTGCCTTGCGCCGGAAAGCGCGGGCAAGGGAAACTAGGTTGCTATAAACATGAGGGTTGGCCTCATGGAACTTGAGGAAGCGGCTGTAGATGCCAGCCTCGCGTGACTCTGGTACGATTGGAGCGAACTCCAGCTCAATCTGGTTTGATGTCATGTGATGTATTGATGGATTGGGGTTATACCGACATTTGCAGTTGTATTGTCTGCCTCTTGCCTTTGGCAAGATTTTCTTTCGCCCATAACGGACGAAAATTCGTGTAATGATTCAGCTTGATGATTTCATGTTCTGTTTTACCAAGCGATACTGGAACTATGTGGTCAAGATGCCATTCGGATCTATTATCCCATGTCATTCCTTCTTGAAATCTTTGTTCAATGTATGACTTAAACTTTTCAAAAGAGCATCCAAGTATTTCTGCCGTCTTGGATTTCATTGAAAAACCAGACTTCTTAAAAGAAACATACAACAATGCCCTGATCCCTTCTCTTATTTTGTATAAATCATCTTTATGATATTTTTCATACTTATATTTTCTTTTGCGAGTTTTTCCTTTTTCTGAATATCTATATTTTTTGCTTTGAGATTTACATAAGTCAGTCTGCCTGTGTCTTTTGCAAACATCTTTTCTTAATTTAGACCTATTATATAGGTAAACAGATTCTTTATATTTAATATATTGATCTGGAGTTACCCAATGTTGCCCATTTTTGCAACCTTTTTTGTAATCCCAAAAAATTTTCCCATCATCGCGCACATCTCCGCGCTTGTAACGATGCACAACGGCATCTACATTTTGAACAGCTTCAGTCATAGTAAAAGTATGGTTGAGGTAAGAGGCCACTCGGAGCGTCAACTCCCTGTGGCTTCGTTCATTTAATACACTCTATTGGCTCTATAGCAATCTCAATTTTTGGAGTTTCGTCAATAGCGGCAAACCACTTTGATGCGGCAATTTGAACCACAAGCGAGTCATCTTCCCAAAACTCGTTTAGGCAATCCTGTACGCTGAACTTGATTAAGTTGTCCAGATCAGGACGCTTGGTAGCAGGAAGCCTGCCTTGATAAATTTTTTTGCCATTAAGTGAAACAGGACGCTTTAACACAAAGGCAATAGTCAACTTTACAGGATCACAGAATTTTTTATTTGGAATGTGTGGTTGAGCATAAAATCTGATTACAGATTCATAGTCTTTAGCTCGTTTTTCTTTGAAAAAAATTACTCGTCCCCCCATGCACATAGCCCTTTTGCCAGCCCCCTGCATGGAGGCTGGCACTACAGGAACTATGAATGAGACTTTTTCCATCAGTAGTTATTCCAGAGATCGTCTTGGCAGTCGGCACAGCGGTAGCGGTTATTATGCGGATTGGATAAATCCTGTTTCACATAATAGACCATCTCGCCTGCGAGTATGCGGCTTCCCATGATCGGGTCACCGCAGTCGTCGCAGATGTATGTATCGCCGTCCTTGACGTTCTTCTTGGAAACTACTGCGCTCATTTTTAGAACGGGATGTCGTCTTCGCGTTCAGGCGCGGCAGGCTTCTTATAAGACTGCGCGTTCTGCTTGATGAAGCCTTGAGGCTTGTCCTTCGGTGCGCGAGGCTCGCTGATCTGGACGTTGAACTTCTTCACGCCATTCGATGTTTCGCCTTCCCAAAGGCTAATCTCGATCAACTCGCCCTTCCACATTGCCTTGCCCTTGAAGTCAGGGTGCTTTTCTTCCTGCTTGTAGTCGTTGGGGAAAATTGTCCCGCGACCCTCTTTGTGTTCGTATGCCATTTTAGTATGCCCTTTCTGTTTCTTTGTTAGAGCCGGATAACTCCTGCTCGATTTCTTCATCCTCCTTATCTAGGAGAAAGTCTACTGCTAGGTGTAATGCCTTGCACTTGTACCAGTCAGCTTCTTCGCAATCGATGATCTTTGCATCTGCCAATAACTGGAGCTTGGAGTTGAGTTCGATGAGTATCATTTTGAAATGATCATCAAGTTGCTCTGATACATCTGAACCAAGAGCGGTTATGATATTTATTTCTTTCTGTGTCGGTTTGTTTTGCATTGTTTTGTTTATTTTGCACGCACCATGATGGGCGCGCTGGTTTTGGTTGTGAGAACATCCGCGAGGATGGACTCAAGTTCTACTTTCGCTTCCTTTGCCTTCAACCCTGTGGCGACGGCAAATTGTTTCTCCAGCGTTGGGAGTGAAATCTTGGAACAGCACATGATGGCAGATACGGATAGCTTGCCCGCCAGCTTCGCTACAAGTGCCTCCTGATCGTCGATGCTCCGGCTGGTGCGTCCGGCTTGGAGTTTGTATCCGGCGATCTCCTGACCATCCTGAAGGCGTTGCTTGGCCTCGGCACGCAGGGATTCGATGAATGACTCGACTACCGCGGCCTTCTCAAGGAAGTCGGCTATCCGATCGTTGGTAAGTGTTGTAACAATGTCCGCCTTCACCTCTGCCAACTGGGTAGCTACTCCGCCAGCTTCAGGACAGATGGCCTTGGCGCGGCAATAACGGCAGGCGTCCGGCGATGGAGTCCTTGGAGCGTTGGGAACGAGCGCGGCGTTGACGATGGACTGGATCTGCTCGTCGGCTTGGATCAGGTCGTTCTCGTTGTACTCCGCGATGGTGAACTTTGCCGCCATAGGCTGGACGATGGCTACTAGGATCCTCTTGAGCGATGGCAGGTTCTTCTTCACGACTACTGCGTATGCCCTCAACTGGAGGTTCTCCGCCGCCGTGTTTCCTGTACCGACCCTGCCCGTCTTCCAATCGACGACCAGAGCAGTGTCATCTCCGTAGTGGTCGATGCGGTCAATCTGGCCTGACCACTGGTCTCCATACCAGAGCCGCTTTTCGATGGTACTGCTGTCAGGATCTCCAAGGCCAACAGCCTCCCTAATCTCAAGGTACTCTTGATGGCAACGATCAGCGATGTCCATTTCCTCATCGTTAAGCTCCGGCTCTACCTTATCTCCGGCGAGGTATGAGTGGATGCGATTGCCCATGATCGCCGCCGCCCCAGACTCGCTGGGGGGACAGGTGATCTCTAGCTGATACTTGCCAGCGCAGGCGGCGTAGCTAGCCATCGCACTGCCTGACATCTTGTCTTTGCGTTCGTCGGTCATATTATTTCTTGGTAGAGGTGACGATGTCCGCGAACTTCTCGTTGACGCGCTTGGCAACAGCGAGCGGCAGGTCGATCAGGAACTCTGGAACCTCGACGCCCTTGGCTAGCAAGAATGAGCGAACCTGCTCCTCGGAGACCTTGTACGCCTCCATCGTCTTGAACATGATCTCCCACTCGTCCTTGGCGGCTGGGGTGGTAGGCTCTGGTAAAGGCGCAGGCTCTGGCTTCTTGAACGCTGGCTTTGCGATCACCGCTTTGCTAGGTGTGCTGGCGACCTGACCATCGTCATCCTCGTCGCTAGCAATTCCTAAAACAGCGGCGGCGGAGTAACGGCGAGCGTAGCTCAAACAAGATCCAACGCCTTGGGCGGACTGGTCGCGTAGAGGCAAGAGGAGCTTGCTCTCGCGGCTTTCACCGCCAGCGTGGATGATTCGTGTAACGACGCCTGCCATGCCGTCCTCATAGACTGGCTCCTGCGACATTGCCAGCCCATGCTTGGAAAGCACAGGGCGCGTGGCGTCGAGGATGGCGTCAAGGCTGGTGAACTTCGATTTGAAGTGTGGGTTGATCTTGTCTTTTGCAAGATTACGAAGCTCGCCAAGGGCGGCTACTAGGGCGGAGTTTAGGGTTGATGTGGTGTTAGCCATATGTGTGTTTGTTTGGTTTGGTTGGTGATTATCGGTGCTTGAAAGCGTGCTGGACTGGGAGCGCATAGTCAGGGCAACGATCATAGCGATTGCCCTCCATGTAATCGATCAGGTACTGATCGTGCTTTTTGTCGGCGTAAGCGTCAGGGTTCTTGTGACCCATGCAGGCGGCGGATTCATACGCACGCTGTGCGATGTCCAGAGCCTTTGCGCGGATGCTGTGTGGAAGAGCGTCGAAGTCTGCTTTGTTGTATTTGGATGTCATGGGTGTGTGTGTTTGTGACTACAGGGAAGGTTTATATATGCGCTTGGGATTGCGTGTAAAGAATTATTTTAATGCGGCTAAAATGTCTGCGATGGATGATTCTTCAATCTTTGTTTTTTTGATCCATTTAAGAACTTGTTTTTTGGTGTTAAGTTGACCAGTGCGTGTGCAAATAGCCGAATGATGCGCTCTATACCAAGTTGAAGAAGTTAGAGCAAATGGTGTTCCGCAAGGCTTATAGTAAGCAAGTTTGATGGCATGTGTTGTATTCATGTGTGTTGGTGTGTGTTGATTGACTACACGACCAATATTGCACTCATCGCTTGGGTTTCCAAGGAAAATCTTTCAGAAAATGAAAATAGTTTCTACAGCCTCTGTTTATGCGGCTTGGCGGACAGGATGTTTTCTTGGCCTGCCGCCCTTTTTGCCATTTTCAATAGCCGCTTTTGCCTTTTTTTCGGTGGTCGCCTTGCCTCCGATTTTGCCAATTTTGGTAAGATGCTTTACGAGTTTCTTTGTGACTTTCATGAATATTTATAGGTTGTTTTGCCGCCCTTCTTGGCGACGGCTGTACCGCGCATTGGGCCTTTCTTGATCTTATCGATGTTCTCCCTGAACACACGGCGATTTACTGGTCTTTCATAGTCGCCCTTGCCGCCGCCCCATCCGAATTGGTTCTTTGGAATTGCCTCGCTCATCTTGCGCTACGCTTTCCAATGCACGCCCACTTTTTTCTGCTCAAGCGCAGTGGGGAGTTTGGATCATGCGCCGCCGCAGGGTGATCTTTCATTTGTCCTGCACTACGCGCGCAGTATGAGTCGCCCTTCTTCGTGTGAGGAGCAATTGAGTATCCTTTCGCGCCATACCTGATCGTGTTCTTCTTTCCTGTGTCAGGATTTGTAACTACTTTCTTAAATTTCTTTTCGCTCATTTTTTCGTGGATGTTTTTTGTGACTTCTTGATGGCGGCGTTTGTAGGTGCGCCCGCGCTTCCAACCTTACGCATATGTTCGCCGGATCCATTAGCTATGCGCTGTTGCTTCGCATGGATGTTGTACCATAGTCCTTTTTTCATTTGTTATCCTCCATTGGTTTGATCTTCATGCCCTTCGCAAGACCGCCCAGCTTGCTGTGCAAACTCTTTCTGGTCTTGGGATGAATCCGGCTGTTCATCAGTTCGTGATAAGTCTCCGTTTTCAGGATGTGCCGTTGTAGGTGAGGGTTTTTCTTTTCCATATTTTAACCAGATGTACTGAAGCGCGGCTTCTGTGCATTCATTCTCCTGTTTATGTGTTATCATTGTTGCGGCTGGAAAGCGCATGGCGTCGAAGGATGTCCATACGCTGGGGATTCTTTCGCTTCGTGTCTTCTCCGGCAGGTTGTTCGGCATGAGAGCGAGGGAGAACAACCTCTCCGGCTCCGGCAATAGCTTTGGCGGCGCGCTTGAATGAATTGTTGGCTTTCATTTTAACTTTGGTTTGGACTTGTTTGTTTCAGGTGATTTTAACACCTCTCCTGCCGGAGGCATACCCTGTTTTTTACGCAGGGTGTCCTCTACGGGAGGGAACGAATTACTCTGCTGGCGTTTCTGCGGCATCTTCCTGTGCCTTGGCAAGACGCTCTAGGAGTCCTAAAGCAATAGTTCCGCGGACAGCGAGTTGCTGAATTCCGGCGATCAGGTCTACGATAATTTCGTGTTCAGAAATTCCGCTGATGTCGATGGCGGCTACAAGTTCCTGAATGTTCTTGGGTTCAGCCTTGGCTGGCGCATCAGGAGCGACTCCAGTAGCTCCAGTGGCGGCGATCTCCTCTGGGGAGATTGTGGGTGTTGTATCTTCAGACATGGTGGTTTTGGTTGGTTAATATCGATTGTGAATCCAGATGATATACCCGCTGAATATCAGAACGGCAATCATCATGACGGCATCAGGCCAAGTGCTACTGCTCATGGCATCTTGGGTTTTTTTGCTTTCATTACCTTGGGTTTCTTGATCTTTGGAACCTTCGGCATTGAAATGTCATTCGTGAGCGTAGGCGTCTTTTTTGGGCCGACTCGCTTGATCATCGATGACTTGGGTTGCCTGATCGAATCTAAACCGACTCTGATTTCAGGTGAGGCCATCTTGATTGTTGCGCTCGATGATTTGGGTTCCGCGCTGGCATTTAATGCCGCGGGCTTTGCCGGAGATTTCGGCGGGTTCATCTTCATGGGATTTTTAGGGTTATTATGCCACATAGTTTTTTATTTTCGGGTTGTGTAAAAACGCTCCTGAAGCATGGCATCGGCAAACGCATACGCGTTTTCGGCTACCACATCAGGGTCGGATGCAAGTTTTTCGTTGACCAATCCTATTGAGGCACATCCAGCGAAAAAGTCTCTCATGCTCATGCCGGAGTTGCTTCTGACTGGTGGGTTGAGTTCGTCTCCTTGATAAGGATGGACGGGAAAGGCGGGATGATTTGTCGGTTCTTTTGCCATAAATTAAGTTTTTGGATTTTTTCTTTCAGCGGCATTTTTACCGCAGGCCGCAATTTAGGTTGTAAAAGACCTTTCTTGTCAAGACTATCCAACATGACCCAAATGTATGGGATCAGAGGAGAATATACTTGTTCCTGCCTGTATGTTATGTATGAATGCATTTGGTTATACTACTCGTCGATTGATGTATAATTGTTTTTTTCCTCTTCTTTCGCCTGATCCTCGCGGATGTCGAGGATGATGCGCTTCAGTTCTAATGCTGTTTGCGATTCCTTCCCAAAGAAGGTTCGGTAGTAGCAGTAGCGTTCGTAGATGAACGCGAGCAATTGCTCACGCATATCGTCTTTGCCTGCTTTGTATGGGTGTGTATCCATTTGGTTGGGTTTAGACGCTTCGGTATCAGTGTCAAGCATATATTTATGATGTGAAGTGAATTGCGTCGAGTCGGCTAAAGAACGGCGGTTCCTTTTTTGGTGTAGGTTTGGGACTGCGCTGTCCCATGATGGCCTGATGCAGGATCTCGCGTGCGCGTGGAACGCTGATGCGGATCTCGTCGAGGCCGTGACGCTCTGCCAGTTTGATCTGGCAGGCTAGGAGTCCTTCTAGTGAGGATAGTTCGTGTGTGGTCATTTGCGTAGATCCCATACGAGGTCAGCCAACTTCTTGGTTTTTCCAAGGCTGTTGAGTTTATAGATTTCTCCAAGGCTGTGGCGGAGGAACGAGATGTGAGCGCGTAGCTCCTCGTTTTCTTTGCGGACTTCGTCGCAGGTCAATTCGATCTGCGCGACTTCTTGGTGTTCGGTGTATGTCATGGGTGTGTGTGGGTTGTGGGTTAGTAGGTGAGGGTGATCGTGCGAAGCTCGCGGAGTGCCTGAACGCTGTTGCGAACCTGCCGTGTGAGGTCTTGGAGGTATGAATACTCCCAACCCTGCTGACGCCAATCGCGGCGTCGTTTGAGGGTGTCCTTGATTTGCAGGCGGAGTGCTGTGGCGGCTGTGATGTATGTGTCGTAGCTCATGTGTGTGTAGGTTGTGTGTGTTGTGGTTAGGCGGCGATGACTGGAACGATGATGTAGGTGTATTTTGCGTCAAGCTCGGCTTTGCAAGCGTCAGCTTGATCATTTTGAGCTTTCTGCATTGCACGATCATAGCTGAAACCCTTCCAATATCCGAGTCTGTATCCGCAGGATGCGGCAGATGCTTTGGCGAGCTTGTTGTCATTTGAAGTCCAACGAAAAGCTCCGATTTCTCCAGTCTCACGATTGATTGCCATGTGGCAATTTTTGACTTGGCGTGTGCTATTGATGCTAATGGTTTTTCCGTTAGGAGCAGTGGCTGTGTATTTGATTTTCATGTGTGTGTGTTGTGTGTGTTGTGTGTGGCTGACAATTAAGAAAGTAGTGCCTACGCTTGGGTTTTGCAACAACAAAATAAAAAAAAGTGAAAATAATTTTACGCCCCCTCTGCGGCCTGCATTTTAGCCAGTACCTTGGCAGTGGTCGCCGCGAAAGCATCGATGTCCTCTTCCATGATCATTGGGAAAGCGGCATGAGCGCATTCATGGATCGTAGCCTCCTCCAGCGAGACTACGCGCCCCTTGACTGCTCGGTGGATCACAATCCGCTTGGAATGGTAACGACAGATTCCATCGTTGACCCTGCCTTCTGTCATGCCAGTCATCCCAAACCCTATCTGCCATCGCTTTCCGTTGAAAAGCGCGCTACAGACCCTCCTGAAGCTCATGGCGCGGCCTCCTCAATCTCGGCTAGGTTCCACACCCAGCCAGCCTCGGTAGCGTACAACTCGGCGTAGAATCGTCCCTCCATATAGCGAGCGGCAGATACCTTGTAGAATTGCAGGCGCGAGATGTCCTTGACCACAAACTCATAAAACTTCGCCATCGTCTCAATGGGTGGGACGCTTGGCGGAGGCTCGCTGTCGCGGTCTAGGAGGATTAGCATGGAGCCACGATAGCCTACCGCTTGGACTTGATCAAGGCAGTCAGGTCGTGAGTCAGGTTGCCTGTCTCCTGCCTGCGCTGTACGCCGTGATAGGCTCGCTGGAAGTCTTCAAAGCCGCGCTCGCCTGCTGGTTCCCACAGATGACCAACATAGGTCGGTGGGAATTGGTGGTCGCTATAGTCCTGCTGACGCTTGGCCTGCACTGGTGGTGGATAATGCTTCTGCAACAGCGCGTCTGCATATGCGGTGATCTTGATCGACAGCTTGCTAGCCTTTGGTTTTGCAGGAGGAATCTCTCCCAGCTTCGCAAAGATTCTCTCGCGGTATCCAGTTTTCATTGCTTCGGCTTTTTCAATCCTTGCTTGCCGCTTTTTCATATTCCGTTCCCTGAACCTATCGCGTTCTTTTTTGGATGATAAAAAAGTGTACATGGCGGTAATCAAATTTGAAAACTTTCAATGGGTTCACGCCATTCGCTCATGCCGTCCACCTCATGCTTAACCAATTTGAAGTAGCATCCCTCATACCAGTCAGGATGCTCGACAGCCTCTTCTCTAGCTTTAGCTAGCATGGGCGGAATCGCGTCTAACGCCAGCCATTCGGTTGGGAAGGATTCCATGAAATCCACATAGCCGTCTTTGTCGTGGAGTTCGATTTCGTAGGGTGTTGATGGGTAGCTCATGTGTGTGTGTGTGTGTGTGGTGTGTGGTTATTTAGAAACGCAGGTTGGACTCCAAAATTCAGCATTCTGTTTAACAAAATGGCTTCTTGCTATGCGCTTTCCAAAACGCAAAGCCATCCATTTTTCCAATTCATATGGTGTGTCCTCGTAGTGAGTGATTGTTTCTCCGTTCCAGCCAGATCCGATTTCGTATTCGCAACGGAACAAGTCTCCAATTCTATCAACGGAGATACTCAATTCAGATGCGTGTGGCAGTTTTAGTTTTGCGTTCAT
>Ga0207955_1000017_pt1 | contig 79218 bp, 73 predicted proteins | sample CryBogCBE29Jun09_FD_184563 | JGI IMG/M metagenome (GOLD analysis project Ga0207955, IMG submission 184563) | Freshwater microbial communities from Crystal Bog, Wisconsin, USA - CBE29Jun09 (SPAdes) (version 2) | ecosystem: Environmental > Aquatic > Freshwater > Lake | place: Crystal Bog... | reverse complement strand
AATGTTACTACACTCCATGTAGAACTAACTGGCATAGTTTGCATAGTCCAGTATAGGCCATCTTGACTAGTTACTGCTACACTAGTGTTTGTCGCAACTGCAAAGAATAAGCCTTGTCCATATGTTAAACTAGTCCAAGTTTGTGTAGTTGGTAAAGTGTTTAAAGTCCATGTGATACCGTCAAAGGAGTACGCTACTTGGTTAGTTTGATCTATTGCTACAAATCTGCCGTTACCCCATGCTACTGATATCCATGTACTACTTGCTGGCAATGTACATGCAGTCCATAAACTTCCGTTAGTAGTAGAATAGGCTGCATTTGCACTACCGCTTGATACTGCTACCCAAGTACCAATCGAACCGTATGCAACACTAGTCCAGTTAGATGCACTTGGTAATGAGCCTCCGTTAGACCACGAAGTTGCGCTTGTAGAGGTAGCAGAATATGTACTTCCGCTTGCTACTGCAACAAATGTACCGTTACCAGCTGTACATGCTGACCAGTTAGCGGCTACTGGCATGTTACCACCAGCAGACCATGATGCTCCAGTATTTGATATCGAAGTTATGTTACTTAGACTTGAGCCTCCTGCGACAGCAACAAAGAAACCTTGGCCAAAGCTCATAGCATTCCATGTTGCGCCGCCAGTTAAGGCAGTAGGAGGAGATATAGCTGAAACCCAATTTTTTCCATCGGTCGACAATGCAACTTGTTGCGTTTGATCAATTGCAACAAAAGTTCCTAAAGCGTAAGTCATTGCACTCCAAGTACTAGTTGCAGGTAACGACTGTTGAGCTGTGGTAAATCCAGGATTTGAAAAAGTTACTCGAGGTTCAACAGAATACACTGTAGTTGAATCTAGTGTTGCGGCAATAGGTTGGCCTGGAAGAATATTATCAAAGCCAACAGCCCCTATAAAAGAATTTCCGTTACTAGTAATTACTGTAACTACTACGCCGGCAAATGTGAAAGTAGCTGTTTGGCTAGTAGTAGTTGCGGCACTTAATGTAACTGTGTTGATACCAGTAGTCAATACAGTAGTTCCTGCTGGAACACCTGGGCCAGTGACTGCACCGCCAACAATAATACCAACAGTACTAGTGACTCCGCTAATAGTTTGTGTGCTATTACTGGTTCCATTAAATGTTCCTGGAGCAGTTGCACTAATTGTAATCTGATTAGAAGTAGTATTATTAGTCAATACCCAATAAGGTGTTCCCCAGACAATTCCACCAATAACACCCTGTGCAGTAACAATCATGTTAGCAGAACCAGCATATGTAGAAATACCAAGGATACCACCAGTACCACCAGCAGTAGTAGGTAATGTAGTCGATAGCTGGATTTTATTACCATTAATTGAATAGATAAAATAACTTGTTCCGGGACTTACGCCAGCAAAGATAATCGAGTACGTTGGGTTAACTGCAAATGAAATATTCTCACCAACAAACATGCCCGCAGTACTACTTAGTGTGATAGTATTATCCACTGAAGATGATGAAACTGCCGCAGTAGTTTGAGTACTTGGAGCAAACATAATCCCCTGGCCAACTTGCAAACTAGAAGTTGATAAACAAGATATTGTGTTTCCAGCTGAGCTAGATCCAGTAGTAGTTACTTGAGGGAAACTTTCTCTACAGATATACGCAACTTTTGTACTGCTGTTGTAGTATTGAATATAGCCGTACTGGCCAACACCTGTACCAGAAGTAACAATTAATCTCATACCAAAATAGTTTGTGATAGTATTTTGATCATTTGATGCAAGTGTAACATACGTAGTTGTGCCGCCACCTGCCTGGTTACCGGCTGTTAGATATCCAGTACCGCCAGCTGTTATATCAGTAGGACCTGAAATTCGTGCTTCAAAAATTCCTAAATCTCTAAATTCATCAGCAATCGCAACTGCACCTATACCTGCTCCACTAAATGTGTAGGTTGCTGTTGTATAGTTTTGTCCAGCATTAGCAAATTCTAATCTAAGAATTTTATTATTTGCTTGTCCAGCAAAGGCTGCTTGTATTTGTGCTTGTTGGCTACGATTGTTAACAGTTCCAGCTAACGGAACTTCAGTAGTATCATATCCTTCGGCAACTGTACCATATGTACCGTATGAACTGTTACCATTAGTTGCACGGATTTTGCCGCCAGCTTCTGCTAGATATCCAATGTGTCCGTAATAATTAAACACTGAAACTAATTCAGTTAACGCACTAGGTCCAGTACACCATGCACCAATACCATCACTGATAATAGTAGTAAAGTCGTTAGCAACAATAGAACGATTGCCCGCATTATGCAGGGTACCATCAATCTTAACACCGGTGCATCCAGTACCAAACATTGTAACGTTTTGACAATATGGTGACTTGGTAGTAATTTGTACACTAGTGTCGCTCGGGCCAGCACCTGGATCCAAACTTACAAATGCGCCGCCTGTTGGACGAGAAGTTAAGTATTGGTTTGCTGGAGTTAACCCGCCAACTAGTCCTTGTAAAGTCATATTTCTAATACCGCAACCATTACGAACATAGAACATGTTGCTACCAGAATATCCAGCCGCTGGTTGTATTACAGTCCCCCTTAGCTCGTCTCCAACAATAGCAACACCTGCTGGTAAACTAATTGGAAGGATTTCAGAATAAGTTCCTGTTTTAATAAAAATAGTTGCCGGGCCAATGACATTTTGACAAGCATATGCAACACTAGCCCACGGCGTGTCAACTGTTGTTCCATTGCCGACAGCATCGACTCCATTCATAGCAACATAATAAACTTTACCAATGATGCCAAAATTATTCCAGGCTGGGATAACATTTGAATTGTTAGTAATTCCGTTAGTAACTTGTGCATTTGAACGTAGTAGTTGTCCTTTTGTTCCAATTGAAATTGCAGTGTTGCCTGTTGGCAACGCTGAATTTAATGCGTTATTATTATATGTAGGGATGTCACCGTAGTTTTGAATTGAAACCCACTGATCACCTGCGGCATATCTATCCCAATACACTGACGCATTTTGTACAGAACCACCTGTAGTAAATCCTGTAGTTAAATTAGGAAAACTAACTGTGGTATTTGTGCATACTATTACTGTATACTTTCCATTATACCCTGTTGGTGTTGTATTTGATACAATGATCGAAGCGCCAGGAGTATAAGGAGCATTGCTCTGTGTTGGAAACGTTACAGTACTAAGTCCTGAAATACTTGGTGTTGCTGTAAATGTAGTTCCAGTTAATGATGCTACACTAAAAGAAATATCAGCAGTGCCTAGTGCTCCAAGATATGTTGCTGATAGTGAAATAGTTGATCCGTCAATAATATTTCCAACATAGTAAGTCCCAGCAGTTAGACCGCCGCCGCCGGTTCCTGCTACCACAAATGGCTCGCCTATATGTAATCCTGATGAAGAACTAACTGTAACGTTCACCCCACTAGTTGCTGTGATAGAACCAGTCTGTGTAGTCAATGCTCCTGTACCTGTAGCTCCAGTAATCATTAACGATGTAAAAGTGTTGTCAACTAGCGGACTATTATTAGTTGTAGATGAATGTAATTGTTTACAAACATATGCAGTACCGTTGAATGTTACGATGTCGCCTGGAGCATAAGATGATCGTGTAGCCCAAATATTTCTCCACTGTACTCCTGAAATTAATAATTGCCAAGCAGAAGTATCTGTAGGATCATTTCCGTTGTTGTCTGCAATAGCAACATATAGCTGTCCATCACGACGAACAACATCACCTACTTTATAATTTGTTGCAGTGTAGTCGCCTCGAATGTTATAACTTTTAGATAATAGTTTCCAATCTGTTGAATCAGTTGACGGAACATTACCTTGGTTATTTGTAGTTGCACTGATATACTGATATCCACCGTATACTACTACATCACCTACTACGTATGATGTACTAACACTCCATGTACTAGAAAATTCTAATCCAGGTACATATAAAGAAAAGTTTGTAGTACTAAAAGTTGTAGTTGATGTATGCGGAATATTACAGAACCACAAGTCAGCACCATACTTAACAATATCATTTACTTTATATCGAGTTGCCGTTGCCCAGTTTGTTTTAAAATCAATACCGCTGTGTAGAACTGCCCATTTGCTTTGATCTTGTTCTAATCCAGAAGCAACGGTTGGCGCACTAGTATGTCCTGTTAGACATTTATAAACAATACCGCCGTATCGGACTACATCGCCTAGTTTGTATTGATAACTAGTAACCCAGTCTGTTTTCCAATCTTCACTATAGCTTACAACATCCCAGTAAGACTGATTTGCTTCTAGAGTTGCGGCTGTCTGGTGCCCTGTATTACAACGATATAGACTTGGTCCGTATCGAACAATGTCACCTTTTTTGTATCGTGTACTTGCTAGCCAATGTTTGCTCCATTCGTCAGCAAGAGCGTAGATAATCCAACTTGACTGATTTGCTTCAAGGCCTAATAGAGTTGTGGCAGCTGATGTATGTCCACTAGTACAAATATAAATTACACCGCCATATGTTACGTAATCACCTATGTTGTATAATGTACCAACAGCCCACACACCTTTCCAAGTGTAACCATCAAACCATAAAGTCCAACTGGCTGAATCTGTATAAAAATTTGCACTAGCAGTATTGGCTAAGACACATACGTAAGATTTTCCGCCATAGTTTATTACGTCATCTTTAGCATAGACTGTGCCAGTTATCCAAGGACCGCGCCATGTAAATCGTATTCTACTTATTTTAAAATCAGCCATTTCTTACCTCAATATTTGTTTATATACCAGTAGGGTATGCGTACTTACTACCAATTCTAGCAACAAGATTACCTTGGCTATCAATATAATAATAAATGCTACGATCATCCCATCTTAATTGTTCGTACTTTAAATTTGCGTATGTTAAATTATGATTAACATCTCGACCTTCTAAAAAATCTACACCAGGCTGAAAGTCAGGATAGTTGTCGCCAGACGCACCGTTATTATTAATAGTTATACTATCAGTTCTGCTCAGTTGATTAACACGAGCAAAATACAAATCGCCGGCATCAGTTCTGCGTAATGCGTACATATATCTAGGTTGATCACCTAGCATTTCATCTTGCGATCTACCAAAAAAGTAATTGTCTGCCATAATATTTTCCCTTATACAATCTCAGCGTAACTTATAGTTACATCAATACTGCTGGCAGTATCACTAGTTAAGCTCATACTACAACTACCTGCTAGAATTAATTTTTCACCGTTAGTAATAACTTTAGCACTGGTATACGGCGGAATAATCAGCGAGTTTATATAGTTTACAGTTGTAGGAGTAGTATCAGTAACAGTTAAAGTACAGCTAACATCATCATCTGTTGTATTAGCCAAGTTCATACCAATAACAGTGTAGGTACTAGTGTTAGGTGTTGTTAGTAATGCTGTAGGTGTTGTGCCTACGCCTTGTTTTACAGTTGTTCTAAAATATGTTGTCATGCTTTTATCCGAAAGTTATTGCTGCCGCAAAGCCAATATCATTGGCCTGTAGTGCGTTAACACCGCTACTACTACCAGCAACTGATATCCATGCTGATCCAGTCCAAACTTCAACTAGCTGAAGATCGGTATTATAACGAATCATTCCAAGTTCAGAATAGGCTTGTAATGGTCTGGCACTACTTCCACCGTTAGGTATTACAATACCATATGTGCCTGCAATTTTAGTATATCCAGTGCCGCTACCAGTAGCAGTCATTGCTGTTGCTGATACTGTTTGGCTTGGTGTTACATAGTAAGTTCCGTTGCCGCCTGACCCCGAACCTAGAGCAGTAATATAAGTTCCTGCTGTAACAGCATTGCCTGTATCTGCTATGATCATTCCGTTTACAATTGGAATTGATCCAATAAAACTTGTTACAGTTAATATAATTGGGGTAGCTGTTATAGTAGTTCCAGATACTACCTGTGCTGGAAATATGGTCCAAGTGCTAGTGCTACTTGTACCGGTGCCTGTTAGATTAGCTATAATATATGATCCAGCGGCAACTTGGTTACCAGTAATTATATAACCAGCAACAATGCCAGCACCAGTTGGAGCTGATGTAACATTTAGTGTTGTACCGTTGATATTACCTACAAATGTTACGGCTGTACCTAGTGCAATTGCTCCGGTGAAGTTTGCAACTACAGGTGCTGTTCCAATAGTTGTGATAGCATTAGATACAACGTTTGTAACGGTACTGTTGTAAAATCTTAAGTTACCAGTTTGTAACCCATAGTTGTTGCTAGTAGTAAAGTTGATATCAGTATTAGCAGTATATGTGCTAATTGTGTTACCACTAATATCTAAATTAGCAGTTTTAATATCTGTTGCTACTAGATTAGTTACTGTAATGTTTGTAAAATTAGCAGTATTAACGTATAAGTTATTCCACTGTAAACTACTAGAACCTAAATTATATGTTCCAGTTGTAGATGGTAAAATATCACTGTTAACTTCGCCGGTGAATGTAATTGTATCAGTAGTTTGATTACCTAGTGTAATATTTCCGCCGCTACCACCGTCAGCTGTAATATTTCCAGTAACATGCAAGTTGCCGTTAACTGTAGTATTGGCATTAATATTAATATTACCTGTGCCAGTAGTACTAATATTAATGTCAGTGTTTGTACCTAAGCTGGCAATAGTATTACCAGTGATGTTTAATTGAGTACCAATAGTTAAGCTACCCTGATAAACTACAGGATTAACTCCACTTGGTAATAAATTAATTGTTGAACTTGAACTGCTAAGTGTGTTGCTAGTTAAAGTAAAAGTAGCAATGTTAGCTTGAGTAGAAGCGTATAAGTTCGTTGAGCGTGTTGTACCGTTAACATCTAAGTCGTAAGCTGGCGATGCTGTATTAATTCCTACACGGCCATTAACCACATCAAGATAGAGAAGGCTCGTCTCAAAAGCTAAATTTTGCCCGTTGCGGAGCAAATTGTCTTTTAAGAGCGGCCCTGAAATTCGACCAACAGCCATGAATGCTCCCTTATACCCCGTGTTTCACGGTTAACCTCATTTTCATCCTTGTACTACAAGGCTCTTTGCGGGTTTACCACAGTCTAACCATAGGAAGAATTGGTCATTTTTCCTAATCAAAGTATTTATCGGTTTTTGATTAATACCCGAAGATCAGCGCCATTTCATTCATAATATCGCTAACCGCAGTATAGTCTAGAACAGGGCTTGTACCGATTGCTGGTATCCAACCGAGGGTTGCATCGTACACTTCTGTTTGAGGTATAGTAGAGTTATATCGTGTAGTTCCTACTTCAGGAGCGATAGGTCTAGCCGATGTAGAACCAGTTGGAATTGCTAATCCATTTGCTCCTGAAAATTTTAAATATCCATTACCGGTGCTAGAAAATGACAATGTTGCATTTGCAGGACTGCTGTACAACATGGTTATGTTATTGCCATTAAATTTAAAATTATTATTTAAAACAACGTTATTACTAGATGCTGATAGTATAATATCAGCATTAGAATCACGAATAGTGTTTCCAGTAAATGAAACATTCCCGCCAGTGATAGCAGTCGGTGTTAGGGCGTTAACATTTAACGTTCCTCCTAATCCTCCTAGAATATTAACACCGTAGATATTTTTCCATTGTAAACTATTAGAACCTAAATTATATGTATTAGTTGTTATTGGTAAAATGTTACTATTAACTTCGCCGGCAATTGTAATGGTATCTGTAGTCTGGTCGCCAAGTGTAATATTTCCATCTAGAGTAATATTGCCTGTAGCATGTAAGTTACCAGTAACTGTAGTGTTATTGTTTAGATAAACGTTACCAGTTCCTATCGGACTAATTGAAATATTATCATTGCTAACATAATCAACGATAGTATTTCCACTTAATGTTAATTTGTTAGTCTGGATGCCAGGAGCAGTGATAGTAGGATTACTAGTTTGATTAGGACTAATAGCAATTCCACTAATAATATTTTGTATTTGATTAGTAGAAAATTCTAAGTTACCAAAATGTCCTAGTGTAGTAACATTTAAGTTTTGAGTATTAATCGTGCCAGAAGCACCGGCAACATTTAAATCAGCTGTGGGGCTTGTAGTTCCAACGCCGATGTACTTGCCAGTAACATTTAGATATAATACTTTTGTGTCAAAAGCTAGATCAGAACCGTTGCGCAGTAGATTATCTGCTAGTAACGGACCGCCAATTCTACCTAGTTGAGCCATTCTAGCTCCTTATTGGTCAAAACCTAATAGCGCAATAACTACCTTGCCATACGGCACAGGCGTACTAAATTTTAAGTAATAACTGTTATTTGAAATTGTTTGGCTAGACTCAGCAATTGTTATAGCTGTATTAACTGCAATATTTCCAGTTGGTGCATGATTCATAGAAATACTAGTCAATGCTCCAGTATTTGGATCAGTTATTGCAGAACCAGTAAGAAGAGCACCACTATAAATATTAGATCCACTAACGGTTGCACCAGTAAGAGGTACAGCTGGGAACACCGCAGGAGTGCTGCCGCTTGCAGTAACCGATCCACCATTTTGATACGTCCCTGGATTAGTTGTTAGTGCGTAAGTAACTGTAGTTGCTGTTGATCCGGTAACCGTAAATACTCCGTTAAATGCACTTGATGCTTGACCTGTAGATAAAATACCTGCAACTGTTATTGTTGCGCCAATTGCAAATCCAGGTTGTGAAGACGTAGTATTTGACATTGTGACTGTAGCAACATTACTAGTCCAACTTGCTGTAGTTACATTTAAACTTGTGTTAAAATATAATATTGCTGATCCTGTGCTAGCGGCTACACTAAGAGATCCGGTGTATGTTTCTGTTGGTAGTGTGGGATTTTGTACTACTGTGTAGTTAATACTACTAAGTTGAATAACGTTTTCAACTACAACAATAATGTTTTGTCCGCCAAATGTTGAGTTGTTGCTGTCCACATTACCTGGATTATAAGCAGAATTCAGAGGACCAAAATATGTGTTGTTACTGTCGCCAGCACCTAAATTTTGTTGTATAATAGTTCCAGATTCTTTAAATCTTAGACTGCGCCATTTACTACCTTGATAAATTTCTAGTTGTCCACCGGAAGTTATGTCAGTATTATAACGCATCATACCGTTAATTGGATTGCTAGGGCGCTGTGCTGTAGTTCCTGTTGGTACTACAAGGTCCGTAGTTCCACCCATAACAACTTGCCCTGTGACCGAATTAGCATACAAGGTAGTATCTGTAACTGCTCTACGACTTAGATTAAGTTGTTTTAAGAATCGCATTATACCGCCAATGTGCTAATTGTAAATGATAACATTGATGCTACACTAGCCACTGCTACAATAGTATCCCCATTTGCTAACACTAATTTTTCTTGATCTAAACTTAAAGTTTCTCCAGCTACGATTGGTAACTGATATACTATTGTTGTCAAGTTGCCAGGGCTTCCGCCGTTTGGAACTGCATACAATGTAAGATTGCTAGTAGTTGCTCCGTAATTACAAACAATCATAGCAGTGATGGCATTATTACCACTACTGGTATAAACTGTTGTATTAGTTATTGCAACTAGGGTATTTGAAATTGCCATGTTCTTTCCTTATAGTAAAATACTCAATAGTACTGCACGATTTTTACTAATCAATTCGTCTTGAGTAGTTACATTTGATATATATAGTCCTGTATTACCTGGGCCTGCTGCCGCTTTGGAATACAATTTTGTTCTTCCAGATTGTTGACTAGGTGTGCTACTTTGATCATCTAAATTTAATATTGCATTTACTTCAACGTTATTATTTGCGGCAGCTAATACTAGATTAGCACTAACAGAATTGTTAGTAATTGTATCACCGTAAAAATTTAAATCACTAACAGTTAGTCCGCCTGCTGATATTGTAGCAATAGTGGTACCAGCAATATACATGCTAATACTAGTATTAAATGCTTGAATTTTACTATATTCTGAACCAAAAGCCGCATTTTGGGGAGTGTAAATTCTGTCAACTGTAGCAATACCATTACTAGCCGCTACATAGTTGTAGAGATATTTTCTGTTGATAATATGATTATCTTGTGTTACTTTTGTTTCGTAGCTTGTTGAATTTGCAATTAGCAAAGCATAGTTGCTATTCTGCATGTCAAATACAAAATCGCTAGTTCCATCAGTAGCAATAGTTCTAAGTTGCAGACCAGATAGTTGCCCATCTATAGTCTTCATTACAAATGAACCGTTAACTTCACTGCTGTTTACTGGGTTATAATGTGGAATTTGTTCGTTAAACAAGAACTGGGCCGCACTTAGGCTGCCCCTTTCTATTTCAATTCCTGCTTGATAACTATTTGCACTACTAATCCCCGAGCCAGTTTGCCCGTAATTTAGCTGAAGTATGTTATCTTTAATTTCTGTGTTGGTACTTTCTACAAAAGTAGTTGTACCTTTAACATCAAGATTACCAATAACAGTAACGGTACCGGTCGTACTTTGTGTATCCAATATGATGTTTCCACCAGACTGTACTTGTAGTTTATAATCACCGTTACTGACTTTTAATATTCTTGACATTTATAATCCTTACGGGGAGCAAGTCCCCGTATTTTTATTAAGCGTTTTCAATCTGTACGCTGTAGTTTGCTGATGGTGTACCAAAAGTCCATGGAACTGATTGTGATGACCCATCACTGTTCAATGGAAATTGTGTACCTGCACTTGAACTTAAACGTGCAATCGCCGCTGGGTTAATATTAACTTTGTGGTTAGTTAGTTTACGTACAAGATATGTTCCGCCTGCGCTATCAATAGCAACAATGTTTAACTCAACACCTTCATCTGCTGTATATCCAGCAGTACCGTCAGCAACTGCGTCGTAACGTAAACGAGCAACTTCTGTACCTGTACGTGATACTTCACCAGACTTGTTAACAACATAACGTTTTGCAGATTTTTGCTTTTGAATATCAACTTCAACTAATGATCCGCCTGTGTATGCATAAGCAATAATAGCTGGCTCATAGCTAGTGCTAGTACCGTCAGTGCCATTAGCCGCTGTCAATGTTGGTGTCTGACCGCTTGGAGTTGTACCACCTAATGTACTCCATGTCAATGTTGGAACTGTTACATAACCGTCACCAGCGTTAACAACTGCAATAGCTTTAACACGGAATGTAACTGTTGCTTGAGCACCAGTACCGCCTGGGCCAACAACAGCCCAAGTAGTAATACCTGTACCGTCGATGCTTGTATATGTACCACGGTCAGTAAATGCACCAAATGTTGGAACACCGCCAACTTGTGTTACTGAGAAACGTGTTGGAACAACAGCTTGAGCATCTAAGCCAGTAATGCTAGTGATTGTACCAGCAGTATAACTTGTACCACCAGATAAGCTAACTGTAGCAACTTCCCATGTATAACTGCTAGTGTCTGTTGTACCGTTAGCAATAGTTGGAGCTGATGCTGTTAGTGCTGGAAAATGTTTGTAAGTATCATTAATGTTAATACTACCTTGTGTAGCAACTGATACGCTTGCTACACCTTTACCGCCGATACCATCGTCAGTTGGACTGTTGGTACCAATATTTCGATTGCCAAAATATTTTTTATTTAGAGGACGTCCCATTTTGTTTTCTCCTTTAAGAAAAACGGCGTTCTAGGCCGTACGCGGTTGGATTTCCGCATAAAACTCACCCCATGTGAGTCATACATTGTATTTATACGTAAGTGATTCGCATAGCCACGTTGTCAATGTATGCAGTATCAGTATGTGGAGTAAGAACATTGCTTCTAAGCGCAATTACAACACCAAAATTTACATTAATTGTATCTACTAGTTGTATTGGACTATTCCATAGATTAGTAGGCGATCCATAAATTTTATAGTTATCTAATCCTGGATCTGCAAGATTATCACCAACACGTTCACCGTTTAATACTAGCTGTACAACATAGTCCTGTATTCTAGATGCTCGTATTGCATTTATTTGTACTTCAACCCCTAATAGTGTTGATCCATTAGGAGCGAACGGAAAATTTGTAAACCAAAGTTGACTAGTTATTGAGGCAAATCTTTCTTGCCACAAACCTGATATTGTATGCAATGGCTTAGAACTAACAGCATATTGGAACGCATCTTCCCCGATACTACCCATAGGATGTGTCCAGTCGATACTGTTATCTGTAGTTACTTGAGTTACAGTGGTTGATTTAAGAAAGTTAGTAGTAATCATCTAGTATTTACCCAAAGAAAAACGCCCCGGAGGGCGTTTTTAATTTTACTAAAGCAAAAGTTACAGGATTACTGGAACTTAACGTTAGCTGAAGTGATACCAACTAAACCTAAGTAGTCAGCGGCATTACCCAATGAACTTGCTGTGTTTGACAACTCAACATATCCATAACGTGTCATGAAGCTTACTACTGGTTCGAATGTTGATGGATCCAATACAACACCACTGCTCATCAATGGAATGTATGGGCAATAGAATGCAGGAGCATCAGATTCGCTAGCACCTTTGTAACCAACTAGGATGCTTTGTGTATCAGAAGCGTATGAGTTAACATAAACTTTCATAGCATTGTTCAATGTACCAACAAACTTAGTGTTTGTAGGAGCTTCGAATGTACCTTCTGTTGTACGAGCAAAAGCTGAAGTAGTAGCAGATTGTAGAATTGTCAATGCAAATGGTGATACAACAGCGTAGTTACCAGCACCACGACGTGTACGTTGAGCGATCAAGTTAGCAACGCGGTTGATCATAACTGCTAAGGCAGCATGCTCATCACCTACGAATGTTGCTGTACCAGATACAGACGCTTGGTCGTATGTGTATAAAGCTGTACCAGCTAATGATTGTAGGCTAGCTAGAATTTCTTGGTCGATTTCAGCAGTAATTTCTTGTGCTAAAGCAGCCATGATTTCAGCTTCTACGTCAATACCTTGTTGTGCTTGTGCATCTTGAGCTGATTCAAAAGTCCAACGAGCTGACAATTTACGTGTCTTCGCTTCAACTGTTTGTTTCAAGATTTGGATACTTAATCTGTTACCAGCTGTACCTTCTAAAGTAGCTGTTGAGCTAGCCTTAGGAGTTGCGTCAGTTGTGTTACCAGAGTAAGAAGCCGCAATCTTGAATGGGCTCAATGCCTCTTCACCAGCTACTACACCAGCGCCTGATGATGAATCAGCGTAGCGAACACGTAGAGTGTGAATTTGTCCTACTGGACCAGTCATTGGTTGTACGCCTAACAACTCGTTAGCGATAACGGTTGGCATTACGCGGCGGATTACTGGAAGAATCACGCGATTTAGTGTTGCGACGTTACCGGCAGAAGTAGCACCAGCAGTAGCGGATTCTGCAAGATACTTACGAGTATTCTCAAGAGCCACGCTCATTACTGATTTTTTAGTGCCTTGTAGGCCTTCTAAAAGTGCTTCTTTAGTTTCTGCCCAACGTCCGTTTAATAGTTCTGACATTTAAATTTCTCCTTAAAATTTTAGTCCAGCAAGTTTGCGAATATCAATGATATTGGCATCTGACTCGCTACTATGTTTGGTGTTGGAAATTTTATTTCCTGTGACTTCTTTTGCCTCTACAAGTGCCTGTTTCTTCTGCGGAGCTCTTCCAGTGTTACCAGAGATAACTGATGGAAGATACTTTTCAAAACTTTCGTTTAGACGTTCTGTTTTCACAGACTCCATTAATTCACCCATGATTGAACGTTGCTCATTGTTTAGAGGAGCTAACAACTCATGCATGATTGCTTTTCTTTCTTGACTCTCTTTGAGAGCACGGATTTGTGCTTCTTTACTTTCTAAGATTTGTTCTGCTTTTGCAACTGCTTGCGCGGCTTCTTGCATTGCTAAATCTTTCAAGTCTATGACTTTGAGTAATTTTGCTGTTTCCGATTTTTCATTTAGGTAGCTTGTAGAATATTCAGCGGCAAAAGCCTCGAATAGTTTACGTCCAAAATCTGCGCGACGAGCGGCTTCGATGTCTTCTTTCAATGCTGTAATTTCAGAATTTAAATTCTCAGTTACAACTGATTCAACCATCTTAGCGGCACGGGTAACAAACTCTTGTTGTACCTTCTTGATCTGTTCACGACCTTCACGAACTAGACGAACTTTTGTTTCGGCTAAGTCTTGCTTGTCTTTGTAAAACTCTGTGATTTCTTGAGCTAGAGCCTCAACTACGAATTGTTCTAGTTTACCAAATTTAGTTGCCATTACTACTTGATCTTCGTGTAATTCACGAACTTCAGAAGCTAACTGACGTGTAACAAATTCCTTCATTACTTCAGCATCTTTCTTCATCTTCTTAGCATACTTGACTTTCATCTCAGCTAATTGATTACGATCATCGGCGAACTCAACAATCTCAGCGGCTAATTGTTCAGAGATCATGCGATCTACTGCTTCAATCATTGTTGATTTGTCGTGTTCATACTTTTGTGCAAACTCTTCACGTAATTGTTCAGCTACTTGTGTACGAGCCTCGTTGATACGAGTTTCGAAAGCAGCCTCAATTGACTCTTTGATCTCTTCAGAAATCATATTGTTTTCAAATAAACCTTTTAGTGCATCCAACATATGATTCTCCTTATTATTGGAGTTTGTTTATTATTTCTAATAAACTCTCTTTGAGATATTTCTGTGCCTTAGGGTCACCTTTCACCTCTTGCGCTATACGCAAGGCATTAAAACCACCGCGACTATTCATCAGGTGTTCGTAAATTGGTGTTGGGTATGCTCCAGGAGCACTGGGTTGAGCTACCATATCTACTGTGATAATCTCAAAATCCGATACTTCACCGGATCCGTCATCTCTGACGTTTCCGGATCCGCGACTTGACACTCCTAACTTAACTCCGCTTTCCAGCATTGTCTTGATTAGTTGTCCCATTGGTGTTGGAAGTATTTTCAACTTCCCGTAACCGTTTGGACCGTCCATCCACATATTTGTTATCATGTGTGACACACGATCCAGGTTAATTTTTAGATCATCAGGATGATCCACTTCCCCGAGAACTGAATAACCGTTCTGAATCTGATCGTTAAGGGTCTTAACAGCCTTGCCAATCTCATTAACAGGGTAAACACGCTGGTTAGCGTTACGTATACCGCCCTGGATGCAAATCCCGGACATGTATAAGTTTTTCCCATCTTTGTCATCAGATTCAACGATCATTTTTGCTTCGTTGAAACTGAGATTCTCTCGGAGGTATAACATATATTATATGTTCTCTTATTTCTTAATTGGACGTAGAGTACTTTGTGTATTCTTTTCGCCAGTGGTTTCGTTTTTGCCTGTGCCAGCACCTATGTTCTGACCTGGCTTGTTAAAACCTGCTTGACGATCAATTCCGCCGCCCTTAACTTGGGTTTTGAAAGCCGTCTTACCTGCTTTGCCGCCTGGAACGTTGATGTTTCCACCGTTTTGCAATTTAGGTTCACCTTTGAATACGCCAGTACCTGTAACTTTTGACTTAGCACCAACATCAGCACTAACTTCACGGTGTCCAGCAACGATGTTAGCAGATGTACCGCCCATGTTGTTTGTAATTGATCCGTCTAATGTGCTCTTGTTGTTAACACCGTTGTCGCCATGCTTTGGACTTGGAACTTTGTTAACATATTCCATCATTGGCATGCCTTCAGCTTCTTCTTCATCGTGCATACCTGCTTCGATATCGTGCATTGGCATACCTGCGCCATGGATACCTGGCTCTTGTTCTTCTTCGTGTTCTTCACCAGCTAATAGCTGTTCAAATTCTGCTTTTAGGTCTTCTAATGCATCTTCTAGATCCATTACGCGATCTTCCATATCGCCTTCACCTTCTTCGCCGTCTTCCTCACCTTCTTCTTCGTCACCAAAAGCTGGCTCTTCTTCTGAGTCATCTTCTTCGCCGTCTTCTTCTGAGTCATCTTCTTCAGCGTCGTCTTCTTTAGGCTCGTAACCTTCTTCTTCTTCTTCTTCTTCTTCTTCTTCCATGCCATCATCCGCTTTACCGTAAGGGTTACCTTGGTCTTTAGAGAAATCAGATTCTAGTAGTTCTTCGTAGATTTCGCGGCTTTTGCCTACTACGATGTTATGAAAAATTTCTTGTGCTGTTTCTTGATCTTCGTTGATCAAAGCTTCTAGCATAGCTTCAAATTGAGCGCGGTCAGTCATGTTAGTTCTCCTGTGGTATGATTGTTGATACAAGGCTGTAATATATTTACACTAATATTAAAAAAGTGCATAGATATACCTGAAAAACAGTCGTTTTCAGATAATTTTTTAGAATTACGCCGCTGGTGCAGGCGGTGTAGCGTACATTGAATGTATAAAGTCTAATTCGTTTTCTTGTTCTAATATATGAGCTTCACTACTTTTACGCAATTCGTTAATTTGACCAAGGGTTAATCTAGTCTTGCGAGTATCAGTTCTATGCATAACTGTATCGTCGCGTTTAGCATCATAACGTAGATCATTAGCTACGCTACGTGTGTCAGGATCAATATAAAATAGTTCTCTAAGAATCATACTATATTTATGCAGCCGGTGGAGGAGGAGCACCTGGAGCAGCCGGAGCACCACCTACTGCGCTAGCATCGCTTGCATTTGCATCTTGCATATCTTCTGGAGCATCCATATCGCCTGCGGCACCTAAGTCTCCTTCAATACCTGCGGCAGATAAACCTGCACTGCGCAATTCACCTGCGGCATCTGTGTGATTTGGTTGACCTTTACCAGCTTCTTCAGCCCACATACGTTCATTTTCTGCAACTTCTTCGTCAGTTAAACCTAAGAAACGCTTCAATGCAAAACGTTTTGACATATAAGGTACTGCTTGAACTGTATTAAATGTGTTAATACGTTCAGTATCCATAGCCGCTTGACGTGAACTTGCAAAGTTCATTGGAGGATTAAACTGTAACTCAAATAGATTAGCATCTAAATTAAGTCCTTTACTCTCCATGTACATCTTAAATTCAGTATCAAACACTGCTGTAATAAGACTTTGTAGTCTTTCACAGTATTTGTTAAAGCGTAGTTCTTGAATGTATGCTGTTCCCACTCGTCCATCGTTAAAACTTGCTTGACTATCGTCTGCACCAGTAGGCAAATAGCTACTTGGAATACGTAAACCACGGAATAACTTGTTAGTAAAGTACTTTAAGTCATCAATTTCACCTAAGTTAGTACCGCCGGGCAATGTTTCTACTTTAGATCCACGTCCTTCTGCTGTTGTTGGGAAGAAATAATCTTCGTTAATGCTTAAAGGATTATAAGCAGAGTCGATAACGTTTTGTCCGCCACCTGACTGACTAGGAATTCTACGTTGATGGATCTCATTCTTAACACGTTCAACGAATGCCATAGCTAAATGGCTTGGCATATTACCTACGTCAATGTGAAATACTCTGCGTTCTGGAGCACGTTGTATACGATAGATAAGGATAGCATCTTCTAATAGTTCTTTTTGTTTGTAAACTTTGAAGATATTCTCTAATAAACTGTTACCAAACGGAAAATTTTGATCTAATCCTTCTGACAAACTTAGATGTATAACATGTTTAGCATCAACTGCATTTTCTTTTTGGTTTAATCCAAAGCGTCCGCCAGCACTGCTTGTAGAATAAGGTCCTGAACTACCTTTACCTGAACTACCTTGTCCTAAGTTACCGCTTGCACCTTGTGTTCCACCAGCGCCAGCACGTGGACTTACCGTAGGTGTAATCATCGTAGCGATTAAATTTTCAAAGTTAGGAGCAAGATCTTTAACAACATACTGTTCAGGTTTCTTTCCTTCGCTTTCATTTACAATAACTTTAACAATGTTAGCAGGATCTACGTAACTCCATTTTTGATTTTCAGGATCTCGAATAAAGAATGTATCACCGTATTTGAAAACGTTACGAACAATACGGAAAATACGTGTGTCAAACTGTTGTAGTTTGTTCCATTGTTGTAGGTATTCACCTAAAATCTTAATTTCACTATTAGTAGCCTTGTGGCGCCACTTGACTGAGAATGGACTTTTACTATCTTTTACTTTTTGTGTACAAAATTCTGCAAGAATATCTAGTGCGGCATTAACTTCTGGATCACTATCCATAACTTCATACTGACTATAACGCTCAACACGGTTAGGACTGCCTGTATAGATATCAGGTAGATAGCTTGAATAGTTTGTTTGTGCAGGGCCAGGTCTAGATCCGCTACTATTTGCACCAGAGATTGGACCTAATAGCTGGCCATTAACTGGTACTGGTGTGAAATATTTTTTCCAACTCATCTGTTATCCTTAGGCTAATGCTCTGCTACCTGCTGGTCTAGAAGTAGACTTTGCTGTCTTCTGGCTAGCTTCGGCGGTGGTGGCCGCATGACTTATCATTTGTCCCATTTGTTTATTTAACATCGTTAGCTGGTCATTGAGATCTTTTAATGATATAGCACTAGTGCCAGTTGCCGCTGGTTGAGCCGCTGTAGCTGTTTGCGCTTTCGGTTGTTCAACTGGCTTTTCTGCTGTTTCTATTTTAGGAACTGGTTTTGGCAACGGTGTTTGAGTTACTGGTTTAGCAATGTCAGCACTAATACTATCTAATTTTGGTATAGAAGGAGCTGTCGGAGCAGTAGTTTTAGATACGATACTTGATATTTGAGTTTTTATACGATCAAATATACTAGGTTCTGCTTTTGGTTCAACTTTAGGTATGTCTAGCTTAGGGACTTCTGCTTTTGGTTCAACTTTAGGTATGTCTAGCTTAGGGACTTCTGCTTTTGGTTCAACTTTAGGTATGTCTAGCTTAGGGACTTCTGCTTTAGGTGTTTCAACTTTAGGAGCAGTAGCTCTTGCTTTAATATCTTCTTGTAGTTTTAATGCTTCTTGATAAAAGGGACTACCTTTTCCTTGGTTACGTTCGCCGGGACCTTCTGAAAGAGTTTTTAATTGTTCTTCACTTAACTTAGGTAACTCTGGTGGTTTAACTTCAGGAAGTTTAAGACCGCCCTTGGGCAACATGTCAGATAACATATTTTTACTATTATCTACAGCTGGTTTAGCCATTTGTTTCGAAGCACGTTCTTGCATATCTTGCATAAACGTTTTAACTTGAGCTTTAGGAACAACTGCTTCATCACCGTGCAAATTAACTGTAGTTTCAGCACCAAAATTTTCAAACCAGTCACCGGTAGCATCTTTAGATCCACCTTTTCTTCCTGGTGGTTTACCTATTTCACGATTGCCTACTGCCGATGCACCAGGTGTTGCTGGCGCGGCTGATGCGGCACCAGGCTTGCTTATGCCAGTTACATCGCCTAGTAATTTAAAGTCAGCTTGTAGTTTCTTTGCGGCTGCTTCAGTAGTTCCGCCTGCACCAAATACCGTCGACATTGCTCCGTCAAACTTTTTAATCGAAGCAGTATCTGCTCCAATTTTTGCTGAAGTATCTGCTAGTGCTTGTGTTCCAGCTGTACTTGCGACTCTTCCTTTTTCTTCCGTTCTTGACAATGCTTGGTCAAAAGCACGGCTAGAATCTTGAGTCACTTTACCTGTAGCATCTTTTACTAAACCCTGACCTTGCAGATCAACTTTATCCCTAGTTGCTTGATCTGCCTTTACCCCAGTTAGTCCGGTTTCTGCTTTTCCACCTACTTGTCGTCCTGCCAATCTATTTTCTTCAGCAATCTTTGATAGTCCTGCAGCCATTTCAGGCGTAGAACGATTAATCATGTTTTGAAAACGTTGACTAGATTGAAATTCATTAACGTGCGACTTGGCTTTTTCTAATGCTTGTTCGGCAGCGGCTTTTTGTTCAGCTGTTTTAGCATGTGTTAACGCATAGGTTGCACGTTGAAATTCTCCAGCGGCCGGGCCCATGGACATTAAAGTTGTTACATTCTCTTTACTATATCGACCACCTTTAGCAATAGTATCAGTTAAGTCTCCTACACTCTGTCCCATTCCTAATAATTTTGCTTGAGCTGTTACATATGCTTCGCGTTGTTGCTCAGTCATACTAAGCATCATCTTAACAACACCTGGTTCTTTTAATCTTGCTTCAAGAGCCGCAGTTAATGCTTCGTGAGTTTGTCCAGTAATTTGCGAAGTACGATGTAAATTAGTTGCTAGTTCACCTGCAAATTGACTAGCCCTTTCCATAGCTTTAGGATTATCAAGGTTAGCTTTTGCACCATACTGACTAACAATTGCTAAGTTACCTAACTCAGCTGCCGCCATGTTAGTTTTTTCTTTAAGATTTTTACCTAAGTCACCTTCTTGTAGACTATTTCCAAGCTTCAATAATTTTTCAGCTGAACCAGTTGCGTTTCCACTTACTGCATCTAGTGCAATTCCAGAATTTTGTACAGCCTGCAAATATTGTTCTTGACTTAGACCGGCTTGGTTAGCCTTATTCTGCATGTCTAAGAAACTCATAGACACACCATGCTGTGCATTAACTAGTGTGCCTGTTCTTAATCCGTCTAGCTCACCGATAGCTTTACTAGCGGCTCCGCCTAGACCTGGAACAACACTAGCCATTCGACTTAATGCAGTTGCCGCATGATTACCGTTATTAGTAATACTAGTAAATGCGCCAACTACACCCACCGATGATTTAATAATATCACCTAATCCAGCGCCACCTCCTGCACCGCTTGCGCCGCCGGCACCTGCACCGCCAGAATTACCCCCACGTATTAGTGTAGCTAGTTGCTGTAGACTACCTTGACTGAGATCGACATCTGCCATAAAAATTTTCCTGAAAAAGTGCGTATATAAATACTATATCATATATTTATCAGGAGTAAAATATGGCCAATAATCCTCTGCAACAATACTTTAGACAACCTAAGATCTTTATTAGTCTAGCCAGTAAAGGCATTTACAACGAATCTGGATCTTTAACCGGTAATACTGAAAGTATGCCTGTATTTGGTATGACAGGTATGGACGAAATTATTATACGCACTCCTGATGCGTTGCTAAGTGGAGAAAGCACAGTAAAGGTACTAGAAAGTTGCTGTCCTAGTATTAAAAATGGATGGGATGTTAGTACGCTTGACACTAACTTGTTGTTCACTGCTATTAGAATTGCCACCTATGGTAACATGATGGCTGTTACACATAATTGCCCAGGGTGCGGTGCTGAAAATGATTATGATTTAGATCTAGGTAAAGCTATTGAACACTATTCAAACTGTAAATTTGATAATCGTGTTGTTATCAACAATCTAGTGATTAAGATTAGACCATTGAACTACAAGCAAAGTACAGATGTTAACATTAAAAATTTCCAATTGCAACAACAATTAAGTCAAGTTGAAGCTATCACTGACGCAACTGAACAGCAGAAAAAAGTTAACGAGCTGTTTACTGCTATTGGGATTATACAAAACGACATGATTACCGATTGTGTAGAAAGTGTTGAAGTCGAAACTACTAATGTAACTGAACGCGGACATATTAAAGAATGGTTAGAAAATTGCGACAAGACTGTTTTTGATGCAATTAAAAAACAAATTGAAGAAAATCAAAAAACTTGGTTGTTGCCTAACTATAAAGTTAAATGCAAAAGTTGCGACCGTGATAACGAAGTTAGCATTGAGCTAGATAATTCAAATTTTTTCGCATAAGCCTAATTGGTCTCACACCCTTTGAGATTGAAGAACGTCTAGTTAGGCTTGATACAGAAATAAAACAATTCAAAGAAGAATTATTTAGAATTAGCTGGTACATGCGGGGTGGTGTTACAGTAAATGATTTAATGTACACCTACAGCTACGACGATCGCCGAGCCGCTTATGAAATAATTAAAGAAAATATTAAATCAGTTGAAGATACTGGTCTACCACTTCTTTAATTTAATTGTGCTTTCAATGCACGTTGTCCAGTTTTAGGATCTTGCATCCATCCAGTACCAATATCTTTCCACTGCGCTATTGGACTAGCATTTGGTGCTAATTTAAACCCGCTTAGTAATTCTGGTTGCCCTCCTGCGGCAGTAGGTGTAGCTCCCTGTCCAGCGGCTGGAGTTGTTGCAGGAGTTCCGTTAGTAGGTGTAGGTGTAGTTCCGCTTGCGGCAGGTGTACTATCTGGAGTTGTTGCAGGTGTAGTAACAGGACCTTGTTTAACACTCTTCATAAACTCAGGTGTTAATGCATCTAATACTTGTACACCTTTTGCACCAACAAAATCTTGTATACCAAAGAACGATCCGGCCATACCTTCTGCAATACCTTTGGCTACATCACTATTGTTAAACATACTTAATGCAACTGTACCAACTAGTTGATTTCCTAGGCCTGAAACTGCTTTTCCTAATTTTTCAGCACCCATCTTAGTAAAGAATCCACCAAGAATATTTCCTGGTATTTTAGCAATCTTAGCCACTGCAAAGTTTGATATTTCACGACCAATTAGGATTTGCATTTCACGCTGACGGTAAGCATTGTACCATTCAGTAACATCTTTAAACTGTTCATATCCAGGAGGAATTTTTCCTGCTTTGACCCATTCTTCAGCATCTTTCATATGATTATAATACTCAAGTGCTGGAGACCATAATTCATAAAGATAGGCTGCATCAAATCCAAGGCTGGCTAACTTCTTACCACCTTCTTTGATCATTTCCAATTTGCCCATGCCAACTAGTTTACCTAGTCCAACGGTTCTAAGTCCACTGTCTGTTTTAGCTTGAGCAAGTACTTTGTCAGCAAGGTCTGGACGTTTGTTTAAAGCCTTGGCAGCTTCTTCGGGACTAACTTTATATTTCTCAGCATAATGCGCAATTTCAGCGGCATCTTTTTTAGCTAGATCTTTAGCGGCAGCGGCAACTGTAGTATTTCGAGTTTTAGCAAAGTCTGCTAGCTCTTGGGCACCTTTTTTAATCAGTGGTTCATCTCCGTGGAATGCCTTAGCGGCTTTGAACCCAAGACTTCCAATACCACCTAATATATCAGCGGCTAGACCTTCTTGTGTTTGTTGTTCAGAGATTATTTCATAGATTTTCATATTAAGATCCTATGTGATATTTATCACAATTTAAAGTTGAACTACGTTCAACTGTGTTTTTCGCTAAAGCTCAAACACATATTGTTTCTTTTTATTAATTATAATAAAACGCGAAGCGTTAAGATATTATCTAGATCGTTCAGTCACACTTTGCCCAGGCAGGGCAAAGTATTTTTGGACATTATCTGAGTCGAACAACATCACTTAGCGTTAGCACTAGAACACAGGCGGTCATCCGGTACCTGCTCATGCTGTCTTTATATGACGGCGGCTTACTAACATACGCTAACATGCTAGTAAACGTGGGGCCACTACCCCTCTTTTACCCTTTGTATTCTCCTTGCAAATCAAACGGATTATAGGTATATTCCATCGTCGTCCTGTAAAGGATAGTGATTTACAACTCTGTCACCAAGCAGAACTACCTTACCGTCACACATCAGAACGGATTTAGGGCACAATATCAACGCCTGTGCGGGCTTATTTGGTGATTTAAGAGCCTGATTTATTATGATTTAAGTATATGTGAGCCATGAACACGAACAGAAATCTGCCCGTTATAATAGTCTTTTGATTCTAATACTTTACGACTAAACTGTTCACGAGCCTCTATGTATGACGTTTCTGCCTTGGATTTACAGTAAAATAGTATTTCCCTACGAAAGTTTTCTTGACCTAACTGCGCAATATCCTTGAGTAATTCGTCCGAAGACCCATAATAGGTCCGCCAATCACTGTCAATTTTACCACGGATTTTCTTTTTTTTCTTAGTGCCGTTTTTTAACTTGACTACTTTGTAGGTAGTTTTAGAAAATTTAGCTAGTTTTTTGCCTATGTACATACGCCCGCTTATTGTATTTGTAATTAGATAAACAAATCCAACACAATCTTCGGGCAATTCTTCTATTAATTGATTTTCGTAGTACCAAGACATACACTAGTTAGTGTTATCTTGATCCTGAGCCTGTTGTTTTTGAGCGGCTCGACGAACTTTACGTTCATCTAACTGCTGTCTTTTTTCTATTTGCCAAAGCCTAATATCTTTACGTCTATCAGAACACACATTACGTATGTCTGATAATAAATGCCTAATACGAATACTGCTAGCATAAGTGCCAGTGTTGATCCACTGTTGATTTTCTTCGAAATACACTCGAAGTAATCTCATCAGTTCTGCATGCAGATCTTCGTCTTGTTCTTTCACTCGGTTATTTCCAAATCATTAGCATAGCTAGTGTAACCATTTTCCTTAACAACTTTTAATACGTTGTTCACACGACCAATTAATTCATCTTTGTGTGAGATTAAGAAAATATTTTTCTTGCGTTCACGTGCCATCTTCTTAAGTACTGCTAGCGCACCTTCAACACCGGCAGCATCTAACCCGTTGTCAATAAGTTCATCAACAAACAACAAGTTAATATTTTGATATAGACTTTCCCATACATCTCGGAACGCCCATGACAAACTAAGGATTAGTCTATTTCGTTCGCCTCGGCTTAGATTATCAAAATCTAAGTCTTGCCCTAGCTGTGTAATTAAGACAGTTAAATCATTCTGGAACATGACCTGATGCGGCAAGCCCATACGGTCAAGATAGTATGTTAGTCTGTTGTTTAAATACGCTAGGTTTTGATCTATAATCTTCTTACGAATAAACGAATCCTTGCTGGTCAATAGCTTGAGTAAAAACTCTTGATGTTCTTTAAGACTGTTAAGATCATTAACATAATCCCATGTGATTTCTTGAATAGCAGTATTCTTCAGCTCATCAATTTGATCTTGATACGGATCAGTTTCGCCTATCTTAACTTCTAACTGTGTTTCAAGTGTTTTAAGATTATTTTGATGCTTGAGTGCTTGCTCAACAGTATCATAGTAAGTGTTAGGACGTTGAGTCAGCTCACCGACCGCGGCTATTTCACCTACGATGGTAACAAGGTCTGCAACAATTTTATCGTGATAAACATTGGCTTCTTCTAAATGCCGAGTTGCGTTAGCAGTCATTTCTTCATGTTTATGATCATGCAATTCTTGGTCGCAAGCATGACATTTTCGATCTTGCAGTTTAGCAAGCTCGCTAGCGTACTTTTTTACGCTACGCTCCGCTTGCGCTGTTGCGCTGTCTAACGTAGCACGTTCCTTTTCTAAACTTTTTAGCTTGGCTAATTTCTCAGAGTAACTTTTTAAGTCAGCATGTTTAGCAAGCTCGGCATCGATGTCTACGCTTTCTAATTCAATAATAGCGCGACCAATTTTTTCTATTTCTTGCTGATGCTGACTATTCCATGCACTTTGTCTAACCACTAGAGCGTCAATACTTTTTTGTATGCCTTCGTTGGCTTTTTTAGTTGCTTCAATTTTAGCACTTTCTTGTACTACCGCATCTTTTGTTTGTTTAACTAATTCTTTAAGAGTTTCTGCTTTTTCAGAAAGCAGAGTAATACCTAACAATTGTTCGATAATAACACGTTGGTCATTAGCCCGCATTGATAAGAACGGTTCAGTATAAGTGTTAAGAGCAACAATATGCTTGAACATGTCGTGGCTCATACCTAACAACTCATCTAGGTCCTTTTGCGTTTCACGCATATCTCCTTGACTGTCATCAGTTTCTGCGCCTTCTTGTTCTTGATCGTTAACAAAGAATTTCATTATAGCAGGTTTGCGCCCCCGCTCAATTCGATATTCAGTGCCGTCCTTTTCAAACGCTAGAGTAACTAACATATTCTTATTGTTAATCTTATTGATAAGATTATCTTTTTTAATGTTAGTAAGTGCGTTACCAAACAAGGCAAAACTAAGTGCGTTTACAATAGTAGTTTTACCTGTACCGTTACGGCTACCGCTATCGTCCCCACCTTGATCCAGATTCTCACCTAGTACAAGTGTCAAATTTTCCTGCGCAAAGTTTACAGCCTGGGTTTGATTACCCACACTCATAAAGTTTTTAACGGTTAACTCTTTAATTTTAATGGTCATAGGCTATTGTAAATTGCTAAAAGTGTGTTCTTGTTAAATTGATCAGAGTCGATACTAATAATTTGACTGCTGACAATTTGATCTACACTTTCAAATGCTTGAATATCGATGTTGGTATTAATTTCAGCATCTTTCTTTTCTGCAATTAAAGTTAGTTCTCGGATATCGTAGTCCGCCATGAACTTTTCTTTAATAAAGCTAGCTTCTTCATAGCTAATATCTATATCTAGTGTAACACGTAAATGACTCTTGGGCAAGATTATTGAATCAGCTTCATCGATTAGTCTACTTAAAGTCACTGTACGGAACGTAGGTTGATTAGGCCAAGCATGATATACTGGCTCTCCATCCCATTCTAGAATCATCATTCCACGTTCATCGTCCCATGCATCTGCATAATTGTGCGGAAATGCATTGCCAATATAGATCATGTTCTTTTGTTGCTGGCGCTTATGAAAGTGTCCGCTAAATCCTAGTTCATAACTGTGGAAAGCATCTAATTGGATCTCTCCATGATCTGGCATCTGTACCATGGCGTTCATAAAGAAGCTAGGCAATTCAAAGTGACCAAAGATATACTTGCCACCTTTCTTGCTTATGTTTCGCCATTCTTCTCCTACAAGCCACGGACAAAGAGTGACATCTCCAATAGTAGTAGGCTCATGTACCACAGTAATACCAGGTATATACTTTCCAAACTCCACAGAGTGTATGTCCCGTTTATCTTTGTAATACAAATCATGATTACCAGGAAAGAAATAGAAGTTGTCAAACGCCTGACCCAACTTTTCCAAAGCCCTAAGGCTATAATCCATTGTAGTGATATTAAGGCTATTGCGGTTATGATGCCAATCGCCCATAAAGATACCTGTATCACAGCCTTCCTCCTTTGCTTTAGCAATATACCAGTCTACAAAATCTTCACAGTCCTGATTGTGTGTTGAGCTATTGCTTTTAAGACCAAAGTGTATGTCTGTAAAGCAAGCCACCTTTTTAAACAAATTTGTCATTCACTACTCTCGTCAAAACGTTTTTGAGCGTTAGCGTGATCGCTTGCTCCAGTACGGCTATAACTAGGATTCATACCATTCATTTCTAAAATGTCATCGCGGATATTTTGATTACGTTTTTCAATATTAATAACTCTAACAAAGCTGTTAGTAACAGCGGCAGTAAAATAAGCAAAAGGGTTATCAGATTTCGATTCATCAAATTGTAGTCCTATTTGTGTTAGTTGTAAAATAGCCTGCCCTTTCATTTCGTCATTATAAGTGTACCCGCGGACATTGCCACGTGTTGCATAGCGTTCGCATAACTTTAACATCATACGTGCTAGAGTTGGAGTAATTTGACCTGCATCTTTATCAAAGTGGCCTTTTTCTAAATCACCCTTCCAGTGGCTTTTACCCACGCAGATTAGTTCATCTGCATCGTTAAATTTCCAATGTTGGAAAGGAGGAAAGTTTACTTTGTCTCTGTGATCTGCTAGAGTCTTTGGATTTTTCTTTCTAATGCCGTTCAATGGAATATGATCAAATGTCATAATACGGAATACAACATCTATTTTTTCTATTTTTTTATAGTCTACTTCGCAGTCTGCTTGCTTGACTTTTTCACCCTCGGCTTTACGCCGTTGGTATTCTGCATCACCTATTCTTTTAGCCCGAGCACGTTTGGCTTCTGCAATAGTGCGAATGTTGATTTTATCAACACTAGGTAATATTAAATCATATTGGTGAAATTCTGGCTGTGTAAAGCTACAATATGATGTTTTGCTCCTATGTATTTCTAACAACATATCCTTGTTGTTTAGGTAATTTACTTTTGTAGCCATTGATTAAGAGTCCTCTAATGAGTTATTATAAACTACGCACTTTAAAAAGTCAACTAAATATTATACCAAACGGGAGTTTCATATGGGTTTATTTGACGGTGGTTCTAGCATAATTTCAAATATTGGCGCAACATCTAATTTAATAGGTTCCGCCGGTCGTGCATTCGGCACTGCTGGAAACTTGGCATCTGCGCTGTCTTCTGGATATGACGCCGGTGGTGTATTAGGCGCAATCCGAAGCATCAATTTACCAGCCGCTGGAGAAGCAGTTGGAGACATTGTTAGTGCAGTAGCTAGTTTTGGGGGTGATGCTAATGCTAATGATTGGCGTGTCAGATTAAGCCTCGCTAATTGGTCTAGTTTTAGAACAAGTCCAGTGCTAGCACCTCTTAAAGATGCCGGCGGGTTGATATTTCCTTACACTCCTACAATCAATATTTCAAGCGGCGCACAGTATCAACCAGTTAATACAATACACAGTAATTATACATTCCAAGCATTTCAAAATAGTGATCCTGGCGAAATTAATATTAGTGCGCCTATGTATGTTGAGGATCCTACTCAAGGATTATATTGGATTGCAATGGTACATTATCTTCGTAGTTTGACTAAAATGTTTGCAGGCAACGATCCTAAAGCAGGCAATCCACCTCCTGTTATTTTCTTAAACGGTTATGGAAATTATGTGTTTAAGAATGTTCCGGTTATAGTAAAAAGTATGAGCGTATCGTTAACTAACGAATGTGATTATATTGGTGTTGATGTAGTTGGATCAGCAGCCGGTTCAGTTGAAGGTGTTGCATCTAGTATTGGTGGACTTGCAGATACACTAGGCGGAGTCATTCCTGGACTTAGCGGTCTTACTGATACGGTAAGTAGTATTGCAGGAGGCGTAGGACAAGTTGCCGCGCTTGCTGGTACGTTTGGTCTCGGCGGTACAACTAGTGGTGGTGTTGCCCATGTTCCGACTAAGAGTACATTTACACTTAAACTACAACCAGTCTATAGTAGAAATAGTGCTAGAAACTTTAGCCTAGATAGATTTGTTACTGGTGGATATCTAAACAACGGATTTGGTTATATTTAAAATGAAAGCAACTTACACAAATACAAGCCCGTGGTATAACACAAAGACTAAACAAGATCATCTTGACATTCTAAAAATACGACCAGTGTCTGCTGAAGTAGACGACTTTTTATACACTATTGAACCTCAGTATACGTACAGACCAGATTTACTAGCGGCTGACTTATATGGGGAAGTTAATCTATGGTGGGTTTTTATACAACGTAATTTAGATGTCTTACAAGATCCTATTTTAGATTTTGTTCCAGGCGTACAAATTTATATTCCAAAAAGTAGTAGTTTAAAATTAGTATTAGGATTGTAATATGAGTTTTGATAATTTGTCAGGAGCAATTGACTCTGCAACTAATGCTGTTAGCAGTGTAGCATCTAGTGCCTCGAGCTTATTATCTTCAGGTCCAGCTTCAGCATTGTCATCAATATCAAGTGCAGTGTCTGGACTATTGGGCGGTCTAAGTTCTTTATTTAAAGGGTTACCTAGCGGAGTTAAGTTACCATTGCCAAATCCGTTGTTTGCATATGCCAGCTACACTTATGTTTTAAGTATCGGTTGTTTAACAGATGACGACCTAATGAAACCTGACACTACATATATGATTGGAAAGCGTATTCCATTAATATGTAAATCGGCAAATGCTGATCCTAGCAATAGAGTTAATACACCCTATGGAAAATTTGATTTTTATATTGACGATTTAACACTAGATAGTTTAATAGGATTTGAACAAGGTTCGGGTAATACTAACGTTACTGGATTAACTTTTACAATTATTGAACCGTATAGTATGGGCCTGTTTATAATCGCCTGTCAACAGCTTGCACAAGAATTAGGACATGATAATTGGCGTGAAGCTCCATTTCTGCTTACTATAGAGTTTAGAGGCAACACTGAAACAGGACAAATAAAAAATATCTCCGGCACTACTAGACACATACCATTTAATTTTAATGATATGAACATGGTAGTTAATGAAAAAGGTGCAGTATATAGCTGTACAGCGCAACCTTGCAACCAATATGCACTAGGAGATGCTGTAGCAAACTTACAGTCAGATCATTCAACAGTGGGATCAACTGTACAAGAAATTTTACAAACTGGCGAAAAAAGTTTGCAAGCAGTAATTAATCAAAGAGCACAATTACTAGTAGAAAAAGGAATTGTGCCAGTTGCTGACGAATATGTTATTATTTTTCCAACTGATCCTGCATCGTCAAGTAGTGCAATTTTTACTCCAGATAACAGTAGTAGCCAGGATGCCGGCGCAACAGAAGATCCTAGCTCGTCGTCAAGTGGCGGTGTTGAAGATGTATTAGGATTATCAAGAAGTTCTATTAATGGAACGTTAATTCAAAGTTCTGATGATGTGAATGCTCTTGGCGCCGCAACATTAATTGCTGAAGATAAAAGAAAAGGTGATCCACAAACTGGTAAGAATGATGCAGTGTACGATCCTAAAAGTAAAACATTTGTTCAGGGCAATTTAACAATTGATAGTACACAAACAGAAATGAAGTTTAGTCAAGATACAAATATCCCTAACGCTATAAATCAAGTATTGTTACAAAGTGACTTTGTTAAAGATGCATTAGACAGTTCCTTAATAACACCTGAAGGGTATAGAGGTTGGTGGAGAATTGATACACAGGTGTATAATAATCCATCTAGTGAAAACATGGCAGTTACTGGAACTAAACCTAAAATAATTGTATACCGAGTAATTCCATATAAAGTACATAGCAGTAGATTAGTTCCTCCAAATACTAAAGCTCCTGGTCTAGGCGAAGGCGGAGAATTAGAAGCGCAAGCAGTTAAACATTACAACTATATCTATACTGGTAAGAATGTTGATATTCTTCGATTTGAAATTAAAGTTAATAACGGATTTACTCAAATTATGGGATCTGATGGATTAACAAGAACACAAGATGCTGTAGAAGCAGATGCTGAAGGCGGAGACTCTACACCGCAAGCAACACCAATACAACCTATGCCGCCGGGAAATCCGCCATCAACTGAATTAGGAGTGTTACCTACAATTGTAAAATACATAGGAACAATGACTGGCTCAGATAGAAAAGGTGGCGGTGGTGAAGAAGGTATTGCTCAACGTGCGGCACGTTTATTCCAGGATGCACTTCAATCTAGTACTGATATGATTGACCTTGATATGGAAATTATAGGCGACCCTTATTTTATTGCGCAAAGCGGTCAGGGCAATTATACTAGCGAAGCAGCCACTACTAATTTAAACACAGACGGATCAGTGAATTATCAAGACGGGGAAGTTGACATTAAGGTTAACTTTAGAACTCCTATAGATTTAAATCAAACGACTGGGTTATACAATTTTGGTGGGTCAAGTAAAAGCGCACCAGTTATTCAGTTTACAGGACTGTACTGTGTTAACCAAGTAATTAGTACGTTCAAAGGTGGCGTCTTTAAACAGCAATTAAAAGGTTTTAGACGACCATACTTCGAAGGCCTAGAAGAAGCGACTCCGGATCAAATGTTCTCAACACGTAGAAGTCAACCAGACCCATCGGCTGACTCTGAGGACAACTAACATGGCAAATAAAAATTTAAATCATATTTCGTCAGGGGATAGTGACCCACGTCCAGGTCCGTTCTTAGCAAGAATAGTAAGCCATCTTGATCCTACCTACATGGGTGTATTACAAGTAGAAATTTTAAGACCTAGTGGCGGCACAGCCAGTGAAGGTGAGTTGCACCAAGTAAAATATATGAGTCCATTTTATGGAGTCACTAAAGCTGAGTTTGTTAATAAAGATCCTGACGACTATAATAACACACAAAAAAGTTACGGAATGTGGATGATTCCACCTGATGTAGGAACTACAGTTGTAATATTTTTTATTGACGGAGATCCTAAACGTGGTTATTGGATGGGAAGCGTATTAGATGAAAATATGGATTTTATGTTACCTGGTATCGCCGCTACTGAAAATAATGTAGAAGGCGGAACAACTAGCTTAACAGGTGACCCATTAAGAGCACCTGTTGCAGAATACAACAATAAAGTACACGATACTGATGCAGATGTAACTCAAATTAAAAAACCACAACATCCGTTAACTACTGCGTTACAAAACCAAGGTCTAATTGAAGATGATATTAGAGGTATAACTACCAGCAGTGCTAGAAGAGAAGTTCCTAGCATGGTATTTGGTATTAGCACACCTGGGCCATTAGACAAGCAAGATGGTGCACCTACTGGTAAAGTTGGTACTGATCAAAATGCAGTGCCTAACTATCCTGCTAGTAGATTAGGCGGAACTACATTTGTCATGGACGACGGTGACGATAAATTCTTACGTAAGACTAAACCTAAAGATGGTCCTCCTGATTATGCTGCCGCATCACAAGGTGAAACTGATGGTGATGTAACAATACCGCATAACGAACTATTTAGGATTCGTACTAGAACTGGACATCAGATTGTAATGCATAACAGTGAAGATCTAATATACATTACAAACAGCCGAGGAACAAGCTGGATTGAAATGACCAGTGATGGAAAAATTGACATCTTTGCTACAGACAGCATAAGCGTACATACTGGCAACGATTTAAATTTTTATGCTGATCGTGACATTAATTTTGAGGCAGGGCGTAATTTTAATTTAAAAGTTAAAGAACGACATCAAACAGAAGTTGGTGGTGATAAAATTACTATTGTAGATGGTAAAGTCGCTATTCAAGTAAGCGGTACACAAGATGAAACAATTAGCGGAGCTCATAAACAGTCGTTTGGAGCAACCTGGGATGCTACAGTAGGCGGACAAACTAATATAACAGTAAGCGGCGGATTTGACCTTAATACTAGCGGTACAAACAAATTAACATCAGGCGGCACGATGGAAATAGGAGCGTCTAGTACTAATATTTCCGGTGGCAATATTAATCTTAATGGGCCAGCCGCAGCCTCAGCAGGATCAGCATCAGCGGCAACAGCCCCAACAGCACTGAGCACTTTTGATAATCCAACAGAAACTGATGGCACTACTATTACTAGTATTATGCTACGAGTACCTACAACAGAACCTTACCCGCATCATGAAAATTTAGACGCTACAAAATTTAAACCTGATCAAACGGATCGAGAAAGCGGTAGTGCAATTGCAACACCTGATTTTTACAAAAAATATACAACATCAACAGATCCCTTTAACAAGGTAAAAGGAACAGACAATGGCCAATAATCTTTACGAAAATATTAATTTACAAGCTCGTACTACTATAACAGCAACTACTCCTCAAATGTATCGAGGATTTAGCACAGTTAACACGACTACACAAAATTTTACATTATACGACTTTGAATTAATTAAACAAGATTTACTAAATCACTTTTATGTTCGCCAGGGTGAACGATTGATGAATCCTACCTTTGGTACAATTATCTGGGACTTAATATTTGAACCTATGACAGAGCAAGTAAAAGATTTAATACTACAAAATGTCAATGAAATTGTCAATTATGATCCTAGGATTCAAGCTGAAAACGTTGTTGTAACTAGCTACGACAAGGGTATACAGATTGAATGTACACTGAAATACCTACCATATAACATCTCTCAAAATTTAAAATTACAGTTTGATCAAGCCTCTGGATTATCAATCGCATGATTAACTACGCATATAATTTTATTCAATAAATACACTTATTAGGATAAAACATGAGTTCAACAGATCGTCAAAATAACCTGCTCATAAGCCAAGACTGGACAAAGATTTATCAGTCCTTTAAAAATGCTGACTTTCAAAGTTACGACTTTGAAAACTTACGCAGATCTATGATCGAATATATCCGTACAAATTTTCCTGAAGATTTTAACGATTATATTGAATCTAGCGAATATCTTGCTCTTATTGACCTTATTGCATATGTTGGACAAAGTATTGCCTTCCGTGTTGATTTAAATGCACGTGAAAACTTTTTAGAACTAGCAGAACGCCGCGATAGCATCTTACGCCTAGCACGATTAATTAGCTATAATGCTAGTAGAAACGTAGCCGCTAGAGGATTGCTAAAATTTAGTACTATTAAAACTACTGAAAATGTTATTGACAGCAACGGCAGAAATTTATCTGGACAAGTAATTACTTGGAATGATCCAAGTAATGTTAACTGGTACGATCAGTTTATCAAAATAATCAATGCGGCCTTACCGCAAACTCAACAATTTGGTAACCCAGTCGATTCTGCAACAATCTATGGTATTAATTCTGCGCAGTATAGATTCAACGCTTCTAATACAGATATTCCATTGTACAGTTTTACCAAAACTGTTGCTGGTCGTTCAATGGCTTTTGAAATTACCAGTACAACGTTTAACGGACAAACCTTTATATACGAAGAACCGCCTAAAGTTGGTAATCATCTAGCATGTGTATACACAGATGACGGCTATGGTGCTGGCAGTAGCAATACTGGATTTTTCTTTAATTTCACACAAGGTACATTACAGCAAGGTGTATTTTCAATTACTCAACCTAGTACAAACGAAATTATAAACATTAATACACAAAATATTAATAATACAGATGTATGGTTATACAAGTTAGATTCAACCGGCTTAGAATCAGAATTATGGACTAAAGTTCCTAATTTAACTGGCAACAATATTATTTACAATAGCTTGTCTAATAAAATTAAAAACATTTACAGCGTAATAACTAGAGCAGGCGATGCAGTTAGTTTATCATTTAGCGATGGTACGTTTGGAAATTTACCGTTAGGCACTTTTAGAAGTTATTACAGAACCAGTAATAATCTATCATACACTATTAACCCATCTGATATATTAAATGTAACAATTAATATACCTTATATATCTGCAAGAAATCAAGCAGAGACTTTAACAATTTCTCTAGGACTTCCTAGTACTGTTAGCAATGCTACGCAAACAGAAACAAATGCTAGTATAAAAGCAAATGCTCCAGCAACATACTATACACAAAATCGTATGATTACTGGTGAAGACTATAATATTAGTCCGCTATCTGCTACACAAAAAATTGCAAAAATAAAATCAGTTAACAGATCTAGTAGTGGCATTAGCCGCTATTTTGATTTAGTAGATCCTACTGGAAAATACAGTAGTACTAACTTGTTTGCAGATGACGGTGTCATATATCAAAATCCGTACACATCATTAATTAATTTTTCATACACTACACAGTCGGACATTGAAAGTGTTATTGTTAATACAATTTATGATGTATTAAATTCTCCAGATTTAAGAAATTTCTATTATACAAATTTTACAAACAATATTAATACTGCTGTAAATTTAATTTGGCATAATGTAACAACTGATAGCAATGCATCAACTGGTTATATTGGAGATTCAACAGGTCGTGTGATTTATAAAACTGGATCATATACCGCAACAGATTTACAATATGTTACATTAGGATCTTTAATTAAATTCACAGCACCGGCTGGATATTATTTTGATAATAATAATCTTAATACGCTAGTTGCTGGAATACCAATATCAAATGGTTCAAGTTACTATATTTGGGCTGAAGCAGTTTCAATTGCACAAGACGGCACCGCTTCAGGTACTGGGGTGTTATCATCTGGAAACGGACCAATAGCTTTAAATATCCCAGTTCCAAGTTCAGCGATCATTTCTCAAATAATTCCAAAGCTAACACGAACAATTGATTCAACAGTTATAACAACAATGATTGATTTAATATTCGCCAACCAACCATTTGGATTACGATATGATGCTTCTACACAATCATGGCAAATTATTTTTGAAGCAAATCTTAATACAACTACAATTTTTAGTCTAGCAAATCAAGGTAGTACATCAAACCTACAACAAGATGCTAGTTGGTTTATGTTGTTTACTACTAACAACGAATTCTATACAATTACAACACGGTTGTTGAGATACATATTTGAAAGTGATAGCCAGCTTAATTTCTATTTTGACTCTGATCAAAAAATTTATGATATTGTATCGACTTCAATTGTTAAAGACTCGATTAATGTATTAAACATTAACACTCAACCGCTTGGATCGTTGCCCTTTACCAGTAGTTTACCATGGGAAGTAATATCATCTTTTAGCGGATTAGATGGATATGTTGACCCTAAAAAAATTGTAGTTACTTTCACTGATAGTGATAATAATGGAGTAGTTGATAATCCTCAGTTGTTCCTTGACATTGTTACAACATCTAACATTGCTGGCTCAGCGGCAATTAACACAACAGCAATTAGTTCGCTATTAGCCGTAAGCAGTATGGTTGGAGCATCTATTATTGGCGCAGGTATTGCTCCTAATACAATTATTACAGCAGTTACCCCTGGAGTGTCTTTAACAATAAACAATCCAACAACTGCTACACTAGTTAATACAACTCTTACAATTAATAAATTGAATTATATTATTCAACAACGTTATTTGATCAGTCAAGGGCAGGAAGACTATAAGTACGTTAGCAACACGGCAAATGTTGTGTTGATATTACCATCTGAGAATCAAGTTGGATTTTTAACACAGTACACTGACGGACAATATTTTTATTTTGTAGATACAGATGTAGTGAAGAAATTAGATGCATCAACTTCTACTTTAAACATAAGTTTAGATTATAAAGTTTATATCGGTCGAGATAAATTAAAATTCCAATACACTCATAGTGCAGACTATGATTCAAGAATTGATCCCGGATCTAGTAACATCATGGATGTGTATGTATTAACTAATGATTATAATAACAGATATAGACAATGGCTAAGTGGTGCAAATATTAGCGAACCACTTCCTCCTAGCTCGTCTGAATTACATAGTCTATTAAGTTCTAATCTTGATCCTATTAAAGCAATATCAGATGAAATAATATATCATCCAGTGAGCTATCAGTTGTTATTTGGTCCTCAGGCTCCTAACAATTTACAAGCAACATTTAGTGTTATTAAAAACACCAGTTCAACAGCATCAGATAATGATATTAAAGCAAGAATATTATCTGCAATTAATACATTCTTTGCGTTGGATAACTGGAATTTTGGAGATACATTCTATTTTACAGAATTATCAACATATGTAATGAACCAGCTTGCACCTGATATTACAAATTTTGTAATTATTCCAAAACAAGGTGATTTATATTTTGGAGCATTATTTGAAATTAAATGTCCTAGCAATCAAATATTCTTAAGTTGCGCAACATCAGATACTATTGTAGTTGTATCTGGGTTTACATCAGCAAACTTAAAAACAGTATCTGGCAACGCACTAACGTCTTTAGTAACATCACAGAATGTTACAAGTGCAAACTTTGGAGTAACAAATGGTTGATAGTGTTAACCCTAACGGTAATAGTTCTGGTCTTAGTTTAAATTTACTTCCACAGTTTTATAGAACAGAAGCTAATAAAAAATTCCTTCAAGCTACACTTGATCAATTATATCAACCTGGTGCAATTAAAAAAGTTAACGGGTATATCGGTCGAGAAAATGCTAAATCGTCAACAGGCACTGACATATTCGTCAAGGCATCTGACGCCGCAAGACAAAATTATCAATTAGAGCCTTCTTTAACAGTAACGGATTCTATTGGTAACGTAACTTATTTTAAAGATTATATTGACTATATTAATCAATTAAATGTATTTGGCGCTAATACTAGTAATCATGCAAGACTAAATGCACAAGAATTCTATTCTTGGGATCCACATATTGATTGGGACAAGTTTGTTAACTTTCAAAATTACTATTGGTTACCGTACGGTCCAGAGTTAATTAAAATTTATGGACAGCAACTTGCTATAGAAAGTACATATACAGTAACACTTGAGTCGGAATTAAACAATAACGAATATCTATTCACGCCTAACGGATTTACTCGAAACCCTGTATTAAGATTATTTAGAGGACAGACATACACATTTGAAATTACTAGTCCAGGTAATCCTTTTAGTTTTAAAACAGCTAGAAGTTTAGGCATTGCAGATAGATACGAAACTGCAACACTAAGCGGAAGTGCTGTTACAAACGGAACAATAACTTTTACTATCCCATTAGATGCACCTAGCTTGTTGTACTATCAAAGTGAAAGTGATTTAAATCTTGGCGGAGCAATTGAAATCTACAACATCCTTGAAGACACATTCATTGATGTTGAAAATGAAATCCTTGGAAAAAAACAGTATAAACTAGCTAATGGCATAGAGTTAAGTAACGGAATGAAAATTGCCTTTGGTGGTAATGTTACTCCTGCAACTTATGCATCTGGACAATTTTATGTTGACGGTGTTGGAATTTCTATTAAACTAATTCCTGAGTCAATCTTAGAAATTACAAGTCCTTATACTACTGTAACTGACATTTTATTTGATTCTGATTCGTTTGATACAGAGCCATTTGACAATGCTAGCGGATTTGCAGATAGCTTAGATTATATTGTAATCAGCCGAGCTTCTCGAGATTACAATCCATGGAGTCGATATAATCGTTGGTTCCATAAAGATGTTATAAATGCCAGCGCATTGTTTAACAATTCAATAGCCAGCTTAGATCAAAAATACAGAGCAATTCGTCCAATTATTGAATTCAATGCTGATTTAAAATTATTCAACTATGGTACAACAGCTATAGATGACATTGACCTGATTGATAACTTTACAACTGATGTGTTCTCAACAATTGAAGGTTCATTTGGATATAATATTGACTCAGTAGCTTTACAAACAGGACATAAGATACTGTTTACTGCCGACACTGATATTCTTGTTAAGAATAAAATTTACCAAGTAGAATTTATTGACATACAACATATCAATGGTCTTAAGCAAATTCATTTAGTTGAAATTGAAACACCGTCATTAAATCATGTAGTCTTAGTAAGACAAGGCAAATCTAACCAAGGTCAGAGTTACTGGTATAATGGAACAGCATGGAAGTTAGCACAAAAGAAAACAACTGTAAATCAGCCGCCATTATTTGATATTGTTGATTCTAATAAAATTAGTTTTGGTGATACCAGTGTATATAATGGTTCAACATTTATAGGAACACAAATTTTTTCATACAAAATTGGAACTGGCATTGCCGACTCTAATTTAGGATTTGCATTATCATACAAAAATGTAAGCAACATTGGTGACATTGTTTTTAATTTTAATCTAGCTACAGATATTTTTCAATATAAAAAAACTACTGCGGTTATTGATCAAGGTATAAATGTTGGGTATCTTGTTACACAAGATTATGCTGGTAATGTTGTATACGAAAATGGCTGGAAAAAATCTGTAGTTGATACAGTGCAAGCCGCTATTAGAATATATAAAAATTCTAATAAAACAAATAATTTTAATTTAGATATATTTGATGATATTAGTAATTTAAATGATCTAGTAGTAAGAGTGTTTGTTAACGGCAAGCGACTAGACTGGCCAAATTGGTCAATTGTTGATACTCCTAGTTTTAAACAGATTGTTCTAACAACAGATATTCTGCTGACTGATGTATTGACAATCAAAGCCTATGCAAATCAATCTATTAATGCTAATGGATACTATGAGATTCCGATCAACTTACAAAATAATCCATTAAACAATCAAATAGTTGAATTCACTTTAGGTGAAGTAATTGATCATGTTAATTCTATTGTTGACAATTTAGGAACAATATTTGTTGGATCATTCCCAGGCGAAAGCAATTTACGAGATTTAGGAAACTTATCAGCATTTGGCACTAAGTTTGTTCAACATAGCGGTCCAGCAAGTCTTTCGTTGTACCATGTTACTTCGCCACAGAATAATATTGTTCACGCATTAGAACTTGCAAGAGATGAATATAATAACTATAAACGAAATTTAATTGCAGTTGCTGAATCTCTTGGTGTTGAAGCAGATTCAAGAACATTAGTAAATCTTATAATCCAACAGATCAATAAAGATACTCCAACTACACATCCTTATTACTTTAGTGATATGGTGCCATACGGCGCAAGTTTAGCTACAAATTTAAATGTAGTAGATTACAGAATAAAATTATATCCATTAACAAATAGTTTCAATCTAACTGAGCTATCATCTAAAGCAGTAGGCGTTTACTTAAACGGTACACAACTAATACATGGACGTGATTATACATTTGTTGACCAGAATTTTATAAATGTGTCTGCAACATTGGCAAACGGTGATGTAATTACAACATATGAATATGAAAGTACTGATGGGTGTTTCATTCCCGAAACTCCTACTAAGTTAGGATTCTGGCCTAAATATGAACCTAAATTATACTTAGATACTTCGTTTGTAACTCCGCGATGGATGATACAAGGACATGACGGCAGTCAAATATTAGCATATGGTACTTACGGTGCTAATAGCACATCTGATTTCCGTGATGGTATACTTTTAGAATTTGAAAAAAGAATTTTTAATAATATTAAAGTCAATTATGATACTAGTATTTTTGATTTAGCTACAATTATTCCTAGCTACAATAGAACTAATTCGTATAGTGTTGACGAATTTAATCAAGTATTAGCTCCAAATTTTTATAAATGGACTGGTTTAGTAGGAGTAGATTTTACTAAGCCGTTAAGTTACGATCGAAGTAATTCTTTTACATATAACTACACTGGGCATAGCTCCCCTAATGGTAGTAATGTTCCAGGATATTGGAGAGGCATTTACAGATGGATGTTAGATACTGATAGACCTAATTTGTGCCCTTGGGAAATGTTAGGTTTTAGTATTGAGCCAACTTGGTGGACATCATTGTATGGCCTAGCACCTTATACTAGCGACAACTTGCCTATGTGGCAAGACATTAATGATGGCATGGTTAGAGAACCAGGAGTACCTCCAGTTTATCTACCGCAGTATGCTAAACCATTTTTAATGCAACATATCCCAGTTGACGAATCTGGAAATATTGTTAGTCCTGCAATATCTGGACTAGCATCGGGAATCTTTACAGTATCAACTGACAATAATTTTGTATTTGGCGATGTTAGCCCTGTAGAAGCCGCTTGGCGCCGCAGTAGTTATTATCCATTTAGTGTATTAGTTGCATCAATGCTATTAACACCATCTCAAACATTCGGAGTGTTACTAGATAGATCCCGTATTGTTCGTAACCTAGCTGGACAATTAATAAACGCAGACACAGGTTTAAGAATCCGTCCTGCTGATGTTGTGTTACCGAGCATTTATTCTAGTAGTACTCGAGTACAGACTGCTGGAATTATAAATTATATAATTGATTATATTTTACATTTTACTTTTAGTAATAATATCAAATCGTATAATACATATCAAACTGAATTGACTACAATGGTTCCGCGATTGTCATATCGTGTAGGATCATTCACTAACAAAGATCAATTTAATCTATTACTAGATTCTAAAACTCCGCTGTCAGCTGGAAGTGTATTTGTGCCAACTGAAGATTATAATATTGTTTTAAACACTTCTAGCACAGTTCGCAAGATTACATATAGTGGTGTAATTATTACAAAATTAAGCACCGGGTATCAAGTGAAGGGTTACAGTATTACTCAACCTTATTTTAAGTACTACAACTATACAAAAACTGGTGCAAAAATTAATGTTGGCGGAATATCAGAAACATATGTTAGCTGGACACCTTTTCAACAATACGGTGCTGGGTCAGTTGTAAAATATAATAATGCTTATTATCGTGTTCAAACAACACACACAGCAACTGATACTTTTATTCAATCGTATTATCAAGTATTACCAGATATTCCAATCATTGGCGGTGCCAACGCTGCCTTGAGAAGCGAGTGGGACCGTACAACTTCAGTAGTTGTTCCTTATGGTACACTATTTTTATCTGTACAAGATGTTGTAGATTTCTTACTAGGTTACGGTGAATGGTTAAAAGATCAAGGGTTCATATTTGACGATTATAATAAGAACCTAGGAACAGTTACCAATTGGGAATCTAGTTCAAAAGAATTTTTATTCTGGACCACACAAAACTGGAGCGCAAGCACGTCTAAGTGGCAAGATTGGACACCAAATATTAATGTGCCATATGGTAATATAGTTCGATATAACGGTGATTATTATAGTGCAGTAGTTAATATTCCTGCTTCTTCGATATTTGATACTACATTGTATAACAAATTAGACGGGCTAAGTGACATTGGCAGTTCAGTAATTAGTTTGAGCCCAGCCGCATCTAAATTAACATTTAATGCACCGTTAACTGTAGTTCAAGATATTAATGATCAATTTAATAACTATGAAATTTTTAAAGTAGACGGGACTCCGTTAAGTTCAATATTTTTAGATAGTTATAGAGAAAACAATTTAGTAAGTTACAATACTAAAACAACAGACGGGATATATTGTGCTAGCTTTTATCTAGTTCAAATAGAACATTTAGTTATTCTAAATAATACTACTATTTTTAATGATACAATATATAATCCTGAAACTGGTTACAGACAAGAACGAATTAAACTTTCTGGATACATCACCTCTGGCTGGTATGGCGGTTTAGATATTCCTGGATTTATCTATGACCAGGCAATAATACAAGAATGGGAGCCATGGAAGGACTATGCACTAGGTGACACAGTTAGCCATCAAAGTTTTTATTACAGTGCATTATCTTTTGTAGCTGGATCATTAACTTTTAATGCAGGCGATTGGGTAAAACTTACTGAAAAACCAACTCCTCGACTATTACCTAACTGGACAAATATAGCAACTCAGTTTACTGATTTCTATAGTTTAGATGACGATAATTTTGATACCTCACAACAAAAAGTAGCTCAACATCTAATCGGCTATCAAAAGAGACAATACTTAGATAATATTATTCAAGATGATGTTAGTGAATATAAATTTTATCAAGGTATGATTCGTGAAAAAGGAACACAAAATGTTCTTAATAAATTATTTGACGTATTAAGTTCCAAAAATAAAGAAAGTTTAGTGTTCTATGAAGAGTGGGCGTTACGAGTTGGGCAATACGGTGCTAGTAATTCTTTTGAAAATATAGAATTTGTACTAGATGAAAAATTATTTAGAAATAATCCTCAAGGATATTTGCTATTACCTCAACACGACTCGACATTAAATGTCTTTATCAATCAACAAACACCTAATGATGTATATTTAAAACCATTAGGATACAACTCTCAACCCTGGCCGGTACTATCTAAATATAATCCTTATTTGCGAGATGCAGGTTATGTTGACACGGCTGATGTATTTTTAACTTTAAAATCGTTGTCTGATATTACTTCTCAAGACATTACAAAATTTAATAACGGTGCATACGTCTGGGTTACATTTGAAAAAAATAATTGGAATGTTTATAGATATACTGATATCAATATGGTTGTTCAATCAGTTTCTTATAATGCTACTACAAAAATTCTAACAATTACTACACAAAATTTAGTTAATTTGCAAGCTGGATCATATGTAGGATTAGCACAAGTGGCATTACTACAAGGTTTTTATCAGATACAATCAGTTACATTGAATTCGTTTACAATATCTGCAACCATTACTGGGTTTCCTGGCCAGTTTACACAGTCAGCTAACTTAGTAGTATATGCATTGGTGTCACAACGTGCAAGTTCAATAGATGCAATAGATTCAATATTACCTAAAGTAATTAACGACAATGAGCTAATATGGACTGATAAAAATGCCGATAATAAGTGGGCTGTCTGGAAATACAATCCTATATATACGCAGTCTTTTATTAATAACTACGATCCTCAAAATAATCTAGAATATGGATTAACTGTTGCTATGAATAAAGCAGGTAATATATCTGCGGTTGGAACAGCAATTGGCGAAGTTATTACGTATGATAAGGCGTCTGTTGCAACTCCTTGGATACAACGACAAGCAATTCAGCCTCCGTTTATTGCTCATAACAATTTAAATTTAATTAGTAATATTGCTAGAGTAATTGCGTTCTCACCTGATGGATCATACATGGCAACTGGCAGTCCGCTTGCTGGGTATGCTTCTCACAATTTTGTCGGAGTATGGGCAACTGGTACAGTATATGGTACTGGTTTAATTGTTTCTATAGATCCGCTGTCCGACGGAAATATACAATACTATCAAGCAATTTCTACAACATCTGATAATCCTATTGGAAGCGTTAATTGGGAAAGAATTCCTTATATTCCAGTATCTCAAACAGGTAGTTGGAGCAAATACGACTCTTATCCATTAAACACTTTAGTTACCTATAACGATGTGTTGTATCAAGCAATACAACAAACTTACGGACAAACTACAATAACAATTACAGCAATCAACGGATTGACTGGAGAATTAACTACTACATCTACAGCTAACCTACAAGTTGGACGTCGATTAACCTTTGCAGTCGGCACAACATTTGGCGGAATAATTCCAACACAGGCATATTATGTCTTGCGTATATCTGGCAGCACCACATTTACAATTACAGATACTTACAATGGCAATAATTTTGCGTTGTTAACAACATCTACAGGTACAATGACTGCTACACAGGTAGCACCAACTCCTCCATCATCTGGTTCAGCATCATGGTCTACAGTTAGCCCTCAAGTTGGCCCTGCACAGCACGGAGTAGTTTCTTTATATTCTAAAGATACAAATAATATCTACACACTAGTTGACACAATTATTAGCCCAGAGATTTCAGCAAATGAACAATTTGGATCAACAATTACCTTTGGAACTAATAATTTGTTCATCGGTGCAATTGGAAATAATAACAATACTGGTGCAGTTTATGGTTTGGTCTATACAGAATTTTTAGAAGCTACAACTGGATATAATCCAGTCGGAAGTGGCATCAGTACAATTGTTGTAAGTTCAACCGTTGGTATCAGACCTGGAATGTATGTACAAGGTATTGGCTTCACAGGTAATCAACAAGTTGAAGCAGTTCTTAATACAACAACATTAGTTTTAACAGGTAGTCCTAATTCTGAGCCAAGTGGCGCATTGAACTTTATTTCGATAGGCTGGCGATATCAGCCGGTGCTACCGATAACTGGCACAGTTGCCGGTAGTAACTTTGGAAGTAGTATTACCATTAGTGATAATAATGCTGTATTAGTAATAGCTGCCGCAGGTGGAACAGTTGCTGGAACAGTAACAGTACTATTCAATTCTCTTAACGGACAAGCTGGCACACAGCAACTAATCAGCGGTTCTAATGTAGACTTTGGAATAAGTGTTGATCTGTCCGATGATGGTACTTATCTAATTATATCAGACGACAGTGCTAGTGCTCCGTTAGTTCCACAACTTGGTAACGTTTACATTTATAAATTTAATGGAACAAATTATGGTTCAACTCCGTATCAAACATTAGTAGATCACCAACCTGAAACAAATGGTCGATTTGGAAATAAAGTTGCATTTATGAATAATTATAAGACTATAGTAGTTTATAGTCTGTATGGCGACACTGAAACGTTTATGACATTTAATACAAATGGTGTTACTACGTTTGATAAAAATTCAACAACGTTTTCAACTAAAAATATTAACAGTGGTAGAATTGATATCTATGATAATTACTCTACTAAGTGGGTGTTTAGCGAAAGTTTAACTACAACGAATCAAGCGTTAGATGGATACGGTGCTGGATTTGCAGTCGGAGACAACCATGTATTTGTTAGCGCACCTAATGCATTAGATTATGATAATCAAGGAACATCGTATGTTTCTGGTAGAGTGTACTATTACGGTAAAATGCCAAATGAGTATTCTTGGCAGACTTATAAACAAGAAATTTTAAAACCTGATGTTAGTAAAGTTAAAAAGGCTTTCTTGTATAATAGAAGCACTAATCAGCTGATAACATACCTAGATGTAGTCGATCAAGCCCAAGGAAAAATTCCAGGGCCTGCTGATGAAGAAATCAAATTTAAAACATTCTACGATCCAGCAGTGTATACTGTCGGCGATGCCACGGTCAACGTAGACACAAGCTCAGCTTGGTCAAAAGATCAAGTAGGCATGTTGTGGTGGGATTTAAGAACCGCTAAATTTATTGACAGTTATTCAGATGATGTAGTTTATAGAAATTCTACATGGAATTCTTTAGTAGTTGGATCAACAATTGATATTTATGAGTGGGTACAAACTCCTCTCCTACCTTCAGCTTGGGATAAAATAGCTGATACCGGACCTGGAGTAGCTGCCGGAGTTAGTGGAAAATCGTTGTACGGCGATAATTCTTATTCTACTAGACAAGTATATGATAATGTAAGTAAAAAATTTAAAATTACATATTTCTATTGGGTAAAGAACAAAAAAATAACGCCAAATGTTTCAGGCAGAAACATGTCTGCATCAAATGTTGCTACATTAATTGGCAATCCAAGAGGCCAAGGTTACACATTCCTAGCATTAACGGGACTAAATTCTTTTAGTTTGATTAATGCTAAACAGTATCTTAGTGATGTCAACGTAGTATTAAGTGTAGAGTATTGGCTAGTTGATAAAATTGATCAAAACATTCATAATCAATGGAAAATGATTAGCAATGACCCAGCTGTTAATATTCCTAGTGTTATTGAAAAGAAATTGTTTGACAGTCTATGCGGGCGTGATACTGCTGGCAGATTAGTTCCTGATCCTGCACTACCAATTAAATTAAAATATGGTATTGAAAACAGACCACGCCAGGGCATGTTTGTTAATCGATTTGAAGCTCTTAAACAGTATATTGAATATGCTAACAACATCATGATAGCTCAACAAATTGTTAGCAATTGTGATATTAGTAGCTTGCAATCATTTGATCCTGAACCAAATATTAATACTGGTCTGTATGACGTTGTATTTGATACAGATGCTGAATTAAGATTTGCAAATGTTGTAACTTATTCAAGAGCATCGGCTGTTCCTGTGATTGTAGATGGAAAAATTGTCGGTGTGACAATTACCACTCCCGGTAAAGGCTATTTAATTGCTCCTTATATTTCAATAGTTGGAACGGGTAGCGGTGCAATAGTTAAAGCAACAATTAACACCTTAGGAGAAATAACTGGAGCAACTGTTATTAATAGTGGTTCTGGATATAGTGATTCTACAAGTTGTTTAATTAGAGATTACTCGGCACTAGTACATAGCGATAGTCAAGCAACTGGTAATTGGAGTATATATTCATATGACGGAATTAATCAAGTATGGTCACGTATCATAACACAGGCATATGATGTTAGAAATTTTTGGAGTTACGCTGATTGGTTTGCAACTGGATACACACAGTTTACCGCAGTAGATCATTCTGTTGCAACTCTTGCAGAATTAAACAATATAACTGTTCTAGTTGGAGAAGTTGTTAAAGTTCGAACAACAAATTCTGGAGGTTGGGAATTACTAACAAAGTATGCTAACTCAACATCAGTTGACTGGACTTTATCATATAGTGTTGTTGGAATACAAAACGGAACTATACAATTTAATTCTACATTATATGAGTTTGTAGATACTAGTATTGGTTATGATGGCTCTACGTTTGACGGTGAATCTTTTGATACAGTAGCGGCAGTTGAGTTGCGTGTAATTTTAAATGCTATTAAAAATAATATTTTCATTAACACACTAAAACAAGAATATTTAAATTTATTTTTTACTGCTGTAAGATATGCACATAGTGAACAATCTTACATTGATTGGATTTTTAAAACTAGTTTTGTAAGAGCTGAACACAATGTAGGGGCATTAAGCCAACCTGTAACATACATACCAGAAAATTTAAGTAACTTTGAAGATTATATTGCAGAAGTTAAACCATATAGAACAAAAATTAGAGAATATATCAGTAACTATGAAAATTTAGATACTGGACAATTAGCTGTTACTGATTTTGATTTACAACCAGTATATGAAAATGGTCAAGTTTCCTTAATTAATACCTATGTAGCCAACGGATCAATACAAGCGTCTGATCCAGCAATTCAAACATATCCTTGGAAATTCTGGTTAGATAACGCAGGATATGTTGTAACTGAATTAAAAATAGTTTCAGGCGGCAGTGGATATGTGACTCAGCCTACAGTTGTTATAACAAGCGATAGTGGTTCTGGTGCAACGGCTACTGCCTTGTATACTAACGGTGTTGTAAACAGAATTATATTGTTAACTCCTGGTTCTGGTTACTTGTCAGCACCTACAGTAACAATTAAAGGTGGTATTACTGCCACTGGTACTCCAGCAGTAGCGGTTGCTATAATTGGGGATAGCCCAGTAAGATCAACTTTGATTAAAGTAAAATTTGATAGACTGACACAAACATACTATATTAATCAATTAGAAAATACTGAAACATTTACCGGTTCGGGTTCTAAAGTGCAATATAAACTACAATGGGCACCTGATATTCGAATTGGAAAATCTAGTGTAACTGTAAACGGCACACCAGTGCTCCGTGAATTATACAAACTTACTACAGTAACATCTACGGCTAAGGGATATACTAGTTATTCAGGATCTATAACATTCACTAGTCCTCCTCCAGTTGGTGCAGAAATAATAGTTAACTATATTAAAAATTGGGACTTGCTAACTTCAGCAGATCGTATTCAATACTACTATAATACTTCTTCAGGAAACTTAGGAAAAGATCTTGCTCAGTTAATGACAGGTATTGATTACGGCGGAGTAATTGTCACAGGTTTAGGGTTTGACATTAGTTCAGGATGGGACGCACTTCCTTATTATTCAGATAAGTGGGATAGTGTTGACCCTCTATTTGATGATTATATTGTAACAGCATCAACCAATCAACGTGTATTTACATTACCATATACTCCTACAGCTGGAACACAGATAAATGTGTACCATCTACAGAGTAATGTAGATTCGTATGTGTCTGACGGTGTTAAATTATCATATGCGTATAATGTTCTTTCTGAGTTACCAGTAGTAACAGTTGTTCGTACAGTAGTTAGCGCAACACACTCTTTAACAGTAAATAGCGCAGGATTAACTACACTTACTATTGCAAGTACAGATGGATTAAAAATAGGTGACGTTGTTACATGTAATTCAACAGCATCATTTAGTTATAATACAACAATTACAGCAATTCCGTCATCAACTACAGTTAGCCTGAGTCAAATTATTTTTGTTGATGTTCCTACCGGCAGTTCAATAGTGTTTACTAGAACACTAGTACCAGCGGTTGATGTTACTATTAATAAAAATGGTTCAATAATATTAGTTACTGCGGTAACTGCTGGCAGCGTTATAAACATAACTGGAATTTTATCTCCAGTTAGAATTGACGATCCGCAATACGGTACTGCACAGCAAACAAATTTTAACGCTGTGATGTATACTCCTATAGCAGGTAGTCCTGGCCAGACAATCACTCCATTAGATGGAGGTGGTGCTACAATTACAGGATCACCTACAGTTGATGATGCAGGTCAAGCATCGACAGTATATGGACAATCTGATTCAACAATTGACGGAGAAATTATTAATAATGTTATCACTAACGTTGTTGAACTACCTCCAGAATTTGTAGTGTCTTCTGGAGATAGATTTATTTTCCGTAAGAGCACTAGCGACGGATCAGTAACTCCTCAGAATGTTGATTATGATACTGCTATTACAGGCGGTGATCTTGCTTATTCTACAGCAACTGGCTTTGCGGCTGACGATATTATTATGGATGGTGATGGATTAGTAACTCCTACATCTAGTCCAGCGCCTGAAGAAGTAGTTCCAGGACAAGTTGTTGATACTCTTGCAATTAAAGTATACGATCAAAATAGTTCAGGTAGCGCAAACTTTAAAGTGGATAGATATTTTAGCGATGGTATAACATCATCGTACGCAATCTCTCAACAACCTAATAGTTCGCAAGCAGTAATAGTAAAATTAGGAAATGTAATCGAAACTCAGATCGATAATTATACTATTGATTATCGTAATAAACTAGTTATTTTTAATACTGTGCCTGCGGCAGGTCAAGAAATTGGAATATTCAGCATTGGTTTTAATGGCAGTAATATTTTAGATATTGACTATTTTGTCGGTGATGGCATAACACAAGAGTTTATTACTCGAGCAACTTGGCTTGATTCTATTACTACTCTAGTATATGTTGATGGTGTAGTTACAAATGCAGATTTATTTAAAACAGATTCTAGTTATTCGTTAGTTGATGCAGTTGGCATACGATTTGTTAAACCGCCGGTAACTGGTGCGTTAATAAATTTTGTTATTGTTAGTGGGAATCAACAAACTTTTGCAATTACAAAGACAGAGCGTATAACCCCAAATGGTAGTTTAACATCATTTGTGTTAGCAAATCCAATTGGCACTAGTATTCCAACCGAATCTAATATTATTGTAAGAGTAGGATCAAATATACTTCGAGCTCCTACTAACAGCTATTTTACTATTGGTAATAATAGATTAAACTATACAATTGACCCAACTAAGTTTAGACCATATGTACTTGCAATTACAAATATTCAAGTTATTGCAAATGGCGTAGAACTAATTCTTGGAAAAGATTATATTGTTGATATTAGTGGAATTACAATTAAACTGAGCAAACCAGCATACAAAACTTACACAGGAACACAGCTAGTTGTAAGCGTTAATGCAGGCGCAGATTATTCATACACTCCATCAAATAATACAATTACATTTAATACAGCTCCAGCAATAAACAGCGTGGTTGAAATTATTAGTAGTTACCAACACAATATTTTAGATATTGAACGTACTACCACTACTGTTACTTCAGACCTAAGTTTAACTCCAGATACTTTAGAATTCTATACATACAATGCAATCAGCAATGGTCGAATAGTATTAGATAGACCAGTGATTGATGAAAATTATGTCTGGGTTATACAAAATAATACATTGTTAATCCCAAGTTTTGACTATAAGGTTAATGATGATAGAAATAGTATTCAGTTAGCACATGCACCAGCGGCTAACGATAATATTTCAGTAATGCTGTTCAGTAGTAACGTGTTAACGGCTAGTATCTCTTATATGCAATTTAAAGATATGCTAAATCGCGTAATATATAAACGACTAAGTCTTAACAAGCAAACTATCTTAGTTAATGATTTGCTATGGAATGATACTATTATTACTGTTAAGGATGCAAGTAATTTTGATGTTCCTAATCCTTCTCAAAATAAACCAGGCATTATTGAAATACGAGGTGAACGAATTGAATATTTTGCCCTTAACGGTAATGTATTAAGCAGACTACGTAGAGGTACACTAGGAACTGGCACCCCACCGTTACATATTGCTGGATCAATTGTTCAAGATATCGGCGGATCTGAAACAATTCCATACACTGATACAACAACAGTTGAACAGATTTTATCAGACGGCACTAATATAGTTAATTTACAAATTACACCAATGGCTGAAGTTATTGCATCTGGAAAAGCATATACTACTACTGCTAATTGGAACTATGCATCAGGCTATGAATCTTCAATCCCAGCAGGATATTTGCAAGCAGACGACATTGAAGTGTTTGTAGGCGGGTATGACACTAGTTTAACATGGACTAGCGGAGTACTATATCCTGTAGGTGTTGTAGTAAATGTAAACACCTATACTTACAGATGTATCACAGCACATACTAGTAGTGATAAATTCAGTACAGACAGCAGTAACTGGCAGTTCTTTATTGGTAATATTCGCTTAAAGAAATCGCCGTATAAAGTTCATAATGTTAATGTTGCACCTTATAGTCCAGAAGGTGATGTACAACTAGATGCAGATTTTGCAGTTAACGGAGTGTCGTCTAGTATACGTCTTACAAATAAATTAGCTGTTGGAACACAAGTAACTGTTGTTAAACGTTCTGGAACAGCATGGGATGGTGCTCTTAACATATTAGATGATAACAATACTATTTCTAGATTCTTAAAAGCTACACCTGGAATATGGTATACAGATTACAATAAATATTTGCAACAACCGACAGCAGTTATTTCAACATTCGATTCAAGTGTTGGCACATTTGATTCAACTACTACAACATTTGACCAAGGAAATTAATAATGGCACAGCAACTTATCAACATAGGATCAGCGGCAAATGATCACACAGGCGATTCATTCCGAACTGGTGCTCAAAAAATAAATGCTAATTTTACAGAACTTTATAGCAGTACTGTTATACCGGCTCAAACCGGAAATAGTGGTTTATTTTTAAGTACTGATGGTACAACATTATCTTGGCAAACTCCAGTAATTAACAATGTTGTATTAACAACTAACTCTTATGCAGACCCTTCTTGGATTACTAGTTTAAGTTATGCTAAAATTAATGGAGCGCCAACGCCTTACACCTTGCCAACAGCTAGTACTAGTGTTATCGGCGGAGTCAAGGTAGACGGTACTAGTATAACAATTAGTGGAACCGGAGTAATTAGTTCTCCTCCCCAAATAGTGCCGACTGCAACTACTAGTACATTAGGTGTAGTAAAAGTTGATGGAACAACAATAACTCTAAACGGCAGTAGTCAACTAGTAGCCACACAAACTACTATAGCTAGAACTACAGCATCTGGAACAACTCAATCAATTGCTGCCAGCGCATTTGACATCATTACAATTACTGGATTTAAAAGTTATGCACTTTTAAGTATAACTGTTAGTTCAGCGGCCTGGGTAAGCGTGTATACTTCTGTGGCAACACAGGTAGCAGATGTATCTAGGTCAAAAACAACTGATCCAACACCCGGTAGCGGAGTAATTGCTGAAGTTATTACAACTTCTGCAGGTACACAAAAATTTACCCCAATGATTTTTGGGTTCAATGACGAAACTGTTCCTAATAACAATATACAATTAAAAGTATACAATAACGGCGGTTCAGCCGCGGCAATTACAGTTACTCTTAACTTAATTAAATTAGAAAGTTAACAACATTAAACTAGCACATTATGAACACGGATAAATACAAGATAAAGAGAGACCATTATGCAGAGTAAAGACGTAACTGGAATACATATAGAAGGGCATATTAAGATTCATGACCCTGAATCCAAAGAAATTTATGTTAATAAACGTAATGCAATTCATTACGAGAACATTAGTATTGCCCTAGCAGAAAGTATGGCTAACAGTGGTCAGGGATTTGTTTATCAAATGGCGTTTGGTAATGGCGGAACAGCCATTGATCCAACTGGAATTATTACATATCTAACCCCAAACAGTTCAGGTAGCAATGCTAGTTTATATAATCAAACATATTCTAAAATTGTCGATGGTAATTCTAGCAACAATGTAGATCCTACACGTAATTTTATTGAAACTCGTCATGTAACTGGTACAAATTATACTGATTTATTTGTAACCTGCTTGTTAGATTACGGCGAGCCCGGCGGACAAAGTGCATTTGATACAACTACAAATGCAAATAATTCTTTTGTATTCGATGAGTTAGGCTTGCAAAGCTATAGTTCAACCGGTCAAAGTTTATTGTTAACGCATGTAATTTTTCACCCTGTGCAAAAAAGTTTAAATCGATTAATTCAAATTGACTATACTGTGCGTATTCAAAGTCTAACCGGTTTGGTAGGAGTTTAATAAATGACGTACCAAGTAACTTATTCTGAACCAAACAATCCTGCTAAAGCACCAATCATAGTTGCAGATCAAACGCTTAACACACAAACTAGTATCACATTTGTTGGTAAGAACTATGCCGGCTACGGTGCAGTTCTTGCAACTGACATGTTACACATGTTAGAAAATTTTGCTAATGCCACAGCTCCTGCAAATCCAGTTCAAGGTCAACTATGGTATGACACCGCTGGCGGTATTAACACACTTAAAGTATACGATGGTACAACTTGGGGAGCCGCAGGCTCGTTAAAAAAATCAGCATCTGCTCCTGATGTTGCTAATAGTACAGTTGGAGATTTATGGTCTGATACTGCAAATAATCAATTGTATTTGTTTTCGGGATCAAATTGGATTTTAGTTGGTCCTCAATTTAGCGCAGGCACATTAACTGGTCCAATCGTTGATGAAATTGTTGATACAAATAATATAACGTATCCAGTCATTTCTCTATATGCTAACAATTATAGAATTGCAATAATTAGTAAAGATACTTTTATACCTAAAGCATATATTGCTGGATTTTCTAGTATCAATCAAGGTATTAATTTAAGTACAACTGATTCTACAAACACTGCATCGTTATCTAGAATTTGGGGAACTGCAAGCTCTGCAGATGCATTGCTAGTTAATAACACAGCAATACCAGCTTCTAGTTTCTTACGTAACGATCAAGTTAGCTTAACAAACAACGCTATTAATATTAAATCTGATGCCGGCATTAGTCTAGGGCAAAGTTTAAATTTCAATATTGGTGTTAATGGTAATTCAACAGTATTCTATTCTAAAAGTAGTTCAAACAGTATTGACTTTAATTTAAATAGTTCAATTCTAGTACATTTATCGCCGTTAGGCAAAGTTGGTATTGGCCCAAATAATGTTACTCCTGCATCTGCGCTTGATGTACTTGGTACAATAACAACTAGTGCTGGATTGACTGACACTGGAACATTAGATCTTACCGATACTAACGGTCCAAGTATACAAACTCTTGGCGGGTTACAAGTTGCTAAGAAAACATCTCTTGGAGATGATACTACTATTAATGGGCAATTATATTTAAATTGGATTGACTCTAGTTCAAATCCAATAACTGGTGCTGCCTTACTACCATCAACTACTGCAATTTACGACATTGGGTCAGCAAACGCAACATTTAGAAATATCTACGCACAATCATTCGTTGGCAATTTTAACGGAGTATTCACAGGGCAACTTACAGGTAGTATCACCGGAGCTGCCGCAAAGCTACAAAGCCCGACAAACTTTAGATTAACTGGTGACGTTTCTGCTCCTGATGTAAGTTTTGATGGACAGACAACTAGCGGTGTTGCGTTGTTTAACACAACAATCAGCTCAGGAATTATTACATCTAAGGCAGCCGCTGACGATTCAGCACCGACTGATCAGTTGTTAGTTTATAGAGCAGGTACTGGCTTATTAAGTATGACTAAACAAACACTGTTTAATCATGTTGCTACAATGCCAGTAGGCGCTTTGATGCCGTTTGCAGGAACAACAGTTCCGCCTGGATATCTATTATGTGACGGCAGTGAAGTAAAAGTTTCAGATTATACTGCATTATTTCAAGTTATTGGTTATGTATATAAGCCAACTCAACTTTTACAAGGGTTAGGAACATTTGCGTTACCTGATATGCGTGGAAGATTCCCACTAGGTCGTGATAATATGGATAACGGTGTCACTGTTCCTAGTAAAGACGGGTCCGGCACACAGATTCAAACTGGTGGTGGCTCAGCAAACAGAGTAACTGATATTACAGCAGATACTATAGGAACTGGTAGCGGTAGTCAAACACAAACACTAACAATTAATAATCTTCCAGATCACTTTCATAATCTAAGTAGCGGAAATGCTCAATACTATGCGGCAGGTTTGCCTGGTGCAGGTCCTGATCCTAATGCTGTTCCCGGTCTAGGATTACCAACTACAAGTAGTGGATCAGGATTTCCTAGTAGTGGATCAGTTACTGCAAACACCTTAGGGCAAGGATTTTTAACAATGAATCCATATGCAACAATCAATTACATAATTTACACTGGTGCATTATAATGAGTTATACAATATTAAAAACAGACGGCACAACGTTAACTCAATTAGTCGATGGTACAATTGATCAAACAACAACTGACTTAACTTTAATAGCAAAAAATTCTACCGGCTATGGAGTATTTGTTAATGACAATTTTGTACATCTACTAGAAAATTTTGCCAACACTAGTCAACCAAATTATCCTATTACTGGACAACTTTGGTTTGATACTAACGACAATCGATTAAAAATATACGATGGCGTACAGTTTAAAATTACTGGCGGTACAACAGTATCACCTTCGGCTCCTAGTAGTTTAACTACTGGCGATATTTGGTTAGATAGTTTCCGTCAGCAAATGTATTTTAATGACGGCAATTCGACTAAACTAGCAGGTCCTATCTATACAGATGCACAGGGACAAACTGGTTTTATTGTTGAAGATATTGTAGACACTAATAAAGTAAGCCATACTATATGTTTCATGTATGTTGCTAGAACATTAATTGGTATTTTTAGTAAAGATAGTTTTACACCGCTTGAAGCAATTGCTGGATTTTCTGGATCAATTACTTCTGGATTTAATGTTGGTAGTAATCCTGGAATAACATTTAATGTACCAGTTAGCTCTGCAACTGCTTTAATCGCCAATGACGGAACATTATTGCTTGCTTCAAACTTTGTAACTACGGTTGGTGATTCATCAACAACTGGATCAATAACAATACAGAATAGCACACCATTAGTATTAGGCACAGCATCTAGTACTGAAATTAATGTTAACTATCAACTATTTGAAATAAAATCAAACTCTACAAACCAGAATTTTTCATTAAACATGTTAAATTCATCAAGCCAGACTTCGGCGTTATATGTTAACGCATCTGGTCAGTATGTTGGTATATACACAACTGCTCCTACAGCAACTTTAGATGTAAACGGCAATGCACGAATCCGTGGAAATTTAACAATTGAAGGGTCAACTACTACTATTAATTCTGCAACAATTAATGTTAGTGATAAAACTATTATTTTAGCTAAAACAGTAAGCCCTTCAAATACTACTGCAAACGGCGGCGGCTTACAGATTGCAGCCGGAACAGATGTTGATAAAACATTCTTTTGGTATTCTGCTAATACTGCTTGGACTAGTTCGGAAAATATTAGTTTAGCATCGGGCAAAACTTACAAGATTAATGGTGTAGATGTAATAACTGCAAACTCTCTAGGTACTGCAATTACTAGTGCCCCAGGGTTGACTAGTATCGGAACACAAACAACATTCCAGGCTGGATACATATCCCTAAGCGGGTCAACAATTTCATATGTAAATGCTTCAGTATCAAATGCTAATTTAACATTGGCACCAAAAGGAACTGGATCAGTTGACATTAATAGTGCTAAATTAACTAGTGTTGCAACTCCTACAGCTAGCACAGATGGTGCAAACAAGGGCTATGTTGACACCTCAATACAAAGCGCCCCTCTTGCAATATCATTGACTACTACAGGATTTACTAATTTACAAATAGCTTCGGGAATTTTACCAAAGATTTTCCCAGCAGGTGAGCATCAATATGGTACTATAATTAGAGCAGTGTGTATAGATACTGGCTCTACGCAGAGTGTTAATGCAGGATCGTTTGTTACAGGCGCATTATATACAATTGCAACAGCTGGGACTACGAATTTCACAGCAATCGGAGCCGGAAATAACAATATTGGAACAGTATTCATAGCTTCAGGGCCGGGCGCCGGAACTGGAACGGCGAATCCGTATATACGCCAGTTCCAGCTACTATTAGGAACTTGGACTTATCAGTCATATTCTTAAACCAAAACTAGCATAAATACTACGAATAAGGAACGAGCCAGATGTCATATACAATAACAAGATATAACGGTAATCAAATTGCTGTTATTGCCGACGGCACCATAGATGCCACTCTTGATCTGAAATTAATCGGCAAAAATTATGCTGGATACGGATCAATCCAGAATGAAAATTTTGTATATCTATTAGAAAATTTTGCTAATACTACACAACCACCTAAACCATTGCCTGGGCAAATATGGTTTGACACTGGCCACAGCAAATTAAAGTTTTATGACGGTACAAAATTCCGTACAACAGGTGGTGCTGAGATTGGCGGAACCGCTCCAACTGGACTAACCCAGGGCGATTTCTGGTACGATACAATTAATAATCAGTTATATGCATGGAATGGCACTACATTTACCCTTATTGGACCACAAGGTGTAGCGGGTGCTGGCACAACGCAGATGCGTTCTATAAGTTTAAAAGATAGTTTTGGAGTATCTCATCCAGTTATTCAAGGTGTTGATAACGGACAAGTCATATTTACAATCAGTGCAGACAGTGATTTTATATTAGATAATACTCAAAATGCAATTACCGGGTTTACAACAATCCATCAAGGTATTACATTAGTATATACTAACAACAATGCGGCTCCTGGAGTTACTAGCAGTGCTCATAGATTCTACGGAACTGCTACAAACGCTGATCAATTAGGCGGATTGCCAGTTAGTGCGTTTGTACAAGCAGGAAGTGCGGCATTTAGCACACAGGTTAACTTTGCAGACGTTGGATATACAGTTGGTAATCCTGTTGCTAGACTAGTAGTTTTTAATGCATCAGCAACAACACCAACTATTAGAAACCAATCAAACAATACTATTGTATTCCAGACTACTGTATCAGCTGTAACTAAGACACCATTACAATTAGTAGGTACTGATTTATTACCAGGTACAACATTAACTAATAACATGGGAAGTCCATCTTTACAGTGGAATCAAATTTATGCTAGTTATGTTAACAGTACAGCCGCACAGGCAGATGCACTGAATGTAGGTGGAACATATAGAACAGCTAGTATTGCTTCAAGCCCGAATACTGTTGTTGCTCGTGATGGCAGTTCAAATATTGCCGCTAATATATTCCAAGGTATTGCATCAAGTGCTAACTACGCTGACTTGGCAGAAAAATATTTAACTGATGTTGAATTAGAACCAGGTACTGTAGTAACAGTTGGCGGTTCAGCAGAAGTTACAACTGCTACATTTGGATCTCGAGCAATTGGTGTTATATCTACAAATCCTGCTTATATGATGAACAGCGAATTAGTAGGTGGCACATATGTTGCACTTAAAGGACGTGTGCCTTGTAAAGTAATTGGACCAATTTCTAAAGGTGATCGACTATTACCTTACGGAAAAGGTCGAGCAATAAGTGCCCAGCAAGCAGGCGGAGACGTTTTTGCAATAGCTCTTGAAGATTTTTCTAGCGATATTGGTGCAGAAGGCGTAATTGAAGTTGTAGTACTATAAGGAATAACTAATGTCTGGTCAAAATTCACCAATCCTTGCTACTGATTATAACACTATCCAATCTAAAATTGCTACAGTTTTAGGGCTAGGATCAGGTTCAAGCGGATACGGGCAACCGGTTACTAGTATCCAAGTGTCACAAGGCACACCAATTTTAGTATCGCAATGGACTGCACTACGTAATGATTTGTTAAAAGCACGTAATCACCAAACAACTACTGATCAAAGCGGTCAACTTACTGTTATTACTAACACTACAACTATTAAAGAATCTGACAGAGCCGCATACAATGCTATGGCAGATCTAGTAACAGTTAATCAATTAGTCACTCCCCCAAGCGGACAAGGTACACTAGCTGATGCTGGAACAAGTAGTAGAACAACTCCGTGGAATGGCACAATTAGTCACGTGGTAACTGCAACTTTCCCTAACTATGATGCCGCAAGAGCATTTTTTAATACTGGAAGTAACTTTCAATTTTCCGGCAGCCAGAGTGGCGGCTCCAATACTTCTATTGGTAGTAAAAATGATTCATGGAATAAAATGTTGTCCAACATGGGGACTGTAACCTTTAACTACAACAGTACTGTAGATACAGGAACAACAGTAGGAACAGCCGCAAACAATATTGGATACTATCAATTGACTACAACAAATCAATTGATTTTTACAAAGAATACTGAAAATAGTACATATAGTCCAAATCAGTATGATATCTACGCTAAAATAAATGCCGCTGGATCAGTGATAACTTTTACAATTCAATTTGCAGATTTATCAGGACAACCAAATGCTCCTTACGGAACAGACGAGAACGTCGATGGTACATTAATTAGCCAAGTACAGGCATATTATGCAACTGGATCAAATGTAGCAGTATCTTTGCCTGCTATATCATACGTTGGTCCGTAATCAGGATCGTCCTTAAACTTTCACTTGACAAGATAATTAACATAGTGTACAATACACTATGGAGTTATCTATGGATGAACGAATCGAAAAAGCCTTTAATGTTGCCAATTACATGGCAACATTGTCTAATCAACGAAAAATTATTTTAGAAGAATTTAATCAAAAGTTATTGTACTATACCAATGGCGCAACATTTTTAATTACATTAGAATTAATCAATTTTACAAAAACAGCAATAGATCTTGGACACACTAGTGATGTGCCTTTTTTAGATGTAAACAATTTGCCTGTTAATATTGTCAATGTTCAAGAGTTTTTTGATACAATTGTTGATCAATATTTTGAAGCGTTAAATGATTATTCATCTAAATTTAATGAAATTAAATCTAAAAGAAAAGTTTCGGACATCGTTGAGTTATGAACGGTGCAGTAATTTTTGCTCAGAATAACAGTAAAATTGACTATATTAAGATGGCAGTTTATTCTGCTTCTAAGATAATAGAGCATCTCAGTATACCAGTATCAGTTATAACTGATGATAAAAAATTCTTGTTAGCACAGTATCCTAATAATCCATTCGATCAAATTATTGAGATACCTAAAGATACTGGCACCCAAGTAAAAAAGTTTAATGATGGTACACTAGCATCAACTATACTAGAATGGAAAAACTTTTCAAGAGGGCAAATTTACAATTTATCTCCTTATGATAAAACTCTAGTAATTGATAGTGATTACATTTTAAATTCTGATATTTTAAAACCTGCATTTAATAATGATCATGATATACAGTTATATAAAAACTCTTTTGATCTAGCAGGATGGAAACGTACTAATGAATTTGATAGAATAACGCAATATAGTATTCCTTTTTATTGGGCTACAGTTTTTGTATTTCAAAAAAACATGATTACTGAATCTTTTTTTAATATTGTTGCATATATAAAATCAAACTGGAATTATTATAGAATGTTGTACGGGATAGAGTCTAGTAATTTTAGAAATGATTTTGCATTTAGCATTGCCATTCATATTATGAACGGTAGTACTACTGGAACATTTGCAACTGAACTTCCTGGAAAAATGATATATGCTTCTGATAAAGATATTCTAGTTAGTGCAGATAAAATAAAAATGAAATTCTTAGTTGAAAAGAAAAATCACCTTGGAGAATATACACTTGTTAAAACTACTGGACTAGATGTACATGTTATGAATAAATCAAGTCTAACAAGATTTATCGACGGGGGTTCTGGTGTCTAAAGGATTTTTAGTATTAGCTCAAAACACAGATACTGTTGATTACATTCAACAAGCATATGCATTGGCATTGTCAATTAAACATAGTCAATTAGAAGTTACAAACATATCAATTGCAACTAATGATCCTGTTCCTAAAAAATATACAAAAGTATTTGATCAAATAATATCTATTCCGTGGACTGACAATACTGACACAAGATTTCGTGCAGAAAATCGATGGAAGCTATTTCATATTAGCCCCTACAATGAAACTATTGTATTAGATACTGACATGTTAATGTTAGGTGATATTAGCGACTGGTGGGAATATTGTAGCAATTTTGATTTGCAATTTTGTTCTAAAATAACAAATTACAAATTAGATCCAGTAGTAGATACTTTCCATAGGAAAGCATTTATTGCAAACAGTTTACCTAGTCCATATTTTGCTCTGCATTATTTTAAAAAAACAGAGTTGGCATTAAACTTTTATAAAACTCTAGAATTTGTTGTAAACAATTGGGAATTATGTTACGGAAAATTTGCTCCTAAAGAATACCAGAATTGGTTAAGCATGGATTTGGCTTCAGCAATAGCAATTGATATGATTGGTATATCTGAACAGGTAATTAGTAAACAAAGTCCGTTAGTATTTGCTCATATGAAAACTCCGTTACAAGGATTAATGCCTGTGCCTAAAAGCTGGCAAGATGTTGTTACTTGCTACTTAAATAATAACGGTGAACTTATCGTTGGCAATATTAAACAAGATAAATTATTTCATTATGTAGAAAAAGATTTTATTGATAAATCTATATTGTCTAAATTGTCGGGGTTAGTATATGGTTCGTAAATACAAAGCACCTGCACTTAAATTTTATTTGCACTATGATAAAGCAACTGGCAGGATTATTTCTGCGTCAAATGAACAACAAACTGAAAATTTTTTAGAAATAAAGTATGACGAATATAATGACTTTATAACTGGAAAAAAGAAATTCTTTGAATATGTAGTTGGTAATATAAAACTTCCTGGTAAGCGGGTATACACTGGTATAATTCCAAAAGCTGACCATAACACAGTGGCTAGAAACAGTGTGTTAGAATGGATTATAGACCCTCCAACAAAGTCAACAGATTTAACGGTAACTTGGGATAATAATCGTTGGGGATTTAATCTATCTGATAAATGCAAAAACTCTATCGGTGACAAGCCTATTGCCAACTTAGTATTCTTTGTCATGCAGGAAAATAATTTTAATTTTTTAATTAGAACAATTATAGTAGATTCTAAACAATTATTAGAACAACCGGTAGTGTACGTACCATTCGACACTAAATTTGAAAGTGATATAGAAAACATCTTAATAGCCTCAAAGGCTGTTTTTGATTCTTATGGATTGACTATAAATGATTAAAATCATAGAACAAGATATTATATTTCTCAGCTACGATGAACCTAACGCTGAGAAGAATTATGCAGACTTATTAACAAAAGCACCTTGGGCTAAACGTGTACACGGAGTTAAAGGTAGTGATGCGGCACATAAAGCATGTGCGGCTCTAAGCGAAACTGAATATTTTGTTACAGTAGATGCTGACAACATTATTGATCCAAAATTTTTAGAAGTTGAAATAGATTTAGACAAACTAAAACTAACTGAAAAAAATGTGTTCAGCTGGTGCGGAAAAGTTCATGTTAACGGATTGATGTACGGCAATGGTGGTTTAAAACTATGGACTCGTGAGTTTGTAAACAATATGCGAACACATGAAAATAGCGATCCTACTGATGTTAAAGGATTAGTTGAGTTTTGTTTTGACGATTTATATATTCAGTTTAATGAAAACTACAGCGAGAGTTTTACTAACTCTACACCATTCCAATCATGGAGAGCAGGATTCCGCGAAGGTGTAAAAATGTGTTTGTTACAAGGAGCCAAAGCATCTCATTTAAAAGATATTTGGTGGCAGAATTATCATCGATTATTAATTTGGTGCAACATAGGATCCGACGTAAAAAACGGATTATGGAGCATGTACGGTGCTAGAGAAGGATGCTACCGTACTATGTGTACTGATTGGGATTATGCCAATGTTCGTGATTTTGATTGGTTAACTAACGAGTGGGAAAATCATTATAGCAAAATTACTGAAGAAATGTTGCCTTATGAGATTATGGGTATAGGTGAAACTTTAAAACATGAGTACGATTTAGAAATGGCTGACTTATCTGCTGACGGCAGTAAATTTTTTAAATCAGTATACAGTAATGTTCCAAGAAATTTAAGAAGACTCTAATGTACGATATTATTTTTATTTCATATAATGAACCAGATGCAGATGATAATTTTGCTAGGTTACAAGAACGGTTTCCTCTAGCAAAGCGTGTGCATGGGGTTAAGGGAATACATCAAGCGCATATAGCGGCAGCTAAAAAATGCTTTACTAAAATGTTTTGGGTAGTTGATGCAGACGCGGTCGTACTAAATTCTTTTAAATTTGATCACGAAGTACCAGCCTGGGAAATGGATGCTGTACATGTCTGGCACAGTATTAATCCTATTAATAGTTTGAGTTATGGATACGGTGGCGTAAAACTATTACCTAAAAAACTAACATTAAAAATGAATGTTAATAATCCAGACATGACTACGAGTATCAGTAAGAAATTTAAAGTAATGAAAGAAGTTAGCAATATTACTGCGTTCAATACTGATGAATTTACCACGTGGCGCTCAGCTTTTCGCGAGTGCGCAAAACTAGCATCTATTCGAGATTCTGAAGCTATTAACCGTTTAGACACTTGGTGCAATATTGGAAATGGTGACTATGCTATGTATGCTATTGCAGGTGCCATTGCAGGCAGAAAATACGGTGAAAAAAATGCTGGCAATATACCAGCATTAAGTAGAATTAACGATTTTAAATGGTTAGCTGATCAATTCAGTAGTCATCGGAAAGATATCGGAAATGACCTTAGCGCAAGCTAATGCTACTTCTTGATGTTCTTTCTGTGTGCCATTTGCACTACGCAATTCAATAAAGTGTACCCAACTACGTAGGGTACCATTCATATATAAACGACTTACAGTAAGACCTTCGGGTAATACAGCTCGAGCTTGCTCTTTAGCAATACCATTCTTAATAGCCCAAGAGTATTCTTGTTTAACTGCCCATAGTACACGCTTCTGAGCACGTTCCCATTCAATGGCTAATAGACGTTGTGCATCATCTGACTGATCAAACTCTACACTGTTTTGTCTATTTTTAGTGTCTTGGAATCGTGCCTCTCGTAGTACGAACGCATCATCAAGCTCTGCTGTCGGGTCAGCGTAACGTTGGGAAAACTCTTGAAAGGAGAAACTTCTGTGTCTAAGGATTTGTCTAGCAATATCTCTTGTTGTTGTAATCTCGATACAGGCAGATACCATTTCGAGAGGACTCCAATGTTGGTGCTTAATAAGATATCGTATGAGCTTTTCGCTGGTTTCTGTATTAAGCTGATTGCTCGGGTTGCTGACTCTAGCACAGTAGGCAATGAGTTCTTGTGCATCATTGATTCCCATACTAGAGAATTCTTCAGTTGGCTGGCTGTAACTAAGCAATTTAACATTCATTTATAACTTCTTTTTCTTAAGGAATTTTTGAGTACTACGCTCGACATCTCTTCTAACTTTAATTGTATCTAATTTGAAATCTACGTTGTCGACATTATCTTCGTATCCGATAACTAGTTCGGCAAGATTTTTTTCAAAAGCAGGCCACCCGTTGCGTTTGATTTCCGTGGTTATTCTTATTTCCCAAGTCTTGCCATCTTTAAAATTGACCAGAACTGCATATAGATACCTGAGAGGTAACACATTAAGTTTTACCTCACTAAATACTTCTGGCCAATTTTTTATAACATCTTTGGAAAGTGATTTTCCTAGATTGCTCACTTTTTCTTAATCGGCGACAACTCTTCAGCACGACGACGCATAGCGGCAGCTTCTTTAGCTAATTTATCTGCTTGTGAACGATAAAATTTTGCCTCAGCTTCTGGACTATCAAACGTAGTAGGTTGAGTAGGTTGAGCTGATTCAGATTCATTTACACTAGCTGATGTAGTTTTGGAAGCATCATTTTGTGGTGCTGGTTCTGCTTTGGCAGCAACTGCTTTAGCTTCAGCAGAATTTTGTTCATCATATTGAGGTTTGAGCGAAAGGTCATCGACTGATACTCCACGTTGCTCTGCAATAATTTGATTTAACTCGCTTAGTTGAACAGTAACCCCAGGGCTTGGATTCATTTCAATGGAACTAGTTCCCATCTTAAGAAGACGACCATTAGTATGCAACCACTTTAGCATATTATTGCCATCAGTGAATGTTGTGCGCATTAATACGTCGGCAAATTCATATGAGTCTTGACCGGCTTGGCTTTCGACTAGATTAATAATACTATTATGATAACTGTCGTTTAAAGAATCAGTAGGAATAACTAAACAACTACTAGACTCTCCGGGCAATGTGCGATATGCTACTAAACAACGTTGCTTGGTAGATATCACTCGGCCCACATGTTTGAGTTCGGCCATATTATGCTCCTGCAGGTGCGGCTGCTTTTTGTGCTTCTGCTTGTTTAGCTACTGTGCCTAAAAACGATTCTAGCTTAGTATAAGTTTGGCCAACAGCTACCATTTCATTTGGCTTAAATGCACCACGTGAACTAGCAATATCAATAATGATTTTCATTGCATTAAGATCATTAATAGTCAGCTCATTTGAATTTTCACCAGCTTGTGCTTGTGATTGTTCTTGTGTATCTTGTACGGTATCAGTCATAATATCTCCTTTGAATGTACGTATATAATTATCTCTGCTGTAAATGTGGGCAGGCAATTGTGAAGAAACTAAGTTCCTTTTCAGATTCAAAACCGATACGGGTGTTATACACTATTGTATTTGTATTATCTAACATAATACCTTGCCCTACATAATACCTGTTATTTAAATTAGATTTAATCCAGCTGTCAATTTTTTTAACTAGTGTTGGATTGTATCGATCTAAATTGGTATATTTAAAATGAGGGCAGGCAAACTCAACCCTCCTCAGATTAAAATAATTTAAAGGGTTAGGTTTGCCGTTTTTTAAACTCATGCAGTTTCTACCAATGCTTCGTAGTAAGCATGCTCTCCCCATGGAGGCACAATCTTATCATTGCCGTGGATAATGAATACTGTATCACAGTAGTTTTCATCACCCCAGCTACCCCAAGGATAGCCGTCTGTGAACATGATAAACTTTTTAGGTTGAATAGCATGTTCTTTCATGTATTCCCAGTTGGCATCAAACTCTGTACCGCCACCGCCCATAACTTCATACTCATCAAACTCGTCCATTGAGTATCCGTCAAAGTCGGCTTCGTTATAGACCTTAGTATCAAAGCACCAAACTTTAATCTTAAAGTCTTTGTATTCTTGCATAATGCCTTTGATTTCTGACAAGAAGTCTTTAGCCTGCTCATCTCCGATAGAACCAGACATGTCAATAGCAATACAAATGTCAATTGTTTCTTCGTAGTTAGTACCAGGAAGAATTGCACTCATATGCCAGCCCTTACGATTAGGACGCATAAATGTATAATCGTTCTTAATAGTGCTTTGAATTTGCTGACGTAAAATTTCACGCCAGTTCATCTTTGCTTCTGTTAGATCTTTAATCATACGCTGTACGCTTGCAGGAGTATTTCCTGCACCCGCCGCTTGAGCTGCCTGCATTGTAGCTTCGCGAACTTCGTCACGAATCTGCTTCATTTCTTCTTTAGAATACTTTGGCTGTCCGTCTTTTCCTTTAGGGCCAGTCCAATCAATATGATCGTCTAACAATTGGCCAATATCAATTTTATCAGCACTATCGTAAAGTTCGTCGTAGATTTCTTCAGCACCTTTGCCGTAGTATTTAGGATCGTTATAAATGTTAATAGCTGGTGGAACTTCACCGATACGGTCTCTAGTCAACTGTCCGTTCACACAATAGTCAGCGGCGGCATTCCAAATTTTACGATCACGATTTTCGACACGACCCATGTGATCAAACACATTATGTAGGATTTCGTGTGCAATGACAAACTCTACTTGTTTAGTAGTCATTGGCGTAAAAAAGTCACGATTAAAATAAATTGTGCGACCATCTGTAGCCGCAGTCATGCACCAATCAGTTGCCTCTTCAATTTTAAGGCGTGTTGCCATATTACCAAAAAATGGATGACGAAGCAAAAGTCCTACTCGTGCTACAATAATTTTATCAATAATTGGATCTAAATTTGCCATCTCTGCTCCTAAATGTTTACTATGTATATAGTATAACACCACCCGAAGGTGGTGTCAACTAGTGCTAAACCAAATTACTTTTCAGTTGCGGCTGAAATGTACTTGCCAAACTTAGAGTGGAACTCGTCAAAACATTTGATCTCATCTGGATCCAATGGCAATTTGTAAGTGCTCAAAGCCAATTTAGTACCCATAATAACCAATTCTGTTTCGAAGTTATTCATCATAAATTCGAAGAAGTTGTTAACTTGCTCATTCCAGTTTTTAGCATTTTTGTCACATGCATCTTTAAGTTCGTAGCACAACGAAATAGTTAAAGAGTACATGGCGCTAATTTCTTTAGAGTCCATCTTTTTAACTTTGCCACTCAAAATGTCGCTAGGATTAGGCATTTTGCTTGCAATTTTACGATGAGCCATAAAGCTAACAGCAAGTCCTTCACCAACTGAACCTGATACCAAGTCAGTTAATGTATCTGCATCTGTGTCGTCATCAACTAGCAACTCAGAAACAAATGACCAGCTACGTGGAGTAGCAAACGCACGTGAGCTAGACTTTGGATCAAAGTCGTACAAGCTCTTTTTAGAGAAGCTCAAAAAGCCAACTACGTCCTGATGAATCTTATTTTCAACAGCCCACTCAAAGTAGTCTTCCCATTCAACAGTCATTTCCAAGTGAACAAAACGATTAGCCAACGGAGCAGGCATACGGAATGTAACACCCTTGTCAGTTTCACGGTTACCAGCGGCAACCATTACTACGTTATCTGGCAACTTGTAAGTGCCAACACGACGATTCAAAATCAACTGATAAGCGGCCGCTTGTACAGCAGGTGCCGCACTATTCATTTCGTCCATGAACAAAATAATAGTTTTATGTTGTTTTGCCAGCTCAGCATTTGGCAGTTCGCTAGGAGGTGCCCAAACCATTGTGTTGTTGTTGCTATCAAAATATGGAATACCTTTAATATCAGTAGGTTCCCACAAACTCAAACGAACATCAATCACGTGAGCATCAAGCTCAGTGCCAAGTTGTTTGATAATATCTGACTTACCAATTCCTGGAGGACCCCAAAGGAAAATTGGACGCTGATTTTTAAAAGCCTTACGCAAAGACTTTTTAGCGCCTTTAGGGCCTACTGTACGGCTAATGATTTCTGCCATTTGATTTCCAATCTTAGTTAAAAAAGTGTTGTTGAATTAACGCTGTCTATGTATGTATTATATAGGAGTCTGCGTTAGACGTCAACTATTTTTTAAAGATTATTGTCTGTTTTGGCTAAATCTTTTTCACGTTCTGTCATAGCCTTTACTAGTCCAAATTTTCGAATATCGTCGGAAAACAAGTAAAGTTCAAAACTTTTGCGTTCCGAAAATACACTAATACTTTGGTTTGTAAGGTAATATGGACAGTCTATGTATCTTTCCAAAAAGATAATAGTTTGGGGGCTAAGTTCGATCGGCTCTGTAAATGGTACTTCGTACATTTTGATTTCTAGAGTATTAACCAAAAAGTCAAATCCATTTTCACTTAGTCGAAAAGCGTTCGGTTTATTGGTCCTGTTAGATTGCCACCACATTCTATTGTATAACTCGACATTTGCGTCATCTAGACTTTTGCCCCATTCTTTGAGGAATATTCTAGTCAGCGTGTCACGGGCTATCATTTTACAATAGTGCCTTGGGTTAATTTTACAACTTGGAAATCTTCAGTGCCAAAAGTAAGATTCAATTTCTTTGCCAAATTATGTGCATGTCCAGGATTTGAGAAAGACACTTTTTTATATTTAGGTCCAGGGTAAGACGTAAGGCTGTTAAAACTTTTTAAGTTAAAAGGTTCGTTCTTATAGAACACAGCCCAAATTGCTTCGGCTTCTAAAATTTGCTCAGCTTTATAAGTCTTTTTATTAACATTTTCTAATAAGACTGATGGTTTTGGTCTTGACATAATATGCGCACCTTCAATAATGTACGCATATATTTATCTTTACTTGTCAGTAAAACCACCACCATCCATTGTTACAGTTATTGTTTCAGTAGCAGTACTGTTTTTAAGAGTATTGTACATAGATTCATAATCTTGTAATAATTTGTCTTGTATTTCAGTTAACGCTAGATTAAGTAATCGAGCCTGCTGAATTGTAAGTTTAACTTCTTTAGACTGTGATAATTCAGCGGCTCTTAACGAATGTGCAAATTGTGCAATAGGTGTTAGATTAATCTGATTTTGCATTTGCTAGTACCGTTTTCATTTCTAATTCTGATTTAAATGGACCTTTACTTGGATATCGTTCAATTGTAATTGCTTTAGGACAAAATGATTTGACCCAACCTTTGTCAAATTTAATTACATAATATCCTGCACAATATAAACTCTTACTAGCATTACTTTTTGTAAACAAAGGTAATTTACGTCTTACATCATACATTGCATTATATGGTTTACAACTAGTTGGGTAACCGTGGCAATCATGTTCTTCTAATTGTGTAACTTTAATCTTAGTACTAGTTAAGAAAAAGTTTGAACCAAATTGTTTTGTAAGGTCTTGTTTCTTATTAAACATGACTTCGCCATTGGTGCTACTTAAAATAAATTTATTATTTTCTTTTTTGTGTAGGGTGGCAATTTTAGCACCACCTTGTTCAACAATCCAAAACTTGCCATCTACGATTGGTTTTGCGTGTATCTCTGTCATTATTCTTCCTTAAAGTCTACTACATTGCCGTCTGCATCTGCGCAAATAATACGTACAGTTTCGCCGTCTTCGTTTTTAATCTCAATCGGACCCCAGATCCACCATTCGGTATCTCCCTGCATCCAAGGATCGTCTTCGCGCTCTTCTAAATCATAAGGACTATTTTCGTCAAGGAATTCTTGAATCTCTTCTTCCTCTTCTTCTGTAAGTCCTTCAAATTCAACATCATACCAGCAACCGCCGTCGAACATTTCAACTAAATCGACACTTTCAATATTGTTAACTTCGCAGTCTAACATATTGATACTGTCTTTCTTACCATCGCCTCCGGGAACTTCTGTAAATTCAAACTCCGGAGGATTATCGTCTGTAGTTTCTACGGTCCATTCACCATATCGAAACCCATTCACTACAGTAACTTTACCGTCACCATTTCGCTGATGATATGTTTCAACTTCTTGACAAGATTTTTTATAATATGTACTAACGGTCCATTGTGCCATTTTATTCTTCCTTATATTTTGCTTGAAATGGTTCTGCATAAGATTGTATATTGTCTGCAATCTTTTTCATATCCCATGCATTACAGAATTTTAGCATACGAATACCCACTTGATCTACTGCTTTAGGTACTGCGTTAGCTGTAATTGTTTCTTTAATTTTAATTTTAATATCATCTGGTTGTGCTGTAAGATCACATAACTGTACATTACGTTGATAATCTTCTAAGACACGATGTTCTTGTCCATTATGGTCGGTCCACCTCTGAAGCATGAGATTGTTCCACGCATATCCGCGGCTCTTACGATCTTCGAACGCTTCAGTAAGACCAACTTTGTTTTTAGAACCTTTAGTACGCACACCTGGATACGCCGAGAAGACATTATCACTGGTATCACCACGCATACATTTCTCGAACAGCATCCACTCTGGATCTTGCGCTGGCTTTGGTTCGTCTGTCTTTTTGTCTTTAACGGGTTTACCTTTTGCATCAAAGATTCCTTCGTGTGTAATATGCAAGTCGCCTACACCGTTATATTGGCTAACTGTAGGACTTACTAACTGTGCAAAATCTCCATCTGTTGAAATAATTACGTGTTTTGCATCTGGATGAGCTTGTATCCAGCCAGCAATCAAATCATCTGCTTCTAGATTAGGATGTTGCATTACAGTAGCATTGGTCTTCTCTGTAATAAAGTTTTTAAACTCGTCAAATGCTTCCCAGAACAATTTATCTTCTTCTTGTTCCTTTACAGTCATTGCATCGCGAGTTTCTTTACGATTAGCTTTGTAAGGCTTGTAGTAATCCTTACGCCAGCTACGACCTTCAAGACAGAAGATTACATGAGTACCACCAAAGTCTTGCCATGCTTTTTTGATACTGTTAAAAGTAATATGAAACGCCATACCAAGTTTAATATCGGACGACCCTTGGACTACATGTCTAGCACGAAAGAACGTGTTAGCAGTATCGACTATAATATGTGTCATTTTAAGTTTTCTGTTATACTATCAAAAATGGATTGATCCATAAAGGCTACTGATTTTGTTATACTAACATAATTGTTTACTTTAGGTCTTAGATCAAATGCTATGCTTACTCTAGGAACTTCTCCAGTATACACATCACTCCAATGCGGAACGCAACTAGGAAATAAAGTAATATCGCCTTTGTTATTTCCTACACTAATGCTAGATGTTGGGTCGTATACTGATTTATATGTGTTAAACGTATTATACGTATCTAAGTGCATGTTTCCACTTAGATACGATTCTGGATCAGCACCGTGCCCGTGTTCTTGTATTGATTCGCCAGCTCTTGCAATATTGAACCAGGAATACAATTGTAGTTCTCTCCAATTACCATCTTGATTAGCAATAAATTTAAGATATGAAATCCTAATAAAATTTAGCATATCGGTTAATTCTGGGCAGTCATTGGCAAATTGAAATAGATTGTACTTGCCATGTCGTGCAGTAACACTATTATCGCCTAGGCCAGTTCCACCGTCATGATGTACTGGATATCGATTTATAAACACCTGCTCTTGTGAAATGAGCCAGTTTCGAATCGTGTCTATTTTATCATGATCCGTCCAATTATCCATGCCTATTGGAAAATTCCAAGTTGGCGCATACTCAGTCTTTGCATCTGGACTTTTTAATCTAGAAATTCTCATTTAACTTCAGCCTTTCCGCCACCTATTTTACTTACATTAATATATCCAGCTGTGGATCTATTAGGATCTACACCTTCTTCTGCTAACATGTTTCTAGCTAAATCTCTAAACCAACGATCTACAATTTGTTCCTCAGGATCACCATCAAACCCGTAACCTGCTTGTTTCAATTGTACTATAAACTCTGGGTTCCAGTCAAGTTCAAAAAAGCCATTCCTAATATTGTCTTTATTAACATGAGTGTCTAATACGCTTACCCAAGGCTCGCCACGCAATGTAGCACGTTCCTTCGGCCCCATCTTAGCAAGCTCTACAGCTTTTTCAGCTTCAACTACTTCTTCTAATTTTTGTTTGGCTAGTTTCTCAGCAACTGCGGCTTCGGCTAGTGCTTGATCTTTTTGAGCTTCAATTTTATCAATGCCAAATAATCGTTTAATTAAGTTTTTCATTTTTATCCTTACAATCACAAAGTCTGCCTTGTCGGCAATTACCAGTACATGCCGTATTATTAGTAGGAGTATTAATAATAATCACTCCTACTAAAACTGCTACTAACAGTAATGCAACAATCATAGCTATCATTAGGTTCCCCACTCGTTTTTAAATAATGGAACTTGTAGTCGATCACTATAGCGCCAGCCACGTTTCATTGCGGCAAGGGCAACAGATTTAGCGTTGAGAGTATACACAGACTCAACACCGCCGACAGGCATAAGGTATATGTGACCTTTAAAGCCAGCTTCTCTAAATTGTTCAACTGCTCGTTCTGCATCTTTAACATCTTCTTCTGTTGCTACTACTAATTTTAAATATGCTGTTCCAACTTGTTCGTACTCACATACTACTTCAGGTTTGATAGCATCTTCCCAAGATTCACCGCTTGCTGGCAATTTAGCACTAACACTAAATGTTAGACTATTACTGTCTCTGCAATGCCCATCAGCATCAGCATCAATCCAGTTTGCTAGATATGATTTAAATTCTGGAGTTAGCTTTTGAGTACCATTTGTTTCGAAAGTAATCTCTTTTAGGCCAGCCATCTTAGGATGATCTAATAAGTCTGGATAAGCACGTTGCCAACCTAGCAGTGGCTCACCACCTGTAATAACAAGATGCTCATCTTGCCATTTGCCGTGCGGAATAATTTCCATAATACGTTCTGCAATAGCATCGCTAGTAAGCATTGGGCTAAGGTCTTTAAAATCGGGATGCCAACTAGCATAACTATCACACCCTGTACTAACCAAAGGAAGTTCTTCATATTTTGTAAACATATGGGATACAGTGGCAATATCCTCTGCTTCTGTACTCATTTGTCCACGTGGCATACCAAAGCCAGCACACTTAAAGTTGCAACCGAATGTACGCAAGAAAACAGACGGTACACCCATGTAGCGGCCTTCACCTTGAATACTATAAAATAATTCTGCGATTTTAATCTTGCCCATCGTTGTCTCTTTCTAAAAATTGTGATACTTGATCTTCTGCATCCTGAATACTTTCTGCCCATACTTCAAATGTAGCAATACCGTTTTTAGCTGTGAGGTCAAAAGGAATAGTGCCATTAGGTAACCAGTTTGGACCAACTTCGCGTTTAATCTCAAACTTATTTAGATCTGTAGTTTTCATACGATAAAATAATTCATCAAATACTTGTTTGGCGTTCGTCATTTTGTTCTTTCCTAAATGTTTCTACATCATCTACAGCACTTAATAATGTATGAGCATAATTAAATGCTTGTTGTTTACGCATAACTAGTGTAGACTCTGTATCAACATAGCCTTTAGTCAACAATGTCCAGATAGCATGCCAGCGGGTCTTACTCCACCAATTGCTTCTTACAGTTGTATACACAGTAAGACTGACTTCGCCATGATCGTCAGCTTCTACCCATACATGATGATCATGCTCCGAAGCACCACACTCGCAAGCAACTCGATAAACTTTGGATTTACCCCAGTCGTTTGTTTGCATAATGCCTTCTGCTGGTACTTGGTATTTCATAACTTCATTATCCGTTCTATGACTTCTTTAGCTTGCGGGCATTCATTACGCTCTACTTGTGCTTCAATAGCACGTTCTACAGCTTCGTGCAATTGCCGCAAGTATGGACGCTCATAGTCTGTAGAGTAGGGTTGTGACCATTTAATGGTATATAAATGTCTTGAGTTCATCGTGGTGCAAATTCCTGTTGCATTTTAATATTATCAAAGAATTCTTTCTTTGTACCTGCATCTTCTTTAAACGCACCTTTGAGAACAGTAGTTTGTGTAAGACTACTGTGTGCCATAATTCCTCTATTCTCACAACAACCATGTGTCATTTGAATATAAACACCTATGTCATTTGTGTCTGTGGCTTTACTTATTTCCCTAGCAATGTCATTACAAAGTTCCTCCTGGAGAGTTCCACGTCGCGCACACCACTGTGCGATTCTTGTGTATTTAGATAATCCGATAAGTTTCTGTGCGGCAATAATGCCAATATAAGCAACACCAGTAACGGGTTGATGATGATGACTACACATACTGCGAAGCTCGCTACGAACAACCAACATACCTTCATAACGGTCCGCCGAGTCGTTTGGAAATGCTGTTGCGTCTGGTGCTGGGTCATATCTGCCACTCATTACTTCATTAAAATACATCTTAGCAAGACGACGTGCCGTGCCTTTGCTATTAGGATCGTTTTCGCGATCGATAAGCAATCGATCTAGAACAGTTTCAAATGCTTCTGTTGCTTCGTCAATTAGTTTATCTTTAAATTCTTCTGTAACATATTCGCTAATGTTGTCGCCGGCCCAAAAGCGTTTGCCTTCGCGTTTCATTTTAAATCGAAGATGATCTCCAAGATATGCTTCTTGATAATCTTTGTTATCATCGTCTTGCATGTCTGCGCCTATTTTAATATTTTCGTATGTTCTTGATTCAGTCATTATTACTCCTATGTGTATATTATATAGGTTTATTTAGGTTTTTGCAATATATTTTCTGCTCGAAGTTTGCGACAGCCTTCTTTAACTGCTGGAGGATAGTCTGGACTAATCTCAGCAATTGAGCAATCATATCTTACTACTAAATGCGGATGTTCTAAATTCCACCAAATGGCAAATGCTATAGCACATGAGGCAAGTATAAGAACTAGTATTCCATCTAGATTTTGTCTGACAGTAGAATTTTGCATAAGTTATAATCCTTTTTTGATTTGAAACGAAACAACATACAATCTTCATGCGGATGACTAGTAAATCGATCCCCCGGAAGTCCAAATACTTCTACTACGTCTGCGCAAGCCTCACTCCACCATTTGTTGTTTTGGTTGTACCAGTTCAATCTAATTTCCCAAACAACATTAGACTGTTGCATAGTTACCCTTTTCTGGAATAACGTGACGAACTCCGCCGCGTGGATCTTCCATATCTCCCTTGCGCCTAGGTATCATATGGACATGTGGATACATTACTGTTTGACCAGCAACCTTCCCGATGTTTTGCCCAATGTTGAAGCCTTCCCACTTCTCTGCTTCGACTCCATCATATCCAAATTTGTATGCGGCTTTGAAGCAGTCATATAAGTTTTCAGATTTTTCATAGGTAGGCACAAATAACAAATGCCCTTCGGTAACTGGATATGCATCTTTAAACACCCAAAAAGTTTTTGTTCGGTACTCAATTTCTTTCCACGGAGCAGAATTATTATCTAATGCACGTTCAAGGTCTGTTAACATTTTCTAAATTTTTTAATTCGTCTTTTAAATAATCTTTATACTCAGTTAGTGCAGTGATCTTACGATCACTACTGCCTTCACCTTGCAATCGTATAATGTCTGCTTCGACATATGCAATCTTGTCTTTTAATTCCTGAGCAGATAACTGTAAGTTATTCAACTGATCTACTTGTCTCATTTTTTGCTACCAAAACTCAATCCAGTTGCGCTGCCGAACAATAAACCAAACGCCGCCCATGTTTCTAGTGTGTATGGAATTGCTAATACTGGAAATAGTGTATTAAGTGACCAAATGCCAAGCAATGGTCCAAAGATAACTGCTACTGCTATTAGAAACAGGCCAAAAATAAGTTTAATTAATGCTGATGTCATAACCAAAAATCCTCCCAAGGATAAACTAACCAACAATCTTCTTCTGCTTTATTGACTTCCCATACTGAATAGTCAACTTCTTCTTTGCTAGCTAGATTGTTAGTAAGCGTAGCAAAGCGTACATTTTGTCCCCATACATGTTCCCAACGAGCATCGTTAGGTAAACACGCTGATTGCCAATCTTGTTTAATCCACGCAATAGTAGATCCTTGATCGTTAATATCATCTACAACTAAGATATTTTTACAAAGTGGATCGCTATCTTTTTCAGCGGAATTAAACCCGTAGGCATCCTCTGCCATACCACAATTGGTAACAGTATCCCCGCCGTCACGCAGACTAACGTCTAACGATTTCATAGGAACTTCTAAATACTGACTTAGTAAGACAGCAGGCACTAGCCCGCCTCGGGTAATGCCTACAATGTAGTCTGGCTTCCAATTGCTATTATTAATTTGCCTAGCAATGTCTAAACAAGCACCTTCTACTTGTTGCCAAGTATAGTAGACTTTCTTCATGCAGTCAAACCGTATGCCAATGCTTGTAATTCTTCTTTGTCCATAAAGAAGCTGTATGTTTGTGAGTCAATAACGTCACCGTCTTTTAGAGACTCTTGAACCATATCAATACTAAACAGGCCTTTAGGGGCAAGTACTTCGTGTTTGTTAAGAGTCAAGCGAAACCCTTCGTGCTCTTTGATAACCATTGTTTTAAATGTATCTCTAACTGATTCATGTAGTTCCATCATCTTCTCCTTTAATTGCTTCAAATGTTCTATATTTGCCCAAAGCATTTATGTACGCATCGTACAGTTCTTTGAGCTTTGGATGCTTCTTTTCTAGTATAACATCTCGTTCGGGTATTTGCAACACCTTTTCGATTGTTTCTAACCGTTCTTCTAAGTCACGACCGTTAATAACCATATTACCCTTGACTTCTATTGTGGGCGGATTGGTTTGATTAATCCTAATCGCTTCATTTGGAACGCTTGTAGTACCAGTAGTCCAAGTCATACCGTTACTTCCAGCACTTGTTAAGAACTGTCCAGCGGTACCTGAAGTAGTAGTTATATACGACGGTACTGTTGTAGTACTAGACATTCTGTTTACGGGAAGCGAGATAATTGTCATTGTGTATCCATTCGTTGTTGACCCAAAATCCCCACTCACGACGTTGAGGCCCTGGCATAAACAATGTCCAAGCAGTCACACCTTCTTTCAATTCAATACGATGATAGCTGTTAGGACTACAAATGCGAAAGTGACCGGGACCACGCCATTTGCGTATTTCACAGTTCAATTTACCATCTTCGGTAAATTGTGGAATCCATTCATAATACCCACCTGCCAAAATTAATGTGGCATACGGCCATGGATGATCATGAACATCATCTGGATCGCCTTTTAAGAACTTATGCAAGAATACATTAAACGGAAAACGTTTACGATCTTTTAAAAAAATGTAATAGCGTTCAAGGTACGGTTCGTTATCAATCCGATCCATAATGACACGTTTGCGATCGTGCTGTTCTAACCAATTAAGGACGTGGTCTTTGATCTTCTGGAGTATCATAATGGTCTTTTACTAGTTTATATGTTGTCTTAAATTTTTCAAATGCTATTTTTAATCCCGGATATTCTTCACACATCTTTTGTATTCGATGAACATCGGGCATGCAATCTATAAATTCTTCAGGAGTATTAAAACTGAATGATGATGTATTAATAGTACTGCTACTAATACCACTACCAACAGTGATAGTACTGCCACTTAACCCACCGATGCCTGCACCTGTGTAGTAATAACTTGACCCTGTACTGTTACTAATAGTTATATTGCCTAATGCAGATATCTGATCAGTAGTAAACGGTGATACTGTTATAGTGTCACTTGATGTTAGCGAGTAATCCACTGGCACTGAAGAAATTGTCATACAAGTCCTTTGATTGTTTGCGTATGGAAGGTATTCTTGTAGAATAGTTATCCATGTGTTCTATTATTTTACGGCATAAATCTGGTCTATATACAGTATATGCATCATAGCTTTCTGTCCATTTACTGTCATATTTGAACATATCATAATACATCTCTGTGTAACTGAGTCTGTCCGGGACCATGGGAATAGCATCAACCACCGCACCCTCATAGCAACTAATGCCTAAAGTTTCTTGTAAGTTAGCACTAAACACCATCTTCGCTTCGCCTAACAAGTTATGATATTCATTTTTTGTTAGTTGTTGATCCTGACACACTACGAATTCATACTGCGGTAAGTGTGTAGCTAAGTCTCTGAAAATCTCAACTTGCTTCTCAGGTGCGATGCGATGCGGAAAAAGAATTAAATCACGCTTGGGCATATTCTTATACATTGTTAATGTATCTTCCATATACTCCATAGGCCACCCTGTGCGTACAAATCTTGAATCCTTGCCGGCAAGTATATCAGTTAGGTCTTCTTCTAACCAAGGATTTTCTGTAGGATAATCATTTAACAGATTAGTAACAAACATTCTGATATGAAAATCTGTGGCAAAGTAGTTGTGATCAAATGCGTGGAAGAAACTTTTTTCTGCATTTCTTACCCAAGGCTTATTTCCAACAAGACGTCCAAGAAAGTCTTGAGGGTCATAACTACCAGCATGCCATAGTCCGTGTGTCGTTACAGGAATTTGTAACAATTCACTCATGTACTTTAAGTTTATGATGCCAGGATGCCAAGCATCGGTAAACAAGAAGTGATCGCCAGGCTGTACTGATCCGGAGCAAAAAAGCCTGCCCATTTGTTCAACTTGACTAGACTTGTATATATTGGTGCCACC
>Ga0207955_1000016_pt1 | contig 80308 bp, 120 predicted proteins | sample CryBogCBE29Jun09_FD_184563 | JGI IMG/M metagenome (GOLD analysis project Ga0207955, IMG submission 184563) | Freshwater microbial communities from Crystal Bog, Wisconsin, USA - CBE29Jun09 (SPAdes) (version 2) | ecosystem: Environmental > Aquatic > Freshwater > Lake | place: Crystal Bog... | reverse complement strand
GAAATTGATTTACCAAGTCCTAAACCAGTAGCGTGGATGAGTGATGAGTCATTTGAAGTAAGCACTTTAAATATAGGAAGGTTTAGTATTCCACTCTACACCCATCCAGCAAAGACACTAACAGATGGGGAAATATGGGCTATTGCATCTGAAATAGAACCTATTGATTTAGCTTATGGAGTAAGGTTATGTAATGAATTAAATGTTTTAAGTTTTGCTAGAGCAATACTAAGAAAGGCACAAGAAAAATGAACGCAAACGAACTAGCTGATGAATTAGATTACTGTTATGGAAAAGAATACCCATGTCCAGTAAGTAAAGAAGCTGCCACCATGCTACGCCAGCAACAAGCTGAAATAGAAAATTTAAAAAATGCAAATAGATTTATTCAAAATTTTGCAGAAGAACAACATCAAAGAGCCGTAGCATTAGAAATGCGTGAACTAACAGATGAGGAAATATACAAAATTGCCAATTCAATAGAAACAATACAGCCCCAGCATGGATTAAGGCTTTCTAATGATTTGAATGTTATGGATTTTGCTAGAGCAATATTAAGAAAGGCTAATGAGAAATGAACGCAAAACAAATAGCTGATGAATTAGAAAACATTTATTGGATACAGGGCGATGGAAAAGGCAAACCATTTCAGCAATATGCAGACTTTGTACGCCAGCAACAAGCTGAAATAGAGGCGTTAAAACAAAGTAAATCTGACGGCAATAACAAAGTAAATACTAAACCAGTAGCGTGGATGAGTGATGAGTCATTTGAAGTAAGCACTTTGAATATAGGAAGGTTTAGTATTCCACTCTACACCCATCCAGCAAATAAAAAAGTTGAAAAAAACACCGATTTGTACGAAAAAGTGTGTAATTGTACAAAAAAGTTAGACTTAACAGATGAGGAAATAAGTCAGGTATACAAAGAAGTCAGTGCGCCATTTGGTGAAAAAAGATTATACGAAATCCATGATTTTGCTAGAGCAATACTAAGAAAGGCACAAGAGAAATGACCACCTTTACCACACAAGACCGGCAAGATGCACAACGTGATGCGTTGGGCGTAACTAAAGTAAAATTTGCAAATGATTCTGTTGAGTCCGGTTGGATTTATATTGAACAAACAACAGCAAGACCACTGTTAGAATCAGAGATATTGAGGTTGTTTCATGACCAAGGCAACAGAGACTTTCAATTGCGGTTTGACGCATTAAAGTTCGCCCGTGCCATCGAGCGAGCCCACGGAATAGGAGAATAGAATGAAAGCGTTTCCAGCATCAAGTAAATACAATGACATATACAACGGAATGGATTTGCGTGACTATTTTGCAGCCGCAGCACTACAAGGTATATTGGCCTGCGACTATTCTGTTGACGAAGAGCCAGCGGTGTTAGCATATCAATACGCTGATGAAATGTTGAAAGTTAGAGAACAATGAGCTTCACCATCTACCAAGCAGACGGGCTCAAAGTCATCCAGTGGTTCCCCACTGTAGACAAACTTATTGCCAGCATGCTGGCTAACCCCAACGATACATATTGGAGAAATATATGAAGAACCCATTTAAAACAAAACAAAAAGAAGAGAAGATCACAACCACTAAGTATGTGGTGTACTTCAATAAGCCAAAAGAAATGCTTGATGATGTTAACTATTTTCTGCACACAACATGGCAAGCAACCGAGTTTGGTACACTGCACAAGGCGAGAGAGTTTGCAAAGGGTCAAGCACGTTACTTTGAGTGCTATGTTGCGGAGATCACACCGCTCTTTAAATACAGCAACGAAACCAAAGAGGAAGAGCTATGAACGAACAAGATGCAGTGCAACTTTACAACCACGTCATGCACAACGCACTAATCTACGGCCAAGGCTTCTTGCGCTTTACAGCAGACGGCAAGTGTGAGGTGATAGACCCCAGCCGGTACAAAGAGCTGGCCGAGGCATTACTGTGGGCAGAAGAGAATCAGGTGAAACTATGAAAACCAAACTGTACGTGTGGTGGGTTAAACTACAAGCAAATCGCATGCCATGGACTAAACTATATAAGTACCGAGTGCGTGAGTGGGAACGTATGAAAGACACTAATAAGTTTCTTAATAGCTTTTGGTGCGCAGATCATAAGGGCAATCTTGAACAAAAAACTGATTGGGATACTGTAAAACAAATGGTAGGGGAATTAGATGACTGAGATAGGACTAGCGTTCTTCATCGGCTTTCTGATCGGCCTTGTGATGCGGCCAAAGGACAAAAGCCTAAAAGAACAACAAGAGATTTACGAAACACGCTACAAAGAGTATGAAGCAAGCATCAAATATTACAAAGACCTGTGCAAATGGCACGTAGAAAGGAACCAAAATGGCAACAAAGATTAAAGTAGTTGAACCAGCGGTAAAAGAAAAGTCAGGTAAGATCTTAAAAGACACACCTGCTTACTCACACGAAGAGATTGAGAAGAAAGCCGGCCGCCCAAAAAACGCAGACAAGCGTGGGTTCTTGCTTTCTACTGGCCAGTTTGCAGATCGCAAAGAGGCTGCAAAGATTGCCAAGAAAGCTGGTGAGGTAAAGAAACCAGGTAAAAAACTGCATTCACACGAATTGCGTGAGGCCCTTAAAGTTAAAAAGGCAAAGGAGCCAAAATGAAAAAGCCGCCGTTCAAAGTAACATTCGAGGAAGGTTGTTTTGATGACATTGAAGACGATCTTACAGAAGAAGAGATGGAAAAGTTAATTCGAGGTATCTTTGAACTGGCGGAGACCGGTGAGATCTTTGACAACTCTACACCAGTGGACGAACTGCCCGAAGATGAACAGGCGCAGATTATTGAAATGCTCTCACGTAAAAAGAATACGAGGCACTAATGGTTAAGAAGAAAAAGAATTACAACTACTATAAGCTAGACGTCGGCTTCTTTCCGGACGTCATCAAGCTATGTTTTGACGACAAGGTATTCCAACAAATCTTAAAGGACCACGATGTTACTCTCAAAGCTAATGCACTGGACAGCGGGATTGCTGAGACGCACCTCATCGGTGATGGCAAAGACGCTATCATTATTTTGGTTTTTGATCTATCTCTTGTTAATGATAACCTTAGTGAGCTGGTTGATACGATTACTCACGAAGTTAGTCATGCTGTGGATCATTTGGCCGAGCACGTAGGCGAAGAGGATAACTTTGTGGGCGAGACGCGTGCCTATTTATCAGGCCACCTAGCCGGACAGATATTTAAAATTTGTATGCACGAAAAGGACAAGCATGCTAGAAAAACAAGTAGAGCAAAGACTAAACAAGATGGTCAAGCAAAACGGGGGAATGAGCCTCAAATTCATATCAACTATATCGGGCGTTCCGGATCGCATAGTTTTGTTGAACTCCAAAGTATTATTCGTGGAGCTGAAGACGACGACGGGCAAGCTGAGCAAGAGACAAGAACTGGTTTTTGATGAGTTTGGGGAGCAAGGCTTTCCGGTACATATTTTACGAACATACGACGACATAGAGGATTTTATTTGTGAAGCGCTCCGACCTGCACCAGTACCAACAGCATCTTATCAATTTGTCCCGTACGGTCCCGAACATGGGACTTTTTCTGCCACCGGGACTGGGCAAGACGGCGACGACGCTCACCATCATTGCGGAACAATTTCAGGGCAAGACCTTGATCATCGCGCCAAAGAGGGTAGCGGAGACGGTGTGGGACGCCGAGGTAAAAAAGTGGGACCACCTGTCACACCTCAAAGTGGCCAAGATCATGGGGACACCGGCGCAGAGATTGTCAGGCTTGACTTCGGAAGCAGACATCTACCTGATTAACCTAGAGAACGTGGCTTGGCTCTGCGACGTTCAGCCTAAGTTAGTGTTTACTAACTTAGTGATTGATGAGTCCAGCCGCTTTAAGGATCCCAGCACCAAGCGCTTTAAGGCACTCAAGAAGCATTTAAAGGGCTTCTCACGGCGTATTATCCTCACTGGTACACCTACCCCTCAGGGCATGTCCGATCTCTGGTCTCAGGTGGGTATATTGGACTTAGGCCAACGCCTAGAGACTAGCCTCACCCGCTTTAGGGACAAGTACATGGTGCCAGACCAAGTCAACCGGCACACCCGCGTGGTATACAGCTGGAAACTTAAGCTGGGGGCCGACATGCAAATCCAAGAGAAGATTCAGGACATCTGCTACTCGCTCAAGGCCGAAGATTATCTGCAGCTGCCCGAGTGTACCAAGCTATACCACAAGATTGAACTAGACAAAAACGTAAGGAGTAAGTATGACCAACTTAGAAAAGACATGGTCGTTGACATCAAGAAAGAAAAAATCACAGCTCCAACAGCAGCGGCACTGGCGAACAAGCTGCTCCAGTTCACATCGGGAGCGGTCTATAGCGAAGAAGGAGACGTGCACGAAGTACACCGCTCTAAACTGGAATACCTTGAGTCGATCATGGAAGAATCTTCAAGTCCCACGCTTGTCTTCTATCATTTCAAACACAGCCTCAACCGGTTACGTCTTCAGTTCCCAGAGGCGGTGGTGCTGGACGATGACAACATTGAAGCGTGGCGTCGTGGCGAAATTCGTATGCTGCTTGCCCACCCGCAAAGCGGCGGCATCGGGCTTAATTTACAGTGCAACGTTGGAAACACAGCACAGACGGTCTGGTTCGATCTACCATGGAGCTCAGAGAACTACATCCAGGCGAATGCTCGGATCTACCGCCAAGGGCAAGAAAAACCGGTTATCATACATCACCTAACGGTGTCTAATAGTATTGACGAGCAGGTAGTAAAAGTACTAGACGGAAAAATAAATTTGCAAGAAGCACTTTTAGATGACCTAAATTGCGTATTAGTGTAGCCATGAGAACAAAAACCAAACACAAAGTACACGCTGCAACTCCTCGCCTATCTGACGAGGAGTTGGACCCTATCGAGCAAGATGATAACGACGGCATCTCTACAGAGTTAGTAGAGGCCTTCTTACCGTGGAGCGCAGAAGATATACTGGACATCAAGCGCCTTATCGCAGACAAGATGCCAGCCAAGGAGCGGTTTGTATTAGAGGCGTTTTTAGAGGGATTAACACACCTCGAGGCAAACGTGTCTGAGAAGTATTGGCGATACCACTTCCTTAAGGGCGTGGAGTTTATCAAAAAGGAACTAAAGCTATGAGCTACTTTATTGTGGAGCACAAGTACAAGGACAAATATGTTATGGAAACGATTGCTGGTGTGGAGGATATTGACACTAGCCTATATAAAGATTTACTGGGAATCTGGGTTTGTGAGAGCCCGGAAGAGTGTGTCGCTGTGGAAAACGAACTTAGGAGAATGAGAAATGAACGATCCAGTCAACCAGCCTAAACATTACACAGCCCACCCCAGTGGCATCGAGTGCATTCAGATCACTGAGCACATGGGCTTTAACCTTGGCAACGCACTGAAATATATTTGGCGCTGCGATTTGAAGAAGGACGCAGTAGAAGACTTACGTAAGGCTCGCTGGTACATTGAAAGAGAAATAGCCAAACGAATTAACCACGAACAGGAGTGCGGAAAATGATGATTGAAATTGATGACGACTTTGCAGATCAGGTAGTAGTTAACTCACTTGCAGACTCTTACGTTAGCATGAAGCAGTCACTGAAAAATAAAACACTTTGGCATGAGGACGACATCGCTGCATACCAAGAAATGTTGCCCGCAATTGAAACCGTAGGTAAGTGGTTTAGTGTAGATTTTGCAGCAGAACTTAAAAAAGCAAAGAAGAGGATGAAATGAACAACCATATTGATTTAGAAGGCGCCATCATGGTGGCATGGCAGACCAGTGAAGATATTGATTTATTATTTAAGCATCATTGTGATTTTATTACGCCGATGACTGAAGACGAAGTAGCAAATGCTTTACTCGGTATTAAGGTACTGCACGATATGCGTATGGAAAAATTGATGGATACGTATTGTCGAAAGTTTGAGTTAGACCAGTACTGCACGGACCCAGAAAAACTAGCAAGAAGAGAAGCAGCAATAGGATTAGCCAATTTAGGCGGAACAGTAAAGAAAGGTAAGAAAAAATGACAGACGAAGTACAAAAACAAGACCCATTAGAAAATGAAATTTTGGAGTTTAAGTTTACCGTTAAGCAAGTAAACGCAATCCTCCACATCTTAGGACAAGCACCTTACGTTGCATCCGCTGGCTTGATCGCTTTGATCCAAGCGCAAGGTGAGCCACAATTTAAAGCGTTATTAGAAGTGGGGGCACCTAAAAAAGATGAGTAACGATAACTTTATTCGCCAGTTTTTAAAGCACCGCAAGTTTGGTAACAACATTGTCCAAGCAGTGGAAGAGAAGACAAAGAAGACGACAGCAGAGCAGGAGATGGAGCACCGCCTATTGGCCGAAGCCATGACTAAAGGTATCGTCAATGAGATGATGCCGACTTTTAGAAAGATGATGGAAGAAGAGCAAAAGAAGAAGGAAAAGCCAGTACGCAAGATCATCATCCCAGAGTAGGGCGCTTTATCCTAAAAATGCGTATTAGTAGATATAGGAGCTCGTCGTGAGACGCCTCTGTTTGGCGTAAAGAAGCCTGACAGCCGGAAAGACGGCATTTACACACATCACACACAGGAGAATTACATGAATCCATTTGAACTACGCTTTTCCGTATTTAACACAGCCAAGACTTTCTTGGAAGAACAATACAGGGCCAACATGGCAGCTTGGGAGCTCTTAAACAAGACTACCAAGAAGACCGAAGAGCTGGCCCCATCATACCCAACCCTGCACGAAGTCATTGAAAAAGCAATCGAGATCAATGAGTTTGTCAGCGGCGCAACAACCAAAGAACTAACCAATGTAGCTAAGCGCTTATCAGGCGTTTCAGTAATATTCTAGGAAAGCATTATGGCAACTAAACCCGGCTTATACGCAAACATTCACGCTAAAGAGGCACGCATCAAGGCAGGCTCAGGCGAGAAGATGCGCAAGCCGGGCGCCAAGGGTGCGCCTACAGCAAAACAATTTAAAGAAGCTGCGAAGACAGCTAAGAAAAAATAATGGCAACTAAGAAAAATGTATCGCTTGCAATTGGTCGTGGTGAAAAACTGCCTGCGTCTAAGGGCGCTGGGCTTACCGCCAAGGGTCGTGCTAAGTATAACGCAGCTACTGGCAGCAATTTAAAGGCGCCACAACCCGAAGGTGGTGCACGTAAAGATTCATTCTGCGCTCGCATGTCAGGCGTAAAGGGTCCTATGAAGGACGAAAACGGTAAACCAACACGCAAAGCAGCAGCTCTAAAAAGGTGGAAATGTGGTAGCTAAAAAATCACCCTCAAACAAAAAGAAGTTTACCCCTGAGATGGCAGAGACCATCTTAGAACTGGGTAAAGTAGGTGCGTCCCAAAAGGCAATGTACGCCGCAATTGGTATTAGCAAAGACGTAGCAGCTCGCCTAAAGCAAGAAGATGAGTTCTTTGCCGAGACCATGTCCATGGCCACCACATACGGCCAAGCGTACTGGGAAAACATGATGCTCGCCAACATCGACAACAAGGCATTTAACAGCCGCGTCGCAGAGATTGCGCTACGTGGCCAATATCCTGACGACTACAAAGACCGTCAAGAAATCAAGGCCAATGTCAAACAAGAAATAGCAGTAAATTTTGACTTGGAAGTTTCTCAGCTAATCGAAAAATTAAGTAAGTAAAATTCAAAGGGGAATCGGCTTAGCGGCCCTGCCAGTGCTCACTCACTGGCTACCCACCAACTACCAGTGAGGGTGTCAATGAAGAAGTGCTCTAAGTGCAAGATTGTAAAGCCATATTCTGAATTTTTGAAAGACAAAACAAAGAAAGACGGATACCGGTTCCATTGCAATGCCTGCCTAAAAGAATATTACCAAAAAAATCGTATTGAAAAATTGGATAAAGCTCGTACCAGAAACTATGGTGTGATGCCAGAGCAATTCCAACAAATGAAAGACGCGCAGAACAACGCCTGTGAAATCTGTAAACTGCCCTTTGTGCCGGAAAAAACCCCCCACGTAGACCACTGCCACACCACCAACAAGGTGCGAGGGCTGCTTTGCAATCATTGCAACCGTGGTCTGGGCGGCTTTAGAGACTCAATCAAGATTATGCAATCCGCCCAAGAATATATTAAAAAATATTCCGAATAAAAGTGCCCGATTTGCGTATTAGTAAATATACCTAAAAACGAATTGAAAGAATAATATGACCGCACATGCCATACTATCTGCGTCAGGATCCAAACGATGGCTATCCTGCACACCGTCAGCTAGACTAGAGGCAACGCTCCCCGAACAAAAACGTGCTACAGGCTCCTTTGATTTTTCGCAGGAAGGGACCATGGCCCACTCTCTTGGGGAGATTAAACTACGACATTACTATGGACAAATTGGAATTGAAGAGTATGAAAAAGAATACGAAATCATTAAAAACACACCCTACTACAATGACGACTTCGAGGCTCACGTCGATAATTACGTTCTATATGTTCGTAGTCAAATTGGCGAAGGCGATACTCCGCTCTTTGAACAGCGTGTGGACTTCTCTGACTGGGTACCTGATGGATTTGGTACTGCAGACGTCGTTATACTTTCAAAGCATTCAATCCGAATCTGTGATCTCAAGTTCGGAAAGGGGGTGGCCGTTTCCGCAACAGACAACACGCAGCTCCGCCTCTACGCGCTCGGAGCTTACGCCAAGTTCAAAGAAGAGTACCCGGAGATCAAAGAAGTCAGCTACACCATCCACCAACCCCGCCTCGATTCCATTTCCACTGACGGGACAAGTATTGCCAAACTTATCGACTGGGCAAACTACTACGTCAAGCCAAAAGCCAAGAAAGCGTGGGCCGGCAGCGGTGAGTTCCTTCCCGGTGAGTGGTGCCAGTTCTGCAGGGCGAAAGCGCAGTGCCGCGCCCGCTCAGACTTCAACACCGAGCTCGCCAAGCAAGAGTTCAAAGACCCGCCCCTCCTCGACGAAGAAGAAGTCAGCGAAGTCTTAGTCAAGGCGCAGCAGTTGCGTACTTGGGTTAGTGACGTAGAAGATTACGCACTATCTCGAGCGGTAGAACAAAACATCGTGCCTCCGGGCTACAAGCTGTCAACTACAACAACGCACCGTAAGATTTCAGATAGCGCATTAGCAGCAACAGTATTAGTAGAAAAGGGAATGGACCCAGCAGTTATTTGGGAGCAGCCAAAGCTCAAGTCATTGGCCCAGCTGGAGAAGTTAAACAAGCAGGTTAAGACTTGGCTGGGGGACTTGGTTCAAAGGCCAGAAGGTTCGCCTAAACTGGTCAAGGCCAAAGAAGATGCGAAGGAGGACTTTGCATGAGTACTTGGTTAGTAGCAGCAATGGGGTTGGTCTATTTTGTTGTAGCTGTAGACCAGTTTATTAAAGGCGGCATGGGTACTGGCATTATGTTCCTTGGGTATGCCGTAGGCAACGTGGGACTGGTACTCCAAGTAAAATAGGAGACAGTATGATGGTATCGTGTTATGGTTCGGAGTTTGATATACCGGACCTGTTAATAGAGAAGTTTGTATTTGATTTTAACGCGCTACCAGGCAGTGGATACAGAGAAGGCGTTCAGCAGATTAGAGACGCCATTGACGAAATCCTAGAAATTGTTGCCATAGAGCCAGACATCTTGGAAGAGCCGGAGTATCGGACAGACTTCTTAAGGGCCTTAGCAATGAAGCAAGCAATGAGCAAGTTAGGTATTTTGTATGACGCTTAAACTATTTCATATGATGAAATATTAAGTAGTTGATTTGCGTATTAGTAACAACAGTAAAAGGTTAGACGTGCTGGCACCTATTGAAGACCAGTACTAATGTTAATAAGGAAATTGTATGACCCAAGCCACTAAAGTAAAAATCGTAACTGGTAAAGTTCGTTTTTCATACGCTAACGTGTTCCAACCAAAAGCATCAGTTGAGGGCGGCACACCGAAGTATTCAGTATCAATCATTATTCCTAAGTCTGATAAGGAAACTATCGCCAAGATTACCAAGGCGTACGAAGACACTAAAGCAGGTGCAGCTGCTTACTTTGGTGGCGCAGTACCTAAGGGTCTTAAGGGCGGCTTGCGCGACGGCGACGAAGAGAAAGATGACCCAGCATATGCAGGCTCATACTTTATCAATGCCAACAGCGCACAAAAGCCCGGTGTTGTAGATGCTGACCTCAATCCAATCATGGATATGAATGAGTTCTACAGTGGTTGCTATGGCCGTGCCTCAATCACTTTCTATCCATACAATGCACAAGGTTCTAAGGGCATCGCCTGTGGTTTGAACAACGTACAGAAGTTGGAGGATGGTGAGAAGTTAGGCGGCGCAACATCCGCAGCAGCAGACTTCGCAATTTAAGTAGTACCCATGTAGTGGGCGGCCCGGCGTAGAAACTGCGTCGGGCTTTTTTGCCCTTTATCAACCATATAACAATAGAGAAAATAAATGGATCAGTATCAAGAGTACATTGCCGCCAGCCGTTATGCCCGTTACCAAGATGACAAAGGTCGTCGTGAGACTTGGGATGAAACAGTAGACCGCTACGTCAATTATATTTTTAGTCGCACACCAGCGATTAGTGAAGACACTAAATTAAAAACAGAATTGCGTAGTGCCATTTATAACCTTGAACTAATGCCGTCTATGCGCGCTGTTATGACGGCAGGAAAGAGTGCAGATCGTGATAACACATGTGTTTACAACTGTTCGTATTTACCTGTCGATGATGTTAAATCTTTTGATGAAGCCATGTTTATATTGTTATGCGGAACGGGTGTCGGCTTCTCGGTTGAGAGTAAATACATTAATAAACTGCCTGAAGTGCCAGAGAAGTTATTTGAATCTGGGGGGACAATTAGTGTCCACGACTCTAAGGAAGGATGGGCCAAGTCATTGCGTCTTCTCATCGCACACTTATACGCCGGGGAAATTCCCCAGTGGGACGTATCAACCGTTAGAGCTGCCGGAACACGACTCAAAACTTTTGGTGGAAGAGCTTCCGGGCCAGAACCATTAATAGATTTATTTAAGTTTGCTGTTAATATGTTTAAACACGCGCAGGGTCGCAAACTGCATTCGTTAGAGTGCCACGATCTTATGTGTAAAATTGGTGAGGTGGTTGTAGTGGGTGGCGTACGTCGCTCTGCAATGATCTCGTTATCTGATCTTGATGATGAAAGGATTCGTCATGCAAAAGCTGGACCATGGTGGGACACAGCACCACACCGCGCTCTTGCGAACAACAGTGCGGTGTATAACGAAACACCTACTGTCGGAAAGTTCATGGAAGAATGGCTGTCACTTTACAACTCCCATTCCGGTGAACGAGGCATTTTTAATCGGGAGGCTGCTAAAAAGACGGTTGAAAAATACGGGCATCGTGATCCAAATTATGAGTTCGGAACAAATCCGTGCTCAGAGATCATTCTGCGACCATACCAATTCTGTAATCTTAGTGAATGTGTAGTACGCCATGACGACAACAAAGAAACTTTGCTGCGAAAAGTGCGTCTCGCTTCAATACTCGGTACCATACAAGCTACCTTCACTAAATTTCCTTACTTGCGAAAAGTGTGGCAAAGAAATACCGAAGAAGAACGCTTATTGGGAGTATCCCTTACAGGAATCTACGATAACCCACTCCTTACAACAGAAGGACCAGAACTAAATGAACTCCTCGCAGAGCTACGCCTGGCAGCAAGAGATGCAAATGAACAGTTTGCTACAAAACTTGGAATCCCTGTATCAGCAGCAATTACATGTGTTAAACCAAGTGGCACAGTTTCGCAGCTCGTTGACTCAGCTTCGGGAATCCACCCACGACACGCTAAATACTACATCCGCAGAGTACGAGGAGATAAGAAAGATCCTCTCAGCCAATTCTTGGTTAGCCAAGGAGTTCCAGCGGAAGACTGTGTCTACAAGCCAACTCAGACAACTGTGTTTAGCTTCCCAATCAAAGCCCCAGACGGAATCACCAGAGACGAAGTGACACCACTGGCACACTTGCAGCTGTGGTTGACCTACCAGCGCCACTGGTGTGAGCACAAGCCTTCTGTAACCATCTCGGTCGAAGAGAAGGATTGGCCATCAGTAGGAGCGTGGACATGGGATCACTTTGACGAGATCAGCGGCGTGTCTTACCTGCCGTATGACGGTGGCACATACCGTCAGGCTCCGTACGAGACTTGTACAGAGGCAGAGTACGAAGAGCTCAAGGCTAAGATGCCAACCATTGACTGGAGTTTGCTGTCAGAGAACACAGACAACGTAGAGGGCGCTCAAATGTTAGCGTGTGCTGCCGGTGTCTGTGAGATCTAAGGTATGGGATTGCCCTCCACTCAATCTTCTCAATTGGAATCTTGCGTGGATGTGGCAAGCCCCTGTGTCGGAAAATGTTCGCTTGACTTCTTCGGCGTTTGCCGCGGCTGTCAGCGAACAAAGGAAGAGATTACAGCTTGGACACGTCTATCAAACAGTGAAAAGCAACAGGTAATAGATAGACTTAAGTAATTATTTCACATGGTGGTGAGTTTTGGGGGCTTCGGCCCCCTTTTTTGCGTATTAGTAAGAGTAGAATAGAAGTTCCCGCTGATACGTCAGCTTTATCCTTAGGAGTGTGCGTGAAAACCTGCAATAAATGCCAAATCTCAAAACCTTTGAATTGTTTTTCTAAACGGAAAAGCACATCAGACGGCCTTCAATGGTGGTGTAAAGACTGTAAAAAGTCACATGACGCCAACCGCCTGTTAGACCCCAAATCAAGAAGTTCATTCCTATATAATGCTGCAAAACACCGAGCAATTCGTTTTGGCGGCGCTATGTCTATCACACCAGAATGGATTGAATCTAAAATTTTGCTGGGTAGGTGTGAATTAACTGGATTACCTTTTGATTTACAACCCATAACAAAAAATCATGTAAACCCATTCGCACCTTCATTAGATAGAATAGATAGCAACAATAGAGATTACTCACCAGAAAATACTCGAGTAGTTTTGGCTGCTGTTAATGCGGCCTTAAACGAATGGGGCATTGAAACTCTGAAACCTATTTTTAAAATTTTAGGAAATATGTGATGTTAGTTAATTTGGACTTTGAGGTTCGCAGTAACGTGGACTTACCAACTTATGGCTTAGATATTTATGCTAATGACCCCAGCACAGAGGTTATTTGTATGGCATACTCCATTGACAATGGCCCTATTAGATTGTGGACTCCCAACACAGCACTACCAATGTTTATGTTTGAGGACAAAACGTGGTTTCAAGGCTGGAATGTTATGTTTGAATGGCACATTATGAAGTATGTGCTGGGATTAGATGTTAGGTTAGAGCGTTGTATAGATACTATGGCAATTGCTGCAGCTAATAACGTGCCACAGAGCCTGGAAGATGCTGCTATATTTTTAGGCACGTCGGAACAAAAAGACCCAATTGGTAAACGACTTATTCAAAAATTATGCAAACCTCAAAAAGATGGTACATTTAACCAGGATCCTGTACTATTGAAACAGATGTATGACTATTGTATGGGAGACGTACGCACAGAGATGGCCATAGGAAGCGTTTTAAGGCCTCTTACAGCCGAGGAACAGGATGTCTGGACCCTCACGCAGCGGATTAACCTTCGAGGCGTTCCTGTGGACCCAGAAGAGCTCCACAACGCTGTTAAGGCAGTCAATGATGCCCAGGCAGCCATCGACAACGAATGCCTCACCTTGACCGGTTGTAAGCCGTCTGAGAGGGCTAAATTGCTGGCATGGATTAACAGGATGATACCGCATGCCCCAATGCCCGATTTGACCGCAGAGACCGTTTCAAAAATGCTGCAATGCAACATATTCCCGGTGATTAAGCGGGCGTTAGAATTACGCCAAGAAGGAAGCCAAACTAGCGTGGCTAAGTACGCTAAGATGATGGAGATACAACGAGATGGTCGTATTAGGAATACACTGGTATATCATGGCGCTAGTACTGGCCGCTGGGCATCGCGTGGTGGGCTCAATCTCCAAAATATTGCGCGCCCCACAATCGGCGATGAACAAATTGAACAGGCAATACCTTTGGTATTTGAGCAAGCACAAGGATCCATGCAAGAGCTATCCAGTTTGGTTCGATCGGCAATCAAAGCTCCTGACGGCAAGACCTTCGTTGACGTGGATTTTAGCTCAATTGAAAACCGAGTTGGGGTTTGGCTCGCAGGACAAAACGACAAAGTCGAATTGTTCCGGAAAGGATTAGATGAGTACAAAGTGTTCGCTTCAGAAAGCCTATACCGAGTCCCTTATGATGAAGTCACGAAGGATCAACGCCAGGTATCAAAATCAGCTGTCCTCGGCGCGATGTTTGGTCAGGGTGCTAAAGGGTTGGTTAAGTATGCTGAAGGAATGGGTGTCAAACTGAGTGAGGCGCAAGCCAAGAGCGCAGTAGATGGTTACCGCAGTTCGTATGCGCGAGTGAAGGAGTTGTGGGCAGCGTGCGAAGCTGCCTCGATTGATGCAGTAAACAATCCCGGTACTGCGTTCCGTGCTGGCAGTAAGATTGCACTGAAGGTTGCCAAGAACGCATTGTGGATGCAGTTACCCAGCGGCAGGCTTATCTGCTGGCAGAGGCCAGAGCTCGAGCTGCTGACCACTCCGTGGGGTAGCCAGAAGCTGGGCGTCACTGTCCACAGCCAGAACACTTACACCCGGCAGTGGAGCAGGAACGCTTTGATTGGTAGTTCTATTTTTCAGTCCGCGGTGCAAGGTACCGCTAGGGACTGTCTTGCCGTGGCTATGCTTAACCTTGAGCAAGCCGGTTACGAGGTGATCAACAGCATCCATGATGAGGTACTACTCCTAGTTGAAGAACAAAGCGCGGAGTCCGCGTTGGCTGACGTCATACGCATTATGACGACGCCACCAACGTGGGCTCCCGACTTTCCTCTTGCTGCGGAGGGTTGGCACGGTAAGCGTTACCGTAAGTGAGCTAAACCACCATCAGCAAACTTAAAATCTTCTTTGTTGCCGTAAACAGGTTTTTTAGCTAGGACCAATGGGCCAATCTGCAGCGCCTCTTCGGCATGTGTGATTGGCTCCATTGTTTCACGATCATAAAAATAACCATGACGCTCTGGGTCCATACCAACTTGACGCCAGTCAGGATGGTTTAAATACTCTTGAGCGTTTGCAACAGCTTGCTCTTGGTCAACTGGATTCCAGTTACCTTTAATAGTTGCAATAGTGCCTTTTGGTTTACCAGAAGCAATACTGAGTGCTGCTTTATCTGACATACCAAACTGAGGATTTAAAACAGAAGCAACACTCTCATGCCCGATTGCCTTACCGGCACCAAAGCCAGAGGCCTGCTCATGCACAGTCGGAACCCATACTCCGTGATTAGAGTACGCTGGAATATCTAAACGTAAACCAACGGGGTGACCGGCTTGTAGTGTTTTGGATGGGACACCATACAGATCTTTTTTATCTGCTGATAGCGCACCAATTGCCTCTTCCGGAGTTGCTGGCTTAGGAACAAAGTCAAAAGGTAATACAGGCTTATGTGTATTTACTAAAGCCTCATGTGCCTCACGCGAACCAGTACCCGCCATAATTTGTTGTGCAGACTCTTGCAACTCTGGAATGCGCTTAGTAACATCTTTGTAATTCATATTGATGCGGTTAACCGCTGGTGCTGCAGCGGTAGTTGGAGCAGCCATTTGTTTTACTGCATTTTCATACCCAAAGTCTTTGGCTGCTGACTTAACCATTTCTTCAATCGGTGCAATCTTATCCACTAACTCTTGAGTTACAGGTTGATTGTAGTCACCCATTTTGAAGGTGCCCCAAGCATAGGGTGCTTGTTTTGGGTCAGCAGCAATCTGTTTAGCTGCGTCTGGGAAATAATGTTCCCAAGGTAATTGCGCAATCATTTGACCTTTAAACTTACCCGGAATTTTTGTGTCGTAGGTCGGATGTTCTGTTTCCGATGTCAGCGAAGCAAAAGGATTTAATTCACCAACAGAATAACCAGTAGAACCAGTCTTTACGTTTCTTAAACTTGGGTCAGTAATCGCATGAATTGTAGCTTCACCACTTGGCATATCATACTGAGCAACAATTTTAGTTTTGTTTAGTCTGTCAGCAACGTGCTTTCTTAATTCAGAATTGGCAGCAAATTGATTCATTACTTCCGGATGGTTCATACCCAAAAATTCTGGGTAGCTATCGCGAATCATATTATCAAATGCACGTAATTTAGCTTTGTTTGGATTTAAAGCATCTAATTGATTTACCAAAGCCTCTGTGTGGTGTAACGCAAAGTTAGAAGAGTCTGGTGCCATGGCAGTATACATACCAAACACTGGATTATCCCCAGCTAATTCCGCAGCTCTTCTTGCTTTGTTTTGCAGCGCAGTTGCGGCGCCGCTTTTTGATGCCCAAAATGTATCTTCACCAAGGTCAGATTTACGCTGACCATAACGCGGGCCACCGTACAATCCAGTATCTTTACTAAGCGGCACACCGTTTACAGATACTAATGAGTGCCCTGCCAGTGACCTATCTCCAGGGACACCAACTAAGTATCCACCCTGTAAGTCCTGGATACTAATTTTTGGTGCTTCTGAGAAATTGTGTGTTGGTCTTACATCGTGAACGTACTCAGCCTCGCGTGCCAGTTGTGCGCCAGATTTTTTAATCGGCTCCATTACTTTTGACAGCGCGTTGATAATCGGATCTTTGACAACCTTAGTCATACCACCAATACCAGATACCATGTCGGTCATCTCGCGCATTGCCTCTGGGTCAGCCTGACCAAACTCAAGTTTGCCGTTGTTCATGCTGATAGGCATGGCGCGGTTCATTACGTCTTGCTGGTGACGCAGATTGTCTTCTGTGGTCTGTGGCAGTGAGGCTAAGTGCTCAGCCCACTTTGATGCAAGGCTAGGTCCCTGTACTGTACCAACCTCTTGTAGGGTGCCAGCTATACTGGCCGGAGACTTTTTTATGTCACCCCCTTCGGCATGGCCGGGTGGAAGTGTTGTGCCATGTAAAATACCAGTCATACCGGGATAGTATGCTTCATTTTCAGGTTGCGTTGTGCCTTTACCTAACTCAGTAGGTGACATCCAACCAGTGGCTAAGTCAACAGCAGTACCAGCAACTTCATGTGGCTTTAATGGAGCAGCGCTAGCACCTGGAATAAGACCACCAACGATAGGCAATGCACCAGCTACGTTAGCAATAGTTTTTGCTTTACCTTTTAAAAGCGGAGCTGCAGCGGCAGAAATACCTGCGCCGATGTCAGCCAAACCACCAATGGAAGTAGGATCGCTAAGACCACGGCCAATATCATAACCAGCTACACCCGCGCGCACAGGCAACTCACCAAAGTGTTTTGCAATCTGCATTGGGGTTCTTTTATATTTGCTAAGGTCAACCGGAGGGACTTCAGGTGTGCCCGGAGTAATTTCCATGTGGCTAAACACAGGCTTACCATTTGGGCCAACAGTATATACTTTTTTGTACGCATCTGGAACCGCTTCCGAACCCGATACCTTTTTAATTGCACGTTGAATTAGTGGGTATGTTTCCAAATCATAAGGCACCCCAGCTTCCTTTTTTAATGCTTCCAAAGGGAGATTAAACTTGTGCCCAATCTGAGTATCCGCATATCTTTGCAAACTCTGCGGAACAATGCCCAATTTCTCACCAGCTAATTTTGCCGTATTTAATGTTTCTGCGCCAGTAAGACCCAAACCAGCTCCAACTAAACCGTAATCGTTAGCAGAATAGGCAGAAGGATGTTTTATTTGCGGGTCTTCACCACCAGTTTGTACTTGGTTTATCGGTACTGGGGCATAGTTTCCAGCATTACCTTCAGTAACTACTGGCTGGGGAGTTACCCCAGCGTCGTGGGTATGCAGTTCTTTAGGTAGCGGGGTATATCTGTTATCGTCGCTCATTATAGTGGGTAAGCCTCTCCGTTAACTATTACATAAGGTTTGCCGTTTGTATCTTTGTGAATGTATTTATCACTACCCTTACCAATAACTTCAGGAACATCTAAAAACTTCTTAGCTACGTCCCTTGCAGCATCCACTTTAGAATAAGTTTGATAGTATGGTGTCAATTCAAACTGGGCAGCTGTCCCTTCAGGATGTTGTTTTTCCCATTTTTGGAACTCAACTGCGCGATAATACGCAGTGCGAATATCTTGCATGTTTTTAGCTAAGTTTGCCATGTGTGACTCATAGGTAGTCTCAACACCAACACCCTTAGCAGGCTTACCAAGTTGCAAATCAGCGTTGGTCAATCGACCACCAGCACCTTGCACTAAGTTTTTAGCCCAAGCAGCTTGTGCTTCAGCAGCACCTTGATCAATATTTTTAAAGTGAGTATACAATGGACTATTGGAGAACCAAGTTCTAGCAATTGCATGGTGTTCAGAAGGGTCTGAGCTTAACTGCGGTGTTACTTTAGCTGCTGCAGAACCAACAAAACCACCAGCCAAATTAAACGCATTTGAGTTACCTTTAGAAGTACTCAATAAACGGTCATACTGGTCAAAAGTTTTTTGAGTTGTATCAAGGCTATCACGATACTCATTTTTCTTATCGGTATCTTGCTCAGCTGTCTTAGTTGAAGCAGTTCCAAGACCTTTAGCACGTTCTTCTTGACGTTTTTGCCACGCAGCTAAATCATTTTTAAATGCTTCATAGTTACTACCATATTTAGCTGGATCTGGCTGAGGCTCTGTAGCAACCGGAGCCGGAGCCGGAGCTGCAGCTGCAGAAGAGATTGGTGAAAGAGAAGGAGCAGCGGCAGGAGCAGCGGCAGGAGCAGCGGCAGGAGCAGCGGCAGGAGCAGCGGCAGGAGCAGCATGGCCTGGTAACATTCTAGTATTGTCGTCCCATTCATTCTTAGGCAACATCTTAGTGTTGTCATCCCACTCATTAACTGTAGGAGTAGCAGCACCGATTGGAGCAGCAGGCTTAATGGTTGACGGGTGAGGAGGCAATGGGGCAGTTTGTTGTCCTGCAGCAGGGGATACGGTAGTTGGTTTGCCACCTAAAAGGCTTTGAGCAATTGCCGTTGCTTTTTCTCTACCGCCGTTAGCGGCGGCAGCTGCGTCACTAATGGTGCCATTCTTTAGGAATCTTGCAGCGCCATCGGCACCCAAGAAATGCGCCAAGTCTAAATTTGGCTGTGAAGTCTCAACACCTAATTGTGACAAGCGATTACCAGATAACTGGCGATACGTATTAAACGCTTCAGTTTGCTCAGCAGGAGTAAGTGAAGTAATTGGACGATCTTTGAATTTAGGATTAGCCGCTTGAATGTCTTGGTAAGCACCTTTAGTAATACCATAAGTTCCGTAAGCAGAGCTCTTAGACAAGTCATGGTAACCGACGTTTGGATTAGCACCAGACTCATTAGTAGCGACACGTGCAGCAGCAGCATCACCAGTTGGGGCTGTTGTTTGAGTTCCCGTAGCAGCAGATGGGGTATTTGCTGTACCAGTTACAGGGGCACCAGGCAACTTACCAAACTGCTTAAGGGTTTCCATTTCAATTTTCTGTTTAATATCTTGCGGTAAATCATTAAATTGATTTGGAGTCATGCGCATTGGACCAACACCCGGGATCATATAATCCTGCGGAGTGTTTGAAGCAGCTTCAGAACGGCTCTTAGAAATATTACCAAATTCAGTTTTAGCTGCGTCGCCAAGAATATCTAAACGGCCTTGATAATCCCATTCAGGTAATGCTGACATACGTAATTGTATATTGGGATCGTTTAGCAATTTAGCGTGTTGGGAAGCAGTACCTGCAATGCCAGGGATAGTTCCAGAACCACCCATCAAATTTTGAAGATGTTGCTTAGCTATTTCGTTTTGAGCTGCAGCGCTGCGGTAAGTAGCCATTTGGCTACGAATGCCCATGAGGTCTTTGTCTTCGGCATTTTTTACAATAGCGCGTTGGTTTAACGCTTCACTAGGGCCCTGTGCGCCACCGGCTGTCCAAGCTGCGGCATCTTTTAATCCGCTCATAAACTGAGCCATTGGGCCAGTGCGCTCGTCAAGCATTTGTTGCATACCAGCCAAAATGTTAGCTGTTTCAGTTGGGTCAAGTGGAACTTTACCAGCAACGGTGGGTTGTCCCTTAACGCTTGCTGGGGTTACCACAACTTCACCACCATCTTCGTATTTTGGAATATTGTCTAAGCCTGCCATAATTATTCCTTATTGTTGTAGATCTTGAGCAACTTGCTGGTCTTGCAAAGTTTGGTTAGATGTTGTGTTTAATACTTGCCCGGTTGTATTATCAACCACAGTAGATGTACCGCCAGTACCACCAGTATTGATATTTGAAAGTCCGTCATTGGTTGTAACTGTACCACTACCGCCGGTCGACACAATATTTGGGTTGTATATAGAATTGCTAGAACCACTACTGTTACTTCCGAAAAGCGATGGGAACAAACTTTGGAGTTGGTTAAGAACCCCCGGATTATATCCCGAAGTTCCAGATACCCCAGTCGGTAACAAACTATTTAATAAACCAGTGCCAGCACTTCCAATTGAACCCAACATGTTTAATGGTGATAACTGAGTTTGCTGTGATGCTGTAGTAGGTGCGTTGACTGCATTGACCAAGTTGGCATAGTTTGTAACTCCTTGGAACGGCGCATTCATTTGAGCTGCACCAGTTGTTAAACCAGAAGAAATACCTTGTGCACCAACGTTGCCCAAACCGGTTGAAGCCGATACACCAGTCTGTTGGTTTTGCAACGCAGATTGCATCTGTTGTGCTTGCAAATTAGCGAGTGCTTGGGTCTTAGCAGTGTCAACCGCTGTCTGACCACGCAAGCTACCAAAGTTACCCGAACCGATTGCTGCACCTTCTGCGCCAGAAGTGAGAGATGGCAGCATGGTGTTAAGTTGCTGGCCTTGAGCAGCAAATAATCCACCTAAAGCGGTACTGGTATTCGGTGTTACAGCACCAGTGCTTTGATCTACGATCCAAGGGTTAGCGGCACCCTGAGCAATTGTATTTAATGTGCCAGATGCTTGGGTAAATGGATTATTAGCACCTTGAAGCGTATTAACTGCACCCTGAGCAGCAGTATTTTGAAACTGCGGAGCAGCCTGCTGCGCTGTGCCAGCTTGGTTAATGATATTTTGTTGCGCGGTATCATACCAACTCGGTAGCGTGGTCTGGGTGACCGCGGTGTTTGATAGCGCGTTATTTAATCCAGAGGATCCAGTTGTTGCCATTATTTGCTCGCTTTTCTTTTTGCTTCTAATAAATAACCCAACGCGCCCTTGCTGTCAGGTGGTAGGTGTTTGGCATCAGCTTTACGCTTATGCTCTCTGATTGTTTTAAGGAACTCGTCTAATACCTTAGCACCACTATCATTGCTGCCGTTACCCAGTGATGATACCACATCAGCGGGAATAACAAACTCACCGTTTGCTAACATCGCTGGAATAGAGTCGCTAGTGCCATCACCTTGGCCAGTTACATAGCGGTGATGGATTGAATTTAATCCACCTTCGCTAAAGAACTGAGGATTGTGCCCCTCTGGTAATGTGCGGTCTTCAAATGCCATATTACCGCCAGCAGCTAAATGTGGTGCTTGTGCTAGTGCAGCGCCATCTAAACCAAATAAATCAGCATGCTTGGTCATGCGACCGTGCATTAAGCCCTGAGCTGCTGGAAAATCAGCAGAACCACCACTAGCCATGTGTATTAATCCGCCTTCAGCGGCATTTTGAATTTCAGCTAAAGACTGTGGGTTGTATGTCGGCTGCTGATATGTTTCGATTGGCACATTATATGATTGGGCCAAAGGTGAGGCGATCTGCGTGCCCTTAATTGTCTTAGCTGTTGGCAAAGCCACGCCTCCTAAAGTTTGTGTTGTTCCTGTTGTAGCCATTCCTAAATTGCCTAATCCAGTTGATGTACTGCCTGTACCAGTTGATGTACTGCCTGTACCAGTTGATGTACTGCCTGTACCAGTTGATGTACTGCCTGTACCAGCTGTAGTGGTTCCAGTGCTTGTACCTGCACCTGTACCTGTACCAGCTGTAGTGGTTCCAGTGCTTGTACCTGTACCAGCTGTAGTGGTTCCAGTGCTTGTACCTGTACTTGTACCAGCTGTTAAGCCACCAATAGCTGTTGTACCAGAAGAAGTAGATTGGCTACCATCTGAGTAAGTAGTTGTTACACTGCTATCAGGATTAGTTACTTGGTTAACAGGTACTGGTAATCCACCACTTGTTGTTGGCTGGGATACTGGAGTATTTGCAAGGCCACCAGTATCCGTACTTACCGGTTGTTGTACCGGTGGAGTCACTGGTTGGTCTACCGGAGTACTTACCGGTTGTTGTACCGGTGGAGTCACTGGTTGGTCTACCGGAGTACTTACCGGTTGTTGTACCGGTGGAGTCACTGGTTGGTCTACCGGAGTACTTACCGGTTGTTGTACCGGTGGAGTCACTGGTTGGTCTACCGGAGTACTTACCGGTTGTTGTACCGGTGGAGTCACTGGTTGGTCTACTGGTGTACTTGCTGGTTGATTTGCAGCCAAATTAGCCACAACATCTGAAGATGAAACACCCGTACTTGTTGCTGGTGTTGTATTATCGACAGGTGCGGAACTATCTGCAGGTGTTATTGGCGTTGTAACTCCATCTGGAGTTGTTGATGAAACAACATCTCCATTAGCATTCAATGTAATAGCATCACCAGAAGCGTAGGTTTTTGTAACATTACCTTGTGAATCTGGCGCAGATACATCTACTACTGGATTGTCTGGGGCTGCGGTTGTGGTATTGTCACCAATATTTTGAACTGTTACTGAGCCCTTATCACCGGGGATGGGCTCAGCAGCATTTGCACTTGGTATAATCGCATTCAGTACCGCGCTAGCAGCATCAGTGATTGGATTTGATTCAGGAGCTGCAGGTATTTGCGAAACCGCATTTGCGTTACCTAAAGATGTCTCCGGGGCGTTCACGCCACTAACCAAATTACCGCTAGCGATCTGGTTTAGGTTAGATAAATAAGTGCTAAATTGCTGCGTTGTGTTTTGTAGTGCCGTTTGAGCTGCAGTATAATTACCAAGTTGTGTTTGCAATGATTGATTGCTAGCTTGGAACGTCTGCTGTAACGGGGCAATTTGTGTGTTGTATAAATCAGTTAACGAGGTATTTGCGGTATTAAACGCATCATATGCTGAATTATACTGAGGTATTAAATTATTTAATTGAGTTGCTGCGTCATTAGCCGCTGTCAACGCCGTTGTATTTGTTGGGTCTGCCTTGTAAGCAGCAGCATTTGTATCGTAGGCAGATTGTAGTGGAGTAATCTGACTGTATAAATCATTTGCTGTTTTTTGTAAACTCACAACATTATTATATGCTGGAGTGTATGCGCTGCTAATTGCGTTATTTAACGCTGTTTGATCTTTATATGCCTGATCGTAAGCGCTGTTTGTAGCTGTAGCTTGTGAAGCTAAGGCAGCATTTTGCTGTGCAATAGTCGGTTCTAACGCAGAAGCCTGACTACCAATAGTCTGCGCTTCTTGTGATAGCTGCTGCCCGAGTACTGTGCTGGCTGGATCTACAGGTGTCTGAGCAACTGTTGGGTCGTACGGTGATGTTGAAGAAGCCGATGACAAAATATTTGCAACTGGGGCCATCAAAGAATTTAATCCAGAACCAACAGCCCCACTTAATGCCCCCGTTGTTGGGTCCCCACCCTTAATAGCAGAACCCAATGCACCAGTACCGGCACTGGTAGCAATATTAGATGCGGTAGTACCAATGTCTGGTGAGATTAATGCTTTAGCTGAATTAGATAGAGCGCCCAGCCCAGAACTTAACGCGGTATTTTCTAATACAGTAACAGGGTCCGCGCCGGCTGCTACAGATTTTGCAGCACCAACTAATGCAGAAGACATTGGCTGAATCATGGATTGTGGAACACCATTAGCGGCTAATAAACTAGATACATCTGCTAAAGATGCACCAGTTAATCCACCCATCAACGCACCGGACAAAATGCCCGTTAACGGGTCAGTTCCACGAATAGCACTGTTAATACCACCCATAGCACCACCGGTTAACGCACCAGTCTGCGCCGAGCTTAACATCGACGCAACAGCTGGAGACAGTCCAGCATTTGCAGCAGCGCCTAAACCTAATCCAGCGGCTGCCTCAGTACCTGTAATACCGGCAGCTGTTGTGGCAGCACCACCTAAAATTCCACCAGAAGCACCGACTCCCCCAGCGGTCATACCAGCTGAAGCGCCTGTTGCAGCAGCATCAAAACCAATGCTAGTTGGGGCCGCAGCAAATAATTCGGGTGCTGCATACGGCGCGGCAATAGCTAGAGCAGCTAAACCAATAGTAGCCCAGCCTCCAGGAACAACTTGTCGTACTGATTTATCTAATTGGGCACCAAGACCCAATAAACCACCATGGCTACCATCAGTACCAAGGGCACTCGAAAAAGCGTCTGTTACAGCACTTATCGGATTTCCGCCGCTCATAAATCTGCCATCCAGTAATAAGTTGGTTTGTCAGACTTTTCTATATTAAGCCCTAATTTTTGCAATAGAGGTAAAGTTTTATTTAATATCGGGCCGCCATCTTGGCCGTATACTTTATTAAACCCAGCATGTTTTACTTGCTTAATAAAATACACCATAGCAGATTTAATTTTTTGTGGGGTATCTGTAGTAAAAAAGCTAATCTCGGCTGATTTATTGCCAAGGTTTGCTAAAAACAAAAGTGAATCTCCATGCTGCACTAAATGGCCTACATCTTTTTTAATCATGGCTTGCATGGTTTCCATCAAACGAGCAGTATCCGCTTGGCTATGGCCAAAGCGTTTGTGATCCGCTGCGATAATCTGTGATGGTGTCATTTTATATCCGAGATGTTCCTATATACACTAATACGCGTTTTTGGGGCTTTGCGCCCCTATTAGTGGCTCTTACCGTTGATTATTAGCGTGACTTCTTTAGCCCAATCTTGCCAGTTTTCAAAGTCATCCGGGGTCGGAACTGGAAACGCGGAAAACGTAAACGTACTGGCAATTACGCTGGCCGTGTCTTTCCAATTTTCTTCGGGATTGTATGGTATATTAAGCTGGCCATAGTAAATAATAAAATTACCGTTCCAGTCTTCCCAGCTCGACATTTCTGGCACAAAGGGGAAGAACTGCTGGTTGTTTTTATTGACATAAATCGTCATGGACGCTCGTCACCAAATTCGCAGGTAATCAGATTACGACCCATCTCATAATTGCCGTTAATCTCATTGGATTCAAACTTCAAACGGATTAAGCGGTGCTCGACACGAAGGTCAATCTTGCCAGTATCTTGAGTGAAGTAGTATGGTCCAGAGTCTTCTTCCATTGGGCTGGACGCAAATTTACGACCTAAAATAGTCATAGACATAGTGCCAGTCTGTAAGAAGTTTGGCTCAACACGGCGCAAGTGCATACGGCGGTTTACCCCCACCAAACCATCTTGACTTGGGTTACCGGTTAGCCAACCAATGTCGCTGGTAGTAATACTAGAATACACCGCAGTCTCACCATTTAACCCTACAGCATTTTGGCCGTACTCATGTTGCCAAATAGTAAAACCACCAATCTGCTGGTATACCAAAGTGCCGGGCGCCACAGTAATTGGAGACTGTTCGGTAAACGTTACCAAGGTAACCCCCGGCGCACCAATAGTACCATTGATGGTATATACTGAAGAGCTTACTTGGTACGTGGAATTGTAATCTGCTGTCTTATCAAAAGTAATAATAGTACCAGGACTAAATACCGAAGTAACATCGCCAGATAAATACATTTGATCTGTTGTTGGTGCAGGCAAACTAGCTGGGTGCGTTATGACAGTATACGGCTGGCTAAATGACGGGGTGTAGTTCCAATCAGCCCAAATAGGTGTTGGGAAAATCTCTGTAGTATAACCACAAGAGCGTTGCGCACCAACAGCTGAACCAGCGTCATACCATAACTTATCTTTGGTATTATAAATAATAGCATCGGTACATTCTGTAGCCGTGCCCCTAGGATAAAAAAACCAAATCTCATTGTAGCGTGGTACTTTAGTTGCCCACACTTTTTGACGTTGTGTGTAATTGATGTTGTCAAAAAGCCAGTTTACGTTCTTATCATTAGGCACCACTTGTACGCTACCATTATAGGCATAAAAGCGATCAACACCCATCCACCAGTAAACGCCATCCATCTCCACAATAGCATTGGAAGACATGATTGAGATTTGGCTGGAAACAATGTCGTAGTTCCAAAATTGGCTAGTAGTTGCGGTGCTAGAAGCCGAAGAGTTAAATGAAACACGAATTAAACTATCAGTTGCCCAGAATAAACCCGCTGGCGAATTGGTACCGCCGCGCATTGGCATGCCCTTAACAATCTTAGAAGATGATACGTTAGTTTGGTTGGCTAATGGGCCATTCCAATCATAAAAGTTCTGTTGTAGATATGTACTACTAACGTTATTATTAGCAATATAACCATGTGAGCCATACACAAAAATAAATGGATATAGCACACAAACACCACCATCAACACTGATTGGTTGGTATGTTGGATTAGCACCGGCGCTATCAGACAGGCCAGTAAAGGTCCAAGTGTTTCCGGTTGTTGGTGCAACGTTTCCAACTAAAACTTGAGATGGCACTCCATTATCAATGTCGTTTAAGTTGTAGCCCGGATGAGCAAATAGCGCTAGGTTGCCACCTTGTGGGCTAAACTGAGCGTCAAACTGCCATGTAATACGATATGGACCATTTTGAGGATCTTCAGTAAAAGTCGATGTGTTGTTCAACCAAACAGTTGTTGGGCTGCCAGTTATTGTTGTAGTAACCGTTATTGTGGTATTTGGTGATGTATAAGTTGGAGTACCGGTGGTAGTGTAATTTACTGGAGTTGTTTGGTTAAAAATAACTGTTGTTCCAGAGGGGAAACTAGATCTTACATCACCAGCAATCACAAAGGTGTTTGTAGTGTGAGAAACAAGTGTAAACGGTACAGTACCCGGCAAAATGTTTGCTGTAAATGGCCCCGCACCAGTGCCGTAGTTAATACCGCATGTAAATACATCTAGCTCTTGATAAGTGCCAGCAAAAATATAGTTTACACCGTTGTATGGCTGAGATACCAAGCCGCGATAGATACCAACGTTGCTGGTAAATAGTGTACGATAGCCACCCATTTTCTTAGGGTCGCCACGTTGGAAACGGCACCATACACCATCGGTGTATTGATCGTTTTGGAATTGGGTACCGTCGCGCTTAATCCCAGCCGGAATTGCTAGGCTGTAGATTGATGTGTATTGCGAGGTATCTTGTTGCTGGTTATCAGCCGCCATTTAGAATGTTCCGCCACTAAATGTTGTTGCGTATAGCCTTCCATTTACTGTTACTACTGGGGCAGACAAGTTTGTTGCGTTGATGTCAATAATCTCAGTACCGTTTGCTGCCAGTCCTAAAATGCTTGTTCCCTGTAAGTACATACCAGTGGCATTGTCGTTAAGGAACGAGTATGATGGTGCGCCAGCGATTCCGTTAATAGCTTTAAATGAGCTTGAGGAAGAAGAATTTAGGATGTATAAAAACTCGCCGTCGCTCAATATGGTATAAGTATTACCTGTTGTCAAAGCTAAAGGAGCTTGGCTACTACCTTGGTTTTGGAAGGTAACTGCATAACCAGATTGGTTAGTGTTATTAACCAAAATATATAGTTGGGTAATCGCTGGGAATGTCACAGCTAAATTCTGTGTGCGGGTTCCAGACTGAGCTATATAAGTTTGAATAATTGGTGCGTTGGAAACTAAGTTAAGTGTATTACCAACAACTGCATCAACGTCATAAGTTGCAGAGGTAAACACCACATTGTTTGGTGTTACCCAACCAACGGTAATAAATCCACCAGAACTGTAATCGTAAAAAATATAACCAGAATCACCAGGATTTGTAACAATGGTAGTTTTACCATTAATTAGCTGGGTAGAACTAGGTGCAAATGTTAGTGCTCCGGATCCGCTATTTCTAAATGCAATAAACCAACCGCGGGACAGAGTGGATACGCTTGGCAAATTAATTGTGCCAACACCAGCTGTCCAGTTGTATGTTGCTGCACGACTGGCGTCTGTTAATGTCGGTGCAACTGAAACATCAAGAATGTTTTGTGTTGTGGCTAGTTGACCATTTACTGTTGTTAGACCATTTCCAGCCAAGGAGGCTGCATCTGCAGAAGATGTGCCAGTTCCAAAGGTCACATTGTGCCAAGTACCTGCAACAGTAGTATTATCGGCGAGGTAAAAATACTTAGACACACCAGCGGGGACAGTTACTGAATTACCACCGAGAAAATCTGTTACTGTAAAGGTGCTAGATCCTAGGTTACGAAACAGAATGTCGGCGCCTACCGTTCCTTGATCACCTTCAGGAAGAGCAATAGATAAGCCACCAGTGCTAGGAGTGCAATCAATGATGCGAGCTGCGGGTATTTCGCTACCATTGACTGTACTGGGCCAAGAAAGCTGTGTATTTGAATTAAAAGCCAGCGCATAGTAAGATACATCCGTTGGAGTTACAACGGTGCCTGTAAAGGGTGAGGTATAAACTGGAGTAGTCATTTATTATGGTTCCTGAACCGATGTATTGCGATCCACACGACGTGAATTGTCTTCTTTTTTCAATGCAGCAATTGCGTCTGTGTAGTATTGTTTCCAGACAGGTAATTTGTCTAGTGCTTTTAAATACCCTTGAGCTTGCAACAGCGCGCCATAAAGCATTGCTTGTGGTGCAATAGATGTCCACAAGTTTTGTTGGTTAGACGCGTCTAGTGGTTGTATTTCAGCGTAGTAGATAATTTCTACTGGATAGCTCTTATCCGGAACCGGCGCAAAGTTCCAGTTGTTATAGTCATAATCTGCGTAGTACAACGGCTGGCTTGTAGATGACTCAGATTGATACTGAGCGATATAATCCTGACTACGTAACAAGACAGGTTGACCATTAATTTTCATGGATACAGTTTTACGCCAACGCGATGGTTTGTTTAAAACTGCCACGTTAGAGGTAAGATTAGTTTCCACAACAATAAGTTGTAAAAAAGTTTTAAGCTCAGCTGCAATAGACGATTCAGCTAATGCTATTAGATTAGGAATCTGCGCCACAAAGTCAGCATCATTCCGCTCCATATATTGCTGGATGTTTAACACCAGCGAGTCGTAGGTCATTATAACGCTCATCTTGTGTAGTAGCTTATATTAGGTTGAAAATAGATTGGTGACTTGTCGCGCTCTTCGTTAGAGGCTTGCATGAACAATTTGTCCGCTTGAGCTTCAAGATACTGAATGCGAGTCAACTCAACACCCGGAAGTTGTAGCGCCAACTTGTGAGACAAACTAGCTTGTACTGAAGTAATCCAACGATCTGGTACATAAATTTGATTTGTCAAAGAGCCCACATCTTCCATTTGCTTTTCAACAACTAATTGGAACATTTGATAGGGGTTATTTGGCACTGGCCAGAGGTACATTGATGGTTCAATTGTACGATCGTACCAATATTGCAAAGAGCGAACAGATGGGAATTGTTTGTTTGGGAGATTCCAGTAATCGTCGCGGTTTAAGCGAGCTAAAGGAATAACTTGCTGACTGGTAGAGAACACAATCTGGCGAACAGAATAGTGTGATGCTACAGTCTCACGCAAGCGCCAGTAGAGATGTGGTTCAGTGGTGGAGATATTATAGTACTGCCACTGGTAGTCACTCATTGTGATGGCTGGGAACTGTTCTTTTAAGAACCAGTTTATGCCGTCATCACTGTACTCAAACGCTAGGTTATAGGTCTGTGTTGTGTTTGGTGCGTAAGCATTCCAACCAACGTAATATACGCTCTGTGACTGCTGGTAGGTAGAACCAAAGTAGTTTGCGTATCCAGTGGTATCCGCCACTGTGGATAGCGTTGGGCTTAAATCAAACGCAGCTGGAGATGTTGGATTAGCAATTGGGAGGTATGAAGAGGCTTGGATGTTCTGGATATAAACCCAGTTAGCCTCACGAACGTCAATAGTAGTCTTTGGGAGTACTAGCTGTTGTTGCTGTGTAAGAGCGCCATACAGTTGGTTTTCCAAAAGCCAAAGATTAACACCAAGGTTAGACAGGTTTTGTAAATTGTAAAATAAAGCCTGTTTACCTGCTTGAATGTACTCAGGCGTAATTTCTTCTGCAGTTTTACCTGCATCACGGAACGCGTAGGAGATTAACTGGTCGACATTGATTGTTGTCTGGCCAGTGGTGTTGCTATAAGCCATGTTACCTTCCGCGGCCAGCGGCTCGCTTAGTTACTTTGTTTGGTAGTTTGTTTGAAGCTGGACCAGCTTTGATAAACTCCTTGGCAACCTTTTTAGGGATACCAAGGGTTGATTTGCCAGCAGCTGCAGCGTACATTGCGGCTCGCTGGTTTTCAGATTTGTACGGCATATTAGCACTTACCTGCTTTACCACCGCGCTTTTGTGCTGGAATGGCTCCCGCTGGGCTTGTACCGCCCGGAGCTTGCACAGGAGGCATTGGAGCTGGTGCTGGAGCTTGTTGACCTAAGCCAGTCATTGCGGGGGTTTGTTGCATTTCACCGGCAGCAAATTGACCTTGTTGGTCTGGGCTTAAATATTTACGGGCATTTCTTAAACGCACAAGTTCTTTGGCTTGCATAAGGTCTTGTAGTGCTGGACCACCAACAGCCATTTTCTTAACGCCGCCACCAGTCTTGTATTTATTAGGGCCACCTTTAGCGCCAGATTTAGCAGCGGCTTTTTTGTCGCCAGTTGGAGGTACTTTTTTAATTGAGTCTTTGTCACCAGCTGGGAGCTTGTTTGTTTTAGCTACGTCAGAGCCTTTGAAGTTTGGCTTTGTGGCTGCTTTAGATGGGGCAGCTGCTTTAGCTGGCTTGATGTCTTTTACTTTTTTGATATTGTCAATGTCACCAGATGATTTTTTGGCTTCGTATACATTGGTTACGCTACCACCAGTTTTATACTTACGAACTGAACCAGCTTCTTTTTTAGCGCGGCCACCTTTTTTGAGGCCAGACAAGTCGGTCTTTTCTTCGTGCTGTTGGCTATCGTGCATACCAATAGCTTTTTTAACAATCTTTTTATCTTGGGCTGTGTCAGCCATTTCCACGGACTTACGGTCACGTTTAGTGAAGTTCTTTACTTCGCGTTGTACAGAGCCGCCTTCTTTGAAGTGCTGCATCTTAGGTAGTTTTTTGAAATCGTCCATGGTTTCCTCGAGGTTATTGGTTAAACGGGTGATCAGCCCTTATATCTACTAATACGCTAAAAAGGGCTAAATCGCCCTTAAAAACAACTCCCGTTCCTTTTTCCTACGGGTTTTTAATACTGGTGGGTTTGCCCAGTTTAAAAAGGCATTTGCCGCACCATTTAAGTCATTTTTGTTAATATGCTGGACTACTTCGGATTTTTTAAAGTTAGTCTCGCCAATATTAAAGCACAGGCTGTACAGGGCGTCGTATTGGTTCTGGTTAAGGGGTACCCTTACCGACTCGTCTACAGCCTCTTCACACCACTTTAAATCGCGTTTAAATAGCTCTTGTACGTCGTAGTCTGTCAGGGTAATGGTCTTTAGGAACTCTTCATCGGCTTTTATGAGGTGACCAACGCCAATAGTCCATAAGCCCTTGGAGTCACGGTACGCTTTATTGCGTTTACCCTCAAAGTTGGTAATAAACTGGAATGTTGATTCTGTAATTGCCACAATGTCTCGTTCTATTGTTTTAGTTATCTGTAGGTTTTGAACTACCCAAACCAACGTGAACAACCATACTACCAAAAATAGCTTCTTATTCATTTTTGCTCCTTACTTTGCGTCAGTTTACACTAATACGCAAATTGGGGGTTATTTACTTAGTGAGTCGTATTGGGCGTAGCAGGCTGAGAGGGCGCTTCGGAGCACGTCGGCTCTGGCAGCGTCCCGCTCAAGAAAAGTTGCATCCTCGGCAGAAAGGGACAGCCCAGTTCCACCTTGTCCATTTGCGGCGTCTTGGGCGCGACTGGGACGGCTGCGCAGCTGCACAAGAGCATCAGCGAGGCTGTTATTGATGGTAGCAATTTGAGCATCTTTATCTTTCCTTATTTGGTCTGCGGCGGCTTGGTGTTCTTCCTGGAGCGTTTGGGTGAGGGCTTGTTGGCTCGCCTTGTAGCGATCGAATCGCGCAGCTTCCAAGCTAAAGCCAGTATAGCCAGCCAAAAATAAAAGTGTAGCAAATAATCCAATTTTGACATAAGTAAATATAGGTAATGGAAACATTATTGATCGGGTTCTGTTTTGGACTTCATTGCCACACTGGCACCACCTGCAGCTGAGACAATTCCAAGGGATTCGGCAAGTTCACGAATACTAACGGTGTTGTGCATCACCTCGTAAAAAGCCAATCCAATAACGGCTGTTAAACTAATAAGCCAAGTAACTCGGCCAATATCATAGGTTGTGTTATCTTTACCGGTCAACAGCTGTTTTAGAATATCGTTCATTATTTATCACGAAGAATGTCTAGCTTGTCTTCAATACGATGAACCGCTTTTAAAACTTCATCCCAGCGACTTGCAAAATCATCTTTGCGAACATAGTTATCCGAAAGGTGATTGCGCAAATTGGAGACGTCATCTTTAAGCTCCTGAACTGCATTCCAAAGTTCTTTGCAGAACCATCCAATTGCCACACAAATTAGTGGCAATACGGTGTTAATTAGTGTTTGGAGATCCATGACCTAATACTTTCCTTCTGCAAATACATTTACAAATACTGTATCATCTTCTAATGCTTCAATTTCGTGCCATTCACCAGCAGGAAGATTTAAAGGTTGGCTATTTTTATTGATTGTGTAGCTACGACCTTCAAGGCTTACTAAACAAGAACCGCTATTGCACATAGTTGCATGACTATAAATATGTTCATGCTTTGGCAAGCCTTCGCCTTTATTTGCATGGTAAATATTTAATTGTGCCCCATCATAAGTAAAGCTATGGGCAGTTCCTATATGAGTAACCATTATGCAGTTGTAGTTCCACTAGCTATTGGTTGGTCTTTTGGAGGTGCTGGTTGTGGCTCATTAGTTGTTAATACACTACCATTCCAAGTAAATCCAATAGCACCAGCACCTATTTGTTCTGTTAAAACAAAAGTAGATTTGTCAGCAGATAATTTCCAAACCATTGTTGGGGTTGTGTCTTGAATTAGCATTGTCGCATCTGCTGGAGGTGTCCAATCTTGTGTATTACCATCCCATACAACAATGTTTGTGACTACATTGTTTTCTACTACTAAATAGTTTTGAGTTGTCATTTTATTTTCCTATTACCATTCAAACACTACAACACCAGCAGCACCAGCCGCACCACTACTGCCACATCCAGAAACACCACCACCACCACCGCCACCGCCATAAGCCTTGCCTGAATTTCCATTTGCATTATTAACACCCCATGCACCACCACCACCTAATATAGAATTTCCACCACTCCAACTGCCACCGCCCCCACCAACATTTATTGTTCCATTAGTTCCACTTCCGCCACCACCGCCAACCCCAATAGAATTAGAACCACCGCCACCACCGCCACCACTACCAGTTAATGTTGTAATAGATTGTGTTCCTGAAGCAACAGTTGAACTTCCGCCACCACTACCATTATTACCATTTCCACCAGCAGAGCCACCGCCACCAATAGTTACTGCTAAAGTATTACCTGATGTTAAACCAGTTAAATAAGCAACAGCAGCACCGCCGCCCCCTCCACCTCCTCCTGGAGTGCTAGCACCCCCGCCACTACCCCCGCCGCCACCAACTACTGTAATTTTAAGTGCAGTAACTCCAGTAGGAATAGTAAATGTTCCATTGGATGTAAAAACTTGACCTTTAATAAAAGGTGCGCCAGAAGTGCTTTGAGTTGTTCCGTCTGGAAAGGTTACTCCAGAACTGTTAATTGTTGTATTTGCCATAAATATTTCCTAAAAATTAAGGTGTGCCGCCACCAATTACTGAAGCTAATGATGTAAAGTTACCTGATGAATCTAATGAAGCTATATTATTTCCTTGGTAGGCAAAATATAGCTTACCACCGGACTCAAAAATAGAAAAGTTAACTGTTTTATATGCGCCGTTAACCAATAAATTACCAACGCCCGGATCTGTTGCTGTACCAATTGATACACCACCAGCTGCAGAAATGCGCATACGTTCAACGGTAGCGGCTTTAAATACTACAGGAGCACCAGCGTCAGTACCAAATACAAATAGTGTATTAGTTTGGTCCCAATACATCTGCGCTTTTTCAGTGCCGTTGTTGTATAAAGACACTGTGGTATATTGCTGACCACCATTGTCAATAGATAGGTTGTTTGAATTACCACCTTTTACATATAGTGTTGCAGGTGTTGATGTAGAACCAATAGATACGTTGCCGCTAGAATCTTTGTAAAACTGACCAGAACCTAAGTTAACAATACCAGTACCACCAGTAAGAGTAGTGGAATATGTAATGCTTGTTGCATTCACATAACCACCGGATAAGTTGGTTGCGGTATATGCTGTAGAACCGGAATATCCGCTAAATCCACTATAGCCAGAAATACCAGAAGTACCGTTAGTGCCACTATAGCCAGAAATACCAGACGCACCATTAGCGCCACTATAGCCAGAAATACCAGACGCGCCATTAGTGCCACTGTAGCCACTATAACCAGAAGCTGCAGTAGCTCCAGAGTAACCACTATAACCAGACAAACCTAAACCGCTGTATCCACTATATCCTGAGATACCAGAACCGCTGTAGCCAGAAAAACCACTACGACCACTGTAGCCAGATAGACCGTTTGTTCCTGAAATACCATCTTGGCCACTGTAGCCAGAGTAGCCGCTGTAACCGGAGTTGCCTGTTGGACCTGTTGCGCCGTTAAAACCACTGTAGCCAGATATACCGGAACCGCTGTAGCCACTAAAGCCAGAAAATCCTGATAAACCGTTTGAGCCGCTATAGCCGCTATAGCCAGATATGCCAGAGTATCCACTAAAACCTGAAATACCGGAGCCGCTATAACCAGAAACACCAGAGCCGTTAAAGCCAGAATATCCTGAAATACCACTAAATCCAGAAGTACCATTTATGCCGTTTGTGCCGGAAAAGCCACTGTAGCCACTGTATCCGGAAGCGCCAGTTGTTGTAGACCAATAAAAACCACTACCATTGTAGCCAAGGTAAGTACCGGATGTCCCTGGTGCAGGCATAAACACAGTGGTGTTCGGCGCACTTTGGTACGGAATCTGGCCTGATGTACCGCCGGATAGGTTACCCGCAGCTGCAGCACCAGAGGCAGAAGCCAATAAAGTTACAGCGCCGCTAGTATTTTTAAAGTATAACTTACCGTCGGTGATGTTAATAGCCAACTCACCATTGGTAAGATTGCCAGACGTCGGCGCTACGCCAGACGTTGCGCTGTAGTAAAGACTAATCGGTGTGTAGCCGGATTGGGCCATGGTTTATTCCTTTAGATACTCTAATATTTCTTGTGGTTTTACAAAGCGATCATTACTATGTTCGGTGGCTTCCCACCATATAAACTGGTTTGCTACTAAATGTGATCGGTCTTTTAGTAGATTAATGTTTTCTGGATGCCCAAATATTAGTGGATCAGACGGACCCCATAACACTATTCCTGGCACACCCTCATCCCATGCAAGATGTTGAAAGAAACTATCAATTCCAATCCAAGTGCGGCACTGCCATAACAGTTCACGCAATGATGCAATTGGTAGGTTCTTTCTAAAGTCTGGTACTAATTGCTCTTCACCCTCAACTCCAATCTGAACTATTGGCTCGTTGATTTGCTCAATGAGCTCTTTCCAATACGGATAGTTTTTTGGGTTTAAAGCTCCGGTTCTGAGCTTTTGTGCGTATGGCGATATGATGATCATAAATACATCTTTCTATACGCAGCTTCTAAACTATCTTTCCATTTCCACTGATCCATCTTTTTGTAGACGTTCCAATGGTCAATGTCACCAAATAACTGTATTGCCTGAGCTATTGACTTCCCGGGAACCACTTCAGGGTAACAGCTAAAAACTTCAGCGTTAGGTATTGAAGGAAGTATGCGGCTGAATACAATATGGTCACCGAGACCACAATTGAGAACCACAATGGTACGATCACGGTGTCCAAGAATATTTCTAAAAATCTGTTCATCATGGTCATACATCTCCTTCTTTGTTTCGCTACGAATCCCACCTTGAGGATTCTTCATGTGCCAAGTTACTGCGTTTGGTATTGCCCAAAGTATATAGCCTTTTTTATGTAGACCATAGGTAAATAAAGTTTCTTCCCTATGTGCTACCCGTGAAAGACCAAGATTATAATCAACAACCCCAGCACGATATAAAAAAGTACAGTGTAAGTGTTCAACTTCTCTTGCTATATTAAACTTACCCCATTGCACATTTGGTTCGGAGTCAATGTTATCAATTTTGCCAGTTATGTTATTTGTATCTGGCGAATACGGTGGAGTTAACACTTGACCGCCAACTGCTCCAACAATGGGGGAAGTAAATCTATACAATTCTTTTAGTACATTAGGTTCTGGCACCGCGTCATCATCAACGCGCCACACCCATTCAAAACCTTCGTTGTTAGCGCTTTGATGAATATGATGCTGACCCCTACGGGTTGCATATCGCCATTCCCACTCAATACCTTTGTGCTTTAGCATCTCAAAGAAATATTGGTAAATCATCTCTTTCCGCATGTCCTGCGGCTTATCATTATCATCGAAGATGACTAGCTTATCTGGCAGCCTGGTCTGGTTGATGATGGCGTTTAGTACGAGAGGCAGCGTGGTGTGGTACCTGCCACGGGTCGCTACAGAGCACAGGATACTACTCATTGTCCCACCTGCAAATCATCAGGTTGCTCGGATTGGCGGCGTTTACTGCCTGCATTCTGTCCGAAATTGTTCCGTCGTGGCTGATGTACGCAAACGTAAATCCAGGAAAATCTTTTTCTGTTAAACCATGCAACTTGTGGTGCTCGCCCCAAAAGCCCTTTGGCTCGTTATGTGGCACCGTAATTAGTAGGCGCTTGCAGTGCTGCTTTAGCTTTTCAACAACCTCTAAGCCGTTGTCAAGGTGCTCAACTACCTCAAACGCAATGATGTTGGTGTACGTACCAAGATCATAGGCGTTGATGTCGGCTTGGTAAAACGTGGCGTTATCAGACCACTCTTGTTCCTTGGCTACGTTTACAATAATGGGGTCGTAGTCCAGCCCCATATAGGCCTGCGTGTTTAAAAACTGGTAGCCGTATCCAGTAGAGCAGCCAATCTCGAGCACAGAGCCTGGCAGTATGTTTTTCCCTGCAAATTCGTATCTTTGCTTTTCACGGGGAAAAACCAGATCGTCCTTGAGGAACACAGCCCGCTCGTAGTTGTTTGACAGACGCCAGCGGTACCAGTCTAGGTTGTACTCCTTTGCCAGCTTGAGCTGGTTAAGTAGGAACGTGTTGTCCCAGTCCTGTACCAGCTGCGGGTCGTGCATCGTGCCCTCTGCTGCGTGGTAGATTGGGAAGTCTCCCCTGTATCCAACGTCCACAACATTAAAGCCACTCAGCTGTGCCTTATGGCAAAACTCAATGTCCTCACAGCCCCCAGTGGCATAATCTTCGTTCAAAAAGCCAATGGTCTGAAACACCTTCGGGTCGATCATCACGCAGAAGAACACGCCAAAACGGCTGCGGGTGATGTCTGAGTGCTGCGTCAGTACCGCCCCAATGTCGCCCTGATCTAGGCGCTCTAACCAGCTACTATCTAGCACGACTGTGTCGTTATTTAGCAGGACAATCTTGTCGCCCCTAGCCACACGGATGCCCTTGTTTGTAGCCTTGGCAAACCCCAGTGGCTCTTGGTTCCACACCACGTACAGGTTCGGTACTGCGGTCTCTAAGTAGTCTAAATAGGCTCTGGTGTTGTCTGTACACCCGTTGGCGCTGATAATCAGCTCTACTTGGGCCATGTCGGTGTGCTTAATAATTGAGTCAATGCACGGCTTTAGGTACTTCTCACAGTTGTTATATGTGGGTATTACTATGCTGTATTTCATGGTTTCCTATTAGGTTCATACGAACCTCTATTATAATACTACTTATGCAAAAAAAAAACCTTAATCTACTACCACTAATACGCAAAAAAGTTAAAAACTGTCCTAAATTAAGCGTCTACTGCGCCTTGATAATCAGCAAAACTCTTTAATACTTCATAAATTGCTGGAATTAAATCGCCCTTTAAATCTTCCATAGCAATGTAGTGAGCATTTTCTTTAACTGTACTCATATTTTGATGTCTTGCATCTTCGTTGTAGTAAATAGCTACTTGGACTTGTAATTGGTCTTTAGTGCCGTAGAAGTTAGTGATGCGGGCGTAGGCTTCTGGTGCTGGTACGCCAAATTGTGTTGAAACGGATAAACGTAATGCCATGATTTTTCCTTTTTAGAATGTCATCTCTGCGGTTTCGGCTTTGGCAACCCAACGAATTGTTGTAGAAGCCTGTCCTGTTACTGTTATTGCTAATCCACCATTAGTTGTATCTGCTGTGGCGGTTACTGTCCAAGTTGCTGCGCCTACATCTGCCGCTACTACAGTCGTTGTTACTGTACCGACTATAGCAGTTGTACCTACACCAGCACCACGCTTAATAGCACCTTCTAGTGTCCAAGCCTTTGTGTTTCCTGCGCCAGTTACACCAGCAATAACTCTGACTTTAAAGTAATAAGCAGAGTTGTTGGGTAGGATTACTTGGTTTGTTCCTGATGCGGCATTAGAGTCTGAACAAAGAACTGTGGCTGTTGCATCTGTGGTTTGACGACCAAGAACTAGTAAAGCAGATTGTGCAACTGCTGATGCGCCAGCTCCGAAAGGTTGTCGAGTAGCTGGGAAAACCATATTTCCTACAATACTTCTAGCAGAACCATAAGTACCACCCATTATGGATGAGTATACGCCATTTGCTAGATTATTAAATCCACCACCAACAAAAGCACCAATTTGATTTGCGGTATTTTGTAATCCTCCAACAATAGAAGAAGCCGCACCACTCGCTGTATTAATATAAACTGTTCCAGAAATGCTTCCACCGCCACCAACAAACGCTGACTCACCTGTTGCTTGGTTTGCTTTACCACCAACTACAGTAGCATAATCACCACTTGCCACATTTCGATTAGCCGCTGTACCAGCATCACCACCGCCACCGATAAAGCTATATGCTCCTGTTGCTTGGTTATTACCACCACCGACTACTACACCATGAGGAGTGTAAAAAGACAAAGTAGCGTTGGTTGAAGATGTAGCATTTTGGCTTAATGTTAATGATGTGCCTGAAATAGCTGCAACATAAGTATAAGGTAAAGAACCAGTACCAGATTGAATTGGTGTACCAGTTACTAATTGACCTACTTTAATTGCGGCATTTGTTGCGCTTAATGTTACTGCTGTAGAGCCACTTGTAATTGTAGAAGTAGCTTGAGTGGTTACTGCGGCAATCAATGTACCTGTATTTAATTCACCACCACCAATAAAGTTTAAAAAACCAGTTTGAGTAGTTGTGCCATTTAAATGTCCACCAACAATAACAGAAGTTTGTCCATATAGTGAATTTGAATATCCGCCAGCGATGGTTGAAAATGCTCCGCTAACTTGATTACCAGAGCCGCCAGAAACAGTTCCCGATGAGCCATTCACACCATTATTTTGGCCTCCAGCAATTACAGATGAAGTTTGTGCTGCTACTTGTGCCGCTATATTTCTTAAAGTCTGCCAATCAACCGCATTAGCACCCCTAGCGTTACCGCCTGTTGCTGATGAAGTAGTCTTTTGTGCTTGTAATGCGCCTGTTCCTAAAGGTTGTAAAACTAATGGAGTATTTGTACCGCCAGTAGCGTAAATGCCGGGATAAGAAGCATCACCAATAACTTGAACATAAGTAGTTGAAGCTGTGCCTAATGAAGCTGTACTAGTTGAGCCTAAAGTAGTAAATGTACCAGCGGCTGGGGTAGTTCCACCAATGGTGGCGCTGTCGATTGTTGAGCCAGTCATGGCTAGTGTTGTGCCGTTGTAGGTTAGCAATGGAACACCGCCTAATACACCAGCATTGTTGTACTGAATCTGTGTGTTAGTGCCACCAATAGGTGCTTGGATGCCAGAATAACCAGAGTAGCCTGAGTAACCGGAGACACCAGAATAACCGGAGATACCAGAGTAGCCAGATACACCAGAATAACCACTAGGGCCAATTGCCCCACTATAGCCAGATATGCCGCTATAGCCAGAAAAACTACTATACCCAGATATACCTGACGCACCACTATAACCACTATATCCAGACCAGCCTGAAATACCAGACCAGCCAGATACGCCAGAATAGCCAGAATAGCCAGATGTACCGCTATATCCAGACGTACCAGAATAGCCAGAGTAACCAGATGTACCAGAGTAGCCAGAGGTACCAGAATAGCCAGATGTACCACTGTACCCAGATATACCTGACGCACCACTATAACCACTATATCCAGACCAGCCTGAAATACCAGACCAGCCAGATACGCCAGAATAGCCAGAATAGCCACTATAACCAGACGTTCCAATACCAGAATACCCGGAGTACCCCGAGGTTCCTGGTGGTCCTACAATCTCTCCTACGTTGTTCCAAGAGGTTCCAGACCAAACATATAAGTCACCATTAGAGCTAACAATATATGCGTCATTTACTTGGTTACCTGTAGGGGGTAAATCTGCTGGTGTGGCAACAGTACCTTTAATATTAATTGAGGTACCCTGCTGTCCAGATATGCCACTATAGCCGCTAAAACCGCTAAAACCAGACCAACCAGATGTGCCGCTATAGCCGCTATAACCAGAAATTCCTGACCAGCCAGATATGCCGCTATATCCACTATACCCGCTATAACCAGAAGTACCAGACCAACCAGATGTACCACTGTAGCCACTTATTCCGGACCAACCAGATGTGCCACTGTATCCACTTATTCCGGACAAACCAGATATACCAGAATACCCACTATATCCGCTGACACCGCTATATCCAGAAAAACTACTATATCCGCTGATACCGCTATATCCAGATATACCAGAATAGCCACTATATCCAGATATACCGCTTCCGCTATAGCCTGACACTCCGCTGCCAGAGTAGCCACTAAAACCTGAAATACCACTAAAGCCAGATTTACCGCTATAGCCAGAAATGCCACTATAGCCAGAAATACCACTATAGCCAGAAATACCACTGTATCCTGACAAACCACTATAACCAGATGAGCCAGAGACCGGACCAACAACCTCAGTTGAACCATCGCTGTAATAAATAACGAGGTCACCGTTTGTTGGGTTGTAAATAATATTAGTAATTAATTTGCCGGGCGAGGCAGCGTTGGCGATCTGTGAAACAGACGCCTGTTTTGTTACACCACGTTGTACGACAGGTACCTGCTCATCACCGGTTAGCGCGGTGGCGATGGGTAGCTGGGTTATCGACTGATCGGCCATGTATTATGTAGTATAGGTAAACGCACCATGCGAGGTGCCTGTGCCAAAAGGGGATATTACTGAAACGTCTACCAAACCGGTTACTGGGTAAGCTGGCGTAAACGCATTGATTTGTGTGGAGTTGATTAACTCGAATGATGCCACCACACCGCCAAAACGTACGGTGTTAACATCTGTAAAATTAGCTCCAGTGATGACCACAAAAGTTCCGCCTGTACGGGAACCTGTATTTGGTGACACTGTGTAGACATAGGGATTGAGTACTGAAGGCGAAGGAACAACGTTGCTGTTCTTGTTTAAATCGCCAGTACCATTTGCGTATGTGCCGTTAGTTCCCTCAATGAAAATAGAGTTATCATTTTGGAAACCATTTTCGGTCATAATTTGATTGCCACCAATTGGACCTGTAGCAATATCCACGTCTGGGCGCGGAAAACGTAATGCAATGTTTTCGGTCTGAAGTGCTGGTAATCGCCATGGGTCAAAGTTATCTAGGTCGTCCTTACACACCCGCATCCCCGGAAAGTTGGGGTCGGGCATAAGCTCTGTATAGGCAAACTTCCTATTGCAGCGGTCACAGACCGCTACAGATAGGACAGAGTTACCACGGGTGTCAAGGTAGACAGGCATTTAAACGCCTTAGATTGCTGATGCTAACGCTTGACCGTCGTTTTGAACCAAAAATCCTTCAATATATGCTGCAACGTGCTGAGAAGAACTATCGCTTGTTGAAAAAGCAAAAGTCAAATCGGCTTTTTGTTGAAACACATTTGGCGCATAACGGTGTACATCCATAAACAATGTGAAACTAATTTGTGCGGTAGAAATATTGATGCCGTTTGTGGTATTAGTCAGATTGTAAAAAATGTATACGTTGCTAGACAAGCTACTACCAGACCAAGCATTAATACGGTTAAGGTAAAATGTGTATCCATTCGGGACAGTGTACACTGTCATTTGGCTACGACCTAAACCAGGATTAATCTGCGCATAAGTTGTGCTTCCATTTTTTACGGTAATTGTGCCTGCATTGCTAGTTTGACCAGAAGCTACTGCAGTCATAACAATGCTGTTAATTCGTAAAAATTGGTTAACTGTGGTTACGCCGGTTGTGCCGTTTAGAGATACTACTTCAGTTAATTGGTTGTAGTTGGCATCAAGACCGTTAATAGTTACTTTTGCGGGACTTACATCACTTGTAGATGAGCTTGCAACAGTCATAGTTAAAGCAGTACTAGGGAAAGTATATGCTGTTGCATTTTCCCATAATGGAATTGATGTGCCTGCCACTGCTGCATTGTAGCCATTAATGTTGACCAAGGAGTGACCCATGATTTGACCGCGAGAAACTTGTAAATCAAATGGTTCTGTACGACCAACTTTGGTAACAGATTCAACTGCCGCTGGAATATTTTGTAAGTTTGTTACTAAATTTGACATAATTAATTTCCTTAAATGTTAAAGTAGGGGGACTAGCCCCCTAGGCAATTAATTATTGGTGTAGCCAGAACCGTAAGCAGTTGTAGAACCATCAACGTTGCGAGCTGTGTATTCAGCAGTAAATGTGCCAGCCAAAGTACCAGTCAAAGCACTGATAGTAGCTTGGCTAAATTGCAATGTTGCATCCAAAGTACCGATGTTTGCCAACAAAGCTGTAGCAGCTGCTGTTGTAGCAAAAGCGATAGAAATAACACCGCCGTTAGTTGCTGTTGGGGTGATTGTACCAATAGCTGTAGTTGTTACGTTGCCAGTTGTTGGGCTTGTAGTGAGCAAGTTAACAGTGATAACGCCGCCAGTCAAAGCTGAAGGGATAGTTGTTTCGTAGAACTTGATGTTCTCAATAATAGCACCAGCTGGCAACACGAATGGAGTTGCAGTTGTTTGGCCAATATCGAAAGTTGGTAGAACTACAGCACCAGAAGTGGTAGCTGTAATTGGAGCAATAAAGCTCTGTTGTGAGCAGCGAGCTGCGCCAGTGTTGTCTGGAGCGATTACGCCGTTGTTAGTTGGGTTGTTACGCTTAAAAATGCGAATTGGGCCAGTAAATGTACTTGACATGTTTAATTCCTTATCTTAGTGGGTATCCCTAGCTGTCTCTAAGTCGTCTCACCGGGAAGTTCGGCGGTCAGAAAGGGATGATTCTTCCTATACTTACTAATACGCTATTTTGTGGCAAAGCGCCCCAAAAAACAAAAAAGCCACCTTGTGGGTGGCTTTTCTGTGCTACGAGGGGGTTTATTACAAACCGGCTGTACCGAAAATGTTACGCGCATCGTGCCAACCTGTAGCATAACGCTCAGTAGCCTTATAACGCATAGAATCAGTTTCGAAATCGCCTTCCATGGATTTCTCCATTGGACGACGCATAACGAGCATGAGACCATTTTCTGCATCAGTTTGAATCCACCAGGCTTTGCTAGAGGACAAACGTGTTACAACGTGTGTACCTTTAGGCAACATGCCTGTTGATTTGATTGGGTTCAAATCGTTGTCAGCTGTACCAGAACGGAGAACTGACTTCAGAATTACTTCTGATTGGAACTCGAGTGCTGGAGGAACAACTAACTGCTCTGCTTTCAAGCGGATACGCTTACCGTTGTTGTCAACAGCAGAACGTATTTGAATCAACATCTGTTCAACAGAAGTTTGGCTCAATGCAGCTGCAGTAGACAATTGGTTAGAGTAAGAACCGCCGTTAGCGATTGGGTGAGCTGTGTTGATCAAAGTAACGCCGTCGCCACCAACATAACCAGCGGTAAACGCAAAGTTAAGGATGTTAGCGCAAAGAGTTTCTTTGGTTTCAATCATAGACTGAGCCAAGTGCTTAGCGAAAGTTGAACCGATACGGATGTGATCGCCGTCTTCCATCAAAACTTTGGTCAAGGCGTATGCCAAGCCATAGATTTGGTAGATGAAACGGGTGATGTACAAAGTACCACCTTGATCGTAGCTAACTGGAGTGCCATCAGGCATTGCAGGAGCTGCGTTCATGCCATAAAGCATTACTTCTTCATGGTAGTTACGTGGAATACCTTGGATCTGTTCTACAAATCCTTTCCACTCGTCGTCGCGTTGTTCATAAACGCCATCAAAGACTTCGTTGATAATCGGCTCGACTACCGCACGAAAGTCGGTACTACGCATTGGGGTTGCCATTGCTTATTCCTTTCGTATTAATTAAACGGACGTCGACGGAGCGGCGAACTGGTTGTTGCAGATCTGAACTTGAACGATTGTGTAAGCATCGCCCCAAGCATTGGTGTTGCCAGCTGGGTATGCTACTTCACGTCCTAATCCAACCACGCGAACTTGACCTTGGTTTGTGCTACCAACAGCAGTTGCAAGCAACGCAGTAGTAGAGAAACCAGCACCACCATTACCGATAGCGTAGCCATCTGCAACTGTGTAGTTAGTTGTTGTGTCGAAATTGTATTCAGTACCGATGGCAGAAGCTGTTGCTGAGCCATTGATTTGAGCTTCGTATACGATTGCTGGGTCTGAGAAGATCCAGAAAACGATGTTTGTAGAAGCGTCAAGTGTCAATTTAGAAGCATACTTAGCTACTGAACGACGACCGTCAGAGTTGGTGTACTCTACACCGTCAAATACGCCATAAACTTTACCAGAAGATGCAGTTTGGTTGGCGATAGTCAATTGGCCAGAAGAAGTGATCGCTACAGGTTGATATTGCCAGAAAGACTGGCCAGAGCTCAAGCTGTAAGGAGCGCTGTAACCTGAAACACCAGTGACATACGTGTTAGTACCAGCGAATGGTACTGCACGATCTAAACCACTTGGGTGATATGCAGGCTTCAGACCAAAGGGTTGAAATGTTGCGGACATTTATTTTCCTTTGTTATTTTTGAAGAATGTTATTGGAAGCGAACATTACTGTTTGCTTTTGCGGCTTCCTTTTCCATTTCCAGAATACCACCTTCAAGAATTGATCTACCACCTTTGCCTTCTTGAGCAGTGCTCCGAACTTGCGCGGTGATATTACGTTGGTGCTCAAGGGGATCCTCAAGGTGCAACATTTTCATCACTTCTTGATAGATTTCTTCTGGTAACTTGAAGAGAACCATTTCATTACAGCTAACACAGCCTTCAAACTTGCCCGAGCTCATTTTGCCTAGTCCTTCAAAGCCTACTCCTAATTCTGAGGCTTTAACTGGCTCATAACCCAACGCCATACGTTTGTCGATACTGTCATAATTATTTGTAGTGGATAACCAGCACAAATGAAAGCCGGGAATTATCCCGTTTGGCAAATCAGGTAATGCACTGTTTTGCCATTTATCGCGGAACGCAGCTACACGCTCCTTTTTTGCTAATTCGTTTGGATCCTCAGAAGCGATCCGTTCTTTTGTTGCGGTAACTCGATCGGCTAAGCGATCATCTAAGTCACGTTTGATTCTGTTGTTTGCCATGATAATTAACCTTTATTTTGACGATCATACGACGCATAAGCGCGGATCATTTTGTTTCGTTTCTCTACATCATCCCATGCACCAGCGTCTTTAATCGCTTGTACACGATCACGACTCAATGTGATGGTTCCGGGTTTTGCGCTATTTGTAGCGGCAGTACGGCCGGATGTTGATGCGTTTGCTCGTTTCACAGAGCCTCCTTTTGAAGTGTATCTGTGGGGTAAACGAGACTGCAAACGACTGTCTAGCTCATCCCAATACTCGGGATCTGCTGGATCCCAACCATCGGCTGCTAGTTCTTGGTCAATTACCTTTGCAATTCTACTATCTGTGTCTCGAGCTTGTGGATCATACCAAGAGTTCTTTTTAAGCCATTTTGTTGCGTTGGCTTGTACTTCAGTATTAATCTGATTAGGTACGTTTTCTTTTGGTACTTTAGCTTGCTCTACTTGTTGTTTCTTATAGTGTTCGGCTTGTTTTAAACGCTGTTTAGCGTCTGTCAACTGTTCCAAATACTCAATTTGAGCGGCTGCGTCGCCAGATTGTGCTGCTTGTAGCATCTTCATCTTTGCGTATTCGACACGTGTGGCTTCGTCTTCGATAGCCTTGTCAATCTGTGCAAATTGATAAGATACTGTAGTGCTTTCAACCTTAGCTAGACGCTCTGCCAGTTCGGCATTGCGGCGCTCAAGTGCTGTAATCTTGTTCTTAGCAGAGATTTCACGTTGCTTCTTTAACTCTTTTTTGAGTTTACGCTCTTCTCTACGGGCCTCGCGGATTGCTTCACGTTCTTCGTCGGTTTCGCCTTCTTCGGCTGCTTCGTCGTCTTCACGCTCTTCATCACTGCGGGTGTCTTCTGCTTCTACATGACCACCTTCTTCGTGGTCTTCAATTTCTTCTGGTAAATCTATTTTAGCTACCAGTGTGCCATCTTCCTGTTCCTTCATTGGAACATGGTCGTCGTCTTTCTTTGCCATTCTTTACTTTCTACAAAGTTATTAGTCTACAAACGCTTTCATTTTCTGTGCTGCTTCGAATGATTTGATCTTGGAGATCACTTCACGGGCTTGTAATGTAATAAACACCACAGGCGCGCCATCATCGTCGGGCTGCACTACGAAACGATCACCACCGTACTTGATTGTGCGAACTAAATCGCCAACTTGACACCAAGGACCTTCAATCCAAGGGGTTAAATCTTCTGGGCTCTTATATGCTAAGGGTCCAATTGCTCGTACTTTAGCTACTGTTTCGTTAAAACGTAAGGTTTGTCTGGTCTCATCCACTAGGATTATACCGCCTTTACTGGTTACCTTTTCCCTGCGTAACTGCACAAGTACTCGGTCACCTAAAATCTCGACTCCAGGGTCTACGTCAGGGAAACACTCAAGTTCTGTTCGTAAATCTGGTTCGTCTTGTTCTCTAAAATCAATCGCCATCCGGCAATCCCTTTCTGAATCTTACGATTCGTCGTCATTCTCCGTCAGAATTTCGTTGACAATATCTAAAGTCATTTGCAGACCTTGAATAATGCCTACGTACTGCTTGTAATCATCAAACGAGTTGATGTTAGTGCCGGCGGTGACGGTTTCCGCATGATTTTGTATCTCAGTCCTTACGCGACCGATAATTTCACTAATAAAGTCTTTCATACTTTTACTAATACGCTGTGGCGGATAAATCCGCCCCAAATATTAATAAAAGTTGCCGCCTTCGATTTCGTTAAGGTTTTTACCTGGGCCAACTTTAGGTGACTTAGCCATTTTGTTTTGGTTAAGTACTGCATTGTTAGCACGCTTAGAACCTGAAGCGCCTTTGTCGATAGTTGTCTCACCAGGACCGCCAGCGTAGCCAGGGGTGCCAGTCATTTTGTATGCTTTGCGGAAGCCTAATTGGTCTTCAGCTGATTTTTTAGTTGCCATTATTGTCCTTCAGTGGGTTGTTGTGGTTGTTGAGCTTGTTGCTCTTGCATTTGGGCTATTTGCTGTTCGTGCATCTGCTGGGCTTGTGCCAAACCCTGTTGGTGTTGCTGGTCCTGTTGCTGCATCTCCATTGCATGCTGCTGTTGGGCCTGTGCTAAACCTTGTTGATGCTGTTGAGCGGCTTGTTGTGCCTCAATTTGTTGTTGAACTTGTTGAGCTTGTTGCTCGAATGCTTGTTGCTGGATTGCTAAACCATGCTGACGAATATCTTGGTCAGAGGCTTGGATAGCTTCCATAGCAGATTGATTTTGATCTGCTTCTAGTTTTGTTTGTAGCTGATCCATCTGAGTACCAGCTGAAATCATGGCAACACGCTCTTTTGCAGCATTATTGATGTTAGCCATTGCAATGTCTGTGGCGTTGCGTTGGTTATCAATATTAGTCTGCGTGCTGTACTTAGCTTGCAACTCTTGAACTTTCTGTTGTAGCTCTGCAATCTTAATTTGATAATCTTGTTGCATGCTCTGAGTATCAAGCTGCATTTTAGCCTGAGCTTCTTGCAACTTACGTTGAGTCTCAGCTGTCTGGGTCTTAACAATTGCCGCAGCAGTTGGATCAGACATAAGCATAGTTTGTTGTTGCTGTTGTTGAGCTTGTGATACTTTCTGAGCCAGACCAGTAATTTGCTGTAGGAATGGTCCAATAGTTTGCTGTGCATCTTGGCCAACCATTTGGGAAGCAAGTGCCAAGGCTTGTTGGGCTTCTTGATCCAGTGGCTGTTCTTGGTGTAGTTTGAGTACATCTTCGCCGCCGGAAGCCTGGGCAACATAAGAGCGCATAGATTGCAAGTAGTGCAGTGTCAAGTGTTGCTTGATGTGTTCAAGTGCGTGCGGCGCAAAGATTGGGCCAATGATAGGGTTACCACCGTACGCAGGATTTTGTGCATACTCTAAGTGAATCTTAAGGTGTGCAATATGATCCTGGTCGGGGTAGGCGGCAGCGGGTCGTCCCATCGTCATAGAGACGTTCTCTAAGGCCGGATTGGATTCGTTGGCGCCTTGTGGGTTTGGCAGTACTTCTTCCATCTCAGGAACTTTTAATTGCTTGAGTACGCGTTTGTATACTGCGCGCATGTCAAACATTCCTGGAGGTGCAGTGCCTGCCATCTGTAGGAGGGCTTGATTCTGAGCAAGACGTTGTGTCTCAGAAAAAATGTTAGGGTCGGATACTGGGCGAACATCTGAGTTATACGCAAAGTCACGTACCTCAATTTCAGTACCGGACTGGTTGTCCATCTCTTGCAAGTACCAGTGGTTGATACGTGAGATGATGGCCAGTGATTTTTCTTGGCTGCGGTGTAAGCGTGCGTGAATGCTAGAGAATACCTTGGCACCCTGCTCAATCAGAGCTTGGGTTGTGCCTACTGGCATCTGGCTATTAGCGTCAGCAATCTTCTCTTCAGCTGTAGTAACAACACCTTTAGCAGCTTGTGTTAACCAACCAAGCAAATCATACAATACACTTGAAGGTGGGTTAAATGGCATTGGCATAGCAATCTGACGAATGTCAGTCACGCCAGCGCCCGCTTCTACTTCAACTACTTGAGTTGGTTCAATTCGATCAGATTGTCCAGACACTCTTCCAGTTTTGAGTTTAAGTAACGTCTGGCTGTTGTTGATATGAGCAGCGTCAAGCAGAGCACGTAGAGCACCAGTGAGAGCAGCAGAGAGACCGCCAATAAGATGGGGGAGACCAATAGCATAAGCACCACGCCAAGGGATGAACTTGAACTCAACAATCCAGTCCAGTTTTTCACGTTTTTCATCATTTGCATCCCAGTTGCGGTACAAGGCTAATACCTTGTTTGTTGATTCGTCAATGGTCAAAGTGTATGGTGCACGTTTACCTTCTGTTTCCGGATCAGCTTCCAGTCGCATAAAGCAAGTGATTTCATAAATTCTGCGTAACTCGTCGATATTTTTAGAAGGCATATCAATACCTTCAATCTTATCGTTTGCTGCTTTACTCTTAGTTTGGTCATTAAGCGGAGCGTCAGAGGTATACTCTAAATTATCCAAGTCACGATACAGACCAGCATCAATACGTTTTAGGTATTCATCGCCAGTGATGTCTTGTTGCTCAGTAACGCGCTGCGCTGTGTAAAAGTTTGTTGAGGCGTAAGGTAAAATGATGTTGTCAATTGGAACCCACTCGCACGTTGGGCGAGCTTGTTCTTCATCGTACATCCATTTAAGGTACTGTGACCCACCAAGCGGCAATTGAGTAAACAACTGCTCCATCTCATCGCGGAACTCAGGGACTTGTTGGGTTAATTGCCAGTTAAGAAACTCGACTTTTCGTTCTGCGACTTCTTCTTTGGTTTTGTCGTCGTTTCCTTTAATGTTGGACTTGACGATGCCGTCTGATGGTAATAGCTCTTTGGCGGCGGAAGCTGCGAAGTCAACACAAGCCTCGGCCATGACGGGATGAACAACTTTAGAAGCGCCGTCGAAAGTAGCACCACCAGGAGCGTCCTTACCAAGGCCCGTTCTACGAAGTCCTTCTTCATATTGCTTATCTCTTTGCTTGCGTGCCTCCTTGTCTACATCAATGTAGTCAAGGTATTCGATGGAGAGTGAATTTAATGTCTGCTCATCAAACACTTCTGCAAGGTTTGCGTAGAACTCTGGATTTTTTAGTGGGCTAGATTTTTCGACGTAGTTAACCACCACCGAACCATCGTCCAGTTCAATTATTTCTTGTTCTACTTCGTCGGAGTCTAAACCCAGTATGTCTTCGTACTCTTCCATGTCAGCGTCTTGCTGTTTTGCATCTTGAATATCATTTTCACGATCAAGACCAGGCAAATTGCCGCCAGCTTGGATAGGTAATTGTGGTTGTGCCATAGATTATGTCATTTTGGAATTTGGTGGGCCTAACTCAACCCTTATATTTACTAATACGCTGTTTTTGACGTATCCGCCCTTATTGGGCGTAGGGATTGGCAAAACGCTTGCGTACATCATCGTCAGCGTAGTCATAATCCCTAGCTGGGAGGTAGTCTAACTGCAGCCAACCATCGTCTCGTAGGATACGAAGGGCTTGTGATAGGGAATCCACATAGTCATCATGGCCACCCATTTCAGGGAACGAACAGACTTGGCGCAGAAAACGCTTTGCCCAGTCAGCAAACTCGCCGGGCTTTTTGGGGTCTTCTGGAATGAACACTTTTCCCTTAGCTACCAGGGGTGCTACGATGTTTAGGCGCTGCACTTTGTCCGCGCGGCCGGGGTTGTAACCTTGGACTGGCACTCCTGCGCCTCTGAGCTCTTGGATTAGTGAGATACCAGCAGATTTGTCTTCCATGAGGATGAGGTCTGCCTTTTTGCCCTTAGCAAACTCATTATCTGCGCCGTATACAACCTCTTTAAAATCATTTACTACTTTGCGGCGTAGTTCTGGGTAGGAAAGGTGGTTGTCCCAGGAATCAAGAAGGATTGCGCATGTGCCACCGTCTTGTTGTTCAAAGATTCCCCATACTGTGCAAGCAGTGGGGTCGTTGTGTGTCTTTTCCGATGTAGCGGGGTCGTAGGAAGCTAGGACATACTCCAGCTCTGGTGTGGGCTTATCAGCAGGCCACATCTTGAACTGCTTACGTTTAATAATACCGGCGGACTCTGGGTCCAGAATCTCACCGTAGATCTCCTGACGACCAATGTCGGTGCCGTCGTATGTCTCTAACTGTTTGAAAAACGTTTCTGACAGGTTTTCCCGGTTGTCAAACGAGGACGCGTTGACCATGTAGACGTCGCCACCGACTTTACCTTCGGCGAGGTCGACAATGAGCTCCCTTGGCTTAGGGGTGGTGGTGATGATCTGCTGGACACGGGGTATTCTTGGATCTTTAAGTCGTAAGGTGAACTGTACGCCGTCGTATGCGTCGTCAAGATAGTCGAATGCACATAGCTCGTCGAACCAAGCTCCGTGGTATTGTTTACCGCGGTAACGTTCTGGTTCTGAAGCTGGAATCCCCTGAATGATTGATCCGTTGATGAGGGTAATTTCAAAGAGGGACTTGTTGTAATCTCGTATAAGGCTCTTGGGTATGATATTGAGAAGACCGGAGTCTCCTTCGAAGCAAGTTGCACGAATATCATTAGAGGTTGGGGCGGTGACAAGCCAGCGAGTGCCGGGGAAGCGCCAAGCACGAATGCCAATCCAATGGCTAGCAGTGTGTGTCTTGCCAGAGCCGCGGCCTGCAAGCATAAGGAACGTGTCATACTCTCCATCTTCGGGTTCTTGTTGGTGTGCTAACGCTTGTTTAGCCCAAGTGATGCGCCATATTGCGGCGTCAAGCTCTGGTTTGGGCCAGTGTGGTCGATCGGCTGCGAACTTGATCAGTTCTTTTTTATCTTCGGGTGTTAAAGGCATGCAATAAATCCTTCTTCTACCAACATCGTGCTATCGTCGCCATCTAATTCGATGTGAACGCACGCCTGTGGTGTAATTTCTTCAATTTTGGTAATCATTCTCCAGTTTTGTCGCACTTTGATTGGCGCTGGGGTCTGATGTTCCATGAGTTTTAATTTTGTTTTGATGTAGACCGTGTATCCTGATAATGGATTGGGTCCCTCAAGTAAAGTTTTACAGCCAAGCGTCTCAGCAAGGTACTGAATTTGTTTGACTGTTGGTAAATGTTTGGAGCTAAACTGAAATCTATCTAACTTTTGGTTATATTGATTTGGTTTTCCATACATAATCCCACTAAGCAGCTCAAGACGTTGCTCTGGGCTGGCTAACAGGTAGTTGTTTGGGATTTTGTATGGCACATTGGGCGCCAAGTGCGACATGACAGTTGGCTTTGTGCTGTACACCCGGCGTTTTTTGATGGGATCACGCCAAGATGTTGGTATATAGCCGTAGTCTTTTAGTTTTTCCACAATAAAATCAAAGTGTTTCTCTGGAATTTTTATGGTTCCGTCTTTTCTTTTAGAGAAAAACCACAACCCAAACACAAACGGCGGCACTGGCAGGTCTTTATGGGGCAGTTCTAACGGTCCAGCGGTCGGTACGCTGTACATAAGCCTACCGTGCTTGTTAATCAGTTCCATTTCAGACAGCGTTCCAAGGGAGAGATTGGATAGCGGCCTGCGAAATTGGAATTTGCCTTTGTATTCCCAAGTCCTTTTGCGGTACTTTGGCGTTTCAATTGGCAATTTGAGGTCTTTATCCCCAGCCACTGAGGTTCCATCTAGGAACGTGACTCGGTAACATGCGCGTTTGTCCAGGGGGTGGACGAGCTTTACCCGGACCTTGCGGCCCAGTCTGTCAAATACAATGTCACCCGGTCTGATGTCCTGCGCTATTTTCCAATAGTCAAGGGTTAACACCTTTTGTGTTGCCAATATTGCCATGAAAGTTTTCCAATACCCACTTATCTAGGTATTTGCCTAATAGCAGTCTAATTTTGTTAATGACGCCATTGGGTAGTTTTTGGATAACCAAGGCGCCGTCTGTTAGTTTTAGACGAAAAGCTAAGTACTTAGCTGTCTCTTTATCTAAAACCTCAATTGGTACGTCTACTGAATCAAAATTGTGCAGGTCACACACCAGCACTCGTAACCCTAGTAGGTTTTGGTTGCTGTCTTCCAGTGCGCCTTGGATTTGGTAAACGTACTTGTTCATACTCCTACTAATACGCACAATGCTGCATTTTGGCCTATATAACTAAAAATCATATTAACGGCCGGTCTATATAACTAAAAGTAATCACTATCCACAGTATCCATAGTATCCAGGGTCTAAACGACTATTACCCTATATATCTTTTTATCTTTTTTAAAAAAAAATAAAAAAAAGTAAAACTACTGTGGATACTGTGGATCGTAAGTATAATGTTCTTTAAAATCAACGGGTTATCGTGCCACCATACAAAATTGTACCCTGGCAAATATCCAGGATGCAGTGCAGCATTTTTGTCTATATAACAAAAAATAATAAAAAATTATACAAACTTGAGCTTTGACCTGGGGCCTCCGCCCGGCCCCCTGGGTACCTGCTCACGGGGTGTCGACTTGGCAAAAAGGGGACCCTGCGCCACAAAGGAGGGCCACCACAATGCGGAACGCCATCTCACAATGTGGAACAGCCCCTCGCGCCCCACGCTGGCACTCACCCACCCTGACTGCTAGTAATGGGGACAGAGTGGACGCGGGCCCCAGCGTGCTGGCCCAGCTAATAACCACACTGGCAGTATGGGTATTGCTTGACGCTGAGCTGGCAGTGTGCTAGGGACGGCAGGCTGGTGGGGTGGTGGAGTGGGCGCGGTGGTGCAGTGTGGTGGTGTGGCTGAGTGGTACGCGCACGCGAGAGCCTGAGAGGGTGGGTGGACGTGAGGTGGCGATATTGCCCGATAGCGAATCCCCAGCAATGCCCCTAATCGGGCCATAGAGACGCGATCGCTATCAGGTGATACTTACCCCTCAACTCTCTGAGATCTCTAGTATTCCAGTAACCACGGGGGTTAGCTGTCCGTTTTCCAGTGACCAAATTATGTTAGTGCACACTCCGAATTATTTCACATCGTGGAATCAAAATGCGTATATCTGTGACTATAATGGAGTCTGTTGTAAGGCAGTCAGGTGATTAGGAGCGGTGCCACAGTTCAGCGTGTCATGCAGTAACTAAGCGAAGAGCCCACTAGCCGAGCGATCGACTCACTGGCGTTACCAGTGCAAGGTGACTAAGTACCAGCCTTGTAAAACGTGTGGCAGATCAGGTGCATAGGTGCCTGTGAGCTCCGCCTAGACAGTGGATGGAGCTCTAAAGAAGTACCAGCGGGGTAGGGTGTCCCAACAGCTGGCAGATAGTAGTGCTCAGAGCGCATTGCAATGCAGTGCTCTCGAGGCAGTACTAACCAATCAATAGGAGAATCACTATGACTAAATACATCGCCAAAGACGGTACAGAGTTTGATAACGCAGAAGATTGCCAAGGTTATGACGACTGGCAAGATGAGCTCTATCAAACTGCCAAAGACGAGGCACGATGGATTGACAACGGATGCCAGTGGGATGCTGGATATTAAGATCGAAACAGCCTCACGGCTGTCTACCAGTTAGGCTGGTACTGATGAGATCAATTAACTAAAGGAGCTATCACCATGGCAACATCAACTCAAACACGCGGTCACTGCCAGTGCTGTGGACGTCAGCAGGCAGTACGCGGCGGCATCTCAGCTCACGGCTACACAGTAGCTAACGGCTGGTTCCAAGGCGTATGTCAAGGTCACCGCTACGCACCGCTTGAAAAGCGTCGTACTGAGACTGACAGCATGATCGCTGATGTATTAAAACAAGCCCACGACCTGCGCATCAAGGCAGAAGAGACACTGGCAGGCATGCACGACCCAGTCGAGTACAAGACTGGCTACATGAAGATGGTAGACGGCAAGCGCGTAGCAGAAGTGGCATTGTTTGCCGATGCGCCTGAGTATCGCCAACAAGACATTCGTAAGCATGAGGCTTACCTGATGACGTACCGTGCTAAGGCTGGTGAAGACTTCGCTAAGATGATGAGCGCACTGGCTGACAAGGTGCACGGCACTGAGCTGGCAGTAGTAGCTAAGCCAGTACCAGCCGAGCGCATTCAGGCTGGTGACAAGCGCGTCAACGCCAAGGGGTTAGTGATGACAGCAGTACAGCAAGACGGACAGCGCTTGTGGTTCAACTACACGCAAGAGAGTACTGGCAGGGTGTTAAAATCTTGGATGTCACCGCGCTCTTGGCGCACTTTACAAACCGCATAAGGAGGCAACATGACCAACAAACGATACAGAGCAACGTACACAGACCCCATAGACGGGGCTGTGACGCATTACTGGGAGTTCACTGACAACAACCTACGCCAAGCTACTAAACGCGCCAAGGACGGCGTCCTGCAACGTAACGACGGCTATACTGATGTACTACATAAACTTGAGGAGCTAACATGACCAAAGATCTACCACTATCCGAAGTACTTGAAGAGCTAGAGAGACGCTACGGCGTTGACGAGCTTGAGCAGACCGACGCAGAGATTGAGTGGGCCATGCTGATGGACGAACTACACCATAACCAATAAGGAGCTACACCATGGCATACATGAACCAAGACAAGAAGAAGATCATCAAGGCTAACCTAGACAAGGTGCTCAAACCACTGGGCATCAAGTACAGCCTGCGCGTGCAGGATCACATGAGCATCACCTGCACCCTACGCAGTGGCCCAGTGGACTTCATGGAGAACTTCAAGCAGACCACTGGCAAAGACTTTGACTTGCACGTACGCAACCACATCCAAGTGAACCCGTACTGGTACGAAGATCACTTCACACACCGCCCTCAGCGCGTGATCGGTGAGATCATTGACGCGCTTAAGAGCGCGGACTACTATGACAAGTCGGACGCGCAGGTGGACTACTTTGACACCGCGTACTACTTTCACCTGAACGTAGGCGACTGGGATAAACCATACGAGCTCACTCAGTGAGCCAGTGACCCAGTATAATAGACACATCAACACAACGGAGATTTTATGAGCCAACTATTCCCAGTAATTGACATCGAGTTCAACAAGCGCAAGCCATCACGTGCAGTCATCATGCGCACGCTTGCTGAGTACCTAAAGCAGGGTGGCAAGTCGTTCTGCATCACGTGGGGTGAGAACTGCATCGAGCTGGACTACCACCCTAACCACGAGCAGTGGTACGGTCGTGGCTGGATCAAGGAGCTGAGCGGTGACAACATCGCCAAGGAGCTCAACGAGATCCGCAAGCAGGCTATTGCGCATACTAATAAGTTTATTAAAGACCACTTTAAATTTATTCATATCAAATAGGAGGATGTATGGTAAAAGGTTTTGATATATTCCTGACACAACGCCAAGCGTTGTTGATGGAAAATGCGCTCAGAGCGCATATTAAAGAGCTCACTGAGCTCGCAGACTGCGCCAATGCGCGTGGTGATAGTGAGTTGGCTGTCGAGCTCTCGAGCTCAGCCAATGTAGTACGCAACACTTTGGCTCAGGTCAAAGATGGTTTATATAATTTATTTCTGAAACAGGAGGCAGTATGAAAAGAGCTTTTCGCAACGCGTTCAACGCGCTCAAAAAACAAGGCGTAGCGGTACGTGAGTACCACGACGACCAGCCTAATTTTTGGATTAGTGCTGAGGACGGTCACGACTTCTGTGACTACTATGACGGGCACATGATCCCTGACTGGGAGTTCGGCGTGTCACCAGTGATTACTGAGACACTGCGCAAGTATAATTTATTCGCTGAATGGCAGAACCCTGCCCAGCTAACTGTATGGGAGGCTTAACATGAGATCACTTAACGCAATTTGTAGGGCACGTGACGAGGCACGCTACGTGTCACGGACTTGGTCCAAACAACCCAGCGCACCTGACGTGCCATGGGAGCCAGTGTACGAGGTACCAGTCGAGTCACCTGACGACATGATTTTAGTGTGCCGACCCGATCCGACTACAATCAGTGGTGAGCGTGGCGTAGAGATGACACGTCGCCAGTACGAAGAGAACAAGGAGCAGTATCGCGAAGATCTACGCGTGCTCAGAGAAAGCAAGAAAGGACCAAAATGATTGACGTGTTTATCGCGGACGCTGACGCTCCGTTCACCTGCCCATACGATGGGGCTCAGACTGAGGCGGTCAGTGACAACGGCATCATATATGTGGAGCAGTGCCTGCACTGCAAGCAAACTATTAACTTTGAATTTGATGAGGAGTAACACCATGAGCTACGAGACTAAAGTATTTGCAATTGAACTGGCAACACACGAAGAGCCACGCCACTATGACTGGCATCAATTTTGGGCGCAGGACGCGCATGAGGCTGTAAGTATCGCGCGTGAGAAGTTTCCAAAGTGCGACATCCAGCAGGTATTTGTGGCAGTAAGCAATTGGGACACAGGAGATCAAGATGGCGACATTTAAACCAGTAACCAGTAATGACAGAGACAGCCAATTTGGCGCGATTTGGCGTGCCCTAGAGGCGTATCGCGAGGACTGCATACCTGAGGGTCAAGATCCCCAGTACGACGCAGAGTGGAGCGATATATGCACCGTGATGGCATGGTGGCAGGAAGACCTAGAACAACTTGATAATCAGGAGTAATACTATGAACTTTAAAATGAGAAAGTTTTTAAATGAGCCAATGCCGTGCGACGGGTGCGTGCACGCAACCAAGTGCGCGACTGACAAGCTGGCGTGCTACGCCTTCGCGTTGTTCGTGCACACAGGCGACGCGCCTGAAAGCACACCGCGCAAGCCAACACGCAGGACGTACGCACGCGTTATGTGGTTTGAGGACGCAAGCCTGATACGCGAGATCAACAAAACAATGCACGAATCAGTCGTGGTATAATTTTAGAAAACACACAAAGGAGAATTAAATTGATTACAGATAACATGATCGACGACTTAGGAATCATTAACCAGCAGATCGCTGAGCTCGAATCTACAGCTCGTAAGCTCAAGGCTGAGCTCATTGCTCGCGGTGTAGGTAAGTACCAAGGAATGGACTTCATTGCCGAGGTGCAACACTACGACCGAGCCAGCATTGACCCTAAATTAGTTCGCGAGTTTTGCGACGTGACTACTGTGGCTAAGGTCACAGCAATTAAGGCAGTGGACGCAGTCGTCGTGCGCAAGGTGTCAGCATGAAGATCAACACTAACCGCTTTGAGTTAAACCTCGACGCGGAGGAGTTCCTAGCTATCAAGCGTGCGCTTTACTGGTACGCTGACAAGCTGACCAACGCGGAGCGCTCACGCGGCCGCGACGACGGCGAGTGGGACGTGGTGATGTACTTGCAGGACAAGCTGGGCAACCAGCTCAAGCGCGAGGCATTCATACCATGAGCCAATATCGTTACGTCCTCATGGATGAGTTTGGAGGGGCCTGCAGGAAGTTTGTATCAAAGCTGGAGGCTACCCCCTACCTAACCAATGGTATGAGCTTGGTGACACTACCGCGCGAGCCTAAAGCAAACCCGTACCAAGTCGCAGTAGCCATACTGCAGGAGGCACCATTTTGAGCGGACATCACGGGCATAAACCATCGAAAGGACACAAGGTGCAATTTATCGTCGGAGTATCGTTACTAATAGCCGCGGCACAACTGCTTTACGTGGCTTACAAGGGCTTTCCAGTGTTGTTTGCCAAGATAGGTTATAGGGGCATGGTGGCACTGGCTGGATTTATTGTGTTGTGTTTTTTCTTTCCACAGCTGTGGCCATTGCTAATAGCCGCGGCCGTGGCAACAACTCTTATATGGATGGACTCATAATGAACGACTTTTTAACTGACTACCTGCAGTCACTGTACGGCATACCAGTGCTGGACTCGGCAGAGGAGTACGAGCTGTCACGTCGCATTCAGCAAGGTGACGAGCAGGCACTGGACAGGCTAGTGACGCACAACCTGCGCTTTGTGGTGTACACGGTGCGCAAGCTGACCGCGTGGAACCACTCACGCACGCCTCAGGAGGACTTGATTGGCATGGGCAACGAGGCGCTCATCAAGGCGGCACGTCAGTGGGTGCCAAAGAACGGCGCCAAGTTCGCGACCTTTGCCAAGCGGTTTATCCTGCGTGGGGTAGAGCGTGGGCAGGACGACGAGGAGAACCTAGTTCGCATACCGATTAAGGTGCGCGAAGAGATACGCAAGATGACGTACACCGAGCGTGCACTGACTCAGACCCTAGGCCGAACGCCAACGGTTCAGGAGCTGGCCAAGGTGCTTGGGAAAACAACCAAGCGCGTAAACCAGTTAAAGTTTTATATGTTGCAAGAACCAACGTCATTAGACGCCCTACAATTAGACAAGATGGAAGATGAACACGATGATTAAATTAACAGACGAACAGACCCGCGCATACGTACGCTTTATCCGCGCCCGAGACAACGTCTCGCTGGGGCAGTACCGCAGGAAGAACGCCAAGGGGTGGCAACCCACCAGTGACGTGGTGTGCACCGTGGACGTGGCTGGGCTCAACCATCCCATGTTTTTAGAAAATGACGCGTGGGTCGAGTACAAGGAGGCCAGCCTAGCATGGTGGGCCATCGAGCCAGCGTTTAGAAAAGAGGAGCGCATGAGCATGATTAGGGGTGACTACGGTGACACCGACTCATGGAAGGATAAGTCACCACTAATTAAGGAGATAACATGAAAGCAATACCAACGGATATTTATGACAAGGACGGCAACATTACCGCGATTGAGTTCAACGACTTGGAGGGTAACTTCTTGGTCGAGGCTAAGTGGGACGAGCGGGAGGAGCAGACCAGCGAGAACCGCATCGCGTTTAGAAAGTGGGCGTACAAATTTATTAAAGACAACTTAGGATACGAGGTGAACAAATGAAGGGGTGCTCAGGAAATTGTAACCAAGGGCGCAGTGTTTGCGACTGCAGGGGGATTGAGCTAGACTACGGCAAACCCGAGCGCTTTATCTTTTTAGAGCGTGAGCGCCAGTACCACCGCTGGAATAAGTATGGCTGGATTGCCATCGTGGCGTTTATTCTGTACTTTGGCTTTCACATCGCCAGTGCGCTGGCTCAGGTTGTGCAGATGCCTGACGGCACGATTGTCAGGTGCACGAAGACCAGCATCGGCACCATAGTCTGTTTATAGCCTCATAGAGGCGTTTTTTAGGGCTATGTGAGGCTACCCCCTTACCCAGTCATTTTAAACGCCTCTATGGCCCGATTTTAAAAAGTGGCAGGATAGTGGCAGGATACAGGTGCCAAAGGGTGGCACGGTAAGTGCTTGATTCCAATAGATATTTTGAGTACGATCCACAGTATCCACAGTAGTTTTCACTTTTACTCCAGATATTTATTTTTTATTTTTTTAAAATAAAAAATAACCTGAATAAAGGGTGGATACTATGGATACTGTGGATCCGAGCTCGTAAGTTATTGATTTGTATAGACCAAATAAGAATCATTCTCATTTGTATGGTGGATCCAAATCCAGGATGCAGTGCAGCATTTTTCAATATTTCATAATGTGAAACGCAGGTCAGCCGATTTGCGTATTAGTAAGGGCAAGAAAAGAGGAGAGTCATGTTACAAAAACCGCCAGCATTAGAGGTAGATTTTAATGCGATACCGAGCGACTTGAAGCGCATACCACGGTTTTGCCTGTGGAAGTACACGCTAGTCGGCGACGGTGAGTCGCAAAAGTGGAGCAAGCTCCCAGTACAGAGCACTGGCAAGTTTGCCTCATCAACCAACCCAGCAACTTGGACAGATTTTTTCACGGCACAGAAGGCATACGAGAATGGTAATTTTGACGGTATTGGATTCGTTTTTACTGGGGATGATAACCTCATTGGCATTGACATTGACGATTGCCGTGATCCTGAGAGCGGTGATCTAAACGACCTAGCACAGTCCATCATGGACAACGTGAAGGGCTACGTTGAGGTGTCACCAAGCGGTACTGGCATCAAGATATTCACCCGCGCAGACCTGCACTCGGCCCACGTTGACCACACCATCGGGCTGGAGGTGTATCCTAAGAGCCGTTACTTCACCATGACGGGGCACAAGATTGCAGGCGACGTGCCCAACGAGCCTCAGGACCTCACTGCGCACGTACCACCACGGGCAATGCGCCAGTCAGATGACGACTTTGCAAACTACACGCCGCCAGTCGAGGGCTGGGATTTGCTCCGCGTTGAAACGGAGCTACTCTCAGAGCTGGACCCTGACTGTGGCTACGATGACTGGAAGAACGTGGGTATGGCTTTGCACCACCAGTTTAACAAGGACGTCGAGGCACTAGAGGCGTGGGAGCGCTGGAGTGCGCAGTCCAACAAGTACACCGTGACGGGCATCAACTCATGCACGACGAAGTGGAACAGCTTTAAGGGTCAGGGCATCACGTTGCGCTCCCTGATATTTAAGGTGAACCAAAAAAAGCTGCAGGTGGCTCTGGCCAACGGAGAGATCGTGCTCGAGATCTCCAACCCGCTAGACCACGCAAGGAAGTTTTTGTCATCGATGTACACGGTGGAAGATGGCTATAAGCTGGTGCACTACGCCGAAGAGTTCTTCGTGTACACCGGCACGCACTACACCAACATCGAGGAGGCAACGGTGCGCTCCCAGCTGTATAAGTTCTTGGACAAGTGTCAGAAGCTAGACAAGAAGGGCGCGCTGGTGCCGTTCAACGCCAACCCTGCAGTGGTGAACGCCGCGATTGACGCGATCAAGTCCATCGTGCACTTGGCCAACGACCCGAACACCAAGCCACCAGTTTGGTTAGACGGTTACGCGCAGTCCAACCCGCCAGCTGAGAAGTTAATCAGCATGGTCAACGGACTGTTTCAGATGGACCAGCTGGTACTGTTTGCGCACTCACTGGGATTCTTCACGTACAACTCACTGCCGTTCGAGTACGACCCCACTAAGGACTGCCCACAGTGGATGAAGTTCTTGGACGACGTGTGGGGCGAGGACCAAGAGAGCAAGGACCTACTGCAGGAGTACTTTGGCTACATACTCTCAGGGGACACCTCAGAGCAGAAGTTTTTGAACGTGATCGGTCCTAGGCGTAGCGGCAAGGGAACTATTAACAAGGTGCTCGTTGACCTACTAGGCCAACACAATACAGTGGCACCACAACTGGAGGAATTGTGTGATACTTTTGGTCTGCAACCTTGGCTGGGTAAGCTACTCGCTTCTTTCACAGACGCCCGTGCCCCTGAGCGTAACCGTAGTGCTGTTGTTAGCCAACTCCTTAGAATTGTTGGCGGCGACACTGTTACAGTTAATAGAAAGAACAAGGAGTCATGGAACGGATACCTACCCACACGAATAATCGTGTACAGCAACGAGGTACTCCAGCTGACTGAGAACTCCAACGCGCTCACTGGGCGCATGCTGGTGCTAAAGATGAGCAAGTCGTTCTACAACAACGAAGACACCTCGCTATCATCTAAGCTCAGGTCAGAGCTCTCGGGCATCTTTAACTGGGTGATCGAGGGGCAACGTAGACGATTGGCACGCGGTGGCAACTTTATCCAGCCTAAGTCGGGCAGAGAGTACTTGGATCTGATGAGCGAACTTGGTAATCCGATCGGCTCGTTCATCGACGACGTGCTCGAGATTGGCCCCGAGTACACCGTGAACAAGGACGACATCTTCGCGTGCTACAAGCGCTGGGCTCTGCACAAGAGCATCACGCCGGGCAACGAGCTGTCATTCAAGCGCAGATTCTTGGCGGCGATTCAGGAGCACCACGTTGAATCGGACTCCACGCGCATCGGTGGCCAGCGGCAGCACATTTATAAGGGCGTACGACTGAACTCAAAGGCTCAGAGGTACATTGACAGTATTGAAAGACTAGACAACGGAGAGATATTTTAATGACACAAGAAGAGCAACTATTCACACTGGCCTGCGCGGCCACCATGGGCCTCATTGCCAGAGGGGCAAGCCCCTCAGAGGTCCGCGATACAGCGTGGCAGTACGCACAGTTTGCGCTTAATGGCAAACCACAAGATGAAGAAGTTTAGATTTCCACGCATCATTAAGCGTAGCTTGTTCGGCGTCATCTTTGGTGACGCTGGAAAGCGGCGGCTTATTCAAGACTACTATAATAAGCCAAAGCGTATTAAAGCTCGCTTTAAGATGCAAAAGATCCGCCGTGCCCATCAAGGCTGGCGCAACAAAGTACACGGTAGTATATGGGCGTTAAAGGTTCGCAAAACATTTGGCAGACGTAAACCAGTACCACAGTTTAGGAGATAGTATGAGAGACGGAGGCAAAGGCGATGCACGTCGCCCACTAGGCGTACCAAAGGAGCAGTTTGAGAATAACTGGGACGCTATATTCAAAAAAGCAATCAAGGATTATGCAGAGAAAGAAGCATTCAAAGGCGACACCGGCGGTGTACCATTGATAAAGGAAAACAAATGAACGCAAATCAAATAGCAAACGAGGGAATCGTTACACAGTTGGCGGTAGTACACACAATGCTACCAAAAGTAAAAGAGCTGATTGATAGCCAACTAGCCGAAATAGAGCGACTAAAAGCGTTGTGTATCTCGTACATCAACGACGAATGGTCCGGAACAAGTAGTTACCAAGAAAAAATTGATGAGGTGAATAATGGACGCAAATGAACTAGCTGATGCAATGGAAATCCGTGCGTCAATTCGCAGAAAGGCAACAAGTCGTAAAAGCGTACAAGAAGGTGCTAATGATAGACTTGCTGACCAATTAGAACAAGCAGCCACCATGCTACGCCAGCAACAAGCTGAAATAGAAGCGTTGAAAGAAAAATTAATAATGGAAGAAGAAAGTTATATTCTTTTGGATGAAGAATGTCTTTTTGCCAAAGAAGCAATAAAACTACATCAAGCTGAAATAGAGGCGTTGAAAGCAAAGACACTAACAGATGAGGAAATAGAAGAAGTGTATAAAACTTATTTTGATATGAAAACTGTGGACAAATACGCAATTCTTTTCGCTAGAGCAATACTAAGAAAGGCACAAGAGAAATGAACAACTATGATGCACATAAAGAAAGCATTAAAGGCAAGACATTAACTGCCTACGAATTAGCTGATGCAATGGATACAAAAGGCTTTAGGTATCGTGAGGTAAAGGCGGCAGTAAAAATGCTAAGAGAACAGGCTGAAACCATAAAGGAGTTACAACTAATTCTTGCCCAACAAGAAATTCATGTTGAATGTTATAGGAATCAACTAAGAAAGGCACAAGAGAAATGACCACCTTTACAACCGAAGACAGGGTTGCTGTGCAACAAGGAACACCGGAATGGCATCAGCTTAGGGCTGGAAAAGTAACTGCTTCTAGGGTTGCCGACATATTAGCAAAGACAAAGACTGGGCCTTCTGCAAGTCGGCAGAATTACCTTATAGAACTAGCTTTGCAACGCACAACAGGCTCTATTGCTGAATCTTACTCCAACAGCGCAATGGAATGGGGTACTCAAACAGAACCCCAAGCCAGGGTTGCTTATGAAGTTGCAACGCATAACTTTGTAGACCAAGTGGCATTTATTGACCATCCCACAATTAAATGGTTTGGTTGCTCGCCTGATGGTTTAGTAGGCGATGGGCTAATAGAAATTAAATGTCCTAACTCTGCTACGCATTGGGAATACTTTAAAGCTAAAGAACCGCCTAAAAAATACTTTATTCAGATGCAGGCGCAGATGGCTTGCACAGGGGCTAAGTGGTGCGACTTTGTCAGCTTTGACCCTCGTATGCCTGAACGCAGCCAGCTTTTAATTGTAAATGTCCCAAGGGATAATGAATTTATCGTTTATATGGAAACAGAAATTAAGCAGTTTTTGAGTGAAGTAGAAGTAGAAGTTAATTTGATGAAGGGAAGTTAATATGGGAATTAAATGGTATGTAAAAGCACCTGTGTCCGAATACACAGATAAAAATGGCGAGGCTAAAAAACGCTATCAAACTATTGGAATTGTTACGGAAACCAAAAAAGGTGACTTAATGATGAAGCTAGAGATGATTCCGCTTTTAGGGCTAAAAGAAGGCGCTTTGTGGGCCTATTTAAATGTTCCTGAAGACAAGCCAACACAAACAGCAACTCAAGCCACAGCGCCTGATTTGAATGATATTGAATCTGATATTCCTTTTTAGGAGTTGACATGAACGAACATATTTGGACTGCTGCAGGAACTGACATTACAATTCGTTGGAGGCTTGCTGGCTGGACTCCGCCATCAGAGTTGCAGGAATACAAAGACAAGTGGAAGTATTACCAAAATTTGCCTTTAAGAAACCTTGATGACACAGCTAAAGAGCAATATGAACAGGTCTTGCGTAAGGCCAAGGTTATGAGGATTAAATAATGGGAACTAAGCTAAAAGTGCTTGTGCCAGCAATCAAAGAGAAGTCTGGAAAAGTTGTTGTTGCTCCAAGCAAAGCCTGGAGTCATCAAGAGCTTAAAAAAGGTGAAGGCAAACAGGCTAAACACGCTAAACACGAGTTTGAGCTTTCCAATGGTCGTATTGTTACTAGGAAAGTAGCTGCCAAAGTAGCCGAGAAAGCTGGCGAAGTTCCCAAGTCTGTGGGCAAAAAACTACACAGCCATGACCTACGCAGGGCTGAAGGTATTAAAAAGAAGAAAATGTAATGTCAAACGATGAAACTATGCTTTTCACAGCGATAGTAATGATTGGCACAGCTTTCATCGTTTTTTATTTAATCGGAAAAGACAATGACTGAAGAAAAAATTCCTTTTGGTGGCAATATGAAAGTGCCATCTGATGACTGTGAAGAAGCTTTTTTTGCTTTATACCCAGACTTTTTCTATGAAGGCTCTACAGCCCTTAATTTATGGACTCATGCTTGGTTTAATGCATTAGATTGGGTTGAAGATAATAAGAAACTAATTCAGCTTTTATGAAAAAAGAGAAAATTCAGACCAGAAAAGAGCAAGAAGCAATGGCTGAATATTTGACTAAGAAGTTTGCTGAAATTGATAAGCAACAAGAGTTAATTCCGGTTGTTATGCAAAGAGGTGAATGGGAAGCCCTAAAATACACCATAGAGCTTGCATTAAACCTCAAGCATAAAAAGAAAAAGTAATCCTCTTAAGGGCAGTTAAGCCTACAGTCAAGGATGCAACAAGTAAGGGCTTTTTAGGCTTTCGACCTTACAGATAGCAGTTGCCAAATTGATGCCCTACTTTTTTAAGACCCTAAAATATCGATTGCTTTATGGATGCGGTTTATCCGGTCATCTAAGCCTACTGTACCGCCATTAATCCGCTTAGTCATGGTTTCCCAGTTTTCATCGTCAGCCAATAAATTTAACTGCTTTCGATTCCAATACCATCCTGCGGATAGGCAAGCCCATTCAGGCTCTAAAAGAAGCTCAGGATGCTCCGCAAAGGGTTGTCCTAAGGCATTGCCACAGACAGTCACATTAGACCGCCCAGTAAGCTGAAAAATGCCTCTGCCATGAAATTTAAACCCATCACCATCTTCTGTATTACCAAGGTCTGCTCTACCGCCATAAACCTTATTAGCTAATTTTTCAGGATTATTCGCATATTGATTAGCCACATCCAGACTAGGAAATCTACTGGGCCAAACAGCCATAAGTCTAGGAGCTGAGTAGGAAAGTCCTTCTTCAAGGGTTTTAAAGTTGTTGGACTCATGTTGTGCTTGTCCTATAAATGCAGCTTGTCGCTTTGAAGTATCAATGCCATATTTGGCAAAAGTATCATTTAAAGGTTGCAGCCACTTAGCATCAATGCCAAGGGCTTGTAATTGTTCATTGGTCATTTAGTTACTTCGTCATATTGTTTATAACAAGCATCAAGGGCAGTTCTTATTTGGTCTGCTCTGGTAGCTTCCCTGATAAGAAATTCTGCATCCTCGGCAAAAAGGGTTGCCCCAGTTCCATTTTGTCCATTGTTGGAACTTTGGTTTGTCCTACTGGGCCTGTTCCGCAACTCGATAAGAGCATCAGCAAGTTGATTGTTAATAGCATTGATTTGAGCATCTTTGTCTTTCCTTATTAGGTCTGTAGCATCTTGCATTTGATGTTCTTTTTCTCTGGCATTTTTAATTTCTTCAGCTTTATATTCTTCAAAAACATTGTGCTCATATCTACCATAGCCAACTCCAGCCATAGCAATTACCGCCAAGCCAATCATTAAATAAGAACTAATTGGAAGGGGGAACATCGTCATCCTTTTGAGTTGCAGCTTTAGCACCAATCATGACACCTGAGCCACCCAAAACTGTGCCAAATCCCACACCAAGTTGTGAGAAATCCATAGAGCCACCATGTAAAACATGAATGATAGCAATAGCCAAGAAACCAAAAAGAGCAGCAACAGCGCAAACCCTAGCTGCACAATAGGTTTCATTATTGTCCTCGGTCAAAATGTCTTTTAATAGTTTCATTTTTTGGTAGTAATAGTATCTGAGCCTTTAGTAACTGTTACCTTATCACCATCTACAGTAACAGACATAGGGGGTTCTTTGTCGGCTAAATGGTCAAGCCTCTCAATTAACTGCTGAATAACAGTAAATTCAGGCTTTTCTTCTTTTTCAGTTGTACCTGAAACAGCGTTCATCATATTGATGATAGCCATGATTGCACCGCCAGCCATACCAATAACTGCAGCAATCTTGGCGGTATCTAGAAAAATACTAGCTGCCACAGAAATGACAATGATGGCGGTAATGTAAGCCAATCCATGCTGTCCGATAGAACGACCAGCTACTTCTTTTGCTGAATCAAATGTATTATTTTCCATGCCATAATCCTGCAAAAAAACTAATTAATCCGCTAATACCTGAAACAATAGCCATGCCCATCCAAAAGCCACCACGACTTTTATTGGCAAGTGCTACTAGTTCTTCTAACTGAGATTCCATCTTATCTTGCTTTTTGGAAATCTCATTAAATTTGGCTTCGTAACCTTCTACCTTTTGCCATAAAACGCCATATTTCACAGGGTCAAAATCAAAAGACATAGTAACACCTTAAGTCTTTTGAATAAACGCTAATGAATAGTAAAGAGGAATATTTGTTCCTGAGCTAGTCATAACTCCGCTATTGACAAAGCCACCAGTAGAACCAACTCCGTAGCTGTTGCCTGAGCCTACAATAAATGAGTCCCTTAAATCCGGTGTGCCATTAGAACCATTACAAATAACATAGCCACTTGGAATAGAACCAATAGAGCCTGACCACATAATAATTGCACCAGCAGGCACAGTAGTACCTGTAGTTGATGCATTAGGAATAGGATAGATATTGTCGTAAGTCTGAATTACTGCATTGGTAGACGTAGCTAATACAAACTTATAGGAATATCCTGAAGTAAGCCATACTTCGTAAGGGGGTCTGCCATCTGTTCCTAAAACAATAGGGTTTGTGTTAGCAACAGCGCCTGTGGAATCAGTATAGGTTGCCAAAGGAGTGCTAGAGCCTGCTTGATAGCTATAAAGTAAGCCACCAGCCAAAGGCAAGCCTGTAGTAGTAAAGAATTGAAATCCATTACCAATAGGTGAGAGTAAGACGGCCATTATTGCTCCTCTTTTTGTTTATTTATATTTTGCAATAAATCAGCTAAAGCATTTCCTCTAGATTGATTAATGCCAGTTTTTTTAGATAAATTAGAAATTGCTTTAGCTCCTCTGCCTCCAGCATATAAAGCTTCAGCAACAAGACTTGGGGTTTGGAATGGAATAGCAGCTAATAATGTTGGATTAATTAAACCACCCAAAGCTGATAAATTTTCTACTGTTCCTGCTAATCCTCTTGCTACTGGAGAACTCATAGCCTGGCCTGACAAAGCATTAATAAATGGTTTGCCACCTTCTTTTTCTAATTGCTGAGCAAGAGTTAATCTTTGACCATAATTAGTATTAACGTTATTTCTAGTGATGCTTTGCAATTTACGTATTGCAGTATCGGCAGATGCTTTATTTCCTAATGACAATGCCTTTTCAATTTCTTTTATTACATCAGAAGCTTCATGATAATCACTCATTACTTCTGCATATTTAGGAGCTTGTGCAGAAATAGTATCTTTAACAGAATTATAAATATCGCCACCTATGCGATTTGAATTTGCTTCTTCATAAGGTATGCGATTGGTAATTGCGCCAATTCTTTGTTTTAAAGCATCTAAACCTTCAGGAGTATGATATTCAGCAGGATTAAGATTGCGCCAAGCATTTATTTCTTTTGATAATTCATCAATATTTTGCAAAGCAACATCATCTTTAGCTTTTCCTTTGAAAGAAATAGAATCTTTTGCTTTTTGCAAAGCGGAATCAATATCATTAAAACTTAAAACAGATTTATCGCCAGTAATGTCTGTCATGCCTGAACGATAAGCATTATTTTTGTTTTGGCGCATAGCCAATAAATTTGCTCGTGCTGCATCTAATGGTGCGTTCATTGGTGAATTGCCACGTTTTTGATTTATAAAAGATGTATCTCCCATAAATCCAGATTTAGCAGCATTTGCGATATTTTCTGAACCAACACCTGTTAATGAACCAAGCAAAGGTTTACCAACTGCTGATACTACATTACCTGTAGCTGTTACAGGATTTAAATTTTCCGCAACTTTTCCTGCAGTAGCTAAAGCTTCAGGAGATGCACCCATTTTTCCAGCTAATTCTGTAGCCTTAGTTACAACTCCAGTTTTGTTGGCTAATCCTGCTCCACCAGACAAAATAGTGGCTAAATCACTTGCAACACCTACAGGGTCAGTTGCAACTGCTTCTTTAAAACCTTCAACGCTTCCATAACGATTTTTATAAAAATCGCCTACAGCATTAGCTGTTTGTATGGATTTTTCCAAATCTTTTTCTTCCCACCCACCTTTTTGCATAAAAGCTTCAATATGCTTAGGTTTTAATGCATGACCTGCTCCAACAACTAAATGACCTATGCCCTCAAGAGTATCAAGTGGATGTATTACAGACTCATAAATATTTCTTCCAAACTCTAAAGCACTTTTAGGGGTATTAGTAACTGCTCTTGACAAAACATCACTTAAAGGCGCAGATTCTTTTTCTACGGCAGGGCCTTTAATTATGTTGTATAAATTTTGAGAATTTACAGTATTTGATGGCATAGCATTATCTTGCAAACTACTGCCATTAATAATGTTGTATAAATTTTCTGAAGTTATGCCCATTTTTTACCTTATTGAATCAATAAGTTCTTGCCGTTTTTTCATTAAAGCATCTATTTCAGCCAAAGATTTGCCTTTAAATTCTTTTTGTAAATGGCTAATTTCTGCTTTAGTTAATTGATTTAATGGTTTATCACCAATAACACCCATTAAATGCATTACTTCAGGGTCAGATTTCAAAGCAAAATTATTTTGAAATTCATTTACACCAGCTAAATTTGGTTTATTAACATTTCCTGCTTTGTTTAATATGCCTTTAGCTTGCAATTCTTGGGCTGTTAAATTTCCATTATCTTTAAACAATACGCTACGAATTGTGTCTTTGCTATTTCCAAAATTTCCACTTGCTATTTCTTTTGAAATTTGGTCAATATTACTTCTTGATTGTTGTTGCTGGATTCTTTGTTCAAGCAGTTTTTTTACATACTGTTCATCAGCAGTTAAATTTAAACCTTCAGTTTTATTTGCTATTGCTTGCATTAAAGGCCCAACTCTAACGTCTTTGTTGTCCAAAGCTTTTAAAATTTGTTCATTTGTATATCTTGCATTAGTTACAGAATTAGCGTTTGACGTTTTCAAATCTTCAGCAGCTTGTCCTACACTTTTTTGAACTTTAGCAACTCGGTCTTTGTAAGAGTCATAAGTTTCACCTTGCATATATGGGATTGGCCCTGATGCAGATTTTGGTTGGCTCATTTGTTGTGGTGTTACACCACCTGCAGTTGGTTGCATATTTGCTTGACCACCCATAGCAGGTGCAGTTTGAACTAAAACAGGTCTATTATTTAAATTTCCTGCTTGTGGAATACCACCACCCCCAAATTGCATAGGCCCCCCTGTAGGACTTGTAGCAACTTGAGGAGCAAGAGATTTTTGCAAATATGGCCCAGTTGGCACACCTGGTTGCTCTGCTGCCAACAATGGATTTCCTTGTGCAATAGAAACTTTTTGACCGCCAATATCTTCTAGTTGAACAGAAGGATAAAGTTTTTCTAATTGTGCTTGCGATGTTAAATTTTTAGCTAATGCTTGAGCTAAAGAAGCTTTATGTTGTGTGGGACTACTTTTAGGGTTAAAAGAAGCCATTACTTGTTTTAAAGAATTTTCATCTCCACCAGCATTAGCATTAATTTCACTAGCTTTTTTATAAATGTCATCGTAAGTCAAATCATCTTTTTGCAATAAATCTTGAATATTTTGCACAATATTTTCTGACCTAGCCCTAAGCAATCCTAATTTTTTTGCATCTACTTCTGCTTTTTTTTGTTGCACTTCTAATGGATTAATTTGTTGTGCTTGTTGATAAGCTTGCACACCACGAGCCATGTTAATAATGTCACCTAAACCAGTTCCATATTCCTGTGGTTTAACTGTTAAATCAGTATTAAAGTTAAAACTTGCCATATTAAGCTCCTGCTGCGCTTTGGTTTTGGCCTAATAAACTAGCCAATAGAAGGTTGTTTGCCACGCCTGTTGCGCCACCAGTTAATGCGCTTGCCACACCTGTTTGACCTGCAGCTTGTGCAGCAGCACCGCCAACACCAAGCTGAGCTTGAGTGGTTGCAGCGTTTTGCGCCAAATTGCCTGTTTGTTGCTGTGATGTTTGACCAATACCAGCAATACCTGCCAAAGTGTTATAAATATTTTGACGTTGCGCTTGATAGTTATTAAAGGCATTTTGATAGCTAGTAGAAGCAAGACCTTGGGTATAGTTCTGCAAACCTTGTAATGTATTACCGCCAACTCTGCCGCCCAAAGCATTAGCAGCGTTTAAGTTGGCACGTTGACCTTGTTCTGATTGGAAAGCATAGCCAGGCGATAAATTAGCATTTAAGTCTTGAGCATTAAATTGATGCGTTAAATAGCCTGAGCCTGTGCCTGTTCCTACAGGATTACCGGAAGCATCGTACTGAGTATATGGCCCTGCAGATAATGCGCCAATTTGATTTAATGCGTTATATCCTGAGCTTCTATATGGTTGCTGTTGCTGGTTTTGCACGTTAAACATTGCTGCAGTTAATTGCGATGCATTGTTTGCAGCATTAGCTTGAATCTGCGCTGCTTTGTTTGAAGCGTTTGCGCCTAATAAACTGCCTAGTGCATTAGCGCCTGCGGTTACACCTAAAGCTGTTCCAAGACCGCCACCACCAAGACTGCCTAATAAGCTACCGCCACCTGCTGCTGCAGCTGTTGGCGCTGCCAAACCTGATGATGTTCCAACTAGTGCGCTACCTGAAGCTGGTGCAAGACCTGCTGAGGCATCAATTGCAGCAGCTGAAGGGGCTGTTAAAGAGCCTACTGTGCCACCGATAGTTAATCCTGTTGCGCCTGCACCGCCTGTTAAACCTGTGCCACCTGCTACCCCTGTGTCAGCAGCTATTGGCAAACCTGCTGCATCTACAGCAACACCGCCTGTGGCTGCACTTCCTGCTGCTGCGCCTGTTGCGCCTAAGTCTGACAAAGGAACAGTAGCGCCTGTCGCAGCGTCAACTGGTGCAATACCAAGTTCAACTGCAGCAGCTTCAGGGGCAATTCCTGATGAGGAAGCCAAAGCCATAACTTCAGGGGCATAAGCCAAAGCAGCGCCACCTGCAGCAAGACCACCAACAGTAATCCAACCGCCAGGAATAGCATTATTTACAGCTTTATCAACTTGAGCAAGACCGCCTAATAAACCGCCACCGCCACCATCTGTGCCTAGTGCGCTAGAAATAGGGTCTGTAATAGATGAAATGAAGCCACCGCCACCGCCACTAAAAGGAGTTCTTTTTAAATCCCAAGTCCAACCGGAATGCTTGCTTTTTAACATATATCGTTCTCCACAAGAATGTATCGTTCTTTAAACCCTACTCTTCGCCATAATCTAGCAATGGATTCTCGAACTCCACCTTGTATTTTGGTTGCTCCAAATTGTTTCAAAATATCAACTAATTGCTTGTAAGTGTTTTTAGTAAAGATGTTTTTGCCACTTATTGCAGTTACAAAACCAATTCTGTCGTTAGGCATATTTATAAATGAAACTGTTAAAGCACCTTTAATAAACTCACCTTCATACACTCCTATTAGTAACCATTGATTACTAACTACTGCTAATCTTACTTGGTCAATCGTATAATCACCATCTGCATACACTAGAGCTTTTTCAATAAAATCAGATACTTGTGACCACTTTTGAGCCACTTCGTCTGGCATTATTCGTTTGAGTATCATTACTAAACATTATAATAGGGAACTTTGTATTTTTTACCATTAACAGTCACATTAATAAAGCCCACAGGGTTAGCTGGCAAACTAGCCGACCCTGCTGTAGCGGAAGTGGCAGAAGTAAAGTTCAGCAAATTTAAAAAGAATTGTTGCCATGCACGAGTCGGCCTTTTAGTCGTGGCATCCAAAAATTCGGACTGCGGATAAGGGTTGTTTTGCGAGGTAGACCATAATCCGTTTGACATTAGTTCTCTCCTACAGAGGCTTTTAGGTTTGCAGAAACAATAACCGCTTTTACAGGGTCGGTAATTACCACTTCAAATACTCGGTCACGAGCCATACCTAATCTGCGCCAAATAGCACGATTCTTGTATTTACCTTGCTGACCAATAGGAATCCAATATTCTTTACTCCAAGTAGAGCCACCATCATTAGACCAGCGAAGCATAGCCCTTGGATTGGTGTAAGGGGTCGTATTGTCCACGTTTTCTTGGTTTCCAATCACATAGATTCCCAAGGGTGGAATAGTCGCTATTTGGCTTGCGCCAATCGTATAAGTATTGCCTAAATAAACGTTTGTATTTGTAAAAGTTCCACCAATACCAACACCTGGCTGGAACTGAAGCTGTAATTCGTCAAAATACTCTCTTTGTAAATCTTCAACCAAATGAGGGCATCTACGAAGCCTACGTATTTCATCGCCATCATCAGTGTAATTATTAGGGTCTAGCTCGTAAATCTTTCCATTTTGCCAATCGCCTACAAGAACCATGCCTTGGAATAAAGCTAGGCAATTGCCACGATGACGATGGTAAACGTTGTTATTGTCTACCCACAGCCATTTATGCCACATTTGGCTGGTATTGTCGTAAGCCCAAGTTAAGTCTAAAGATGGGAAAGACACCACATAAACTTCGTGACCTTCTAACTGATAAGTCCAAGCTACAGCATCGCCCACATATTGATTGACCAAAGTATTCTCTACCGCATGGGTTGAGATACGAGTTGGTGTGTAGCCTTGCATCATCATAATTTGGGCTTGACCACGAATATTACGACTTACATAAGCAAATGAGTTACCAACACGAGCTACTGAAAACTTGGCAACAATACCATGCTGTGTTGAAGTGCCAGGAATTCTTTGGAAAGGAAATGGAAACGTGCCTACGTCAGTCCATACTTCGCTGGAGTTTTCACCCAATAAATAGACTTCACGATGGTCTACGATTAAGGACACAAGGTTATCCGGTGAGCCATCTTTAGAGCCAAAACTCAAAGGCTGAGTAATAGGGCTTAGGGCATCAGAAGAAGCAAATATTTGAGTATTAGGGTCGTTATAAACAAAGTAATTATCTACAGTATCTACAACGTCTGCGCCTGTAAAAGCGCCATCGGTATTGGGTATTACAGTAAAGTTCAAGGCATACATTTGCTCTGAACTAATAGTGTAAGCCTTGTTAATATAGTATTGAGAACTAGCAGTCACAATCTGAGTAATAATTGTGCCATCGGATACTCCTGAGCCAACAATAGTTTGACCAAGATAAAGAGTAACAGGTGGGCTTACAGTTAATTGATGGTAAACAACGCTACTGACTGTTACGTCAGCAATTGCACCTTGAAAAGAAATAGTGTTTGAAGCGTAAATTTGCGTAGAAGTTACAGTTTGGCTTTTATTTAATGTCCAAGTAGTGCCTGAACCTGACAAAATAACAGTTTCATTGCTTAGACCGATGCCATACAATGCTTGACCAATAGCCAAAGTGCCTGAATAAGTACGGCTTACAGTTAATGTTGTGCCGGAAATAGAGCCTTGAATAGTCGCAGCTGTAGGATTATTAATGCGCCATGTATAACGATAAGCGCCATCAACAATATAAACGTTTACTCCGTTGTCTGTAATGCCGACACGACCTGTGCTGGTATTTAACTGCCCAATAATAGTAGGAGTTAGATTTGAGGATAAAACATAGACATAAGGGCCACAAACCGCCACCAATTGATTTCCACCGCTAACAGTACGCATTCCACGCACTTCTTGGGTGTTTGGCAATACAACTTGGGTGGTTAGCCCTGGTGTTGGATAAAGCGCAACAATGCCCCTTTGACCAGGCAACTTTAAAGGGTCAATCTCAGGTCGAAAATTGATGCACTCTTGAGCATCCTGATAAATCGAGGGTGCTTCGTAAGATGGCCCAATGAATCCAAAGTCTGCCATTTTTAACCTTATCTAAAGAAACCACCTGATAATATCCAACCTGCATCTTTTGCTCTGCCAACCAACATAGAATCAGGATAACCTGCAGCAGCTATTGGTTGCATATTATTACGTTTAATAGTCGATTTAGATTGAGCAGCATAGGCTGAAATCATCGCTATTTGGGTCTGTGAAGCCTTGCCATACATTGGCATCAATCTCTCGGCTAAGTTCCACCTAAGCGCCATAGAATATCCTTGTGGAAGCACAATATTGTCATTAAGGCTTGTATAGTTGCTAAAGATAGTAGATGAGAACATATGCATCTCACCTTGGCTAGGATTAGGCCATACAAATAGGTTGCCTGAAATAGCGTTTGGATTGTAATAAAGCGCTTTAGGCCAAGGGCCATTCAAAGTCTTTAAACCGATTTGGTTGTAGTTTTCTAAAGCTAAAACCGCTACAGGATAGTCTAGACCGCCATTTTGCACTGCTTGACCATTAGACTGAGTGTTTACCCTTACATAGGCTTGGTCAATAAATAATGGCTTTTGATAGTAGGCAGTTAAAGTTTCAGATGAAATAGCGGTGGTGTAGTTAATATTTAGCTGGTAAGTTCCGGTTTCGTTTACTTGACCGCCTGCGCCAGTTAAAAACTGCACAATTTGAGTTCCAGGCAATATGCTTGTTCCGCTTAAGGTCTGTCCTTGAGCAATAGCACCGCTTGTAAGGCTAGTTACAGTCAGAATGTTGCCTTGAATTGAGCCTGTAAAAACTGCGCCAATAAAGTTAGCAGTAGAAGGATTTGGGCCAATCGTATATTGCACCTGACCTGAAATCAAAGGAAAAATAATCTCAGTGGTGTTATACACCATCATGTCCTCGTTAGACCATTGGTCTATAAGGTCATTTAGCATATCAAAGGCATCGGCAGCAGCATCCGGTGTTGGAGTCTCACCTGCTTCTAATGCGCCAATATCTTTTAAAGCACGAGAAATGATGTCGATTGGCTGAGTCATTTTATTGTCCTGGTGTAAATACTTGAGGTTGCCAAGGAGGAATTACTTTATCTTCTAATGCTTCTAATTGTTCTTGTAGTCTAGCAGTAATATGGCATTGACCATCTTTTACTGCCTCTTTTTCAATCCATTTTGCAACCATTTCTTCTGTTACTTCATCAAATGGAATCTTAGCAGTAGGGCAGTCAAAATACCAATTTCCCTCAGTTTCTACTGATTTATCGTCTTGTGTAGCCGTGACATGATAACGAGCATGAGTAATCACGTTATCTTTTGCAGAAACTTCTAGGATTTTCCAAGTAAACATTATGCAGACCAAGGAAGCGGAGTGTTTTGTGGGCTTACTGGTGGGTTTACCATAGAAGCAATTTGACCATCAATATTAGCTTCTAAATTAGGAATTTGACCTGATTCGTTAATCCAGCTTAATACTTCTGCTTGAGTAAGTTGTGCGTAAGGAATAAACCCTGACTCTTTAGCTTCTTGGGCAAATTGGATGTTGCCGTCAATAGAAGCGGTATGAGTGCCGTCTGTACCAGATACAGTAAAGAGCACATTAACCACATAATCAGGGTCAGGTGTGCTAACTGTGTACATATTAGTAATAGTTGTTGTATATGTATTTGCCATTTTATGCTCCTAATTGTTGTTTAAGGGAATCTACTTCTGCTTTAAGCTCTTGAATTGCTTTGACGAGAGTTGGAATTAACTCGCTTTGGCTAACGGCTTTGTATTCTATGCCATCTTCTCCAGCCTTTGATGTTGTTACTGAATTAGGAAATACTGTTTCAAATTCTTGAGCAATAAAACCAATATCGTCTTTTTTATCTAAACCTTTGCCTTCTTTCCAATCAAATCTGCGTGGTTGCAAAGCCATAACTTCAGCTAAACCAACATCTAAATCACGGACATTTTCTTTAAGTCTTTGGTCAGAAATAGCGGTAATTGTTGTTGAAGTAGCATGAATTGTTCCACCAGTATCAACATAAAAACGATAAGCTCCTGCAGTAGTGTTATAAACATCAAGAGTATCACCAGTAGCAGTTGCAACACTTGAAATAATTTGACCTGTTGCAAGAATTTGTGTTCCTATAGTTCCAGCCGCAGTTGATGTTTTGCCAATTAAAAAGTTTCCATTGTTATCAAAAATACCTCTAGGATTACCATCACCATCAGATAGCACAATGTAGTTACTTGCTGTACGGATGTCTAGACCGCCTTGATTGCCTGAATAAGCACCAAGAATGGTGTTTTTTGTTCCTGTGGTTACAGCAGAACCAGCACCATAAGAAGCTCCTAAAACACCACTACCAACAAATGTATTTTGGCTTCCTGTTGTTAAAGCATTACCAGAACCAAATCCAACTAAAGTATTGTTTCCTCCAGTTGGAGTTTGACCAGCATAAGCACCAACAATGGTATTTCCACCTGTAGTTGCAGCATATCCAGCAACATAACCAATAAACACATTTGAAGGTGTATTTGCACTATAACCAGCTTGATAACCTACTGCGGTGTTGTTAGATGCGGTGGTGTTGGAATTAAGAGCACCATAACCTAAAGCGGCATTATAAGAACCAGTAGTGTTTGCACCCAATGCAACAGTTCCTACTGCTGTATTAAAAGAGGCTGTTGTATTTGCATACAACGCTTGCCTACCAACTGCTGTATTGTAAGAACCTGTAGTGTTTAATTGCAGTGCAGTTCCACCAACTGCCACATTGTATGTGCCTGTTGTATTAGCGTTAGAAGCAAGATAACCAATTGCTGTGTTATCTGCTGCAGTATTGCTATATAAGGATTGATAACCTATTGCAGTTAAATAAGCGCCTGTGCTATTTGTATACCCAGCTTGATACCCTACTGCTGTGTTGTTTGATGCGGTGGTGTTTAATTGCAAAGCGCCAGTTCCAATACCAATATTTGATGCGCCAGTAGTGTTGGCATAAAGAGATTGATAACCAATACCAATATTATTACTTGCTGTTGTATTGGCAACTAAAGCACCAGTTCCAATACCAATATTTTGATTTCCTGTGGTATTTGCGTAAAGTGCGCCATTGTAAGTTCCATTTGCGCTACCAATACCAATGTTTGAATAACCAGTTGTATTGGCATTAAGGGCATTATTACCAAAAGCAGCATTACCACCAGTTCCGCTATTTGAACCAGCTAAAGCACCAGAACCAACAGCTGTATTGTTAGAAACTGCACCAGTTCCTTTACCAACAGTAAGACCTGATATAGAAGCATCAACTGTAAATGTTTGAGTTCCTGCAAATGTTTGAGCAGCTAAAGTAGCTAAAGTGCTGTTTACTGCTGGTACGTTAATTGAAAAGTTGGATGACGGATTAGGGCCAACTAAGGCTACTTGGCCGCCTGCTGTTGCTTGAAAGACTAATTGACCCATGATTTTTTCCTATGGTGCTATATAAATAATAGAGCCTGTGCTTAAAGCTCCTGTTGATGGATTGTATTTTAGCGTAGATGACACAGTATTTAAAGCTTGATTGCTACCTGTGGCGCTGACCAAAGTTGGATAAAAGTTGGCATTAGTGCTTGAATCAGCGACAGCTACAGTATTAGCGACTACAGTAGTTCCTGTAAGCGTTCCTGCAACAGTTAATGTCCCCGTAGAAGGGGTTATTTTATCTGCCGTTTGGTCAAGGTTCATTGCCATTTAGCAGTCCTCTGAATCTTTATACTGGCTAAAAGTCTTTAGTACACCATAAATTGCAGGAATCAAGTCGCCTTTTAAATCCTCAATAGCGATGTAATGGGCGTGTTCTAAGACTGTAGCCATATTGCCTTCTCTAGCGGCTTGGTCGTAGTGAATTGCCACTTGCACTTGGATATTGTCTTTTGTGCCAAAAAAGTTAGTAATTCTAGCGTAGGCTTGTGGGGCTGGTACGCCAAATTGAGTTGCTACTGATAGTTTTAATGCCATGGTTTTTCCCTGTCTTTTTAGAAAATTAAGTTTTACTGGTAAATGCTATATAAATCAATAAGTTACTTCTGTGGTTCAATGCCTATACATCTTTTAAGTATTTCTATTTCTTTTACTTGTTTCCGTATTACCA
>Ga0207955_1000009_pt1 | contig 100827 bp, 93 predicted proteins | sample CryBogCBE29Jun09_FD_184563 | JGI IMG/M metagenome (GOLD analysis project Ga0207955, IMG submission 184563) | Freshwater microbial communities from Crystal Bog, Wisconsin, USA - CBE29Jun09 (SPAdes) (version 2) | ecosystem: Environmental > Aquatic > Freshwater > Lake | place: Crystal Bog... | reverse complement strand
GTTTTAAGTTTAAGTATTGATTGATTGCTAGATAGTCTTGGTACTCGTGATAGTTTGAGATACTCCTACGTTTGGCATGCCAATTATCATTTTGCACTTTTTGATATTCATGTACTTTGCTATTGTGTGTATTTTGAATAGTATCACGCTTAATCTCTTGACGATTATGCATCAATGAGTTATCAAAATGAGGATGAGGCATACTAATTGGTATCTTAAACATTATAGCCTCAACATAAACATCGTAGAATCATATTCATTATCAAACTCAATTTCATATGCAGGCCACCCTTCATTATTTCTTACACTTTTCATATGCCATCCATCACCGTGCCAAAATATCAAAGGGTGACTATGCAACAATTTACCCACATGCCCGTCTAATGTGTATATGATTTCATCATAATTACCACGTATAGTGATTTTAGTTTTATTCATGACCATCTCAATACAAAAAACATTAGTGATGCATCATCAGGGAATTCTACTGTCATGCCGCTAACTTCCCCATTATGCTCTTTACACCAATTAACTAAATCAACATAATTGTCAAGCCAGTAATCAATATCAGTTAACACAACTATATATTGACCCCAAAACATACCTGGATCAGCAATAATAAACTTTTGAGACTTCCACTCTTCAAACACATCTGTCATAGCCACATCAAAGTAAACCATGTGGCATCTTGGCCACGGGCAAAGTAAAAGATTGCATCACGAAAATTCATATTCCAATGAAAAGGTCTATCATCGTCAACTGTGTCTTTGGTTGGTGCTTCTCCGCCAATGTTTTTACAACACCAATCTACCATCCTGGAGATATTAACCGTATTTGGTACATGCACTTCAGCCTCTATCATGACCATCTCAGTATAAACCACTCACGATCTTTTTCTTCACAAAACCAAAACATAGCATCATTGGCAGTCCAACGAATGAAGGGCTTTTTAGGATCCCAAATATCACCCATCTTTCCAAATGTTTGTTCACACCAAAGTTCCATCTCACTCCAGTTGATCCAACCAACTGGTTTAACTGTATAATACTTTTTGCCAAAGTATTTACCAGTACTACATATCAATTCATGTCTACCACGATCCATGATATCTTTCAAATATAGTATTTCGTTTATGTCAACGTTTATAACTGCATGTGTTGTCATAACCACTTCAACTTAAACCAAATGTAATCTCTCTCATACCTAAACTTCAAACACATACCCTCCTGTGTTCTATACCATCTACAATGCTTTTCACAATTATCAACTGTTTCATACAACCATTGTACTACATCTTTCTGCAACTCATCTAGCTTAGATGTACCGATATCTGTTTCAAATAAATCAATATGATACCAACCTGGCTTATCATGATTAAAGTCTTTACGGTGATAATTATCTATACGCCAACCCTTCTCTTCCGCTAACTCATAGAGTTCGGGATAGGCAATTTGATATATTTCATTATTTGTTATCATTTACTATACAATATTTTGAATAAGGATAGTGTTCGTGCAACCATTCAAGCAAGCCCGGCTCATATGGTAGTTTAATTGTTTTGGTTTTATCTATAATGTACATCATTCCCACTTCAATAAAAAGAATGTCATATCTTCAGGTTTCTTAAACTTCCATGTGTCAAAACTTGTTCGCACACCGCAATTGTTTTTCTCACACCATTCTTGTATAGGTACCATGTCTTCTTCTCTGATACCATATTCAAATCCTCTAGGACCTGGGTTCCAGGTTGCTTTCAACTTATAACCCGGAAGTCTATGCCAAATGATTTTAGTTTTTCCTCTTGTCATATTGTTATAATACCCACCATTAAATAATCTAATGAATCGTTGAGCAGCCTCTACTGTAGTATATGGATCACCTATTAACATCAATATCTCGCATCTTTAAGTAATTGTTTAACTTGGTTTGTTATGTCTGGTTCACGATGAAATCTCAATGCCCATTGTTCTGGTTTTATGTAATCAATAACTATTTTAACATGATCCGGATTTAATGTATCTAGTAAACGGACACCGCTCTCACTACAATACAACAGCCATGGACTAATCCTACCAGTTGCGATTGCATGGCAGATTTTATTTGGATTTCCGTATCTCAAATAATCATGATGTTGTAAATTTTCACTTACACACATATCCATACAGTATTCAATACTACGTTTAACTGCATCGAAAGGATCTTCTGTTTTTAAATGATCTAAAATGAATTTAGTATAGTTACTATCAGTATTCCAATTATCAATCTTGATATTGTTTTTTAACAACCATTCACTAAATCTAAGTATGTTTATACACTTAACATCAATACAATAATTTGCAAACTTAATAAATGCCATATAATATGGACTCTTTATAAAATCTCTATATGTTTTTTGTTGTTTAGTTGGGCTATGTTTGGTATAGAATGTGGTAAAAACTTGAAATGCAATACGATTGCTTTGGTTGTCTTTGTGTAGCCAACGATTCTTTGTCTCACAAATGTGACTTAATACGGTACGTTCTCTTGCAAATTTTGCATTGCAAAATTCACAACTGTAATCAGTTGCCGTTGTCTCTTTCGTATTTTTCAATGTCTTTTTCATCAATTATGTTACTTAGTACTTCAATATCATTGAATTTCATGTTTGGATATTGTTTTGCAATATAAGCTTTTTTTCTCTGTTCTAATGTGTATGTTTTAGCCATCAACTTTGCATCAGATTCACTAATAGTAGAATATATCTTTTTGAAATATTCAAAAATATCTTTCTCGGTAGCAGGTTCTTCTAATAATGCAACTTTCTTTTTTATCTGCGGTAAGTATTGATGAAATTGTTTACCTAACCCCGGACTACTTGCACACAACATTAACCATTGCAGTTTAGGATGTTTCATCACGTGTTCATTGAACATATGTGTATTTGATGCAGCATCAACACTCATTACATAATATTGTTCAATTTCTGAATTATTTGTTTTAACGCAACTCATCCACTGTGTCATCATGTAGTGAGAAAATTTCTTTCTTTGCTCATCAGTTAATCTATCCAAATATGTATAATCTTTTTTATCCAATGCCAACAGTGCATCAAACAAATCAAGGTCTTGACTTTCAAATTTTTCGTCAGTGGGAGTTTTGCTTTTTGTTGCCATTAGAATGCCTGATGATAATCTACTACTTCACAATTACGACTAATCTCTTTAACAAAATAAACACAACGAGGTTTATCATCGTCATCTATAGGTACACATAGAAACTGCCCATTCTTTAATCTAGGAGCATACCACGTAACATCGTGGTAGATATCTACAATCTCAATGTCTAAAAAGCTAGGTCTAAATGCACTCAATGGATTAAACTCATATGCCTTAAAACCCCTGTCATTAATACTGGTCAGTGGTAATGTTTCTAAATCTCCTATATCAGGTTCACCAATAAGTATTTGCCAATCTACTGGCATTTTAATTGTGCGATTTCCTACCCTAAGTACTACTGCAGGACTATTGAAACTTTCTAAAAAGATCAAAGGTATATAGTGATAGTCAACATTAGTAGGATTACTATTATCTAGAATTGCAAAACGTAGATCATCTATTTCATCTGGTAATGTTTCTAAGTTAAAATATCTGTTATTGTCTAATTGAAGTATTCTCATATGTGTATTATAGCATTAATATTTGAGTTTTTCAATATCAAATGGATAGTTTGCTTCACGATAAAACTCTTTTCTTTTGGTTAAATGTCTCTTTGCAAATTTACAACTACTTGTGATATCCCATATTTGTACAAAGTCTTTGTCTTCTGCTTTTCTAATGCCTCGCCCAATTGATTGTATAACCCTAACAAAGCTTTTTCCGGGCTCAATAAGAACCAGATTAAAAATCCTAGGGAGATTAATACCAACAGCGGCCACACCGTAAGTCGCCACAATAATCTTACCAGTACTAGTTGCAATTTCATCATACTCTTCTTTTCTTTCGGTTAAACTTGTTTCACCACTTACAAAGACTGCATCAGGTAATCTAGTAATTAATTCTTTACCTGCATTAACTCTATCCACTAATACAAGTGTGTTGCCTGTATCTTTAATTTTCAATATCAATTGTGCCATTGTATCTAATCGCAATGTATTTTCTAGTAGATGCTTCAATTCACTTTGGTAATTACTGAACTCAGCCTTATCTTGTAATTGTACAATATTCACATGACATTGTGCCAATACACCTCTATCTTGTAATTCACTTGCACTTAGTTTGTTAATCAAATCACCTAAACTTATATAGATAGCTTGACTGTTGAAAATCTCTTTAGGTATAGTACCAGTTAGTCCCCAACGAATTGGTATCTTACTCATCACACCTGTTAATAATTCTTTCAATGCATCAGCCTTAGCCATGTGCACCTCATCAACCATTACACAAACAACACCCTCTAAGAAGTCACCTATCTCTACCTCAGCCTCCCCACTTTTAGTATTCTTAAGCATATTATTAAGACTCTGCCAGGTACAAATAGTATGTGTTTTACCATATTCTTTTCTATCACCGAAGTATACGCCCACATCTAATCCAAGATTTTTATAATCATCTTCTGTTTGTGTAACAAGGCTTTTATTAGGTACAATCACAATTGATCTACCATATTGTTCTATGCTATATGATAAAGCGGCAGTCATGATTGTCTTGCCTGCTCCTGTTGCAATTTCTTGTACACTCTGAGGATTCTCTAAAAAGTTGTTAACGATTTGAATTTGATAGTCACGTAACTTAATAGGTTCACCTTCTTTAGGATGACCTTTAGGCCAATTCTTGTGACTAAATGTAGATTCGGACACTTCAGAGAATTCAAAGTTTGTTACATAATCACGAAGGTCTTCTAATTCGATTTCATAGTTTGCATTATCTAATACAGGTAATATTTTAGGCAATAGATTCATGTATGAACTACCACCTAAACTAAAGAAACTTATCTTTCCATTCCAACGACCTAGACGTACTGCAGGGAGATATCTTGCACCTGGTTTTTCGTATTCAAACATTTTCATCAATGCTTTACGTTCAGCTAATTCTAAACCCTCTAGTTTTATATTCACTTCATCTTTGATGATTAACTTACATGTTTTCATAATTGTATTGGTGTGTTGTTGACAAGTCTAATATGTTTAGACCATGGTACTTGTATAGGTGAGTTTACAAAAGTAGAGATACCAAAATCTAAGAATACTACTGATTTATAATCAGAGATATTTATTTTGTGACTTTCTGCTATAGTCTTAGACTCTAACCAAGCAAAAGAAATATTTTTTTCAACAAGTTTATTTTTTATTTTTTCTTTTACACTTAGTTTGCGAGTTATGGTTGGACCCAAAATTACAAAATCGCTTTGAATGACAGAAAGATTTTCAAATAGCAAGGGCAACTCATGTATGTCTATATCGACATTTGCCGAAAGTATAAAGTTTACCTTTTCTTCATCTTTTAATAAATCTACTAGGTGCAGTTTAACACTTTCATCCATACTTACGCCAAACATTACCAACCTTGATATAGCAAGTATATCTATGTTATTCAATTCATCAGTTAATCTATTGTACAAAGGTTCATTTGCTGCAAACAACATGTATCTATCATTTCTATAAACTAGTGTTGGATTCCAATACTTACAATCTTCAAAGTAAGAAAGATAGTTAATAATTTCTTTGGTCTTTTCACAATAGTTAATTTTGCTATAATGCTTTTCTGTAATATCTATAACTTGTTTCAATGTTTCAGTACAGAATACAACCGACCAATACTTATCAGTATCTGTCTTATTCCATGTAAGTGTATAGGGTAATTTTTTAATTTCTTTTACATAGCTAGCATTATAGGGAGTTTTTAAAATTATAGTATCTTCTTGTATAGATATATAACTTTCAGTATATTCAGGTAAACTTTGTATAGGATCTTTTGCCCAAGGCAGTTTTACTAGTTCTTCACTATTCAATTCATTTTTTAAAAATTGCTTATGATAACGTATAATAATCTTATCCAACAAGGTTGCTTGATTGGTAGTAATATGTTGTTTACCAAGGATATTATTTATAAACTTTTTATCATACGTACCTAAACTAAGTTTATTAGACATATAAAATATAAGTTGTTCTTTAGTACTAGGTTTCATACAAACATTATAACATAAAAAATAAGTATTTCAAGCATATAGGTAAAAAAATAGGGACCGAAGTCCCTATAAAACTCTTTTTGGAGAGAGTAAGTTATCTAGTCATGCAAGTACTAACTGCAAGATTTTTCCAGTTAGTAGGGCTAATCTTAACTAAGTCTGCAATTTTCAAACACATACGCAAACTTAATTCACGTAGTCTAGGTAAATTTTGTTCCATGAACTCTAAGATTTCTTGAGGTTGATTACCATCAAAATCATAGTCTTTGAACAAACCACCGTCAGCATCCCTATGCACTTGCTTAATACGCAACAACTTGTCACGCTCACTATCAATTGTCAAATCTAAGAAGTGACAACGTGACTCAAGTGCCTCCAAGTGATCTTGCAATTTCTTGCTTTTAATACTTGAGAATTTCAAGTTTGTAATGAACACAGCACTACCATTGAAGTTGAAACTATCAGGGATACCTTCTTGTCTCAATAGTCGTGAATCACTATTCCAGCAAATCTTTCTACGCTTACCTGAATCAAGGGCAGCCTTAAGAATGTTCAATGCCAAATCATCTTGAAAAACTGAATCACAGTCATCAAACACTAACACATTTTTACTATCGGAATATCTATACAATTGTGCATACAATCCAAGAGCAGTCATTGCACCTTTTACAATTGTAAAACGCACTTTCTTACCTGCAAGCTTGTCAAACATACTTGCTTTTTCCAATTGTAACTCTACACCATAACTCTTACCTACACCAGGAGGGCCTGATACAATCATAGCACGAATGTCACCATTAATGGCCGCTTTTGACATTTCATCCAATACTGCAAATCGTGTTGCAATACGGTCCATTGCTTGCTCATCAGTTTCTGTAACTGTTGCTGTCTTTGCTTTAAATTCAACTGTCTGTGTCATATCTACCCCTTCTTTAAATTCAATGTCATGTATACTGTTTACTTTGATTTTTACATTTTCAATATCAACTTGCGGAAAATTACCTTCATTTTTGACTGTAATATACGCACCTTTTTTACCTGTTTGAAACCCTTTAACTAAGGTAAAACTTTTGTTAACAACTGCTTGATTGCGATACTCACCAAATTTAACTGAAACTGTAGTCATCAAAAAGCTCCTGTGTTTGTTAATCAATACAAGTATTATAGCAAAGAACCGTTTTATTGTCAAATTATTCTTGTTGTAAAGATACAACACTTCTTGTAATTTGATTCAAAAACAACTTTTGCTTTGTAGCAGGAAGTTCCTTGAACATAGCATCTAACAAAGAATTATAGTAACCTGCAGTAAATGCATAGCTATATTTTTCTAATGATGCCACATCAAACTCATTTAATGCAGTTTTAAATTCATACTGATTTGCTACTTTTGACATGTTCAACTCCTTTAATCAATCAATACATGTATTATATAGCCAATGTGATTTATTGTCAAATTTCGGTTAATTCCCACTTTTTAATACTTAAGTATTCATTTTCATCAATGTGTTTAACAAAGGATTTACCTTTGATTTTCATAGTACTTTTAGTTTCAAAAAGTCGATCCCAAATAGAAAGTAACTCATTTTTAGGGTATACTGCTACCATTGCTAGTGCATTATAGTCTGTTTTGAACCAATACTCTGTTGTTTTGTTTGCTTTTGTTTTTTTATTCAGTTTACCAATTGGTTTTAGTATGAAACTTTCTATAGTGGGTGGGGTCTTTATCTTTAGTTCACATTCACTATTTCTGTAGATATCTTCAAAGCCAGTATCATACTCATAAAATTCAGGCAGTCTATATACTAACTGAAACAAATCTTCAGTTACTTTAGTTCCATCACCATGTATAAACTTGTTCAAGTCTTCTCTAAAGTGTGTGAGTTTTGTTCCTTTAAGCTTTAACATCATAATTTTTTTACTATAGTAATCTCTTATGATTTCAGCTTTGTTTCTATCTTCGGTTGAAACTTCCCTAAAGAACATAGGATCTAGTAAATAGTTATCATTTGGAGCATAAATTTGTTTAGTTTCTCTTAATCTTTTTGCCACACAACTTAGTACTAATAAATCTTCATTCAAATCATATATTTCATATTTTTTATAATTCTCGTTACTTTGATTTGAATAAGTACTGGTAAACAATCCACTGTTTAGTGATGAAAATATCATACCAGAATTAAAGGGGTTGGTTGACGGGCTAGATAATGTAATACCATTACTGATACTGAGACCCATACCTTGTGAATTCATTGTTATACTCATAGTGTTATATCTTCCATCCCAGCAGTTCTTAATCTTACATTATGACCTAACATAAAATTCTTACTCTCTAGACCTTTCATGATACCTAACCAACGATTACGCAATAATGCTACTTCATTGATTAGAGTTTCGTAATCAATCACTTCTTGTTCACCATCTACATATTTTTCAGCATCACGGCTGGTAAGTTGCCTATTATATGCTTCTAGATATTTTTGAAACCATTTTCTACGAATCTTTCTTAATTGAATATTGAGATAATTAAGTACAGCCTCAATCTCTTGCAATTGATAAAATCGTTGTTCAGTTATACCCGGCAATGATGATATATTCTTTTCAAGATTGCCATGTATACTTACATCTTTTTTAGCTAATGCCAATTCTGATTCATAGTAAGTAATGAAGTCAGGTATTAGCGATAAGTCACCGCTAACCCTTGTATACCAATTAGACATTTAGTTCCAATCTTCGTCATGGTCCAAATCATCTTCTTCATCATAATCTTCTTCAACATCATGCTGATCTGCATAATATTTTAGTGCAATGCCAATATCTTTGTCACCGCGAAAAGCATCCTTGATATCATCTGGCTCATAGTTGTTTTCAATTAGTAATGTAATTAATGAATCAGCTGCATCATCACGATCATTTAAATCAATATGCGTTCTTAATGTATCCCATACTTCTGCTACAAAACTCAAGTCATTCATTTTAATTTACCTCTTCTGCTACTTCTTCGGTGGTTGTAACTGGATTTACTCTTTGACCATATTCAGCCATAACCTTGTCTAGACAACCATCTGTATTTGCTTCCCATGCTTTGCGAAACTTCTTAATGATTTCACCATCTAGTGTTGTGTACACTAAACTGTTTCCTTCTTTTTTAACAAGCTCAGCCTTCTCAATCATATCTAACAAACCTGAGTAAGGACTCATACCTGTTTCATACGGAATCTTAACTTGCACACTTTCAAAGGGTTTAGCATAACGTGTTTTCATAATCTTACATGCACTACGAATACCACGTACTTCACTTACTTTGTTACCATCTTCGTCTTCTTTTAGTTTCAATTTCTTCATAGCAACTACAATGCTACTTGCATAGATAAAGCCTTGTCCACCTGAAATTTTATCATCAGGATCAAACATATCTTGACTTGCATATGTGTGATTGGTTGCAACTAGTCCAATGTTCAAATTACCAAACATGTTAACGCAATTACGAACAAGCGCGGCTAGTGCTTTGGGCTTACGACCCATGTCACCTTTCATATCACCTGATTCAAATTGATTCACATCAGTAGGTGTTAACATCATACCTAAGCTATCAATAATGAATAATACTTTAGGACGATCTTCTTGCGGCATTGCTTTGTAGTCTGATACAAATTTTGTAATTGTTTTTGCTACATCATCAATCATAGCCATATTCAATTTTAACAATTTACTTTCATCTGTATCTACTCCCAATGCATGTAGCCATTTTTCGTCTAACGCATTCTCCGAATCAATGAGCACCACATAGATTCCTTGTTCTTGTGCATGTCGTACAAGATTTCCTGAACAAATAAAGCTTTTTCCACTACCGCTTTCTCCAGCAAATACAGTAACTTTACCCAAAGGCACGCCTTTGTTGAAATCACCACTAATAAGATAATTAAGTGCAAAATTTCCTGTAGATATCCAATCAGTGGGGTCGTTAAATCCAATGCTTAGTCCTTCAATGCTCTTTGTTATTTCTTTTCTAAATTTACCTATATCGAACGGTTTCATCTATTTCTCTCTTGTTTGTATGTATCATCTGTGCACATTGTTAGTGTACACACTAAATGGTTGTTTGTCTAGTAGATCGGGACATTGTGTGGCCATGACATCCAAATCATAATCGCTTGGATAATGACGTAGTGCACCTCTTGCCCTGTCACGTACTATGCTTGGTACCCTAGGTGTTTTACCAGGATCACATAGTTCTTCTAATAGTTTTTTACCTTGCTTAATGGCACGGTATCTTTCGTCTGGCATTGTCATATGTTGATCTCCTTAAGATAGGGAACTGTTGTTCCCTATTTTCCTATTAGGCTTGTGTTTTAGCACTTCTTGCACGAATCATTGCTAGAATGTCTTGTGCTTTATCTGTACTAACCGCTGCTTTAGGAACTACAACTGGAGATGTAGTTGCTTCTGGTTCATCATCCATCACAGGTGTATTTACAGGTGTAGATATATTATGTGAATCATTTACACTTGTTTGTTTATCTGTTGTTACACCTTCTGGTGCTGCTAGACCATATGGACGATAATAATTGCCCCAACGCTCTAAGTCATATGGTTGACCATCTACTGATGCTTCAAACATTTCTTTCATAATGCGCAATTCAGCATCACCAGGACGCTTTGGCAAAAAGTCAGATAGGTTATACAAACCAAAACTATCAATTGCTGATTGTTCTGCATCTGTTAGTGCTGATTCACGGCGTGCAAAACCGCTCGTACCATAATCAGCATAACCACCTTTGCTTGTTTTACGAATAACAAAGTCAAGACCTTTAGTATAGTCTGTTGGTAAATCTAGTAGCTCTGGATCCATCAAACCTGTTTTGATAAGAGGAATAATTTGTGGGCTAATGATAAATCTACGAATTGGATTTGCAGGAGTTTTATCTTCTGCAATAGGATTTTGACGAACAAAACCTTGAAATAGATAACTACGTTTCTTCCAATATTTGTTAGCCATTTCTTTCAATGATTCGTCTTTATACCATGGACGAACTTCTGCCAAGATTGGGCAAGAAAGTGAAGGGTCATACATTTCAATACAAGGAACTTGTACTTGAATTTGCTTTACGTTTTGATCACCTTTTACACCATTGAATGTAAGTTTGATAATTTGTCTTTCTACCCAAAAGAATTGATTCTTTGGATCTGCATCTGGCAAGAAACGAATAGTCGCTGTTGCGCCTTCATCCATATTCCAGTGGGGGTAGATTGAGTTATCTGATTGCTGGTTGTTAGAACCAGTGTTGTTTGATTTGTTTTCTTGTGCCGCAATACGTGCACGAATTTCTGCTAATGATGCCATAATATAATATCCTTAAGTTGGTCTTTGTTTTTAATAGTCGCCACACATAATTATGTGACTAACACATGAAAGAGTATAACATACTTTCTCAGAGTGTCAATAGTATTTATCACCTTTGTGGGTAAATATACTTTTTTAAGGGTATTTTTGGTTAAATTAGATTTTAGTTAGTTTATCCAAATCATTAGAAAAATTCTGTAATAATGATTCTTGAAATTTCAGTTTTTGTTGTTTTGAATATCTTACAGGTACCTGCACTTTTACTATTCCAGCCTCTCTGTTGAGTAATACTATAACTCTTTCTAAATATCTAAAAATTTCATCCTTGGTAGGGGAAGAACCATATATCATAAGTCCTGCGCCTATGGTCCTACGCATAATTTGTCTGATTTGATCTTCTGGAAATTTGTTTATATATTCAGGATACTCCTTTGCGAACCAAGGTATTAAATCATCAATAGCATTTTCTATCATGTTATCATAACCCTGAGGTTCTTCATCTGTAAATGTTATCATTGGATCATTTTCTGCCAATTTTTCTTGATTGATTAAATCAGTTTTTGGATCATTGGCTGAAACTTCTGGTTCATTTTTTGGATCATTGGCTGAAACTTCTGGTTCATTATCCGCTTGATTTTGTTGAAATAAAGGCGGAGGTATATTACTTTCAGGATGTTGTGGTATTTTAAATTTAGGAGGATTTATGTTATTAACTTTGGCAATTAAATCATATAATCGCTCAACTTGATCTTGTAATTGATATGCAGTATTTTCTAATTGTTCTGTTTTAGATTCCACATCATCAGCTCTGGCTAATACGCCATTATAAAAATCATCCAAATCTTTCACGGAATCAGCTTTGGCTTCTATTTGTTTAATCTTGTCATTTAAGTCTTTAAACTTAATACCCCAAGAACCTTTCATATCTGCATTTCTTTTAGTACTAGCTTGGAATCTTTTTTCTTTGGCTATGTTTTCTCTGTATGATTTTTCCAATGCATCCAATGCTCTATCATATTGTTCTTTACCTAATTCTTGAGCATTAGCAAGAACCTTTAACGTTTCTTGTGTTTTTTCAACTTCTTTACCGGTACCTGAATTTTGTAATTGTTTTACTTTGTCAGAAATTTCTTTGAATTGTTGGTCATTAATTTTTGGATTGTTTTTTACTTGCTCTAAATCTTTGAGCATTGATTGAACTTGGTCAGCGTTTGCTTTAGCGGCAACTCTAGCTATTTCACCTGCTGGTTTTAGTTTAGCACTTAAGTCTTTTAATCTTGCAACTTCACGATCTGTTTCTTGTGCTTGGCGCTCATGGTCATGTAATTCAGAACTTAGATCCTGTAATGACCTACGCAGTTTTTCATTATCACGTTTTTGTTGATTAATGATTTTGTTTTGTGCAAAATCTAATTTTTCATTATCTACAAGCTGGTCATTCATATACAATGCCAACGCTTGTTCTGGGCTTAACTCAGGGTGTGCCTTTTCTGCTTTGTATAATATATCTATTTTTCTGGATAAAGGTCTATCTGCCTTTCCCTTTATTTGAGTACCTAACATATTAGAAGTTTTTTCTAAGATGACGTTATTAACCCAAGATTCTAAATCCATTAACTCACGCATTATACTAACCCTGATAATTTACGAATTCTAATTATCTCAGAATTTTCATTCAAACCTTCTTTAACAGTTTGTTCTTTTTCTTTTTGACGTTGTTCTAATTCGTCACCATATTGCTTTACTTTCTCACGGAAGCTTTTCTCTTGTTCTTTAGTAGGATTACCTTTATGGGTAGATTTACGTGCATCATATTCACCAGTATCTACTTCTTCCGCCACACCTTGCTTTAAGCAATATTTTAGTTCTTCAACGGCTTCTTCGTATGAATCGTAGCCTGCATTATCTATATTGTAAGCATAGCACTTCATATACCATTGGCCGTTGCCGGGACTTGACTCACGGTCAATACCAACTTCACCTACTGGCTTGCCGTTCTTCTTGAAGATTTTTCGTTGTTGGTCTGCATGGCCTTCCTTCACACCTTTTTGTTTATCCCACTCAGCATCTGTTTTAACATTATGTTCTTTGCCGCCGGGTCCGATATCAGCTACACGTGTACCAATTGGTTTATTGGTACTAACTGTAGCCATTTTCTTAGCATTCTGTGCATGTGCTAATTTCTTTACATTGCTTACCATCTTAGCCCATTGTTGAGGAGTATAGCGACCAGCAATGAGTCCATCATCTTCGTCATCATATTTACCTTCTTTTATACCCTCATCTAAATCACTATCTTTAAATTCTATGTGATCGTAGACGCTCCATGGTTTACCAGTACGACCGTCAACATATTCGTCATTAGGACCATAATCAGAGTGTTCATAGTAATCATGACTGACCATGTCTACGCCGTCGAAATCTGCGGTATAGTCGATATAATACTTTCTAACTTTACCGTCAGGACAATGTACCCCACGGCTTAGGATTTTTTCTACTGCTTCTTGTGCATCAATAACACGATCCATCATATTCTTTTTCTTTGGATTCTTGTCTTTTTTAACTTGATCTGCAATAGCACTTAAATCTTGGTTATACCAAGCACTCGCTAATGCTCTTAGATACTCATCACCACTATTACCACCGGGGTTCTCGCCAGGTGCAAATTCTTTTAATGGAGTTTCTGCGATTGATTCTGCCCACTCTTCTAATGATTTAATTTCTTTCATATTGTCCTCAGTTATATTCTTGCTGAGTTTGCTTAGAATAGGCATTACACACTCAATACGTGGGTCTAAGCTACTACTCATAAACATTTCACTTAAATCAGCTTGTTCTTCGTCTTCCATTAATGGAGGAGTGTAACTTTCAAAATAAGTACTGTAACCTTTTTTACCTGTTAATTTATGTAATGTTTCACGTAGTTTTTGATAGTGATTTATACCCTCATTAACTAATTTTTGTGTGGACTCAACAAACTGTCCATTGCGAGTGGCACGAACAAATCCTGCCATTTTACTATATTCTTCACATAAACTACTGATGTGATTCCAACGATCATCATTAACTTTACCACCTTCAGCAATATGTCTAGCATATACTCTTGCTAAACCGGGTTTATTTGTAGGAGCTAGAAATCTTTCGCCCAATGTATTTTCAATGAAAATTCTTTCAACATTGCGATAACGTTGTTCACCCTCTTCAAGTGCACGACTATGTTGAAGATGTATTTTTACAGTGGGAATATTGTCACTATAACTAGATTTTTTATTGATTGCATAATAGCTTTCATCTAGTTTTTTGGTATGTTCTCTTTTAGCCATGTCGTGTTCCAAATTATCTATGCGATCTATGTTAAATTTATCTACTTTACCAAATGTCATTTGTCTTAATGCAACTATCAAATCACTCCAAGAAAGATCATCGGATTCATCTTCACTAGGACTATCTGCAATTTTATCTGTTTCATATATTGTAAATACATCTGAGTTATCTAAACTACAGTATGCATTTCCATAATCTACCCCGTCTTTTGTAAAAGTAAATCCTATTACCTCTGCTTCAGATTCAACAGGTACGCTTTTTCCTGAGGTTGATAATAGTTTAGGGTCATATCCGCGACTTTTTAGAAAGCCGTATACTTCTGATTTAATGTTATCTTGATTTGCTGACATAGTAATATATTTATGCAAAAACTGCAAAGAAGGGCAGGGGAGCAATTATCTCACTATGATCCCTCATATGACTATCTAAATCACTATTGTATTCCCCTATTTGTTGAATCATTCTTACAATTAGTAATGAAGACATGACCAAATCATCTGTTTCACCCGTTTTAGCGGCATAACTACCACCATGTGCAACAAATGTCTTTAATTCACTGATTAAACTGCGACTATGCACAGTTAATTTTTTACTTTCTAATAGTGATTTGAATTTAGCACAAGCAGCCAATTTAGATTTTTGTGTAGTATTGAAACCTTTACGTTTTTTACCAGATTCGCTGATGAAAATGCCAGGGATATTTGATTCCCCGTATTCATTTAATGATACTAGTGCAGCTTCACCTATACTATTATTTTCTATGCTATAGTATAAACTATTTGGTTCATTTGTACATTCAACAATATACTTGTTAATTTGTGCTAATAATTTAATCTGATTTGGTATATCAGTTTTATTGTGTTTCCATTCACCAATTTGTGTAGTTGTATTTGCTTCAAAAATTTGTATGCCAGCTGGATCACCACCTGTACCAAGACTAGGATCTAAACCAACAGCATATATATTACCTTTAGTTGGTGTTTTATACCAACGTATTTGCCCTTGACGTAGTGTGGGTTCAATACCTTCTAATGCAATCAATGTATTTGGATTAATAAGAGTCTCATCAGCAATAATAAATTCACAGTTGGATATCAGTAAGTCATTCGCATAAAATCTATGATTTTTTTCAACATTTAATAAATCATACACTTGTTCAACTTTTTTTAGTGATATGCTTACTACTGTATCTACACCTGTATTATCTTTAATTTTAATTCCCGGTTTTAATTTCTTTGCAGGAATCTTTTTTAAATTTACATTAAAAAAATCATGATCTAATGTGCATGTAATTTTTTTAGTGGTTGTTTGTATCAATACCGTTTCTTTTTTACCCTTGGCAAGCACGCCGGCAAAATCACTCCAACCCGAATCAGTTAAGATTTGTATACCTTTATTATTTTTTACTAAGTCTTCCACTTACAAATCCTTCTAAAATATTATCATCTTTGAACTGTTTATTAATGGTACCGTTATTGTACCATTTCATTCCTCGTTTTGATATCTGATCTTTAGGTAACCTGCCCTGAATAAATCCTTCAGGGCATTCATTAGAATAGAGTTCTTTAATGCCATTGTTAAACCAGATTTTTCCAGTAGCATTGCCTATTTTTCCTTTTTGAGAATTACTAATTTTCCTACATCTTTCAGGATCTCTGAGATAATCGTAATATCCCTCAGAGGATCTTGCTTTTAAATGTTTTTCTCTTTCTTCATCTGACCAAACAAATCCCGGTTTTCTTCCACCCACTCCGGGACGCTTTATACCTTTATTGGGTGCATCTTTACCATACATAGGATTACTACTTCCTAGTCTATCTATTGAAAGTTGTTTACTAATATTTTCTTTTAGTAAAGAGTATGTACGATTCGTTATCCTAACGTTATCCCTATATTTGCTCCATTGATTAGCGAGACCCCAAAAAGCATATATCATTTTTGCTTTATCTCCGCTAACTGTAAATCTTGTTAATAAATGGTGACATGTATAATGTTCTTTGCATGTAAGCAAAACCAAATTAGACGGTGAGTCATCTCCGCCTAAAGATTTAGGAATTACATGATGATACTCAAAATAAGTTTGGTTATTTTTTACTCTATTTGATGTTTTAGCACTATCAATAATAGAATGATACCAGTGGTAATATTTATTTTTTATCATAGTGTATTTATACCGTTTCGTCATAAATTATGAACTTAGTAACTTAGAAAGTTCATCTATTGATATTTTTTTAATTTTTCCATTGGGTAATTTTATAGTGACATTAGAATCACCTGTTATGCAATTCATTTCTCGGCGGAATCTATCTTCCCCGAGTTGTGCTATCATTTCATCAGCCCACTTTTGATCTCTTTCAGGGTGTGCTTCCCAAGTTGCTTTATATGCTTTGAACCCGTTTACACCTAAATCTGTTGTGTTACCAAATTCATCTTCACACTTGTTTGCTTGTTTCCATAAGAAAGCAAATTGATCTTCATCAGAGTTGGGAGTGCTTGTAATAATTGCTTTACCACCAGTTGATAGTGTGGGTGTAATTGATGTCCAAAACTCTTTTGCTATAGTAGGTCTTACGAATGCAAACTCATCCAAATATAGTAATGATATAGATAGACCACGACCTGTATTTTCAGTTGTAGTCGCTGATATAATACGACTACCATTGTCAAAACCTAAATTACCTTTATTATAGTCAGTTGCTCCTGCTTTAATGTGATCAGGACAATTCTCATATGCATAACGAATACGTTGCATAATCTCTTGTGCACCGTCATATTTGTGTGCAGCGATAAGAATTGTTGCATCTGGTATGAACATAGCATACCAAAGTAAGTAACCTGCTGCTGAAGTTGACTTACCAGTTTGTCGAGCCATCAAGTTAATACTAAATCTATAATTGTGATATGTATCAATTAGTTTTTGTTGAAAGTCCCATGGATGGTACTGAATAGCACCCCTTGTTGGATGTTGGATATAAAAGAAGTTATCCATGAAATATAGATAACCTGTATCCGGATCACAACATTTAACAAAGTCGTCTAATTGTTTTGAATCTTTGAACTTTGTTTTCTTGTAGGGTGATTTGACTAAAGTAGATGTATCATTCATAGCATTATTTATAACTATGCTAAAGATTAAATACCATTAGTTACTGGATTATAAAATAATTTACCTGTGTAATCAGTGGTGTTAGATACACCAGTATGACTATAACTTAATGATAATGAACCGCCTGCCGCACCATTTCCATACAGAACTAGTATAGGATAATATGAACCTGCTACTAAATTAACGGTGCCTGTTACTGCCCCTGTGTTATAAGTACTAGATATTAATGCGTTAGGTATAGTATATCCTGATCGTGCATTTGTACCAATCCAAAAGTTGCTAGCATCATCACTTGTCATACTAAATGTCCAAACACCGGTATAGTCAGATAAAAAATATCCAGCAAACAATTCACTATGATTTGTTGATTCACTTCCTATCTCAAAGTTAGTTGCAATTTGATGTCCTGAGGGACTATTTCCTGTGAAAAAACTAATAGTATTATTCCAATAACCGTTATAGTGATATTGATAAATTCCTGATTGTAAAGGTAACCATGGACGACCCTGTACCAAACCACTTGAATTAGGATTGTCAGTTATACCGTTGTTATTATATTGTGTTGGCAATTCTGTGATATCGTATGCACTGCGTATGTTCCCTACTCTTTGTCTATCTTGCATAGCCAAGTTTAGTTTAGCAACTTGTTTCAATTGCTTTGTTGATAGTGTTGATATTCCGTTTGATGCCATAATGTATTTAGTTTGTTTTTGTATACGGATTCTTTACTAACGATGGTGCGTTACTTACTGGCTTATTCATAGTTAGTATTTATATGGGCAATGCACCAAAAAGTTATTTAATATCCACCTGTTAATGGACTACGCTTCCAGGTATTTGTAGCAGTACATACATAGATGTAATTTGAATCCCAACAGATTTGACCAGGTGTGCCTGTAGCGTTAGATGCTTTGGTTGTTTGCGGTGCTTTCAATAAGCCAGTGATAGTTATGTTGTTAGCACCAATGTTACCTGCATAATCTTTTAGTTGAGGTCCGTACTTAAACTCACCGCTGTCGTAAGTTACTATATTGCCTTGGCCGTCAGTTGACCCAACTGAACTCACAAAGAATCCGCCATTTACCGATAGTGTAGAACTACCATTAAATGCGATATTGCCATCAGTTCTTAATTCAATGATATCATTCTGATTGCTGTCCTGTACTAATACATTTCCGGGCGTAGTTAATTTATTCGTGTCATCAAATGTCCAACTATTGTCTGAGCCAGCTACAGTTATAGTAACATTAGCATTACTGTCTAATGTTAATGATGTGTTACCTGATATTAAGTTTGCTTGTAATCCTGCTACTCCATTAATTTGAAGTATCCCGTTCGTTACAGTTAAAATACCTGTATTAGCACTATTAGCAGTATCTTGTATGTGTATTGAATTGGGACCAATATACATGTCAGCCCATTTAAATGTTGGTGTGCCTAATGTATATGTATTACTTGTTGCTGGAATTAAACTACCAGCAGATGTTATATTACCACTTACTACCATATCACTACTAGTAATGTAGCTTTTGATAACACTACCAGTTACTGTCTGTGTTGTACCACTATCATCTACTAAAAACACAGTACCACTGGTCATCGGTGATAATGCTGATATGTCTGTTAATTTCTTATTTGCCATATTATTCCTCTAATTCTGTTACAATATTATCATTACTATCAGTTACAATGAAATATCCATCGTCTGTAATAATGTAATATGTTTGCGGTATGTGGTCAGATATAATCGCACCGCCTGAAATTAATACACCACCTGTTATTACTGCACCACCTGACATTTATTTTCCTATTGGCTTTTCGCCTGTTAGATAAGATCTGCTAAACCAAAGTTTGAACCACTCAGGGGTCCCTGGTCTGATATTATTCTTTTTCATTAATTCACCTTTTTCATTACCAGTGATACTAATATTACTTTCTTCACCTATAACCTGTTGAGTTATACCACTTAATTTTCTTAAATCATCAAGTGTTGTGTCTATATTTTGTGCCTGTGCAGGAACGGACTTGAGTTTCTCAAATCCGTTCTGTATTTTACTTTGTTTCCATACATCAAAGGACATGATGTATTTAGCTGAAATTTACCAATTATTTAATATCTAAGGGTCTAGCTTTAGTTACTAAAATAGCATAGTATGATTCTTTGACTTCTTTTGATGTACCGTCTTCATTTTCACCGACAGTCAAGTCAAAACTAATTGTATTAAATGCATCAATATCAAATCCAGTACGTTGTAATAATGCAGCCAATTGAGTACTACCCAATATACTATAATGATTCAAATTGAATTCATGTTGTCTTTCGCAATCTGGGGCAGGAACTTCAATATATAATTTACCACCCTGTTTTAATACACGATTATATTCCATTAGCGTAAAGATTGGATATGGACTATGCTCTAATGCATGACGCAAGAATAAAAAGTCAACACTTTCATCATAGTAACCTTCACTTTGTGGTAGAAAGCTCATATCATACGATTTAATTGTATGTCCCTTAGTTTCACATAATTTAATGTCTTCTGGGCTTAATGTTACTCCAACTAAATTTGTATAACCACGCTCTTTCATTTCATCCAAGAAATAACCGGGCCCACATCCTAAATCTAAAATAAGTGAATCTTTTGCTAAATTAAGTGGATCAATATATTGTGTTACGACTTGACTAGTAATTGTTTTGTGAAACTGACTTTCACCCTCATCGTATATATGTGCAGTATATAACCACTCATTGTAGAATTTGAGTTTAATTAAGTCCAGAGTTTTGTTAATATCAATCATGCTTTGCATATGTTTCCTATATAAGTTTCTATTACTTATGCAGGAAATATGCTATGATTATTTTTTCTTAGATTTTTTAGACTTCTTTTCGTAACCAGCAAAACCTAATATTGGGCTAGTTTTATGTATACCATCAGGTTCTACACTTTTACTCCACGGTGTCACTTCATGATGCTCAGATGGTATTGTATTATATGCTGCTTGAAGCATATTGTGTTCTTCTTTGGTATAAGGATGTGCTGAGTTAAACTTTTCAGACCAAGATGCAGGATCCATATCAACTTTTTTAGTTGATTTACCGTCTGCCATAGCAGTAGCCATCCAAATACGATTCATATGATATACACGATCATATCCACCCACATCACGTGCAATGGATGATCCTTGAACCACGCTAGCATGGTCTTTATGTATCTTTCCTCTTGGTGGTCCATTCTCTGTTATAAATTCACTTGCTCTCATTTGTTACCTTAATTGTATGTAGTCACTTCAATGATATGATTTAATATTTCATTGACAATAGGATTTACTAATATTCTTAATATTGGAGCTCCTGTACTACTATTAATATCAACATTATATCTAGTCAAAGGTGTACCGGAAAAGATAGTGCTATGTGCAGAAAAATCTGCTTGTGAATTATCTTGTTTTTTAGCAATACTTAAAGTAACTGTTTGTGTATAGCCTGTTATAGCATCAGTAGATGTAACTTTAGCAGTCATTGATGTAAATGTAGTTGGATCAGTACTGTATATAAGTTGATTTACTGAATTATCAAGTGTTATTGCAGTAGCACATAATGCACTACTGTTACCAACATTCAAGTTATTCAACAATGATATATTATTCAATCCAGCTAAACTAGCCTTTGCCACTGAATTACCGGTTACTGGAAAACTAATTGTGTTTCCAGATTCTACAAAATGAATATTACCTACATGCAATGCTGTACTTGATAGGTACATCCCGTTGATTGTATTATTAGCATTACCAATATTAACATCTGCATAAGTTATTGGTATAAGATTAGCATTTAAATTTAATTGATTACTAGCTGGATCAAATACTAAACTTGATGAGCCTGTTGTAAAATTTCCACTAGTATATTGCAATGAACCGGGTGGTCCACCGGAACCTGCTTGGTTGAGTATTGCAAATGCATTATTAATTTTAGTAAAGGCAACTCTTAGTGGGTCTCCTGTACCATCATTAGCAAGTGTACCAATGTTAATATTTTCTAATGTTAGAGCCATGTTTTATTCCGTTAATGATATATTTATCTGAATACAATTTTTATACTGTCAGTATTTTGGTTATAAATATATGACTATTTAAGGAGTTATTATGCGTAAAATTATGTTAGGAATGTTGCTACTTTTGAGTGCATCATTCAGTTTTGCTTGGACACAACGAGCACCATTTCCAGTAGACCAGTGCAAAGCACATGCACCCTACGGATTCCCGCAGTCACAGAAACCAATTCAACCTTTATGCCAACAAGCATATCTAGTTGGATATGATGCGGCTGCTAAACTACCAGAGTTCGTTATGTACGAATTACTACCACAAAATGCATTAGGATGTGTTGCACGTACTAACGCTTTTGCTGCAAATCAATTTGTTCAAAACGGTGCTACTCCAGCTGACTATGCTGGTACAGGTTACGACAAAGGACATATGGCACCAGATGGTGATTTGTCTTGGGATCCGCAAGTTGAGTATGAATCATTCTTGATGACCAATATGAGTCCACAAGCAGGTTCACTAAATCGTGGTATCTGGAAACTATTAGAGACTTCAGTACGTGGTTGGGTTGTTCAAGGTAATCAAAGTTACTGGATCGTTTCAGGTGGTGTTTACAATGCACAAGACAAGACAATTGGTAAAGGTGTTGTAGTTCCACATGCTTTCTACAAGATTGTTATCAATAATCAAACAGGACAAGCTGCTGGTTGGATGTTCCCTCACGTTGCTCCCTATCCTAACCTGGGTAATGACTTGACTAAGTTCCGTATGCCAATCGCACAGATTGAACAACAAGCCGGTGTTAAGTATGCTTTCCCTGCTAATACAACTGAATTACAACCCGGTAAAGAATGGCCTGTTGATTTTGGTAAATTAACCAATGCAAAACGTGCTAAATGCGGTGCTAATGCAAGTGACGATTAATTATAGTATTACTTAAGTAGATATATTCTACTTTAACTAGGAGCTGCTCACTTCTAAATATTTAGATGAGCAGCGAATATACATTTTTAGATTGGTTATGCGACCTACCTCCTAAAGTATTTTTTGGGGGTTTGGTCGCTATTTGCTTTAGTCTTTGGTTAGTTGCTATGGTTGTGATTCTTCTTTATCTACACTTTTCGCACTAATGTTACGTGCATTATCTGTTAACTCTTTTTGATGTTTATTGAAATACTCATCTTCTATTCTTTGTTTTTCAACAAAATCTTGTAGTTCTAATAATCTAAGTTTCTTACGTTCTTCATTTCTTGCAGCCACTGCAGCAGGTTCTAGTTCAGGCCATCTTTGTTTTCTATCATGTGTTACCCAAGCCATTAATAATACCATTGCAATGACTATTGCAAAAGCAAATAATCCATAACTTAAATCTGCCATGTACATTTTCATTTTAGCTCTTCTTCTGGCTGCAATTCTTGCTTCTTTTTGCATTTGCCTAGCAATAAGTACTTTTTGCTGATCTCCCATGACTTTCATCATTTCACTGACATCAGTCCAAAGAGCACCTAATTCGGGTGGACTTTGATAAATCATCATTTCACGCAACTCTACTGTCATTTGTTCAAGTTGCTTTTTCATAACCACACGTTGTAATGCACGTTTACCTAAACTAGCGTCACCTTCATATATTTCTTCACGATCCTTGCGTTCTTCTTCTTCAAGAACTGCAATACACTTATACATGTTATCAAAATAATCACCAAGATATGTAGTTAATTCTTGATATATACCTGTAGTTTCACCCTGTTTTTTGTTTAATTCAATTACACGATTTTTTTCTTCTACATAAGCGTTACGTTGTGTAACTGTAGCGGGTTTATCGGGTGGGTGGTTGTTGTGGAACTGCTCATCAAGGTCTTTGAGGACACCTTTGATGTCCCCACTGGCACTCTTGATATCTTTATAAAGCTGGCAGCCTTTTTTGACTGCCTGAACTGCCCCGTTGGCAAGGGCAAAGAGGGTTAACGGATCCACAAGTCTGGCTCCTTAGAACCAGAGGAACACACCTTGTGCTGATAATAATAGTCCTAATCCTGCGACAAAAAAACTGCCCCAGAACATTTCCATACTAACTGCCAAAATACTTGCTGAAAGAACAACAATACTCAATTGATATAGTGTGCTAGCAAATCCAATCCATGGGCTTTGCTTTTTAGCATAATCACGCTCGGCTTCTAATTTCTTAGCCTTAGCCATTAATTCTTTCTTACCTTCGCCGGTCTTTGGATCGCTTTCATATCGTGCAATCTTGGCTTCTAGTTGTTCTATTTTTTTAGTATCTTTGCGATAGATAGCATCATCTAATGACTGTTCTGCTAGAGTTTGTTTAATACTCTTTGCTTCGTAAAAGCTCCAAACATCATTAGCTGCAATAGTGTTATTCAATGTGATACTAGATAATTTACCACCATACCAACTGTTAACTGCAAGTATTAGTGCAAATACACTAATAACCATACCAGCTTTGTCTTTTAACTTAGCTTCACGCTCACTACGTGATCCAACTGGTGGTTTAACCGCGTTTGGATCTTTAGGTTGTTTTGTTAATAAATTCAATACTGAATCGAATAATGCCATTTTTATCTCCTTATTATTTTTATTATGCTAAACTGGCTATTTGTATTAATCCATTAATTGCAGTATTCATTATCACTAAATTTTGTTGCTCAACTAAGTGTTCATTAACATTTAACTGACTTTGAATATCTTTAATCAATTGGATATATTCTTCTCTACTAATCTGTCCTGCTTTGCACATTTCTGTATATTGATGTGCTTGGGCGGCAGCTTCTGTAACATCTGGATTTCTGCTATCAACACTAGCTAAATCATTTTGATATTGATCTATTGTACTCATTTTGGTTTACTTCCTTCCATCTGTTGTATCTTTGTAGCAGTATCCTCAATTGATTTAAATTTAATTTTACAGAATACTGGGCTAACTGGTTTATCTGAATTGTATTGTGTTTTTAATCCTTGAACAATGTTGTTCAAGTCTACACTACTTTCTTTGACTGGTTTATTGTGTGGTTGAAATTCAGCAAAGTGCATCAATTCCAATGACAATGCACCTAATCGATTAGCAGTCTTTTTGCTAGATTCAACATCATCACACTTGTCTTTTGCCAACATTGATATAGTTCTAATGTCTACTATCAACTTATACTCAACCGGATCATATTTCATTAGATATGCATCAACCAAGTTATTAACTGTGCTACATCCGGACAATGCTAATAAAGCGACAATTAAAACTTTTTTCATTTTACACTTTCAAATATGATTTTTTGAGTATTATACCACTCTATCCAACCGTCAACTTTAACAGAACACTCATAGTATGTTTCATAGTTGATGCTGATTGTCTTAGACACATCGCTAAGTTTTGCTCCATCATTTAGTTTTTGTAAACTTGGGCAACTTTGCATTGTTAAAGGTCCAGGGCTGTCAGGGAATTTCATCGTGACTGGTACAACAGTAGAACATGCAGTCATTAATAGTATTGAAGAAATTATTAATAGCTTTTTCATCATTCAATTTGCCATGTTGGTTTAGTAGTTGGTCTAGCACTGCCAGTACTAATTTTATTTTTAGGATCAGAAAAATACTGTTGACCTTGTTGTTTAATTCTTCGTGCCTCTTCTTCTTCTTTTCTTCTGGCTTCTTGTGCTTTTATAAGTTTGTTTTGCTGTCTAGTGTCCATTTTTTTAGCTTGCGCTTCAGGACCAGTCCTAGCAAAATATGAAATAACTCTATCTAATGCCTTACCCTTAGCACGATTAATTGATAATGCATCATAGTCTTGTAGATTGATATTTCCTTGTTTTGCAAGATTTTCAAAAGAAACATCAATCCATCTTCTAGGTCTGCCGCGACCTTTAGGTTGATCTATTCCGGTAATATCAATTCCTGAATTTAGCGCCATAACAGTATCTCTGTATAGTTTGTCGCTAACAATGTCTAATAGTGTAGTTTCACTATATTGTTCATAAATCAATTCTTTTATTTTCATTTTGGAGCCTCTGCAGAATCGTTATGTGCTTTGATGAATACATCAGGAATTACACATTGACTGTCATATTTTGTAACTTCACGGTCGATGTATTGTCTTACGATCTGTCCATGATCATGTATAACCTTAGTTTTTGTCACTACTTTTGTATTGATTTGTGCACTTGCCTCTTTAGATTTTGCTTCCGCTGCCTCTACTTTAGCCTGTGCTTCTTCTACTCTATGACGCCATTCCATTTCAGTAGCATACCCACCCTCAAAGAAAACACCTAGTATTAGTATCAAAACTGAAAAGAATTGAAGTATTCCTAGGAACTGTGTAGCAGGAGGATACGCAAATTTAAGCAATGGTTTACCAACAGTTGTTACAACTGTCAGTATAAGTCCAGATGCTAAAATGATCTGGATTGCAAGTTGTATTAAGCTATCAGGTATAAAATGTAAGATCCACATATCTTTATTTATGATAAAAATACAGATATATTGGAATATAATATTACACTATTATTACATGTAGTACTTGATGATTCCTACTACGTAAATGACCGTGAAAACAATGTTTACTAGGTACATGCTAGGTTCACCCCACATGAATCCTATTATCATCCAAAGAACTGCGGTGATTAGTCCTAAAAACTTATTGAGGGGTATAATATCAAAACTAGTGCATACGACTAATGACAATCCAGTAGCAAAAGCTATCCACTTTAGATAAAAATCAATTGGTTTATTCAAATTTTAATTTGTAGTAAATGAGTTGTTGGGATGTAAAATATGCGTATATAATATAATTATGACCCCAATATCCCGGATTCCTTGTCCACATGGGTTCTGTGATAGAATTTTCCATAACCCATTTCCCTGCATCTGTTTGTTGCCATTTATAGATAGGGTCTGCTACCAGTAAGTCCGGATCATCTACATCGCCCATAAGTATACTATGGACTTTGTATTTGATTGTAGCTTCTGTCATTTATCTACCTGTTTAATCAAATGATTTTTAAAAACACTTTTTGTAGGAAGTATTCCTTTTAATATTAAACCGCCATTGGTGCAGGCAAAGCACCATGACTTTGGTAGTTTTCGAGTCGAATATCATCTATTGTGAATTTGTCAATATCTATAATATCAGGATTCAACCAAAGTTTTGGCAATGGTAAAGGATCTCTAGATAATTGCTCTTTTACTTGAGTTAGATGATTTTTATAGATATGCGTATCACCTGTACTAATAATTAATTCTCCTACACCTAAGTTGCACACTTGGGCAATCATATGAGTTAACAATGCATAACTTGCATAGTTAAACGGAGCCCCCAAATATACATCCTGACTTCGTTGGTACATGTGGCAGCTTAACTCTTTATTACTATTCACATAGAATTGGCACATAACGTGACAGGGAGGCAGTGCCATTTGATCTAACTCACCCGCATTCCATGCATTAAGAATATGTCTACGACCATTAGGATCTTTTTTGATACCTTCAATCAAGTTTTTGATTTGGTCAACTTCATTGATATGTAAGGTACCTTGACGATTATATTGATTGCCAAATTCATCAACATAATATTCGCCTTTGTGTAGTACAGGGCTACGCCAATGTCTCCATTGTACACCATATACACGACCCAAGTCACCCTCAAATTTTGCTTTAGGTTTCCAGTAACTTGCTAATGCATTAGGTGTCCAAATTGTAGTTGTACCATCTTTTGACCCATGTGTAATTTCTGCAAGCCTACGCTCATCACCTGAACCCTCGATGAACCACAACAATTCTCCTACCACGGCCTTCCATGCTAACTTTTTTGTTGTGACTGCTGGGAAGCCTTTTCTTAGATCAAATCTTAGTTGTCTTCCAAATACAGAGAGTGTTCCTATTCCGGTTCGATCATCTCTAATCTCCCCGTTGTCTAAAATATCCTGAAGTAAATCTAAATATTGTTTCATAAATTGTTTAGTAACTTGTCTGTCTGTGGTTGTACCGTTTCAGCAATGCTTTCAACATTCAATATGAACTCAAAACTGGTAATTAGAGGATCTAGTTCAGTAAGTTTACGACTAACTACTTCTTCTACTTCTTCAGGATCTAGTCCTTGTTTTAATAAAGATTGTATATTGATGGTATGTTGTTTTTTACCAATCATTCTTACCACAATCTTTTTAATAAATTGTACAGGAACTCTACTTTTTTCTACATCTTCAAGTATGTGTTCCCATTTGCTTAGGTATTCTGGAGACATTTATTTTTGTTTAATTTGTAATTGTTGCCTTTGCAGGGCGACCACGCTTTTTAGCAGTTGGTAATATAGACGGTGCAGGTGTAGCTACACCTAACATTTCATTAGCCTGATCCCTAAGTCTTTGACTTTCTGCTAGTAAACCCTTAGCCTCTAATTCCATTTTTATTGCTTGTTGTTTCAAATTATTTGCCAATGTATCATCACCTAATACACCTGCAGGAGCATTAGATACAGGAGGAGTAGGTGTATTATTTCTAATCTGTTTAGCAATATCTACATCTTGCTCACCGACTGTATTATTAATTTCAGCCATTCTTTTTACTGCTTGCTCACCTTGTTGCATTTCATTTAAAATTTTGTTCAATTCGTCAAGCTTAATTTTAGTAGTAGGACTTGGTGTTACAGTAACTTGGCTTGTTTGGGTTTTCTTTAACAAACCTTCAGCATGTAAAATTTGCAAAATAATTTTACCATCCTTAGTGTAACTGCGATTCAATGCATCAGCTAGATTCTCACTATTTTGACCAATATCACTCTCAATACATCTTATCAATGCATCGTGTATATGTGCATTCAATGTTTCGGTATATACAACTAAACACATATGTGATTCATTTGGCACTTCTCTAAAGACGATAGCTACTTTGCGATCACCTATTTTTCCAACGTGTCTTAAAAAACTCATAAAATTCTCCTTATGCTTTTACAGCTCAATATATTTAATACTATTGTTGGTTACCAAAAAAATTATTAACTTCCGCCCCAACGCAATTCGTATATCATTGCTTCTTTTGGGTCTTCAAAAAATATAATATTTTTCATATCAGGGAAAGCAAATATCGATTGAGACAAGTCATCATACGCAATATTGCTAATACAATATCTACCTGATAATTTACTTAATACCCACATGTGTTTTTCTTCAGTAAGAGTTGCACTTGTTTTTATAAAGTGAGGTGGTAAATGCAGTACCTCACGATTACCAAACCAAGCTATAGGATTAATATCAATCATCTTGTAAGTGCATCCAACATTTTATACTTACTATATGCCTCAGCTACAATAGGATTAGAGTTTTGATTTGTAGGTACAATATCTAACCAAATTTGATTTCTAAAAATAGGGTGTACATATGGATTACCACTATAGTTTCTAGGCTGATGTATCTTGCCATTTTTGTATAAAGTCTCAGCCATTTTTAATACATCTTCATGTGAAAATTCTTCACAATCAAAGTCAACTGATATATCACCCATCATATAGTATGCCTCTACAATTTTAATGTATTTGTCAAAATCGTCTGACATAGTGGATGTAATAATGCACACAACATCCTCTTCTTTAACTTCTTTATTCATCAAAGAATTTAAACACCTGCGCAAACTTGTGCCAATTAACATTCCTCATCCTTAACTATTTGATATACCATTTCTGCCTGTTTTACTATATCCGCTAATGCCGTATTTGTTTCACACTCTAACAAAATTTGTTTCCATAAGTACCAACGATCATAGTGTGGTTTTTCAGGATCTTCTATAACTGTCATTCTTTCTGTTGAGCCTACCTTACGTGAGTATACTGTTTTGCCACCATCAGGTGATTCATAGATGATGATCTCCTCAATATTTTTTATCATCATCTATGTTTGAATCAATAAAGATAGCCATTATCTTTAAGACAATGACTATCGCTACTAAACCTACAAAACATTCTATTACAAATGTTAGCACGATTTAGCTCCCTTGTACCTCATCATAGATCGCCCATGTACCGAAAGGGGGATGGGGATCTTTGTCACCATGAATAATCCATGTAGTATCACAGAAGTTTGCATCACCCCAACTACCAAAAGGATAGCCATCAGTAAAAACAATCAAACGTTTAGGCTCAATTGCCTCTTTCTTTAAGTAATCAAAGATACAATCAAAATCAGTACCACCTCCACCTTGTGGTTGATATTCTTCGATTGTGTCCATATTCTCACTTGTGTAGTCTGCTGGATTATAAATTGAAGTGTCAAAACAGAACACATGCACTTTGTAGCCATCAAATGCACTCATCATACCTGAGATTTCACCCAAGAATTGTTGTGCTTGTTTATCACTAATTGAGCCACTCATGTCAATTGCAATAGTAACATCAATTTCTTCACCGGGTGTCATGCCGGGCATGATAGCATCCATGTGCCAACTTCTACGACTAGGTCTCATCCAAGAGTAATCTGTGCGAATAGCACTAGTCAAATTAGTTTGCAATAGTTCACGCCAAGGCATTACAGGGTTAACGTGTTGCTTAATCAAACGTTCAACACCTTTCGGCAGTGAGCCTGCCTCTGCACTTTGTGCGGCATTGATAATTGCTTGTTTAACTTCTTGGCGAATACGTTCTTTTTCTTCAGGACTTAGTTTAGGTCTTTTACTTTTACTTTCACCGTCACCATCGCTCTCACCTTCTTCACCATCCATATGATCATCTAACAATTGCTCAACCAAATCATCAATATTAATTTTCTTGACATTCTTCATCAAGTCATCATAGATTTCTTCAGCTGGTAGACCATCATATTTTTGTTCATACAAACAAGGTACAGTGGTAATGAATTGACCTACTTTGTGTCTTTTCAAATCAGCGTTAACTGCATAGTCATCAGCAATATTCCATATCTGAGGATCACGTGTATTTCTACGACCAATGTGATCATATACTACGTGCAACACTTCATGACCTACTAAGAATTCAACTTCTTTAGGTTTCAACATTTTAATGAAACGACTATTATAATAAAATGTACGGCCATCAGTTGCGGCAGTTGAACACCATTCATCAGCATTTACAAGTTTAAGCCTTGTTGCTAAGTTACCGAAAAAACTATGTCTCAACAACAAACCAATTCTAGCACCTATGAGCAATTCACGTGCTTGGTGATCAATCTTAGGATCCATAGGACCTACTAAGTCATCAAACTTACTTGATTTTTTCTTACTGGGATTAAGTACTTCGCTCATAGTTTCTCCTTGTTAATAGACATATTATAACATATTTTGTATTTAATGTCAAATTCCCATACCCCTGAAACCCCTATCAAATGCAATACGTGCGTAGGGTGGTGCACTGGTAATATAGAATTCTTCAGCTTGAATTTTGCTCATACCTTTTGCTCTTGCACGTTGACCCACTGCATAAAAATATTTCTTACCTGACATATTAAATCCTTTTTAAAAAAGGTGAGAGTATTTCTACCCTCACCATAAAAGTACTTTCGTACTTGGAGCTTATGAAAAATTACTGACCTGCTTCCACAATGTACTTACCATACTTCTTATGAAACTCATCAAAGTTCTTTAATTGAGTTGGTTCAATTGGAAGTTTGTAAGTCTTCAATGCAATCTTAGCACCCATAACAACCAACTCTGTTTCAAAGTTGTTCATCATGTATGTAAAGAAGTTTTCTGCCATACCATGAAACTCTTTTGATGTAATTTTCTTATTGTCAATTGCATCTTTCAACTCATAGCACATAGCAATAGTTAATGCATACATAGCACTAATTTCTTTGATAGCCAAGTCTTTTACTTTGCCATTTAGAATTTCTGTTGGCTCGGGCATCTTACCTGCGATTTTGCGGTGAGCCATAAACTTAACTGCAAGACCCTCACCAACTGCACCTGCTACCAAGTTGAATTGAGTATCACTATCAATATCTTCATCATTCAACAAGTCACTAACAAAACACCAACTACGGGGTGTTGCAAATGCACGACTACTTGATTTGCTATCAAAATCATACAAATCATTTTTAGCAAATGACAAGTAACCAACGACGTCCTTGTGAATGTTTTTATTCACGGCCCATGTCTGCCATGATGTAAAGTCAGGGCGCATTTCTAAGTGAATGAAACGATTAGCAAGGGGCATCGGCATACGATATGTAACACCTTTGTCGCTATCACGATTACCTGCCGCAACAATCACAACATTGTCGGGTAGTTTGTACTTACCAACTCTACGATTAAGAATCAATTGATAACCTGCCGCTTGTACCGCAGGAGGTGCTGAATTCATTTCATCTAAGAAAAGAACAACAGTAGGGAATTGACTAGCAAGTTCTTCATCGGGTAAGTCTACTGGGGGAGCCCAGTCCATCTTGTTGATATCTTTGTTAAAGAATGGGATACCACGAATATCAGTAGGCTCCATTTGTGCCATACGCAAGTCAATTACATGACCACCGATTTCCTGTGCAATATCTGCAACAACTTCTGATTTACCGATGCCGGGAGGGCCCCAGAGAAAAACAGGTCGTTTAGTTTTAAATGCTTGCAAAATTGCTTTGCGAGTTTGTACACTTGTGATTGTGTGATTGTCTGAGAGAGTAGCTGCCATTGTGTGCTCCTTTGTTATGGCGTTTTGAAATTGATAAATGAATTATATATGAGAATTGAATTACTGTCAAATTACTTTTGACTTCTTTTGATTTTTCGGGAAATTGTTGTTAATAAACAATCAAGTAAAATACCTTGTTTTTTATAGGCTTCAACTTCCCAAGGTTGTTTTTCATACTTTGCAAGTACTTGCTCACCTAACCAAAACTTTTTGAATTTACCGTTGCGTGATTTTTCACTTTTATAGTGACCGCGAACAAATTGTTTAATGTGCACCATTTCATGTGCCAATGTCAATAACATTTGTAGTATTGGCAATCTACTATACAATCCTAACTGTGCCGAGTTTTTTCCTGTTTTTAAAGCAAAACCATTTGCACCTTCTGACTTAATGCCAGGATCAGTATAAATGACTACTTTATAGTTACTTTTTGAAATGTTTAATTTTTTAGCATAAAATTTGGCTGACTTTTCAATCGCATCTTTATACTTACTTCTGGTGATGACTTCAAATTCCATTAAGAATCCTTATTTGTTCAATACTTATAGTATAACAGAAAGGGGAATTATTGTCAAATTTACTGTTGTTTTTGTGCAACAAATTATTGCATTAATTGAGCCATTAATATAAGCTTTTCCAGATGATCAATTGCACTATTGATCTTATCTACATTTGGTTTTGTGAGTTCAGGTTTATGCGTTCTCCTAGCATCAACCTCAAGTTTTGAGAGACTTTCAATCATACTCTCAATATTTTTGTACATCTTTTTTAAATCAGGGTTGTACCCAATACTATCTAGTTGATTGGTTAGATTTTTACTAACACCGAACCAATCAAGACTAGATTGTATTTTCATATTATTTGGATGTAGTGGTATTGACAATACTAGGTTCAACTTTTTGCATTTCTTCTTCAGTTGCAAATCTTTTAGGTTGTTGGTCTAGCATTGACTTAGGAAAAAAGTATCCGAAGTTTACAGGTTGCCAAAACTTACTAATAATATTGTTAATGAAAACAATAGCTACTGTAATAACACAAAGACCCAATCCAATTAGAATAGTGCCGATTAAAAAATTGCTTGCTTGATCAATATCCATTTTACTTCCTTAAATTAATTCGTAATCTTCTTTACCACATCCACACTCGGGACATAAAAAGTCATCAGATAAATCTTCCCATTTACCTTCTGTTTCCTCGTCGTGGACATGTCCACAAACTACACATACATGTTGTTCCATTATCTTGCCTCCACTTGTGTTAATTCATCTAACTTAGATTCATAAGCTGCCGCATGACGTTTTTCAATTTTAGTCAATGCCGCAAAACGCTTTTCTGCCTTTGCAAGAATATTTGCAAATTGTTCTGCATGTTCTTTGCTTTCATCAATTTGAGTCTGTGCCTCTTGTGCCATTTTCAAATTACCTTCTGCAACTGCCATTGTTTGAAACTCAGGGTACATTGTAGTGAACTCATATGTCTCACCTTCAATTGCTTTTTGTAAACATTCAGCAGTAGTTGGCTTACCAATGAGTAATTCTAAATGACCCCATGCATGCAGTAGTTCTTGATCTGCGGTGTGTTCAAAGTGCTTTGCAATATCCTCATATCCTTCTTCTCTTGCAATTTTTGCAAAATAACGATATTTTGTATGAGCTTGGCTCTCGCCTGCAAATGCAGCTTCTAAATTTTTAATTGTAACTGACATTTTTTCTCCTATATAAAAACACATTCTACAATAAAAAAGAGGCTCTGTCTAGAGCCTCTTTACCCAAATAATCTATTTAAAGATTAGAATGAACGAGTGTAGCTTAGATTATAGCTATGATTTGTACTGTCACCAGTAACACGATCAAAGCGAATACCAACGCTATCTTTATTAGATAAAGCATAAGACAAACCAGCACGAGTTGTGCGTGTTGCGTCTAAATTAGACTCTTGGAATGCATCACGGAAACGGAAACCTACTTTAGCAGTTGCCTTTCCAATTGAATATGTAACACCTGGCTCAACACTATAGTAACCAAAGTGAGTAGTATTTGTATACTTGTCACCTAATGCTACACGAGTATAAATGCCAATTGGGCCAACTGGTAGTGAACCTGTTAGACCTGCTTCGTCACGTGTTGACAATGCATGTGTACCTGCGGCAACATACTGTGTAACACCAACATCAGCCGTGAACATATTGTTTAGTGAACCACGAACAGTAACTTGACTATTTGTTGAATTTGCAGCTCCGTGATCGCCAATTTGATTTTGACCTTCAAGAGTTACAGATGCAGCAAAAGCTGATCCTGCTAATGTGATTAAACTTGCAATAATGATTTTTTTCATATTAAACTTCCTTTAAAAATAGTTTATCTACATATTTATGCAAAATTGCATACAAAGATATTTTAAGATGAGATATCTTCATCTTTCGGGGATAAACCGTTACTATGCCTATCTGTGGTTTTATCCACATCCTGAAATAGTCGTTTTTCCTGAGCAGTTAGACTATCCTTGTGTAAATGTCTGGGATTACCACACAATCCACATTCGGGGTTTCCACAATCCATAGCATGGTGTTTGCTTAAGCGATGCGGTTCTCTAAGAGATGCATCATTTGGTTGTACACCATGTTGTTTGGCAATTTTAGTTTGCTTTTTTATAGCATTTTCATCTTGATGTAAACGCTTGGAATGTTTGAATTTGTCTTGTTCTGTACTCATAATGTAACTTTACATTAATTTAACACTATTGTCTAGCCTTGGCTAACCCAAATATTTTAAATATGGTAAAATACATATAACCAATATCAAACTCATACCATTTACGACTTAGTTTTATATTAGCAGGAGATAGATGATGATTGTTATGTAGTTCTTCACCACCAATGATAATGCCCCATGGACTAATATTGCGGCTTTGATCTGTTGTTTCTCCATTACGATATCCTACCCAATGTCCGGCACCATTGATTACACCGGCTGCCCAAAAGGGTATCCATATCATTTGCACACCCCATATAACTATCCCAACAAGTCCAAATAATTGAATGTTAATCCAGAACATAATAAGTATACCCAAAAAATTATACTTAGAGTATACATTATGTTCTAACCAATCATTGGGAGTACCAATACCATACTTGTCTATAGTTAGTGTATCTTTAGCCCCACGACTATATAACAATGCACCTTGTGTTAATACAGTCCATATTCCAAAAACATGAGGGCTATGTGGATCACCTTCTTGGTCTGAAAATACATGATGTTTGCGATGTATAGCTACCCATTGTTTAGTAACCATACCTGTTGTTAGCCATAGCCAGAAACGCATAAAGTGACTTAGTATGGGGTGAAAAATTATTCCTTTGTGTGCCTGTCCTCTATGTAAAAACAGAGTGACACACACGATAGTGATATGTGTTACTATCAATGTATAGATTGTATATGTCATAATCTATTTATGTGGAAAAAGGCTCGAATGAGCCTTTACCAAAATATTAATTATTAATTATTAATTATTTTTAAAGTAAACATCAAAAGAATCATCAGGTCCATGAATTTCAAATGCATCAGTAATATTTTTTATTACAGTTTCATCTGGGTCAGTACCTGTTACCGTAGTAATAATGTCTTTGATTGTTTCAATAACTATTGTAGCTACATTTGAATCAACAATTTTGGGAGATGTAGAGGTTACAAGTGTTATTAATCCAATCATTTGATTAGCATTAGCCAATATTATTGGGTCGTGAACAACAACTGCTCTTATTACTGCGGATATTGTTGCAATGGCTGCAGGATCAGTAACTGCAGGAGCGGCTATTTGTTTTGTTACAACTTCATTGACAATTGCAATAGCATCTGTATTTCCTATACTTGGGCTATTGGCTATTACTTTAGCCAAATCATTAGCAGTTTTCACTGGATCAGTTGTTTCTGTAGCAGAAACAACCGCAACTATTGCATCTGTTGTTTCAACCAACTTTTTTTGTAGATCCTTTATTTCATCAGTCATTTTTATTCCTTTTATTTATAAATTTATAAATGTTGTGAGTGAGGTACTCACAACTATTTATCACATATAATATAATAATATTATATATTATTTATATATTAAGCTGGAATGTAGTCAATACCTGAACCAGCTAGTACACCAGTTGTTGCGGGAGCAACACCAACCAATCCAATTGTTTGTTGAAATGTTGTGATATGTGCCGCAGATGCTAACATCGCACCTTCAGTAGTTGCACCAGTTGCCAATTGTGTTACATAGGGTAATGCTTGTGCTGGAGTTGGTGCAGTACCAACTACATTTGTATATACAAAATTAACAAAACTTGCATAATCACTACCGCCGGCCGCAGTTGCAAATACACTTGAACTTGCAATTATTTGTGCTACTTGTGCACTTGTTGAACCACTGTCTTCCAATTTGATACCAAGACCTTCGTACGTAGTGTTAACTGTACCGCCCAATCCTGCTTTCAACAATGCATATACATCACCTGCATGTCCATTCAAATCAAACGCGGTTGACTTGTCTGTATAGTTGATACGTTGGTAGTTGTTTAAGTTAAAACTTACTAGTGTATCAAGTGCACTGGTAACTTTAAGAACATTGTTTGTTGTATCATTAACAACTGTATAGTCAACTGACTTGTCATTTAATGTATATGTATTGATTGCGGCATTACCATCTGGTGTTACATTAATAGTTGTATTAATGATGCCATTACCAATTGCACCAACACCTGCGGTTGCAAATGTTTTAACTGTGCCGTTTGTGCCAATACCTGTCACAATGATAACATCATTGTTAGCAGGGGCAGCGCCACCAAGACTTGTGCCTGGAATAGTAATTGTATCACCTAATGCATATCCTGTACCTGTATTAGTAGATTCAACTGTTGTAGCATAAACTCCATTAGTCTTTGTTACATCAAATTTAGCTCCTAAACCTGAACCACCTGTTGCTCCAGTTACTGCCGTGTATGTTGTGTTGATTGGTGTTACACCAATTGTTACTGTTGTTGTCATAATTTTCCTTTATAAAGTGTGTGATTATACACTTTATATTTAGTTTGTCTGTGACGATAATCACATTTCTATGTAGATTTTTTGGTTAGTATAGAATTAGAGTCTTTGCATTTATGGGTTCGTTTTTTGTCATAGTCTGGGTAACTTTGATTTGTTGTCCATCTAGGTATGTAATATTTTTTATCATCTTTACCCGATCCACTATAACACATTTTTTGTTCTTGCATAGATTACTCCTATACATATATAACGCGGTAGTATGTGTTTTAGTTGACAAAAGGAAACCTGCCGAAGCAGGTCCTGAATTTCTGTTACGAGGTATGTCTTACCCTAAGCAGTGTTTAGGCTGCTAATTGGAAAACTGAATCGTTTGCCTTTATAGATTTTCTTCTTTTTACATCGTTGCTGATGTGCTGTCCACTCTGTTACTCTTTGCCCTGTCGAAACCATGCTCACCCCCGTCAAGAATACACTAATCTAATATACTCTTGGTGGAAGTGCCGGGGCTCGAACCCGGGTCCAGAACACCTTTCTCTTTGCTTCATACAGCAATAACTTACACTATATATTTATTTCTTTGAATCGTCAACTGTTTTGGAAATATCAGTTTGTTCTGTATTCTTTTTATGATACATCAACTCTTTCCAAGCTTGTTGAGCTTCATTATAGCTAGCCCAAACTTGTTTCATATCATCCTGATCAGTATCAGTCTTCTTTGAGTCCGATGTCATCTTTGTGAGTCCTTTGATACCAATCATAACAATAGCAACCACCTATGATGATAACTATAATTAAAAACAATAAAACATTATCATCCATAGTTGTTACCCCTTATTTTAATTAACCGTATACGAATATTGCACCAGGTGATCCAGAACCACCTGCAGCTATAGTGGCAGGATATCTTCCCCCGCCACCACCACCGCCATTACCATATCCAGTAGCTCCGGATCCAGGGGCTGCACCAGATGAATTGCCACCGCCCCCTCCAGCTCCGCCGCCGCCGGCGCCACCAGGACCTGCACCACCGTTTGCCGGACAATAAGCAGTTTGAACACTACTTCCGCCCATTTCATAACTGCCACCGCCACCGCCACCTGCACCCATTGTCACATTGGTGCCACCTATATTAATTGTAATACCATCTCCACCTGCACCACTAAAACCTAATCCTAAATAACCACTAGTACCATATCCTGAAATATAACCATTTTGACCTTGCCCAGCACCGTTAAGCGTAGTTAGTGTAATACTCGAGGGTGGATTTCCTGTATTAGATTGAAAAAATGTTGCACCACCATTATTAACTGGTGCCCATGGATTTAATAAATTGTTGTTTACAAGTACGATATAAGGTGGTGATGAACTAGAATTAGGCCATTGTGATACTACTTTGTTTGTACCTGGTATCACTCCTGTGTTAACCGCTATGCTTACTGTATTGGCATTATTTGTAGTAGTTCCGGCGCCACCGCCTCCTCCATTGAATCCGTTATTCATTGATGACCCGCCGTTATTACCGTATGTAGAGGCAGTATATCCTGGATAAGTATAAAAACCTTGTCCACCAAATGCACCTTGTATATTGTAGTCTTGTCCACTAGCACCACCACCTGAACCCCCGGGTAATCCACTTCTTGCGTTTCCGGTATGTCCATTAGCAGTTGCAACAGTTGGATTATTCCAGTCTCCGCCACCACCACCACCGCCACCCGGAGCTGTGTAGTATGTAGTACCGTTACCATCGATGATAGTAGAATTTCCACCAGATACACCAGCAGTATTAACACCTCCGGTGCCACCTGCACCTATTGTTAGTTTTAACACTTGTCCGGCATGTACCGAAAAACTAGGCACATATATAACTCCGCCGCCGCCTCCACCACCCCCGCCGTCCCACTTGCCTGCACCGGCATTACTTGATCCTCCACCTCCACCTCCACCAACCATTAATATTGCAATACTTGTTACACCTGAAGGTATAGTAACTGAGTAGGAAACACCAGGTGAGTATCCAGTGTTTTGACTATATTCATATAATTTGGGTGTATAAGCTGCCTTACCTTCTAAATCAGCCATTGAAATTTGACCAGAAGGTTTAACTGCTAATGTTCTTGGGCCACTATCGTTAAGTGATATTGTTGCAGTAGATGCTTTACTTAATTCAACATCTACGTTTGACATTGATATGTTATTTGTAGGTAATGTCATAATTTATTAAAGATTTGTTATCCTGAATTTGTATCAGAATTAAAACTATTAGGATCAACTGTAGTAAAATATAAATCTATAGTTGCAGGTGAACCTATAGAAAAAGTTACAGACAATTTAAAACTACCTATATCTGATATGCCTGCTGCATAATCCCATTGTAAAAATCCATTAGGATCTAAATTACCAAAGTTTAAGTTAGTATACTGAGTTAATACCCAATTACCTGGTCCACCTGAATAAACATTTCCAATTATTGGACCTGTTACAGGTGTACCATTAAATTTTATACTCAATGCCATATTTATAGGTATTGTACCGTACCATGGTGCGTAATTATAATTACTGTTTTGATCCTGAAATTGAACCATATTAGTATATGTCACTGGAGTAGGGGTTGGTGTTGGGGTTGGTGTCGTTGCAGCTATCTGAATATTAATTGAGTTAGTTGTTAAACCATCGCTTCCGGTTGCTACCAGTGTATCAGTAAATGCAGATGTTAGTGGATCATTAAGATTTGAAATTAATACTACACCAAATGCTCCTTTACTACTTTGTACAAGTGCAGTAGTAAGATTTGGATTATTGATACTTGTAAGTGTATAAGTTGCACCTTCTGTTCCACCTGTCATACTTGCAACAAAAGAGTCAGTAGATACAAATGGACCATATGTATCTAATATCAAAGTTGGTACTCCTGGTGGTATTACAACTGATACTGTATTAATTTTTACACCATTTGTATAAGGATCATTACTAAAGTTTTTTACTGTTGTGCCGTCACTAAAAGTCCAAATAGGATTATATAAACCAGCAGCGAAAGCTTGAGGCTGTGAAGTTATTGTTCCACCTGTTGGGGGATCACCGGGTGGAATAGTTACAAATAACGTACCTACAGTTTGTTGTTTTCCTGCAATAACACCACTTAAATATACATCACCTGGCGCACCACTAAATGTTGAACTCAATAATACAGTTGAATCTGTTGTTGAATATTGCAAGGGATCATTATTAGTTTGAGTAAAATTATTTAAGTTTACAACATTATTATACGTTGTGGGTGTACTAGCAAGTGTAATATTAATTGATGCAACCGGAAGCGGTGGATTATACGATGAGCTTGTAGTTAGTGTATCATGGTCTCCGGGGTTATCACCTAAATCTGATATATGAATAATAGACTGTGGATCAAAATTACTTAAGAAAGTCACAACTCCTTGTCCATTGCTCTGACCTTGAGCTATTATTCCATTTTTTCCACTAAGATAATATTGTCTACTAGGAGTAGCACCACTCATTGTTACTGTAATTGCATCAGTTTGTTTATATGGACCTGATGGAGTAACAGTTAGTACTGGAGCCGCAGTTATTGGATCTGCAATAATTTGTATTCCATTTGACAAATCTGATCCAGCACCGTTAAAATTATTTACTACAGTACCGTCACTAAATGTGAATGTAAATGTATATGTGCCTACCTGATAACCAGTAGGCTGATATGTAACTGTTCCGCCTGCTGATGTGGGAGTACCTACTTGAGTAGGAATAGTTGCAATCACCCTACTAGCTGTTGTTACTGGTGAACCAGTCAATGGTGTATATACGCTTGCCATACTTACATCACCGGGGGCTCCAGTAAGTATAATACTCATGTTATATGCTTTGGTAACAGTAGTTGTTGAATTAGTTGTTGCAGCGGTTGTACCTGTTCCTGTATACTGATATCCAGTTAACGATGCTGTATCATTATATATAACTGTTTGTGACTGCGCCTTAATTGAGAAAGAAACAGATTTTGAATGCCCAGTTGCTAGAAAAGTAAATGTTACAGTATAATTATCATTAATAGATATACCTTGCAAAGGATCTGAAGTGAAATTACCATTAGCATCTACAGTAAAAGGATTGGGTACCGTACCAGTTGGATTTGCAGATGCATCATATATATTTAAATCAGTAAAGAAACTAGCATAATTACATGTAATGGTTACATAATCATGTGGTGTTGCATTTGATATAGAGATTACAAATACTGGTCCACCCTGAACATAACTAGTTTGATTTGGTGATAATGCTACTGTTTCTGTGACGGTATTTGGTGGTGTAGTAAATGTAACTGTTGCAGGATCTAACGGAATAGTTGTTACAACTCCGTCAGTTGTAGTAAATTGAAATTGTATTTGAAATGTACCTGCAGGCATTGTTAGTGCACTATATGTATATTTTCCTGTACTGCCTAATGTTACTTGATATGTGGGGATAGTTCCTCCACCTACTAATGATGGTAATACTACATCACCTGGATTTCCTACTAATTTTATATCTACTGGTACTGATGTATATTCTCCACCTGAATTATATCCACTACCATCATGATTTACTAATGTAGCAGTTTGTGTTACAGGTGTAGTAGTTTTTGGTTTTGTAGCAATTACTTGACTAGTCCCTTCTATTCTAAAATTTATATTAACAGGGGAACCTGAGTTCTTAAAACTAATTGTTGAATAATATTTTCCAGGATCTAATGCACCAGAATTAGTTCCATCTGTATTTGGTGCACCATTTAATGGAAGTGTAAGTGCTCCATTATTATCCAATGTGTATGTAAAGGGGCCATATGGTCTTTGATAAGTTAAATCAGGACCATTATTAGGTGTTGAATAGCCACTTATAGTTATTGTATCTCCTGACAATCCGCCTGATACAATGAAATTAAAACCTATGTTTGAATTTTGCTTTCCATCAACATAGTTAGAATCAAATCCAACCTGTACATGTGCCGCTACAACTATAGAATATGATTGTGTTAGTGTATTATTACCATTTACACAAGATACTGATCCGGTATATGTTCCTGCCGTTGTAGGTGTACCAGATAATGTTATTTGTTTTTGCTTATAACCAGTAACAGGATCAGATGATGCGGGATTAGTAGTAATACTCAACCCCGGTGGCAATGTACCTGAAGCATTGAATGCATAACCTAAATCAAATTCACCATTTTGTACATAAATTAATTGTGGGCTATAAGGTGTGCCCACAGTTGCTTGAGGTAGTGCATAGGTACCTATGTTATTTGGTGTAGCAGGGAACATTTCAAAAGGAGTGTTGTTCACTGTACTGTATGGTCCATTTACATACCACACAGGTATTATATTTGCATTTGGTCCAATAGACATTTTACCATAATATTGCCAAGGATATTTGCCACCGCCTCCAGGACCATCTGTTCCTGGAGAAATAGTATTATCTACTGTAGCCGATAAGAAATAAATTGCAGCTTTATTAGAACCAATATTAGGTGTAGTAGGTAAATCACTTGCTGATATTACGACTGTTGCAGTACCTACACCTGGATCAATTACCGAAGATTTAGTTTTACCTACTATAGCTGCAGTTAACGGATCTACTACTGCTACACCAAATGTTACTACTGTTGCACCTATAAAACCAACAAGAGTAAATGTTATTGGTAATGAATTTATGTCTGTCAATGGTGCAAAATTAGCAGCAGGTGCCCAATCAGGAGGTAAATCTATACTAGTCACTGGTTTAGCTAATTGATTAGTTCCGGATACTGCCCAGTCAAAGCTATAACTTAATGCGCTAAAATGTATTGCAGCAGGTATACCTTTAGCTAAGGTTAATGAATTAGCCACTACATGACCAATACCATTAGGTACGCTCGGTGTTAGTGTTATTGTTATACTTTTATTAATAGTAATATTTTTACTAGTGGTAAATATAATTACAGCAGTACCATTACTGTCAACTATAAAATTTTGTGTTCCGCTAATTGTTACTATTGATTCATCTTTTCCATTTAGATTAATATTTGAAAAATCACTTGCGGCTAATGCAATACTTCCGTCCGCCGGAGCACTAATACCACCAATAGTAAATGGTACTTGAGTTTGATAAGGTACGTTTGTAGTTTTTAATATAAAATATATGCTATCCCCGGGTTTTACTCCACTACTAGGATTACCTTGAGGATCTTGTGCATATAGATTATAAGTTTTAACTGGTTTAGAACCGCTTTGTGTTATAGTTAATGTTTTAGATATAATTGTTTTAGAATCATTTCCAAATACAAATGTAAATTTGAATGGGCTTACTGGTACGAGTGATGCATAATTTGAATGTGTATATGTATATGCACCTGTTGCATCTAGTTTAAATATTTGAGGTATTGATGGTACTATATAAGCTTGTGTAGGATCGTCTTGTGGATCTGGCGGATATAAACCAGTAGCAGTAATTGTATCGTTAGGCGAACCAGCAAAAACGATAGTTAGTGTATCACCTGTGTTTATACTATTGTTAGTTGGCATTGTTACTGTATTAGTATATACAGGAGCAGTAACTGTATAATTAGCTGTTTGTACGACTGCACTTGGTCCTGTACCTATAGTAACAGTAACTACCAAAGTATCAGGTTTTGACGGTGCAAGTACGTCTTTCTTTATTGTATATGTTGATGCAGTTGATATTGCACCAGAGTATGACAAGTTTGTTGCACTTGCAGCACCAACAATTGTCATAGCCCATGTTAATCCATACCCATTACTTGCATCAACACTAATACTAAATTGCTTTCCTGAAACCTGTGTAGTTGGAGTAAATGTGATGGCACCTAATGTTGCCGCTACAAGTGTTTTGTTATTAATAGTATAAGTTGATGAATTGCTTGGTACATCCCATGATTGGCTAAATTTATAAACACTTGCGCTTTGACTATAATGTGCCGGTAATTTAGTTATATCAGGATATGAGTTAGGGTTTAAGTAAGGTGGTATAACTGTACATGTAACAGTGGTACCAGCAGATACATTGTGTATACCACTAGGTACTTGCACAAACCATGTTTGTATATTGATTACTGTACCATTATCACCATTATTACCGTGTGTTCCGTTTGTTTTTGCTAATACGCTTATATATGAACCAGCTCCGCTACCTGATCCGCCTACAGTACGTCTAAAGATTTCAGTATAAGCTGTTGTTAGACCATAATAACCACCGGTAGTAAATAATATATTACCACTGGATGTTGTCGGAGGTATACCACCTACTACCGTTACTCCAGTATATACAACACCATTAATGTTTTCTGTTCCTGTACTAACACCAGAAATGTATAAAGATCCGCAACTACTTGCTAATTGATTGAATATGTGGTCTATACTAGTTGAGGCACCATCGGTAGCACTAAATTGTAATTCTATTTGTCCACCTAAATTGAAAAAATATCTTGTTCTATCTGGATCTGTAAATGTTAAATCATTTTGAAATACAATTATATTATTCCATGTATCTGCACTAGTTTTTGTATTGGTTAATGGAGTACCTTGTTGTACACTATTATTTCTATTGGTATAGATTGAATGCAAGGCTGCTATTAAATTTGCATCTGTTGTAATTTTACTACCAATCACAGGCGGTGTAATTGAAGGAATCGTAGTACCCTGTTGATTTGCAATTAAATTAGTAACTGCTATTACATTTTCCCAATCTTTGGCACTGATTGTAGTAATTGTATGACTGAGTGTTGGATCTGCGATAGGCGTTAATTGTGCTTGACCATAACCAGATGGACCTACGCCTGTTCCCCATACTGCATTTATTGAGTTAGGTAATACAGTAGGAGTATATGTTGTAGGAAACGCTTGTGTTGCTATATTAATTAATGTAGAAGGTATTGAATATGGGCCCAAACCAGGAATGTTATGTGAGGCTGCGTATATAGTAGGATATCCATCACTACCTGCAGGTCTTGTAACTGCACCACCTGTATTACCTGAACTATCAACATTGACTTCAATAAGTGTGACATTAGCTGCGTTGGCTAATCCAGCTTGTAAATTTGTGGCGAAAGGAACAATACTTGTATTTGGTACCAATGTGTCTGCATCATTATACCAAAAGTAAAATTTACAATTTGTATTAACAAGAGTGCTATTAGCTAACCAATTTGATAGTTGATAATAAGGGCTTGCTGATGCAGGATTTCCGCCATTCATGTATGTGTTTATTAATCCTACTGCTGCCGTACCAGCTGGATTCTGTGCATCTGATGCACCGGCTGTTACTAGATTCATTGGTCCTACAATACTTAACACAGATGTAGGGAAAATGCCTCCGTTATTCAATGCATTCTGCATTACACCCATTATTGCCAAGTGACCACCAGCAGAACCACCGGCAACCATCAAACCAAATGATTTAGCCGCAGCACGTGTATATCTCCACATATTTCTACTAGCTCCAATATTAGGTGCATTGGTATATCCTGCACCATCAGATAATAGAAAATTAACAATTTGTTGTATGTCAGTGACATTATTAGGGAAGAATCCAGTAGGAGTTGGATCTTGTGATGTACTTGCGGCTAGTCTATAATTTGCATTTACAACTATATAATTGGCTTTTACTAAGTATTCAAGTTGTACATTTGATACAGTAACACCAAGTTCTTGGCTTTTATCACCAATAATCCAACCGCCACCGTGAATCCAAAGTACAACACCTTTTGGTGGAGTTCCAATATTAGTTGTGATATCCCAAGTACTTGGAACTAAAATATCTACTGTCTGTAAATTATCAGTACCATAATTGATATCAGAATATGTTACAACATTAATTGTAGCAGTGGAACTAGAAGTTGTAGTACCAGTACCAATTATGGTATTATAATCAATAGCTTGTACTAATGACTTTGATTTATATGTCATTACTAAATCCTTATTTAACTGTTACAAACGCTGTAATTATGCCTTCATCTGAAGTATCTTTATCTGTTAATGCACGACCTATTGTATTAAATGCATTTGCTTCATTTTTTGTAGCAGACCTAGCTTTACCTTTACCAGCGCTCACTAATCTATCACCTTTGCGAACTTGTCCAATAACTTTAACTGGTACACGACCACTTAGTGCGATTGCTGGATGTGTTTCATTAGTATATCCATGTTGGCTATTCATAACATAGGCAGCCTTCATACTAACTACACCAAATACTCTGTCACTCAATTCATCTACCACTGCAGTAACTTCTTTGTCACCGCCTAATTCAACTACTGTTCCTTCATCATAAGTCATATCTGATTCAAAACGTTCTGCCAAGTCAGCATATGTTGCTTGAATTGTAGATCCTGCAGTCAATGTCCATGTACCTGTGATGTTGCCTGTTGCTGCAGCAGTAAGACCAGCTGATATATTGCTAGTTGTTAATGAAGAAGGAGTCAATGCTCCGTTGAATGGGCTACTTGGTGCACCACCTGGGCTACTTCCAGTTAAGAAAGTATATACATTTGCATCATTGTATGTTCCACTTGGATTAAAAGGTTGTCCATTTGCGTACATATATTTGTCACATAAGATACCATATACATTTCCAGTATTGTTAACTGCTAAGTTTCCAGTTTGAATGGTTAATGCATTTCCTGAACTTGTGCCTACGGCAGACCATAATCCTGTTAATGTTCCTGTTACACTAGTTCCACCAGCAGTAAGAATTTGTGTTTTAAGTGTACTTATATTTGCGTTTGTAAATGATGCATTTGCTGCCGTAACATTTGCAGTAATCGTAGCATTGCCTGTTGTAAAGTTGTTTGCAGTTGCAATATTTCCTAAACTTGCATTTCCAGATGTAACATTACCAGTTACTACTAAATTACCTAATGTTGCAGTTCCACCTGAATTTGTACTTGTTAATGTAATCCATGCAGTAGCAGTACTTGTATTGTCAGCAGGGCATACATTCAATGTATTCTGTGAACTATTGAACCACAATTGACCCTTGATTGGATTCGCAGGTGGTGTGGGAGAACTGAAATTTTCTAGCAACTGAACAAAGTTAGTATCAAGTGCGGCTCCATATTGACTAGAATTTCTGCCAAACAATGAAAGCGATGTGCTTGTTGTATTAATTGTTCCATCTTGAATCGTAGTCAATACTTGACCATTGCTACGTAATATTGTATATTGTGCCGCCATTTAATGTCTCTCCGTTATATATTTATGTTAAATTGTAACCATATTAGTCAAGCTTTGTACACGAACTGTATAGTCAACTTGAATTTGACGGTTTAAACTTTTTTGTACTGGATGAAAAATAACATGAGTTAGTAGTTTAGTTATTTTTCCACCATTACTATCTGTTCCGTAATTTGCTAATAATCCGATTTCGTCAAAAACAAAATCACTTTGCATGTATGTACCATTATCAAAAGCTGTCTGTCCAGATGGCTCTGAATAATCTAATAAACAAGAAACAATAATATCTGTGTAGACTTTACCTGTTGAATGGTTGCTACTCATTTTATTTCTAATTGGATTGGTGTTTAATATGTTTGTATCATCAATGATTTTTGCATATGTTTGATTATACAAACTAGCATTTTGTCCAGTTGTATTGGTTGGTAAATATGTGATAATACCAGTAGTATCCACGCTACTACCACCGTTACCAAACCCCATTTGATAAATGGTACCTACACCCCTATTACTAAGACTATCAGCAATTGCAATGCTCATATTTTCATAGTGAATAGCGTTGTCTTTTTCTAAAAATACTTCCTGTGTCACAGGATCATATATTTTTAGAAATCCTCTAATTGTAAATGGTATGCTATTAAACATTAATTATCGCCTCTAATTTGAACTATCACTTCACTGGTGTTAGGATCGTAAATCTTTACGCTGGAGCTAAAGTATATGCCGGATTGTTCGTCAACCGGCTTTTTTTGTTCTTCAACTTCAATTTTTTCTGGTTCTTTTTCACTCATTATGTTATTTATCTATTAATAATGTCCGTAATTTAAGAAATTGGGTACTGAACCAGTGCTTAATTGTAATGGATCACCCTTGCTATTGATGTTTTTACTTTCCCATGTCTCTGTATAGTACATTGGATCTAGTTTTACTTTATTATTTCTACCATAAACAATGTCATATTTTGAATGAGTTTCTGAGACTGCTGAACCTAATACCCCGCGGACTAACCCAACCAATGCATTATTGATAGGATCTAATAATAAAAATCTTATTTTCTCACCGTTAATCTGTACAATATTAGTATCAGTCGTTGTAATATCTACAATTCGTGAAACATCATTTACATATATGGTATCATCAGTTAATAGTAAATCTTGAACTAACCAAGTGCCATCAACATCATTATCCCTATATATACTCATATTTGAGTTTTTATCAATATCAATCGTGAATGTATTGCTATTTGGTGTTGCTCCTGTAACCATCGCTAATACTGTTACCACGTCCCCGCTACTAACAGAAGTTTTAGGAGTAATAGTAATTGTATTAGTACCAGTTTGGAATGAGTATAAGTCAGGGCTTATTATTTTTCCATTGATATACACTAATGCATTGGTATAGTAATAAGGAGTGACATCAGGATATGTACCGGAATCAACTGGTTGGTCCATTGTCAATGTAACGCTACTTCCACTCAATGATGTACTTGTTTTGGTATTCAAGAATAAGCGTTTCGTTTCGTTGAATGTTGTAATCGCAACATGATCACCTGCACTCAATGATGCAGATATGGTTAATGTATTGGCTGTCGTATCAATTGTGTAATCACTAGATGCTAATCTTAATCCATTCTTTTCAACAATTGCATTTGTTGCATTTGGTGTATTCACAGTAATATTACTTGACAAATTAAACACACTACTAGATGTATAACTGAATACTTGTGTCTCAGGAATTGAATAACCAATTTCATACAAGTTAAGATGATTTTTACTAGTATCTAATAATGCAAAAGAAATGAAATCTATTGATTGATCATATGTATTTGCAAAACTTATTATTGTATAGTTGTACTCACCGCCACTATAGGTGACAAAATAGTCGGTTTCATATACAAGTTTATTTCCATTATGGTAACAGACCGGGTTATTATCTTGCGGTATATATGCATGTTGTATATGTATTTCACTAAGACCAGTTAAACTATTTGTCTGTAATGGAATATTATCAGATGTACCACGAGCATATTGATTACCATTACCAATTTCATATACTTCAACTACAATTGATTTCATTGAATCTACAGAATTAACTAATGTAACTACTTTAGTAATCCAATTGATCGTATAATCTATAGTTTGATATAATCGTGTACCTGTTCCTGTACCATCAGTTGAATCAAACAAGAAAACACTTAATTGTGCAGGATTTACAACTAAATTAGAAAAACTGAATTTTTGTGCAGTAACAGTAACTAGTTGGTGCGCTTTATTGAAATTTGTATATCCAATATATGAACCGCCTACATTTTGAAGTATCAAGTCATTATCATCCCAATGACTGCCAGGGGTTGTGATTACACGTATCGATACGATGTCTGTCATTACACCAGGAACTAATTCTTCTGGTCCATAACCAAATAAGAAATCATTACCTTTAACTGTTACATAAGGTAATTTTTCTAATGGATCTATTTGATTGCTTGGTTGTCCAATAACACTAACATCCAACCAAGTTGTAGATGGATTGTTACTGCGATAAATATTGCCGCCATCTGCACCTATATACAAATATGTACCATCAAATGTAATAGAATTGAAATTATAATTTACATTAACTATTACTTTATCAAATGTTAACCCATCACTTGAGGTTAGTATAGTACCATTATCACCTACAATTACAAATTTACCTAATGCATAAGTTGAACTATTTAATTTTGTAGTAACGGTAGGTGTTATTGTAGGAGTAGACCAAGTAGTTCCATTTAATGTAGTATATACACATCCATTATCACCTGCAACTACTATTGTAGTTGGTGAAGAACATATTGTATATAATGTATTGGTTGTTATATATGGAGTCAATACTGTCCATGTGACACCATCTGTACTATAAATGATAGTGCTTGCATTTGTGGTTGCTGGTGCACTTGTTCCTGCATCAGATGTTACTATTGTTTCTCCGCCAACTGCTACAAAACCATCAAAATGTGATGTTACAATATTCTTGATGCAATACAACATTCTAGTTGAATTATCAGATGGTGAAACTGTTGTCCATGTTGTTCCATCGGGACTACTTAATATTGTTTCTCCGGCTGCATAATAATAACCTTGTGCGACTGTTATGCTATTCAACACACCAGGTGGACATGATATTTGATTTACATCAAATGGTGTTTCATCAAAATGTGATACACCAAATTTATTAACAGTAGCACCAACTGTGACCCAATTCTCCAAATCGTAACTCAACATGATTGGATTTTCTGCAACACCTGTTGTTACCAAGTATTGTTGATATGGATCATAATATGTTATACTTGTAACCGATAATGGTTGTGTACTAACTGTGTTGTTGTTATAATGAATTCCATCTGTACTAGACAACACACTACTATGTTGTGAGTTTTCAGATAAGCCAATATAATGTGTTCCGTCATATATTAGTGAAATGATATTTACATTTGTTGGGTAGAACTCTTGTCCAGCAACCACTACATCAATTGGATAACTGTCTTCTGGACTAAAACTATTACCATAGTAAACATTATCAGGATAAGAAACACCTGCTATCAATTGTTTGATATCTTTAGGTAACATGTTACTAGTAGGACTATAGTATGTTGCAATTCTATCTAATGCATTAAGATTAACATCATCTTGATTTACTTTTACCCATTTTGAAGCAATGAATGTACTATCATTGTTGCTTTGTATACAACGATATGCAATGTCATTGTATATGACATAACTGCTTTCATCATAGATATAGCTTTCACCTGCATAGATTGGCTCTGGTATGTATGCATATGATACTGGATTAGTACCGGTACTTAAACTAACATAATTGGTATATGTATAGTGTGATGCTTTCAATGGTATCTTCATCGTACTATCAACATATACCTGTACATCTGTGTTGTTTACAGGTTTAGCATAATATATGTCAAATGCATCATAACTTACACCTGTAACACGTACAGTGCTAATAGGATGATTACCTGTAGCCTCTCCTGTTGTTATGAATATTGTAGCATCATTAGCAGGACTTGTTCCTCCTAAATTTGTACCTGCTATTACAATCACACTATTGTCATTGTAAATATTGCCAGAACTTATAACTTTTACTGTATATTCTTCTCTAAGATTGTATGGATCAAATCTAGGTCTATAAATTTCTAATTTAGCACCACTATTAAGAGTGTCATCATATGTATAGTATTCATTGCTATTGTAGAAATATATAGGTGAACCTTGAATTTGTGCCGGAGTCATTCCACTAACTGCATAATTAAAACTAACTACAATATCACCATTACCATCAGTTGTAGAATTAGTAATCGGTAACAATACACCTGTAGCACTAGCTCCTATATTTGCAGTAATAGGAATACCTGCAACTGAGACTGATGTGATTGAACCAGTATTAACAGGTGTACCTGCATATGTAAATCCACCTTGTGCGATAGCACCCGAAGCATTTGCCGATGTTACAGTAATTACTAAGTCGTTAGCAGGTGTTGCACCACCAAATCGTGTACCTACAAATGTAATTGTATCATTTGCAACATATCCAGTACCATAATGATAACCACTAGTAACAGTATAAGTAGATCCATTACTGGTTATAATAAACAATGCACCAGTACCAGAACCACTAGTACTATCTTGATTCATACCCTGACCATTATTATAAATGTTCTTTACCGCTGTTACAGTTATTCTGCAATCATTGGCAGTGGTTGCACCATTCAATAAGTTACCGGCAATAGTTATAACATCATTTACATGATACCCGGTACCAGAATGAACAATAACTGCATCGTATGTTCCACCAAGTAACATGTTATAAATTGTAAATGTGGCGCCTGTGCCACCACTAGGTGATACTGTACCAGAGTCTGGTATTGTATTGATAACTGTGCCATAGTTTAAACCAAGTGTCTGACTTATATCTGATCCTACTCCTGCATAAGGACTACTGTAAAATAAGCTAGGTTTCCAAGGCACTATTTTTGGTTCGTAACTTGTTCTATCAAAGCGTAACTTAGGACTTAAACCACGCACAACAGTATTACTTACTTGAGGTACTGCTTGAGCAGTTAATCCAAATGTATATGTCACTAGATTAGTAGGTGGAACAAGTTGAACCTTTCCGTTACCTGCTAAACTATCTGAAAATGATTTATGTAATGTAATTTCTACTAACTCTCCACCTACTAATTGAGCAAGTACATATATGTAATAATATCCATCAGCGACTGTTGTTTGTGTTGAACTGTCACTTGTACTTCTTATTAGATCACCTGTAACCAAATATGTTGTGGGTAATACAATTGTACTGGCAGCATAATTAATTTGGTCGCTAGTAAAGGAAACATTATAACTGCTACTTATAACAATTTCAGGAACAGTTGGATAGTTCTTTCCAGGATTTACTACAGTAACTCCTACAACTCTATCACCGGACATAATTGGTTTTAATACTGCAGGTACAATAGGAGCTGGATATATTGTTGTGTCAATAACTGCGGTAACTGTAGGTGGGTCAATATAACCTCTTCCGCTATCAAGAACTACGATTGCAGGTAAATCCATTATTACGCTTGCGCCGGCAAAATGTTCTACTACCACTGTTTGATTTAAGCCACGTGTTAGTCCTGAAATTGTACCATGTTCTATATCTATTGTATTGTATGCAATAACTTCATTGTCAATTTTCATTATACCTTCGATTGGTAATCCTCTAGCATTATTAACATAAAGTATACTATCAGCTGCAGATGCATATGTTTTTAGTAGACATACAATATAATTAGGTGAGTCAACTAAACTAAGCCCGTAATTATTAATCCAATCACTATAATTGGTGTTTTGCCATATAGGGTCAGATGCCAAATAATTACCTGTACCTAATTGCTTAACATTATAGACTAGGTTAGGACTGGTAAATTTACCACTTGTTTTATTATACAAGGGAGGTAAATCAAAGTCTGTGCTATATGTTTCTGTATTATCTTGAACAGTATATTTGTATTCAATATTTCTAACTACACTATGATAAGGTTTTATTTCATCAACATATCCACTTATCAATATATCATTATCTGGGCGATAGTTAGGTGTCTGTATCAATGAACGTACTACATAATCAATATCAACAAAACTTGATTTATTAAGCCACGGCAAATAATTATGTCCTGCAATATTTTCACTTTGAATATATTCAAATATCAATATCAAACTCTTGTTACGATGTTCTAACAACTCATTAACATAAATTTGTTCATTCAATGCACGTATGATGTAGCGTGTTTCAATACTAGGGAAATATCCAAAGGGAGTAGTGTCAAAGAAACTGTTACCAAATCCAATTAAATTATTTGTGTAATCCCACAACGCACTACTAAATTGTATAGTGCCATCTTGTAAACCAATACGTGACCAAATATTATTGTTGTATATGTAAATTTCACGTTTACCTTTATTGTTTTGTCTTACACCAACAATCAAACCAGATGTAGGTGTTAGTTTCAATAAATCACTATATGTACTGACTTCTACTGCTGTCTTTGTATTATTATCATAACCTGTTTGCCACCAGTATACATTATACCAGTAGTTACTTGTATTATAGTATTCACCAGTTGTATATAAGAATGAAGGGGCACTATAATCATTGATAGGATATTGTATGATTATATTATTAGCGTATGTCAAATAGTTTTTCAATGCATTAAAGCGATTGATAAACATACTTTGTCTAGGTCTTACATTGATACCTACTTGCAAATATGCAGGTAGTCTAAAGTTAGGAACGATTTCTCCAGCCTCATCAGCACCTGCAAAACTATCTAATAATACAGAGTATAGTCCAGTTGGGCTGGTTATACCTAAGTTATTATCAATAAAGCCCGGTAAGAAATCATCAGCAAAATTCGCACGAATTAGTTCATATTCTGCATGTGATACACTTTGCCCATTACCAGAACTATATCCAATATGTATATTTGTATTCAATCCATTGATATTATCACGGCTATTATATAATGCAAATGTATTGCTTGTTAATGGTGCAAAGTATGTGATACCACTATTTTGTGGATCACTAATGTAGTTTTCTAATACTGTATCAGTAAGAGTTTTATCACCGTATAATGTATTTGTATTTCTTACCCAGAAATAGTATGTTGCATTTAGTTGTGATGCACTTGTTGTACTATATGATACTGCATATAAGTTGGTATTATATACTGTACCAGGACCTTTATACATTGATGGATCAACTGAACTACTTATCCAAGTATATACACTAACAATACTACCTGGGAATAAATAACCCCAATAACTACTGTTATATGATAAATCATCTTGGTGATAGTCTAGGTATTTTGAGGTTGATGTATCATACCATAATTTACCTACATGATCTTGTCCCCATGTATTTTTACCCGATGCATGTGAAACATCTGAATTATATCCTGCAGGATCGTTGCTTGAAATATAATCAATATTTTCTTTTACTGCACCTAATAGTTTACCATTCAATGGGTCAAAATAATCTAGTGAATCTAAATTAGTATTGTCTATATTATTATACAATTGAACTTTGTTGATCTTTGCTACATCTACAATTTCACATGGACTACGATATGTGTGCCAATTTGTAATACCTTTAGTATTTTCATATATTATCACACTACCATTTTCAGCTGCATAACCATTTACACTAGATGTCAAATTTTCTACAACAGTTATAACACTATTATTAGACGGTGCACTATAGAATAATATATGCAATCCACCACTCATATTACTATCTAATCTAAATGTATTTGAACTTAAACCAGTAATAGCTACTACACTTCCTGAACCCGGTACAGTTGTGAAAGTTAGATTATTACCTGATGTAATGTAATCAGTATAAGGTACTTTTTGTGCATTATTAACTGTTACTAACAAATCACTAGGTTGTAGTTGACCAGGTATAGGGAATATTGTTCTTACTCCGTCACCATTATAATACATTGTATCTGTAATTGCTTTTAGTGGTAGTCCATCTACTTTTACTAACAACTGGAATATAGTAATACCATCAGCTAATGGACCAAAACGTTTTGTTGTGCCATCACCCATAAATGTCAATGTTTGTATTTGTGTGTTGGACTTAAAGTTAGGGCTACCAACCATAATAATATTATTACTAAACGCAACACTTAATCCATATTCTGGTGTAGGACCATAATCAATAATAGTATCGTTAACTGCTTGTCCAAATATAAACTGTCCAGTATTCAATAACGTTTCTTTATAAGGTGTAACATAATCGTATACATATGCTGCACCTGCGTTAGAGAAACTATCTTCAAATATTGTTAAGTTATTATCAAATACAGTATTGTTATGTGAATTATTTGCATCAATCAGATCAAATACTGTATTTAGGTATCTAGTTGCTCTTGGGGCAGTTACAACAAAACTACTTGCTTCATTGAATGCAAGTTTTAATCCAAAACGACTGCTATTCTGTGGATGCGGTTCACGAATAGTTTGTGTTTTTATATATGAACTAATTCCTAATTCATACAAGAAATTACCATTGAATACTGCTATGTTTAATTTATTGTCACCGCTTATTAAGTCCTGGTTAAGCAATCTAATTCTTAATAAATTCTCTCCAGTGGGTGCATCATATACATAAGCTATAATATTAGGAACAGCAAACTCATTGATAGCATTTGCAACATCATATGCATCAGCGCTTGCTGGGATCGTAACACGATAGCCATTCAACAATATATAAGTTGCACCTAATTGATTGTTTGCAGCAATCAGTGCAGTTATTGTACCAAACTTTTTACCTTCATTTGTATAACGGTATACTGCACCTTCTTGGCCCTTAACAGTTACATCATATGGAGTACCAACTAATAGTTCACTACCTGAAATATTACATGCTAAACTTGAACCAAATTTTTGCCCTTGATGTAATTGTGCCAATGAATCATAACTGGCTATTCTTGCATCTAATACAAAGTTTGGGCTACTTAATGTAATGATATCGCCTGCATGTACACGAGGTCCTATCAATAAGAAACAACCTTGTGACAATAAGTTCAATACTACATATTGATTTGTCTCTAACATAGCTCCATTAATGTATACTGAACTGCTTGGGTCTGGTACCCAAGGTAATATCAAAGTATAAAAATCAGTACTTGCAACATCATACTGAACTTCCCAAGTTTCGCTCAAACGTGTGTATATATAAACATATCCAACATTTGCAATTGCATCATTGAAATTACTTGTGGGGGATCCAATAAACAACTTATCCCCATTATAGCTATTAGCAATACTGCTTCCAAAGCTATTAGTAGGTACTTGACCTAATGAATATAAACCTGTTGCAGGGTCTTGTGATATTGCGTTATTTAAATTACCAACCAATGAAAACTGATTGTTAACCGATCTTACATATGTATTGACTCCAGTGACACTATAACCAATATATTCTACTGTAAAATATGTAGTCACATCACTTATAATATCATACTTTGATGTGATTATTGTTACATAATTTGGCAACATGTTTTTATATACATATACTGCATTACTAGTGTCAGATAATATGTAAGATGATACATGGCTAGGTCCGTAATCTAATGCAATGAATGTTTCTGCAAACAATGTTGCTTGTAAATTGCTGTTATCAAGATATAATGTTGTATATTCAGAGGATACTGCTGTACCAGATACTATTTCAACTTGTGCTATACTACCCGAGGTACCAATTGCAGTAACTTGTAAAACTAAGTCATTAGTTGTATCAACACCGCCTAAACTAGAACCTAATATAGTTAATGTATCATTTACTGCATAACCAGTTCCTAAGTAACCAAGACTTGGTGTTGCATTTAAATATGTTGCTCCATTTACATCTACATCAAATTTTACTGTACCTGTTCCGCTTGTGCTTACTTTATTTGTAGCAGTTATACCTGTCAACAAAGTACCATAATATGTGTTATTTGCAGTCAATGTATAATCCACAATATCAGCAGTAGGGTCAAAACTAATTACTGTACCAACTGGGATAGTACCTGTTAATTTCAAATAATATTTTCTATATTGTTGTAAGTAATTATTACTTGAATTTGGGAATCCGGTTGCTTTAAATAATACTGATTGAGAATCAGCAGGATCTGTATTTAAATTATATCCGTTTGCAACACCAGAAACTATACTTGCACTTGTTATTTGGCCGGTACTACTGACTGTTACTACTTTGATTACTAAATTATTTGTTGTACTTAAGCCATCTAAAATAGTATAAGGTATAGTCAATATATCATTAACTGTATAACCTGTACCAGCTGCATGTATAGCAGCAGTATATCGTGTTTGATTTAGAGTTACATCAAATGACGCACTAGTGCCACTACCACCTGTCACAACAACTGCAGGTTTAGTATATGCTTGTGGTATATAACCAAATGAATATATTGATGATGTACCAAACTGTGTATATTGATAGAATGTTACTCTAGCACCTGTATGAATATCACCATTAACAGTTTGATCACCCATTACTTTGAAATACTTTTTATCAGGTAATGTTGCTTCAGATAAACGCATCAATTCGTACACTGGTGTACCATTGATTGTAATTTCTTGTGTAGATTTAATGTGTTGATATGTATATGAAGGATTGCGTTTATATACTAATACAGTAGGAGGAATCACCCAGGTATCAGACAAACTGTTTGTTCTATATCCATCAATACTTAAAAACAACAACTGCCCGTCACCGGATACAGTCATTGTATTACCAACAGGTGTATCCAATGCAAAGCTAAGTATTTGTTCTGGAACCAATGCTTCAATCTCAGGTGATTGAACAATTCTATATATGTAGATGTATGTTAGTGAACTATCTGGACTAGAAACTAATAAAAACTCATCATTTCTAGCAATGGTTTTACCAAAAGGTGGAGTATGTGAAATTGTATTTCTTAGTATGTATCCGTTGTCTGTTTTTGCATAGGTATACACATTACCTAATGTACTATCACCAACAACATAACCTACTCCCGGTACATAGTTAACACTATCACCGTATGTTTCATTACCACTGATGCTACCTAAGAAATTTTGTTTAGTATAATTTAAACTTTTCTCTAGTACTGCCCAATTGTTATTTTTATCACTATCTACCCATACTAAATTATTTGAGTACTCATATGGTAAACTTAGGTTTAACAATCCTATAGGACTAGAAAGTCTAACAGATTCTAAATTGAATACAAACGATGCAGTACCACTAGTTACCTGTGTCACATTATTGCTTAATGTTAATGTTATGATGTATGTGGTATTGTTTACTACTACATCTATTGTATAGTAACCATCCACTCTAGTATCAAAATTCAATATACCAATCATATCACCAACATTTAGTAAAGGTGATTTAGTAAATGTTATTGTTACTGTTCCATTGAGATTATTAATGACATGTGTTACTCTTACATCTTTGATAGGTATTGCACAATACATACCCCAATCACCATTGGAATCGGCTAGGTATATATAATCATCTCCGTATAAATTATAAATTGTACTATTTGGTAATTGATTTAAGTTATAACTATAGTATGTTGTGTCATTCAAGTTAGCATAACCTGCACTTGGTAGACCTTTTGTATTTTGAGTTGTCTTGAGTGGCAATATATTTGTATTATCTAATAGTCTTCCGTAATTGGTTAGACTATATAGTGGCACTTCTTGTTGACTTGCACTAACTGGTTTATCAACAATGACACTAACGATTGCTGGATTACCAGTTAACATTCCACCATCTAGTGTGAATTCAATGAAGTTTTGGTTTAATATACCACCATATTCTGATTTTTGTACTAACCAATTCTCGTACATACTATAATTGAATTGAATCGCATTCAAATCAATACTTTGTAATATGTTTAGTGCATTTTCAGTACCTTTAAGTGCAATCATTGATTGATATAAATTAACTTGACTTGGATCCGTTAGATTAATATCACTTAGATACGATCTGGGTCTATATCCAATCAATGAATATCCTAACAAGTCCGCATCATTTTGTAAATTACTAGAATGTGTGTCATAATACAATTGACTTTCACTGGCTCTGGTATTTGGATTAGCAATTAACCCCTTATGTATATTTTGGTACTGGGTTTTAATCCAATTACTAGCTGTAAATACGTCACTTGGAATTATCACAGGAATGTTAGCCATGTAGTAACTATTTTTATACAATACTGTATCACCTTTGTAGTATTGCGTATTTGGAGTCCAAGGTTCTACATTACTTTGATTGATGATAAAGCCAGGTGCGTACAATGTACCATTCCAATTATTGCTCTTTGTGCCTCTTAGATAAAGTCGTTGTTGTCTCAATCCAGTAAGTAAGTTAAACACAACATCGTTAAACACAGTTACATTATTGAATACAACTGCATGTTCTACGCTACTCAATGTACTCTTAAAATAACTTATAGCGTCGGCTTGACTTAATGATTTTACAGTAAACTGTGTATCAATACGTGTGATTGCTAGACTTTCTAATGGAAATTGAACCAAATTTTGATTCAATACAAAATTATGTGTATAATCGGTAAGAGGTTGAACTACTGTACTTCCAGTATCAATTGTAAGTGTATTTGCATTTGGGTTAACATTAATAGTACTACCAACTTCCCATCCACTGTTATACCAATACAATATTTCAGCAATCATTTGATCCCATGTAATAGCAACATTATTTTCAATGTCATTAAATTGCATACCCTGAGATTCTAAATAATTACCATATCCTTTTAAGAATTCACATAATAATTGTACACTAGAGAATTCTGTTCCATATGGAGTAGTAATCACAGTTGTTGTGTAAGTTATTGGGATATTAACTGTTGTGTTAGCTACTGTGATTGGGTTTACTAGGTTGTTATAGTAAGGTGCATAACTTAAGAAGTATGCTTTGTTTTGACTGTTACCAAATACTTTATATCCTGTTAGTGTTTTCTGCACAATAACAGAGCTATAAACAATGATGTCATTAGGTTCGTTTTGGTACAACAATATACTATAGCTATCGTCCGGGATCAATAATGAATTGCTAGTACTATTTGGACTACCTTTTTCAATTAAAAATTGTAGTTGATTTTGATCGCTAAATCCAGCCATTCTATATGCTAATCTAACATCTAGACTTGCCAATGTATTTGCAATAGTTTCACTACTACCAACACCATATTGATTGAGATAATCAACTAACCAATTCAAATAACTATGCTTTGCATACTGATCCTGCAGTGATCTGGCTAAGCCTTGACCATTCCCATATACATTAATATTTGTCAATGATGTTCTATAGCGATCATCAGTTAAAAATTGGTTGAACTCAGTATTGTATCGGTAGCCATCTAAGTCTAAACCTAAACAAAAGAAATCGCTTGGTTTTAGTAATGCGTATATACGCATTAAATCGAATGGGTATGAGCTACTTTTTATATAACTATATTCAGCAGGGCCAACATCACCTACACTCCAATTATTTTTGAAATCAGTGATTTTATAACGCTTAATCAATCCTTTGATTCTGAATGGACTTAATAGATTTCCATTCTCATCAACTGGAATAATTTTTAGTAATCCATCTCTTACATAGTTTTTATCAATATAACTATTACCATTGTTGTAAATGAATCCATTACTTAAATCTGTCCATAACAATAAGTTATCACTTGTATATGGTGCAGCACCATAACGTGTTTGCCACCAACTTGGTTCTATAACAAAGCCTAACATCTCCCATGGTCTATCATGTGGATTGCAAGTATCATATAGATTTAAGAATATACCTCTCCAATTACCACTGTTGAATGTTGTATTACTTAAACTACTGATTGCAGTATTATAATTATATGTGTAATCATCAGTACTATCATAGAACTGATTAGTATAATTAATACGATTTAATCCAACCCAATTTAAAAAGTTGGTAGTATAAATTGACATGTACTCATCATATGAGTAACCTGTATCTCTGAAGAATCCAGGACGAATATCATTTGGCTGAATTGCAAATGTAGTGTTTACTTTCATGTTGTTGTAAACACGCAATTCAAATTCATATAATACTTTGTCACGGAAATCTTGTAACAGTCCGTTATTGTATTCACCGTACAACTTAGTATAACTTCCATCATGCCCAATGATAAAATATGTAGGTGTTGAATATGTATCATCTAATATAACTGTAGGTACGTACTTTGGATAAAATCCTAACTTAGTAGGAGTATTAGGTATATAACTACCATATGTTTGGTCATATTCATTAACCGTAATTACATCACCGTCATTTAATGGTACTATAATTTCAAGATAATTGTCTACAATAACATAATCAATATCTTTTGCTAATTGTAATTGTACAGGCAATCCGTCTACTGTTCTATTAACATATGCTAATACACCATAATAATTTGCAACTGTAAAATCATATACTCTAGATAATGGGAATAATGCTTTACTTAAACCAATTCTAAACGCATAGCTATTACTAATGGTTGGATTCTGATTAGGTATCATATCACTCCAGAAGAAGCTGTTATCTGGTGATTTTACCCCAACCATGATACTCAATGTATCATCTAGCATATATGCGGCACTATCGTATGGTGTATAATTTTGTTGATCTACAGTATAAACCAATGTTGATTTAAATTTTACATATTCATTGCTATTGTATATTAAACCATTAAAGAAGTTTGCACTTTGTTTACGAATAAAAGCAGCGGCAATAGGTAAACTACTACTATTCTGTATGATTCTTGTTCCATAACCTGTAACATCACCTAAATCTCTATAGTTGTTTGCACCAAAACTAGTACCAATTAAATTACCTGCTAAATTGTTACAAATACTTTTGTAATGTCCTCTGATATCACCACTTGTAAGAGTAGTGATGGTTTCATTGAATGGATTGTGATCTAAATTAGTTGGTATATCATAGTATCCTATATTACTAGTTTGATCACTATATAACATAATATCAACGTGTGTACCATCACTGATACTTGATGTTATTGTAATTGAAGTTGTATCATTTGTATTTGTAACTGTATAATTAGTACTATCAACAACTGAATTGTCAACATAGACTACAATAGTGGGCCACATTGTTGACATACTATCTTTAATCATTACATCAGCAACAAATATAGGACCATTAGGCATTGTTACAGAATTATACACAAAGTTAAAAATTTGATATTGAAAACTACGTTCAACCGCAGTATTCCACCCAATTTTTCTTACCAATTGATTGTTTTTATCATATGAGTGTACATAACCAATGTTTACTTGTTCATTATAACTGGTATTGTTTATAACATAATTGAATGTATTTGCATTCAATGAAGTTTGAAATACAATGTCATTTAAATTACCTACTCCGCTATAGCTAATAGGTAAGTTCAGTACTGGATCTAATGGATTTGATCCCAATAGATACTCAAATAATGTGCAACCTTTGAAATCACTACCAGGATAGTATTCTTGATCACTTAAACTGTTACCATTTTTATCAAACAAATCAAACAAAGGTGATTGATTTACTGTTTGTTTTTCTTGGCAATTTAACCACTGGTTACCATCAAAGTAAAAACTATAGCCTGCATTTGATTCACCTCTAGATACATGTACATTGTCTAAGTATTCGATATTACCATCGAATGCAACACTCAATGTTATGATTTGTTTGTTGTTGATAGTTGCTACATGGCAAGTATATATTTTATTTCTAACATTGATATCGTTGTCTGCAGCAAAAACAACTCTAGCACCATCAAATAGTGCACTTGTTGGGCCATCAGGATAATATACATTTAATGATCCACCTGCTATAGTAGACAATGCATTTGGAGTAATATTGTCAAAATAATCGATTGTATCTTTACCATTGATTCCATGATCAAATAATCTTAGATTAGGATAGAATTCAATGATAGGACGTTTTGCACGATTTGTGGTACTGGCTAGTGCAGCGCTTGCAATAGGACTAATATTATTGTTGTTAGCAATTGTTTTTAATACATCAACATGAAACCAACAATTGCTACGACTCCATGCATTTTTGTCACGTGAGTTACGATTGATTGTTATATAGTCTTGAACGTTAGGCAAGTCTTTACTATTATCAAATGGTGTTGTACCAAAATATGCCTCATCAAAAGGTTGATCAATATACTGACCAAACGGTTCTGTTACAATTTGCTGACTACTAGGTATTAAATTAATGCTAGTGCCTACTCCTTCAACATAATAACTATCATTCAAATAATTTTCTGGATATACTGACCCAGTAAAAGTAACTCTTAATCCATTACTAAATGTAATACCATTTGGGCTTACATAATTTGTGCTACCTAATATATCATTTACATTTAATACACTACTAAAAACATCATCAACCAATTTAATGATACCGTATTTTTTATCATTGGTGCCATCGACATAATACAATGTGTTTAGATTTGATGTGATTTGTGGCAATAGTATAATTTCACCAACTGCATTTTTAACAAAACTTTTACCAATAAACTGTTTACCTGAATTAGCATCAATGCGAATTTCTGTTGGTATTGATGTATAAGCAGTCAATTGAATTAAAAACTGTAAAGGATCACTTGTTGGTACATAATTAATTCTATATAGATTTTGATTGAGAATACTACCATCTACTGAACTAGTAGCGTTTGGATCTTGACCATAGAACATCAATAGTTTATTCTCTAAATCTGTTACACCATCAATAGCAAATACATACTGTCCATTGACTTGATTAAAATCTAATGTAGTAACTACATCTATAGTTATGCCCACTGGATAGCGATATCCATCTTCTGCATCTGCCATTGGTACTGTAAATGTCATCACAGAATTTGGCACGCCGTTATTGGTGACTCCGTATATTTCTCTTGTGCTTACATTTGTTTTTGTAGGATCTACACCACTGATGCCAGGCATAGTTTGAATATAAAAGGGTGTATCTTGATTAACTAGAAAAGTATAAGTACCACCGCGGACTAGTGTTATTTCTGGATTTCCAACAATAGGTGTTGCACCATTGATTGAAAAATCATATGTATTAGGATTGTTGATAATAGTATATGTGCTATCTAGTAACAACTTTTCTGTTGTTATGTTTACACTTTCAGGACCTGTTGGGATCCAATAGTATTGTCCATAATTAATAATTTTATCTAAATCAACAAAACTATCCCAACTATAAAATTGATTATTAAAAAGTTTGTTATCACTGACATTAATTCCACTCTCAGTTCTAAGTGCATCAATGATGCCAGGATAGGTAATTAAATCTATTGCCTGACTGGTACCAGTTTTTTGAAATACAACACTGGGTTCTAATTGATAATTGTTTCTAACACTATCTGGTTCTACGAGATATGTGTCTGTGCTTTTTACTCCGTAACCAAACTTACTACCAATAAAACCTTGCACTTTTTTAAAGTCAGGCTGTTGGACAAGTTGATCCAATGTTGCATTTAAAAATAATTGGTTGGTACGTGTTTGAAAAATTTCTGGTAAGAAATCAATCGTTCTAGTTCTTGTTACCATGTGTTAAACTCTTATCCTGTTTGTAATACGCTAGGTGTAAGTGATGAGATAACAACAATATCTGTTGCAACCGCACAATTTACAAAAATCTCATAAGGTGCACTACGAATTTCATACAAATCACCAAATACTAAGTTTGGATCTTTCGGTACTAATACAACACTACTAACATAGTCACCTAATACGCTGTGCAAGTATGCACTCAACTCACTAAAATAAAATGTATCACCAAAGTTCCAATTTTCTATACTGAAATAATTGTTAATTTCTAATAATACACTTGTTGCAATTTCACTGTCACTCGCAGTACTGCTAGCATTTCTAATCACTTTAATTGTGCCTTGTAGACTTGGGTCTGCTTTAGCCCCAAACAAGGGTTTAAACTGAACACTATTCATAATGATATTGTCAGTGAGCATTTTAAAGTTATTTAAGTTACTATAAGTTGTTGTTAATTCTTCTAATGTGGGTACCGGAGGTTGTGTAACAGTACCTGTAGTGTCAGTTATATAATTTGTATATGCAGTATAATATCCACTTGTAACCAAATACAAATCAATAATATTTGTAGTAGCAGGATTTATACGTGTTGTATCCCCAGATACATGTTGATATTGAAAATACAAACCTTGACGACCTGTTCTCGCACTATATGTGGTCAATTCTTGCACAGTATACACAGTTCCATAAGTTGCACTTTGTGCACTTGTATAAAATTTATCTTCAAATGGTGCATAGAATACAGTATTAACTGGGAATTGATATTTAACAACTTCAATGTCACTTAATGTACCATATTGATAAACTATTTCACTTGTAGGAATCATTACATAACGTGATAACAAATTAGTATCAGTAATTTGTTGTAAGAAAACAAAGTATTGATAGTTGCTATTACCTGATGTATAGTTGGTAACCTTAGTAAAGAAGTCCGGATCACGAATAACATCAGTTAAACTGCCATTCATTGTACTTACTTCAACACTATAGTCATCTGGATAGCCATCACTTTCTTTTGGCTGCCCAACAACATATAATGTTATATCATTGAACAATGGACTATTACTGATTGGTTGACTATTACTTTTTAATATAGTAATTGTATCTTGCATTACTTTTCCACTTAGTGGATCATAAATTACTTTGCCTTGATCATATGCAAAACGAACTTCTTTTGCACTTGCAAAATAATATGCAGTACTATTGTATGTTACTAAATAATTACCACTCCCTAAACTTTGAAATGTTACAAAAGCGGAATTATCTTCATATGTACTCAGGCTCCAGCGTGTTACATTTGCACCTAAAGTATTGTTGTACACCAATGAAAAATTATTATTTAAATTAATTTGTTGTATTGCTTCTTGTACTACTGTAGTTCCAATTACGTTCGTAAATGAAGGTATTACTGTAGTAATTCTACAACCATTTGGTACATATGAACTTAATACAACTGGTCCTGTGCCATTGCTTAAATTACCATATCCATTGTTAGCACCGTCACCGTTAACACTTACTACATTAGTCCAAATATAAACTATATCACTAGGGCCAGGCAATCCTTCTACTAACAAATTGTTTTTATCAAAATAGTATCCTGCCGGAGGAACAAATCTACACAACGCACCTTCAGTTAAGTATTGTACATACCCGGAGCTATTAACACCTATACTCACTGGGCCATTCTCTGTGTAAAAGAAACCAGTTGTTTGCTCATTGTCTCTAGTTGTTTGATTCCAATAGTACACGCTTGCTAAGTCTGTAACTTGAAAATTAACCCATGGATAGTGTTGAACATAATATTGTTGTGCACGATGACCACCTAATATTGTTGCCAATGTACCAGTAAAGAAACTAATGATATCACTACTACCAGTTGATGTGAAATTGACAAACCCTGAGGTCTCATCTACATATAACCCACCATCATCTGCAAAATCATTTGTACTAGAATACTTTGCACTTGGATCTAATAAATCATAGTTACGACTTACACCAACACTCACACGATTAAGTGCTTTACTTTTAATGATTGAATTGTATAATGTAAAAGGAAAACTATTATAGTCTTGTCCATTGACCATACGGTTTTGTGTATAGAAACTTTGTGGTGCTCTACTTTTTATATCTGCAATGGTCTCAGGAGCTTGTGCATTACTAACTGGTAATTGCAATCCTAATGACATAGACAATGTTTCTGTTCTATTATACTTGCTTATATAGTTAAGTTGTACGGTGATACCACGCATTTCGCTTGGATTGATCGTATATGTTAGTCTATTACTTGAACGGACCAGTGCCACAAAATTACCAACTGGAATTTCACTGAATACACCATCACCAAAATTATAACTAACTGTGTCATTAAACCCAGAAGTTACGCTAAACACTTTTAATTTGCTACCAATTGTTGAACTATTTTGTGTATTGTATATATTTTCTACTTGTGTCCATTGTGTGTATGCACCAGTAGTAGGATCGATTTGAAATAACCATGTGTCTGTGTTATTAATACCTTCGATATTTCCTATGCTAACAACATTGTTTACAGTTTGTTCTGCTATAGTAAAGAAGTATTGTTGCAGTCCACCTTGTTTAAAATACATAAAGAAACCAGTATTAGCACTACCGTAACCTAATTTATCATTTCTATATAAAATATTAAAACTATTTGAAGGTGCGGGGCCAGGCTCATATAAACTATTTGAGTTAACACTAGTCGCACTAACATATTCAAAATTCATACTTAAATTGTCGATTTTAGCAGAAAACTTACCAACTGGAGTGCTACCAGAAGGGATACTTATTCCGTATTCATCTGTTTTGATATCTAGTAAAGTTTGACTATTACCCGGGCGCCCTATTCTTTGTGAGCTTACCAATGCTGAATTTATAATTGTATTAAATTGTTCTTGCCAATTTGAATTAGCTGGGTCATTGTATATAACAGACAAATTACTAAGATTAATACCATTAATATCACTAATTGCTTCAGATGTCTGTATACTTGTTATTTTTAATAATCCTTGCCCTGCAAGATTGCGTTTTGGTGTGTATCCAACTAAGTTTGCTAATTTGACAACACTATCTCTACGCTGTGCAGTATCAATAAAATTTTCACGTGTATTTAAGTCATCACGGAAACTCATTGCTTGGCCCATGAAAGCCATTAAATCTAGTAATGCTACATATTCACTAGATTCAGTATAGTCGTTGAATGTTTCAGGATAGTAGGCACGTAAGTAATCTACGAAATTTTTACGCAGGCTTTCAAAGTCATAGCTTTGAAAATCAGCTTGATTATAAGTTTGGTATATTGATTTCCAATCATTTACACCAAATAAATTTGATTGTCTAGAACTTGTTGCCATATGTTTTCTCTGTATTATATTTATCGTAACAAAAACCGGCGTTTTTGATTAGCCTGTAACTAAATTAGCTTTGCTAGATGCTTGATCAAAATAAACTGATAATGTTAAGGGATCTAAAAAAGGATTAATTGCTATTTCCATTTGAATTATAATCCCAGTATCTGTTGAAGTTAATTGAATTGTATTCAATACAATTCTTGGATCTAATGATACCATTCTTTTTAACTCGTTATCAATTGCTAATTTAGTTTCAGTTGTATTTGGTTCAAATATATAACTATAAATATTGGTACCGTAATCAGGGCGTCCAGGTAATGTTCCTTGTTGTATATTCAAACTATTGATAAAATCTTGTATAACTAAATCTTGATCGGTAGTTGTATATTTGTTACCACTACGCACAGAAGTACCCTGATTTTGATTTCCAATCGTATTTGTATAACCCGGAGTATATCCATTTGTTACTACATTGTCTGCATGTTGTGTACTAAAACCTATAAAAGTAGCCATGATATTTCCTTATATTTAACCTACATCCACTGGGGGTATTCTATCATCACCTAATAGATTTTTAGACTGTTTAGCTAAACTACTAAAATCTACTGTGTTACTTGCAACAGTTGGTAATTTAACACTTACTGATCCAGTAGAGAATGAATTAACTGCACCTTTTAATGCATTCACGGCAGATGCAGGTAAACCCGCAGTAGCTAAACTAGTTATACTTGATGCACCACCATTTGTCAATGCTGCTAGTTGTGTTGATGCAGTTGCCGCTGAGTTTGCAATACTATTTAATTGTGACGTACCTGATATTGCATTTGACACGCCGGCGGTTACGTTACCTACTATACCAGTTACTGCATTTGCACCACCAGGTAGATTACTCAATCCGCTAGCATTTGATGCTACGTCAGCGAGATTTGATCCAGCCGCACTACTAAGTGCAGATAAGTCTTGAGGAACATTAGCGGAGAATCCCTTAAACTTAGCAGTCACAGTAGCAAATAATGAGGCTGCAGTGGTTTGAAATTTTGCAGTTATGTCAAGTCCACCAAGCCCACTGAATGCATTCATTGCTTTATCAACCAATGATCCAGCAAAATTTCCACCTGCAATCATACCTAATATTGCAGTTACTGATGCAGGTGGTTTAGCATTTAATGCCCCTGTTACACTAGATGAGTCTACCCCTTTTAATCCCGCTGCATTTAATGTTGAAGTAACACCGTGTACTGCACTACTAGCAATTAATCCACCTGTTTGTGATGCACTTTCAGTACCATCTAATACTCCAACATTTGTCAAGTCAGTTTGTGCTTTTTGAAGCAATGTATTCAGACAACTAGCTTGTGATGCGGTATCATTTATAAATTGATTGATATTGGTAATTCCGTTTTTACCAGTAAAAATAGCATCTGGAAAACTATCAGTTAGTGATTTTCCAGTATCCAAACATTGTTGTACTGCTCTGCTTGCTCCGGGTTTAATAAATCCACCATCATCCATTTGTTGCGGACTTAATCCATATGGTCCAATCACTGCCGTATTTCCAACGATTCCTGCACCTGCAACTGCTGCTGCTCCAGTAACTGGGTCTGTTTGTGCGTTAACTGCTACTTGACTTGCAATAGTGCGAGTAGTAGCTGAATCAAGCATATTGGACGTGCCAAGCATAGGAGGTGAGGTTGATGCTATAGTAGGTGATGTTACTGAAATTGGTGCAGCCGGAACAGATGCATTTGCCGCTTGAACACTAGCACTTGGGGGACTTGGAAAAGCTTTACTACTATCTGGATTAATATTTACATCTACTCCTTGATTTGCATAAGACCAAGGGCTATGTGCTGGTGCCCTAGATACTATGCTAGATAGTTTACCCGGGGCAGCTGCCCATCCTACACTAGAACTATATAATGTGTCGGGATGTTGTACGATTGGTATTTGATTTACCGTGTCAGGCACTAGTGTTGGATTACCGCTATTAAGTTTAACATTTTTTCCGTCAAGTACTATGGCAGCGTTTTTATTTTTAATACCAAACTCACCTGTAGTTTCAGTTGACATTTTACCTTCAGTCTTTAATGTATAGTTACCTTTAACATATCCATTATACGTAGTACCTACAAAACTAGTAGTTTGTTTTAAACTTTCAGTTGCAAGATTTTCACCACTAATGTTTACACTTTTTGTAGCTTTGATGTTAACATTGTTATCTGCATGTAAGTTCAAATCTCCTTGAGTACGTATGTTAACGCTATTCATAGCGTACATATCAATCGTACCTTCTTTACCTAATTCAATATAACTTTTACCATTAGCATGAATAATGAATAAAGTTTGTGCTTTATCATTCATCATAATCATGTGACCAGTACCAGTACGCAATCTCATCAATTGGTCTTTACCAGTCACATCACCGTCATCCATTACAAATGTATGGCCACCCAATCTACCTATAATTTTAAATTTATCATCTGGTGTTGAGCTATTATTAATTGCATCTTTAATTGTATCATTGGTGTAACCACCTTTATATATTGGTCTACCAGGAGTACTAATACCAAATACTTGACTAGGACTTTCACGTGTACTACTACTAGAAATTGTACCACGATCAGGATCACGAATTAATCCTTGTTTATTCAATATTGCTGCTTGATAGCTATGAACAGTTCTAGGTTGATTGATTAAATTTGGGTTTTGACTATGTGCAGGATTAGCATTATTAATTTCGCTGACTGGTAATGTTGTTGCACCACCGTAACCACTAGCTTCACCTGCATTTGCAATAATACTACTGCTACTACCAATAGCAGGCACCATTTGAGATATACCTGGATTAGGTAAACTACCTATATAGTAACCCTGGCTTGGGTCACCGTTCAAAAATACACATATAACTTCAGTATTGATATCAGGAGGTGTCATCCACATGCCATAACTATTTGGATTACCTACAAATTTTCCATCATCTGACACACTACTTGTTGTTGCAGTATAACCAAAGAAGGGACTCATGTAGTTGACTGTTTTCCATCCAGCTGGATTATCTGGATCAAGTGCACTGTCTTGTCTAACTAAATATACCTGAAGTTTTCCGCTGCGAGCAGGATCTACGTTGTTCTTTACAATACCAATAACTGCACTAGGTATAGTTGTGGCTCCACCTCTAGTATCTTTATTACTACTAAATCCACCAAATGTTTTGACTACATTTTCGTTACTATTAAATGCCATATCTAATTATTAAATTAATTGTTTGGTTCTGCGGCAGACGCAGGTGCTTTTATGGTTGCTCCACTGGGTATAGTAGTTGCACTTGATCCATTTGCTGGATTAAGTGATGCACTATTCATATTACCTATACCTGTTTTTGCCTCATCGTCTGGAAATGCAGGTACACCAAATTTCATGTCTTGTGTAAATTGTCCTTTGCTAAAGTTACTTGTAACTTGCCACACTGTCAACGCTAATCCTTTTATGCCTAATTCAGGTGGATAGTTATAAAAGAATATATCGTCATCTTTTGCTACATTTAGTAAACCAATATTATTGTCATAATCACTTGCATCTCTAAAATCTACTTCAACAAATATTTGTCCAGTAGTTGGATTAATACTCCATCCATCTGTACCATAATATGGATTTGTAATTGCATCATATCCCTGTGCCGTGCAAGTCATTAGATAATCAGGGTCACCAAGTATTGTCATCTTAGTTGCTAGTTGACTGCTTGGTCCATACAAGTATGATTTTATTGGACCAATCGCTTTATTAAACCATGTAGGAAGTTTTCCTTGATTATTTACATCAGCAGAACCTACGCCTGCAGGAGCAGTCGGGTCATTATTTGTACTAGAAACTGAACTAATATTTTCACCTAGTAAATTAAAAAATAGCAAGTTATAATTTTGTTCAAAACTAAGAATTTCTTTACCAACACCAGACAAATAAGTATGTTGATATCTTTTATAAGGTCCGAGATATGTATCTGTTTTTCCTATGTTACTGCCTCTGATATCAGGTATACTATGAGGTTGTATGGTAAAGGTGATTGTACAACTTGGTATGTTTCCCCTTTGTACATCTACTTCATTCAATTGAATCGATGGTGTTACCATGAACCACTTAAGTGGTTTTTTTCCTGAATCAGAATTGGTTAAAGTTGAGTCTGATAAATCTGATCCTGTAACAGGCTGAGTTTCCTCTTTGAATAAATATTTCAATGTATCATATACATATGCACTTTGAGTAATAACTTGGTCAATGATATTAATAATAGGTTGATTGCTTACCGCTAATGTTTTCTTTTCAAACAACACAGTTGACGAATTTGCCCCTGTTCGCACATTGCTTTGCTCTGGACCAGTGACTGAAGCCATTGGAGTTGTTTTATTGTAAGCAGTTTTCAAATCTAATAAAGCCGCTGAGTCAATACCCGAATTTGGTGCAAAATTAATAACATACTTGTCTGCTACGTTGTATATTTTTGTATCTACTAAAACTTTTTGTTGTGCATTCAATGCATCTGTTAATGATTGTAATATTTCACCCACTGTAGTACCTGATATATTTACTTCACTACCTAATACACCTCGTAATCTACCCATAGCCATAGTTTCAGCAATCAATTTTGCCTCAACATTATATACTATCATTCTATCATTTATTTTAAAATTAAAACCAGTTATTGTTATGGGCCAACTTCTTTCTAATGTTGCAGAGCTATCAGTTACTGTTGGATCTTGTGTACTTGTACTAGTTACTATATTGCCATCTTTGTCATATCCATAAAATCTAATTACTAACAAAAAATATGCCTGTAGTGCAACAACCGTTTCATTTATTCTATCTGGTCTATATAACCCGCTAGTTTGTTGCATTTCACGCACAGCCTTAACTAAGTCAGTAGGAAATTTAAATCCATTGGGTTCGGTGATTTGAAAATTGAAACTGAAACTGTTTGACGGTGATGAAGTTAATTTAAAATTGGTATTAGTAACTATTTTCAAATTATCAATGTAATAGTCAAAATCAAATCCTTCAGCACGTTTAGTAGAACCATTATTATTGATTCCGCCACTTTGCGCAATCAATCTCCAATCTTTAGGTGTATTTGGTCCACCAGAAGCATATTGATTATATGTTTCTGGGTTAATTAGATACAAACTTATATTGTATGTATAACTAGAAAACTCCGATAAAGGATTTGGCCTTGGTGGTTTGAGTGCCATATTAGATTCCTAATGCAGTTTTTAAGTTCGTAATTTCAGGTATATAAATGCTAATACCCTGCACAAAATCAAATACAGGATCTTTAAGTCTATTTGGATTACGTTGTGCAAAAACCCACCATAATCTACTATCACCATATAAGTCATATGCTAGTAGATCAGGTCTCATATTATATGTTAGTGTTATTTCCCAATATACATCGGTTGCATTATAAGGAACGCTTCTATTTTGCATTACATCTAAATATAAATTATTAACTACTGAAGTTGAGTAGTACGGACTAGTAGCTGAGTAAACTGTTGCCATTACCAGTAACCTCCCTTAAGCAATTTTCCAGACGCATAATCTTTTACACTAAAGTTTTTAGAAATATTTGCTCTAGTAATGATTGGTAACAATGTAATTGTTATTTGCATTTTTGTTGGTACATAACTTAATGTCTCATCAGTCGTTAAAGATTGTGTACTAGTACTGTTTGAAGGTGTAGTAAATACTGCACCTTTTGATTTTCCACCGCTGAATAAATTTGACAGCGCTAATCTAATAGCACTCGCAGTACTTGTTTTTGTTAGTGTTTGAGGTATCACTGAGGTTATTGATGTACCGGACCAAGCAGATCCTATACCAGTTCTTATATAATCTACCTCATTTGGTAATGAGTAAGTAAATGAACTAACTAATACTGGATGGTTAGAAAATTGATATTGTCCATAACCACTCAAATAACATAAAGGAGGGGGTGTTCCTGCAATAGGGTCGGTGTCTTGTCCATAGAACATTTTGGTAACACTTCTAAAGAAATGTAATACTGCTAATACATACTTACCTTCATTGACATCCTGTGCTGTAAAGTCAGCAGTTATTTGTATTTCATCTACATTACTATTTTTATAAAAATACATTTTGTAATTGCTGTGTACAATCTCTGCGGCATCATAGTTTGCTTTATAGCCAACGTTGATAGTAGGAGTATAGGGAAATACTATGCCATTGGTTGCAACTAAAGGATTCAATATATTTGTTCTATCATTAGCAGCTGCAGGATCTTTATATAAATAGGTAGCATGTGGAGCCAAGGATAATTTTAATCTCCAATCTGGTGATGGTGTTACTTGTGGAGTATTACCAACTGTTGTTAATGGTGTAGGATTTTGATTTTGATTTTGAGTATCGGTATTTGCCGGAGCAGGTGTTGGTACTGGAGCAGGTGTCGAAGCACTGGGATCTGCGGCGGGTCTTTGAGCAGATATTGATACTGGTGGTAATGTAGCTGTAACGGGAGAGTTATCAGCTGCAGGAGTTTCTTGTTGTGCAGGTGCAGTAGATGGTGAATTTACTGTTACATTTGCAACAGGATTTGATGCTTGCGTTGGGGGTGTAACAACCGCATTTTGATTTGCATCTTGTACATTGCCACCATTACTACCTCCATTACCATCTGCATTACCACCACCATTACCTACTATACTTTGATTTACCCCAGTGCCGTTTGTTGCACCTGTACCATTTATACTAGTTCCATTATCAGTTGCATTACCTGTAGCTAAACTATTAGCTTGTCCATTGCCTGATCCATTGCCTGATCCATTGCCTGAATTACTACCTACCGCACCGTTACCATCTGCATTACCGTTACCATTACCCACTGAACTTGAAGAGACAATTCCTGAATTAGAAGATCCGTTACTGGTTGAGTTGCTATTCACACCTGTATTAGTAGCAGATTGTTCTTGTGAAGGAGTTGTCGGTGTTGAGTTTGAATTTGAGATTGGTGTAGATATGAACTCTAACGGTTTAGGTGCAGTATCAAGTGTACCGCTACCTACCTCACCGGGCTTGTAATTAGTAGTGGGACTTGGAGTTTTTACAGCATCGGGTGTAGGGGTCTTGTTTGGAGACGGGATGTCTATAGGGGTTGGTGCAGTATCAAAATTTCCACTACCTAAACCTGTTCCGGTCCTAACTTGAGCTGCATAAATATCCTTTTGCAATTGATTTGGGCTTACTCCAAAATCGCTTGCTTGTTGAGTTAGATTGGATTTTCCGCTATCTATTAATTTTTTTGCATTTAATAATAATTGATCTGAAGTTGATTGACCTTCTAGTGATGCACTTGCATCTGACTTACCTACACCTAACGTATCCCCTACTCCGGCGGCACCAAGAACTGTTTGATTTATAATTGGCATGCCATTAGGATAGCCACCTACTGTGCCAAGATTTACTGTGCCGTTACTTATTGGGTTTGCCATTTACATAGATACCTTTACTAAATACTATTTATCTCAACAAAAATCACCATTTTTTACCGCTATTTGTTGCAATGCTACAACAATAGTGTTATACTTATGTTATACAATAACGGAGTCATATGACTATAACAACTACCAAAAAAACAGTAAATTATTTAAATAACAAAGATATTCTCAAAGAGATCCATACCAGTAAAAATGCATATTGTTCATACTTAAACCCAGAAGATCATCGCTATGATTTTATTGTAGATATGCCCACTGAATCATTAGAAAAAAGCTTAGAGTATGCGCTTAAACCCGAAACCATTCAAATTGCTAAAGAAACTCGTGCTACAAGATTGAGTTTGGAAGCAGGGGTAAAAGATTCAGTAAGCCCTGATTCTATCCCCGTAACTGATTTAGTTTTTCGTGTTATGACTTGGGATCATATTCCAGTTGCACCAAAACAACCCCGCAAAGTAGATAAAAAGAAAACTGCTAAAGATTTCTTTGAATTTGAGGGTGATACCGAAGAAATCTTTGCTGACTTGGAAGATCCAACTACTGCAAAAGAAATTGATGACATGGTGCATGTCAAGGTTAATTTTCCCCCATTCCAACACTACAGATTAGATGAAACAAATACATTTAAGTGTATTGGAAAGAGTCATTGGATGGGTGATTTAGAGTCCGGTGAGTTTAGTAAGGATCATGGAATCATCACAAACAAACTAGCCAAAATGTATATTATGATGTGTGAAAAATATGCAATGAAGTACAATTGGCGTGGATATACATACAATGATGAAATGCGTAATAGTGCTATTCTACAACTGACATATGTTGGATTACGCTTTAACGAAGCCAAAAGTGCTAACCCATTCGCATACTACACAGCCGCTATTACCAATAGTTTCTGTCGTGTTTTGAATAGTGAAAAACGAAATCAAAACATTCGTGATGATATTTTAGAGATCAATGGATTAAATCCAAGTTGGTCACGACAAGGTAGCGGTAGTAGTACCGTATACGAAGAATAACATATTTCATTTAACCAACGGAGTTGCTTTTGCGGCTCCTTTTCCTATATAATACACAGATGAGTAATTTATTTAAAAAAGCCGCGTTTTTCACAGACCTGCATTTTGGTCTTAAGTCAAATAGCACTATTCATAATGAAGATTGTTTAAATTTTGTAGATTGGTTTATATCCAAAGCCAAAGAAGAAGGATGTGAAACATGTTTCTTTTTAGGTGATTGGCATAACAATCGTGCAAATCTTAACATTGTTACACTTAACTATAGCTTGAGGGCTTTGGAGAAACTCAATGACGCTTTTACCACTGTTTATTTTATTCCTGGTAATCACGACTTATACTATCGTGACCGTCGTGACATTCAAAGTGTTGAATTTGCAAAACATCTTAAAAATATTGTTATTTGTAATGATTGGTTCGTTGATGGGGACGTGGTTATTGCTCCATGGTTAGTAGGAGATGATTACAAACAAATTAGGTCAATGAGTGGCAAATACATGTTTGGTCATTTTGAACTGCCCAGCTTTTACATGAATGCTATGATTGCAATGCCGGATCATGGTACTATTCAACGAGAACACTTTACAGGGTTTGATAGGGTATTCAGTGGTCACTTTCATAAGCGACAAGCAAATAAAAATATTTGGTACATGGGCAATGCCTTTCCACATAACTTTGCAGATGCAGGAGATGATGCAAGGGGAATGATGATACTAGAATGGGGTGAAGAGCCAGAGTTTCATAGTTGGCCCGATCAACCTCGATTCAGAGTACAAAAGTTAAGTGATATTATGGCTAATGAGTCCGGATTACTATTACCTGGTAGCTATAATAGAGTACACTTAGACTTTGCAATTTCATATGAAGAAGCAAACTTTCTAAGAGAAACATATATCCCTCAATACAAATTGCGTGAGATGACATTGATCCCAATGATGGTAGATCAACAAGAACAAAACGGATTTGATGGGTTGAAATTTGAGAGTGTTGACCAAATCGTTATTGATCAGATCAACTCAATTGAATCAAATACATTTGACAAGAAAATATTATTGGACATTTACACTAACTTATGATCGTTCTTAAAAACATAACATTAAAGAATTTTTTATCAATCGGGGCAGTAACACAGGGGGTTGACTTAGATAAGTCTGACTTGACACTTATTCTAGGTGAGAACTTAGACATGGGTGGTGACGGTGCTAGAAATGGTACTGGTAAGACTACCCTAATTCAAGGTCTAAGCTATGCATTGTTTGGTGTTGCTATCAATAACATTCGTAAAGATAATTTAGTTAATCGTACCAATACTAAAAATATGTTAGTCACACTTGAGTTTAGTGTGAATGGTATAAACTATAAGATTGAGCGTGGGCGTAAGCCAAATATTCTTAGATTCTATGTAAATGATGAACAACAAAAAGTGGTTGATGATGCACAAGGTGAAAACAAAGAAACACAAGCAGAGATTGAAAAAGTAATCAATATGAGTAGTGATATGTTCAATCATATTGTTGCACTCAATACTTATAGTGAACCTTTTTTGGCAATGAAAGCCAATGATCAACGCAATATCATTGAACAGTTATTGGGTATCACTTTGCTTAGTGAGAAAGCTGAACTCATTAAAGTAATGAATAAAGTTACTAAAGATGATATGCAAGCTGAAGAGTTTCGTATCAAAGCAGTAGAAGAAGCCAATAAGCGTGTACTTACACAAGTTGATAGTATGAAACGTAGGCATGAACTTTGGCAAAAGAAACATGCTAGTGACTTAGAGTATTTGGTTAAACAACATGATCAATTATCAGAAATTGATATTGAATCTGAACTACTTGCACATAGAGATTTAACTCTCTATAATCAAAAGAAGTCTGCTTATGATGCATATAATGCAGTAGTTGCTAGGGATGTTGCATGGACTCAAAAGCGTGATAGAGAAGTTTCTGAACTTCAGAAAACATATGATCAATTGAGCCATATTGATATTACAGTTGAACTACAGGCACATAAAGATAAAGCTACTAGAACGATTCAGTTAAAGGCAAAAACTGATAGAGATAAAGAATTATCTCGTCTTAAAACAGATATTACTAACCAACAAAAACTAGTCAACAAACTCACAAATGAAATTGCTACATTAGAAGATCATAAGTGTTATGCATGTGGACAGGATTTCCACGATGAACAGCATACCAAAGTTTTATCAGATAAACAAAGTTTGTTATCAGATACACAACAAATTTTAGATACTAAAGTTATTGAACAAAATATATTGTTAGCCAATGATATATTTGTTATTGAACCAGAACCAACAACATTCTATAAAACAGAAGCCGAAGCTATTACACATAGTAACAAAATTGCAACCATACTTGAAAATATTGTATCAAAGCAAAGTGAAGAAAGCCCATTTGCTGAACAGTTACTTGAAGTGGTACCTGAACCAGGTATTAGACCAAGTACGATATATGATACAGAGGCACAAGCAATCAAGCATAGCAGTCAGTTGATTAATTTACTTGAACAGATTACAAAAATGTATTCTGAAACTAGTCCATATCTAGAACAGATTAGTGATATGGAAAGTAACGGTATACAAGAGATTAACTTTGATAAGATTAATGAACTAACCAAAGTGTTAGAACACCAAAAGTTCTTATTAGACATACTAACTAGTAAAGATAGTTTCGTTCGTAAAAAGATTGTAGATCAGAATCTAAGTTATCTTAACAGTAGATTAACACACTACCTAGATAAAATTGGTTTACCGCATCAAGTTGTATTCAAAAATGATTTGAGTGTTGAAATCACAGAGTTAGGACGTGAACTTGACTTTGGTAACTTATCTAGAGGTGAAGCAAATAGATTGATTCTAGGATTGAGTTTTGCTTTCAGAGATGTTTGGGAGAACTTATATCAACCAATCAATACATTGTTTATTGACGAGTTAGTGGACTCCGGAATGGATGTAACTGGAGTGGAAAATAGTGTTGCTATACTTAAGGATATGTCTAGGCGTCGCAGTAAGTCAATTTGGTTAATAAGTCACCGTGAAGAGTTGGTAGGCAGAGTACCAAATGTATTAAAAGTTACTAAGGAAAATGGTTTTACAACTATTGATTTTTCCACTTCAATACAGTGATCTAATTCTATGCAGATCCTGCTAATTTTACTCGCTGGCACGGTTCTAATTGTAAAAATTTAAGGACTGTCTAAACCGACTAAGTACTATATGTCTTCAAAAAGTAAAACAAAAGGTAGCTCGTATGAAAGGGAAATTGCAAAATTTCTTAGTGAAACGTACGGCGAGCCTTTTGTTCGTGTTCCTAATTCAGGTGCATATATCGGAGGATCCAATTCTCACCGAAAAAACTTTTTAGACGGAAATCAAGCTAAGTCCTTTAAGGGAGATATAATAGCCCCTGATTCTTGGATTAAATTTAATTGCGAGTGCAAGTCATATGCAGACTTCCCTTTTCACTTGCTATTATCAGGCGAATGTAAGATAATAGACAGTTGGATAGAACAATTACTTGATGTAGAAGATGATGGCGATTTGAACATGCTTATAATGAAGTTCAATCGTATTGGACGTTACATTGCAGTACAACCCAAACTAACATGGACTATAGACAATCTTTTTTTCTATGTTAGTAAAAAACATGGTGATTGGGTAATCACTGAATTTGATAGTTTCTTCAAATTAAACAAAGAACTCGTTAGAGCATACGCAGGCTCCACAGACACAAAGTCAAAACCACTTAGCCAAACAGACACAAAGTCCAATAACATTTTAACTCTAACAGTTTGACAATTCGTTAGCTAAGTTTGTTAGCTCTCCTTGAGATTGTACAGATCGTGCTGTGCCGTCAGATTCTGGAGTCAGCGTAGTCACATACTTGTGACTATGAAACACCGAGAAGGCAATCGTCAAAGCGAACCTTCAATGAGTTTATATCTATTCTATCTTGATGATATAAAACATGCGTTGCTGAATGAAATCCTAACTGAACGGACGTATATTCAACTACAATCCCATAAAGAACCTTACAGAGCAACCGGTGGCACGTGATAGCAATAATAGCTGATCATGTGGGGAACAGATGGCAAGGATGACGGTCGTGCAAGATCAAAACTTTTGGTAGTGCTGAAACAGCACTACCATGGAGTCAAATCGGCAAGTATTCCTAAAAGAAATAAAGTACAAAAAAGAATAGATGTGAATAAAAACAATACCGAACGATAGACTGAGCGAAGCGAAGTATGAGTGAAGGTATTAGATTACCGAAGGTAATCTTTAAAGATAACCCTAAGTTATGATAAATGAATAACTATGGATAAAATAAAAATATTTTAGAAGAATGGTAGTCCGGACTTCTTAGTAGTGTCTAAGTTATCATCAATCAATTTGTTTATGGCTTTTCTCTCAGATATGCTCATGTTGAGTATGTCAGTATATGATACACTACCTCTCATATACCAAGCCATTTTCATTGCTCCAGTCTTGATATCATCACATTCTTTTTCGTATTGTGCGATAAGGCCCTTGATTCCCTCGGAGTCTAAAGAATGGAGCCTTATTCGAAAAAAGTTGATGGGTTAATAGCAAATGATTGTTTATATTGGTGTTGGCAACTAGTACAAGTAATGTCCAGTGGTTTATTTTCAGATAGTTCTCTGATTTTTACAGAAAAGTCTTTTACAGTTTCAAATGTATTCTTATCACAGTTATCTAAAAATTCTTTAATATACTCTTTTTCAAACACAGTACTATTTGGTGTTTGTATGTATTCAATGGTTTTGGTTATAACACTGGAAGCGATCCCATTGATCTTTAGTAACAATTCTTGTGTTTTTTGATTTTTTAATTCTTGATCTTCTGTTTGTTGCACTATACTAATCAACTTTTGAACTTCAAATTGTATTAAATTCGTTTCATTGATTTCTCTGTATTGTAAAGGTCTAAACTTAAAGTTTAAATCTCCAATGGTCAACGGTGTGCTATAGTCACCTGCTTGAAAATCATTCAGTACTGCGGTTAAATTAAGATCAAATTTTGCACCTTCGCTGCAACTTGGGCAACTAGTATCTATCTCCATAAAGGTACCGTTTGTAGCAATACGTATTGCAACTAATATTGGATCTAAATCAGTTAATGGTATACTCCATGGATCTTTGATATTGGGTGCACAGCTTTTAATAAGTTCTACTACAGCCATACCATTGTATAAACTGTCAGGAGTTCTAGTAGTTATCTCATCGATAGCAGTCATGGGATATATAGGAATCTCTAAATTTTCAGGAAGATCGATTGCACCCTCAGGGTATCCCTGACCCTGACTGGGTAATTTCAAATAAATTGATGGTCTACGAAAATATTGTTGTAGTGGGTTTGATGATTCCATTTTTAGCTCCTATTTTTTACTATAAATACTATGTACCGTAATCGTATTTATAAGGATAAAATTGTGGCAGATAATAATGAAGATGTGTCCCGTGAATTCAATGAATTTGTTAAAAGACTAGTTGAAGGTAATCAGGATGCAGCCAATGACCTAGAAAAAGCTTTTAAAGTTATTGGTAAACACGCCGGCTCTTTTGGTAAAGAACTCAATGATCTAGATCGGGCTGCCGAAGGTGTAACTGAGGCATCCAAAAAAGAAGAGAAATCAAAGTCAAATCTTACTCTTGCAACTGAACAACTAGTCGCATTGACCAAACGTTTTGGATCTGCGATGGTCAGTTCTGAACAGGGTGTTGGTAAATATGGCGGTGCAGTTGAAGGTGTTACGGACACAATTGCATCAATGACATCAAAATTAGGACTTTTAGGTGTTGTTGCCGGTGAACTCATTAAAGTATTTGGTGGTCTTGTTGCCTTAGGATTGAAGAACAATGATGAGTACTTAAAAACTTATAACACACTAAGTGATGTTGGTGTTAGATTTACTAATATAGTTGATGAGTTTGGTAATTATTCCAACTTGATGCAAGAACTTAAGATTGATACAGGCTCATCATCAGAAAATTTAGCGTTTTTTGCTAATACACTTAGGGGAATTGCGCCTGATTTAGGTGCATTTGGTGGTAGCATTACAGCAGGTGGAAAAAACTTTGAACAGGTAGTAAAACATTTATTAACAGATAAAGATAATTTTTTTGATTTCAAAGCACTGGGCGTAACTGAACAAGAAATTATAAAATTTGCCGGACTAAGTATCGCAAACCAAACTAAATTTGGTAAATTAGAATCTAATAATATAGCAGATGTAACTGCAAAAACAAAAGAATATATTGAACAATTAACTGAACTAAGTCAGTTAACTGGTCAGAGCAAAGATGTTGCACAACAAAAAATACAAGAACAACAAGCAAGTTTAGATTTTCAAATATATCTACAAAAACTCAGAGAGTCAGGACCAAATGGTCCTGCATTAGCACAACAAGCAAGTAACGCAATGTTGTTGATGCAAGAACAAGTTGGTACAACAATGAGTGCTGCAGCTATGTCATTGATTGCAAACGGCGGTAGGGCAACTACTGAATTAGCAGCAAATTATCAAAGACTATTGTTACCTACCATTGTTGGATTTCAAAACGTTGTACGTGGCGGTGGTAACGCATTCTTAGGTATGGCTGATGTACTAAAAAAGCAAACACTACCGGCGTTGGCTGCAAATAATAGAGCAAATAGAGAAACTGCATTAGCAAGTAATGAAGCCGGAGCTGCACTAGGTACTACATTACAGACAATGGAAGCAGAAAATAAATTAAGAAATATGAGTAGTGTATTAGTGGCAAAAGCTAATTTAGAAGAAGCTAAAAGAAAAGGTGATCCAAAAGTAATAAAAGCTGCTCAGGCAGAATATGATAGTATGATAGCGAGGCAAAAACTAGACAAACTTGCAGATAGCACATTTGAAACATCAATGGATATTATCAAAAAATTTACTGATATGTTGGATAATGCTTCATACGGCCTTGCTAAATTTGTTAAATTTATAACTTTTGGTAAAATAGATTTTACAGATTTATGGAGAACAATTGAGTCAACAAAAGATGCTAATACAGTAATAGATGAAGAAGCACAAACAAAAAAAGAATTAGAAAAAGAAAAAAACGAATTACAAGAAAAATATAATAAAGCAGTAAAAGAGAAAATAGATAGTCTAGAAAAACTAAAAGCGAATGGTTACGGTCCTGGTATCAGGGCATACGATGAGGATGTAAAGACATTCAATCAAAAAATAAATGAGATACGAGCAGATCAAAGAGATAATGAATTAGCACTCTATAAAAGTAAACAATTGGTAGAGAAGGCTAATAAATATTTAGCTTTGGAAAAAAAAGAAGATGAGAATAAACAATCAACTGATACTACACCGGCGCCAAACCAAACAAACAATTTACCTGAAAATAAACCAACAGAGCAAAAACCTAATCAAACAGGATTAGTAGATGGTTTAACAATTAATGAATTTGCAAAAAAATACAATATACCAATTGGGACATATGGTGGATTTAGAACTCATGAGCAACAAGAACAATTGTATAAAAATAGAGGAAATAATCCTAATCCAGTAGCTGAACCAGGTGCAAGCAAACATGAAACAGGTCAAGCAATAGACGTACCAACTGAGTATCTATATAAACATCCTGAAATTCGTAAATTATTACAAGAAAAAGGATTTACACAACCCTTTCCTAAAAAAGATCCTGTGCATTGGGAGTTAACTAACCCACCTATGACATCGGCTGATAATACAAATGATAATAAATCTGCACCAACTGTTCCCGTAGTAAACCAAAAAGTTGACAATCAAGCAGTAGCAAGCTTGGTTCAAAAAATAGTAGAAGATGCAACAGCTAAAGCTAATAAAGTAGATGAATCTACAAAACCAATACAAAATCAAATCAGAGACGGTGTTAACTTAGGTGATCTTTTAAATGAATTGCAAGTTATAGCATCAGAAATAAGTACACTTATTGATGTCAGTAATAAAATAGCCACCCATGTGGGATAATTGATAAATATAACATCATGTCATATAAAAAGCGTTTTTCCGCCCCAAATACAACCGGCGCCCTAAGTCCTATATCAGGATCCAATAACAATTACGGCGCCTGGAATGGTATGCCTAAAAATTATAAAAATTCAGGTAGTTCGGAAGAATATCATAATAATGATTTTGGATATAAAAATTATCAAAGCCGTTTGCCTGAGGTGTATACAGGACATCCAAATCGTATTGAACGCTATAATCAGTATGAAATGATGGATGTAGATGCTGAAATTAATGCATGTTTAGACATTATTGCTGAGTTCAGTACACAAAAAAACGAACAAAACAAGACACCTTTTGAGATAATATTCACAGAAGATCCAACACCACATGAAGTTAATATTATTAAAACACAACTACAACAGTGGTGTAAACTCAATGAATTTGATACTAGAGCATTCAAAATCTTCCGTAATACAATCAAATACGGTGATCAAGTATTCGTAAGAGATCCAGAAAACTTTAAGTTATACTGGGTTGATATGACTAAAGTGACTAAAGTTATTGTTAATGAGAGCGAAGGAAAGCTCCCAGAACAGTATGTTATCAAAGATATTAATCCAAATTTACAAAACTTAAGTATTGCTGAAAAAGTTAGCACAGACTTTGCAATGAGCCCTGCAACTGGCTTTGGTGGTACAGGTGGCGGTGGTTCTGCTCAAGGTTATACAGTTCCTAGTATGCCAAATGGGACTGCTGGAAGTCGCTTTAGACTAGGATTAAATGAAGCCGCAATAGATGCAAAACATGTCGTACATCTAAGCTTGACGGAAGGTTTAGATAGATATTGGCCTTTTGGACAATCAGTTTTAGAAAATATTTTTAAAGTATATAAACAAAAAGAATTGCTTGAAGATGCGATTCTAATCTATCGTGTACAACGTGCCCCAGAACGTAGGGTATTTACGATTGACGTAGGTAATATGCCAAGCCACATGGCTATGGCGTTTGTAGATCGTATTAAAAATGAAATTCATCAAAGACGCATCCCAAGTGTACAAGGTGGTGCAAGTATAATGGATGCTACATATAATCCATTAAGTATGAACGAAGATTACTTTTTCCCACAAACCGCTGATGGGCGCGGAAGTACAGTTACGACATTACCCGGTGGTCAGAATTTGGGTGAAATTGATGACTTACGTTATTTCAATAATAGATTAGCACGTGGTTTACGTGTCCCAAGTTCATATTTACCTCAAGGACCAGAAGATAGTCCAACTCCGTTGAGCGATGGTCGTGTTGGTACAGCCATGATTCAAGAGTTTCGCTTTAATCAATATTGTGAACGTTTGCAAAACTACATGAGTAAGAAATTGAATGAAGAGTTTAAGTTATTCATGCGTTGGAGAGGGTTTAATATTGATTCAAGTTTGTTTGACATTACATTCAATCCACCGCAAAACTTTGCCGCATATCGACAAAGTGAATTAGATAATGCACGTGTTTCAGTATTTCAAACTATGGAAGCATTTCCGTATATTGCAAAACGTTTTGCAATGGAACGTTTCTTAGGCTTAACACAAGAAGAAATTGAAAAGAATCAAAGTATGTGGTTTGAAGAACGTGAGAAGCCAGAAGATAGTGAAACATCAGGTAGTGACTTACGTAGTATTGGTATAAGTCCGGGTGACTTGGAAACTGATAAAGACAATATGGAAAATCTTGCTCCACAACCAGGACAAGAAATGCCACCTAATGAATTGGGTGCTGCAGTAGCAGGACCTGAAGCGATGCCAGCAGGTGGAGCAGGAGCTCCTGCTGGTTCACCAAATATGTGATAAATACCTTATATGAAATTACTTGAAATGTTTGACAAAGCTATAGATGGGTATCAGGATACAGATTCTGATAACAGCGCACCTAAATGGCATGAGTTACGCAAATCAAAATTAACACTACGTCAATTACGAAAGTTGCGTAGAATGTTAGATGTTCGCAATTATGAGCGATCAAATAATCTTAAAAAATTAAGAAAACAATATGCACCTGCTCAAGCAGAAGGTGCAGCAGCTCCTGGATTGTAATCAAAACTGCATATTTGCGATAAAAACGCAAAAAAATAGCAGTTATTGATATGTTTTAGTGACTACACACTAAATAACTCTACAAAGCCATTTTAATTCAGGAGACAAACAATGGACAACAAAAAATTTGAGCAACTTATTGATTTGATTATCAATGAAGACGAAGATAAAGCACGTGCATTATTCCATGATATCGTAGTTGAAAAAAGCCGCGAAATCTATGAATCAATGATGGACGAAGAAGGTATGGACGAAAATATGGGCGGACAAGTAGGTGGACTACTTGATGAGATTTCCGCTGAAGAAGAAGGTATGACCGAAGAAGACGAAGACTTTGCCGACATCGAAACTGATGACGGTATGGGTGATACTGATGACATCGAATTAGATAGCGATGACATGGAAGATGGTAATGAAACAGAACATGACATTGAAGACCGTGTTGTTGACTTAGAAGACAAGTTAGACGAATTGATGGCCGAATTTGAACAAATCATGGGTAAAGAAGGTCACGATGAAGAGGGCGAAGAAGACATGGGTGACGAAGACATGGGCGATGAGGACATGATGGAAGCATCTGATGACGAAGAGTCTATGATGGAAGCCGTTGAAATGAAAAAAGTTTCTGTAACACACGGTGACAATGGTGCACAAACAAGAAGTACAGTAAGCAGTGGACCTAAAGTTCAAGGCAATGGTGCTAAAGCAGTTAATGCATTTGGTGGTGACGAAAAAGGTGGTACAGTAAAAGCTCCAGCTACAATTCCTGGTAAGTACAAAAATGCTCCTGGACAAGACGGTAGCAAAACAGAAACAGCACCTAAGCCAAAGCATGGTGATGATGGTGCAAACACAAAATCTGTGATTGAGTCTAAAAAGACTACAAAGAAGATTGTTAAGTAAGGTAAACTGAGGTAATGGCTTTGTATCTCAAAGAACATCTAACTTTCGACCGCGCCAATATCGTGGTCGAGAGTGAAGGTGAAGGATCTAAAAAGAGCCTTTATATGAAGGGCATCTTTATTCAGGGCGGGGTAAAAAACGCAAATGAGCGTGTTTACCCTGTGTCTGAAATTGAGATTGCAGTTAATTCATTAAACGAACAAATAACATCTGGTTATTCAGTACTTGGAGAAGTAGATCACCCAGATGATCTTAAAATAAATTTAGACCGAGTTTCACACATGATCACATCTATGTGGATGGATGGTGCAAATGGATTTGGAAAACTAAAGATATTACCAACACCAATGGGACAATTAGTATCGACTATGTTGGACAGTGGTGTCAAATTAGGAGTATCCAGCAGAGGCAGCGGTAACGTTGATGATGCAACAGGAAAGGTTAGTGACTTTGAAATAGTCACTGTGGATATTGTGGCTCAACCCTCAGCACCTAATGCATACCCCAAAGCAATATATGAAGGCATGATGAATATGCGTCATGGTCATAAATTGTTAGGTATAGCAAAAGATGCACAGAACGACAGTAAAGTACAAAGATACTTAAAGGATGAGGTAACTCGTCTTATTAAAGATCTTAAAATTAAATAAGAATTAAAAATGACAACCGCTTACGTATATAAATGGACTCACTTACCAACAATGAAATGGTATATTGGATCACGTACTAGCAAAAAGTCTCATGTTGAAGATGGTTATATTTGTTCTAGTAGAATAGTAAAACCTTTAATAATTAATGATAAAACTCAATGGAAACGAGAAATAATTGCAACCGGTAATCCTATAGAAATGAGAAATTTAGAGGCAGAAATTCTAAAACTATTTGATGCAAAGAATGATTCTAGAAGTTTTAATCAGCACAATGGTGATGGTAAATTTTGCACGATTGGTATCCCTTCTTATAATAAAGGATTGTCGTTGTCATCAGAGCAGAAAACAAAAATTTCAATTAGTAGAAAGGGACAAAAAAGAAACCCTGTTACTATTGAAACTAGAAAAATATTAAGAGAACAAAAATTAGGAATAAAAAATCCTACATGGAGTGGATACTATATTGATCCTAACGGAACAAAATACATCACCTCTTATGAAGGTGCAAAAGTTTATGACGTTTCAGCCCGTACTATATCTAGATGGGCTAAAGCTAATAAGAATGGATGGTATTTTGTATCATCCATGCTCGGTGATCCGGAGTTAAACGGAACAACTATAAAAGGGGAAATCCAATGAATTTGGAAATTATTAAACCATTACTTGAGAACGGAATTATCAACGAAGAAACAAGCCAAGCGATAAATGAGGCATGGGAATCTAAGTTGAATGAGGCTCGTGAGCAAGTACGTGCTGAACTACGTGAAGAGTTTGCACAACGTTATGACCATGATAAATTAATTATGGTTGAAGCCCTTGACAGTATGGTTACAGAAAGCTTACAAGCTGAAATTGAAGAATTTCAAGCTGAAAAGAAAGCAATGAACGAAGACCGTGTTAAAGCTCATCAAAAATTGCGTGAAAACGCAAGCAAATTTAATGATTTTATGGTAACAAAATTATCAGAAGAAATCAAAGAATTACGTAGTGAGCGTAAACTACAAACAGAAAGTCAACAAAAGTTAGAGCAATTCGTTGTTCAAGCTCTTGCAAAAGAAATTAAAGAATTCTCACAAGACAAACAAGCAGTAGTTGAAGCAAAGGTTAAGTTAGTTGCTGAAGGTCGTCAACAGTTGGAAGCATTGAAGGCACGTTTTGTGTCTGAAAGTGGAAAGCGTGTTAATGAAGCTGTAGCTAAACATCTCAAAGGTGAAATGAATCAGTTAAGAGAAGATATTAAGACTGCTCGTGAAAACGATTTTGGTCGCCGTATCTTTGAAAGTTTTGCAACAGAATTCAGTAGTACATATTTGAATTCAAAAGCAGAAACGAGAAAACTAATGGCAACATTAGAAAGTAAAGAACAACAATTAGAAGAGTCAACGAAGAAAATTGTACAGGCTCAAAAACTAATTGAAAGTAAAGAACGTGAAGTTCGTATTATTAAAGAATCTAATAGTCGTCAAAAAACTATGGATGAATTGCTAAGTACTTTGAATGAAGAAAAAGCAACAGTAATGCGTGACTTACTAGAAAGTGTGCAAACACCAAAATTGCAAGCCGCTTTCGACAAGTATCTACCTGCGGTGCTTAATAACATTAATGAAAGAAAAGAAACTAAAAAATCTATGCTTTCAGAAAGTGTACAAGCAGTAACTGGGGATAAAGCTACCACAAAACAAGAAGTTGAAGAAACATCACGTGATAATGTGATTGATCTAAGACGTTTGGCTGGTATTTAATTTTAAGACATTGAATTTAGGAGAAAAATAATTATGTCACAAGTTCTATTAGAAGGTCGTTGGGACGAGACCAAAGAAGCCCTACTTGAAGGTCTTAAAGGTAATCGCCGTTCAACAATGCAAGTTATTCTTGAGAATACTCGCAAATCACTACTATCTGAGTCTTCAGCTGGTACAACAACATCTGGTAACATCGCTACATTAAACCGTGTGATTCTTCCAGTTATCCGTCGTGTCATGCCAACAGTTATCGCTAACGAGTTGGTTGGTGTTCAGCCAATGACAGGACCAGTTGGTCAAATTCACACACTACGTGTACGTTATGCAAATAACTTATCCGACAATAGTGCAGCAGGAACATCAGTTACTGCAGGTGAAGAGGCATTAAGCCCATTCAAAATTGCTCAAGCTTATTCAACAAGAGCTTCAGGAGATAACACTTCTGCAACTGCATATACTGGTGCTAATACATCTGTATTAGAAGGTAATGGCGGTAAGCAAATCAGCGTACAAATTCTACGTCAAGCTGTTGAAGCTAAATCACGTAAGTTGCAAGCACGTTGGACATTTGAAGCTGCTCAAGACGCACAATCACAACATGGCATTGACGTTGAGGCAGAAATCATGGCAGCTCTTGCACAAGAGATTACTGCTGAGATTGACCAAGAGATTCTTTTGAGCCTATCAACATTGGCTACAACTGAGTACACATATAACCAAGCTACAGTATCTGGTACAGCTACTTTCGTTGGTGACGAGCATGCAGCTTTAGCAGTATTGATTAATCGTGTTGCTAACTTGATTGCTCAACGCACACGTCGTGGCGCAGGTAACTGGGCAGTTGTAAGTCCAGCAGCTTTGACAGTATTGCAATCTGCAACTACTTCGGCTTTTGCACGTACAACAGAAGGTACATTCGAAGCTCCAACAAATACAAAATTAGTTGGTACATTGAATGGTGCAATGCGTGTATTCGTTAATAGCTACGCATCAGATACACAACCAGTATTGGTTGGATACAAAGGTACAAGCGAGACAGATGCAGCAGCATTCTATTGCCCATATATTCCTTTGATGAGTTCTGGTGTTGTTTTAGATCCATCAACATTCGAACCAGTCGTATCATTCATGACACGTTATGGTTACATCGAATTGACAAATACTGCATCATCATTTGGTAATGCAGCTGATTATTTGGGTGAGATCGCAATCGCTAACACATTGTCTTTCCAATAATAGGAAAGAAAAACTTTTTACCCTCGGGATGGGAAGTTTACTTAAAAGGCTCTACGGAGCCTTTTTTGTTGGATAGCTAATGTTAAAAATTGATAAATAAGTAATAAAAATATAATTCAGGGATATTCATGGCACTTGACGCATTCAATTCTGTAGGGGGTTATTCAATAGGGATACCTCCAGTCCAAGTAATAGATTCTACTGGTGCTATAACAGCACCGTCTGCTGTTATTGGTAACATTACCATAGCCGGAAGTGCAGTAATCGCCGGTGATACAGTTATTACAGGAAATGTTGTTGCTAATTCATATACTGGTAATTTGAATGGTAATGTAAACGGTTCAATCATTGCCCCTGGTAATAACACAGATGTTATGTATAATAACAATGGTGTGATATCTGGTGCAGCCGGTATAAATTTTAACAATTTAAGCAATAGTTTTACAGTTAACGGACCTGTAATATCAACATACTCTCAATTGGGAATTGGTGCAAATACAGTAGCAACAACTATTGGTCTCATTGCAAATACAACAACTAATGCTACAGGACAAAAGCTACATCAGTTGAGTTCTTTCTCTGTTAGTTCTATTGACTATACAGTAATCGCAACTGATCCAGTTGGTAATAATAGACAAACATCAAAATTGATCGCTACTGTTTTAGGATCAGAAGTAGGATACTTAGAATTTAGTACAATTGATGTACCTATTACTAGTCCTGGTGTAGGTGATTTTTCAGTTGCATATAATTTAGGATATATTGAATTATTAGTTGATCCATTGGTTAATAATTTAGTTAACTATAAAATACATGCGGTAATTTATGCAAATTAAGGATTTTAGAACATGGCTATAAGAACGTTTAACTCAGCGGGTGGTTACTCTGTTGGAGAAACACCTAAGCTAGTTATATCAAATACTGCTAATGTAACTGCAAATTTTGGTAATTTTGCAGGTAATATAGCTGCATTAAATTTACTAACAGACCATATTTTTTATGCAAATGGTGCTCCGTATAATTTCACTGCAGCTGCCGGACTAAATGGGCAATTACAATTCAATAGTGGTAATCACTTAGCAGGTTCTGCAAATTTAACATTTGTTGATACTGGTGCAAGTCCTGCAGTTCTGACTGTAACAGGTACTGCAAATGTATCAAATTTAAATATTTCCAATAATGTAACAATTGGTGGAAACTTAATAGTTACCGGTGTTGCAACATATATTAATACTGCAAGCATCACAGTTGATGATCCTTTATTAAAGATAGGTGGTCCTAACTCTAATAGTGATAGCAATTTATCATCAAGTGATGGTAAAGATCGTGGATTACTATTACATAATTATGATACGGTTAATTCTAAACCTATCAACGAATTTTTTGGTTGGAAGACAGCAAATAGCGAGTTTCAAGCAATATATGATGTATCAAGTTATACCGGTGAAGTAGTTGTTGCAAATGCAAGTGCAACTGGAAACGGGTTTGCAAACATAAGAGCCAGAACTTTTATAGGTAATTTAAATGGTAATGTTAGTGGTGCAAATGTACTAAGTGCTAATTATATAACAGGTGTATTAACAACAAGTAATCAACCTAATATTACTAGTGTTGGTATACTAGCAAATCTATCAGTTAACGGAAATATCACACTGGCTGGTGGTAATATAACTGGTGCTAATGTAGTAAATGCAAATTTCTTATACGGTGATGGTAGCAACTTAACAAATCTTTCACTATCCAGCGCTGCAGTCAATAGTTCTAACTATGCAAATTATGCAGGCAATGTAGTTAATGCAAGTCAAGGTAATATCACAAGTCTAGGTACATTATCAGGGTTGAACATCAATGGTAACCTAACATCTGGTAATGCTAATTTGGGTAATTTAGTAACTGCAAATTACTATACAGGTACACTAACAACAGGCAATCAACCAAACATTACCAGTGCTAGTAATCTTACAAGTGTTGGTACACTAACAAGTTTAACGATCCAAAATGATTTGGATGTAAAGGGTAACTTAACGGTTGATGGTACTGTATCATATTTAAATACAACCACAACTAGCATTGTTGATCCAATCATTTATCAAGGTGGCGGAGCAAATGGAGCCGCACTAACAAGTAACGATAATAAAGATAGAGGTTCATTACTACACTATTATACAACTCAACCAGTTGATGCATTTATGGGTTGGAAATCAGCAAATAGTGAATTTATATTTGCAAGCAATGTATCTGCGGTTAGTGATGTCGTAACTGTTAATACATTAGCAAATATTCGTGCTAACGTTGCAAATGTAAACTCAATTAGTTTTAGTTCTAATGTATCAGGTGGTAATTTAGTAAGTGCAAATTATATCAGTGGAACATTAGATAGTCTATCAAATAGTCAACCTAACTTAGTAACTGCAAGCAATCTAACAAGTATAGGTACACTAAGCAGTTTAACTGTACAAGGTACTAGTAATTTGAATGATGTAGGTAATGTAAAAATTACAGGCGGTATGTCTGGTCAAATACTTACTACTGATGGTACCGGCAATTTAGCATTTGAAACAATTAGTACTAGTGGACTAAACAATGGTAGTAGTAACATCAATATACTAAGTAGTGGTAACATTGACTTTAATGTATCTGGAAATAGTAATGTATTAGTTGTAACAGGTAATGGTATCAATGTAAACGGTATCGCAAACGCAAGTTATTTTTATGGTGATGGTAGCAATTTAACAAACATTACTGCAACAGGTGGTACTGCAACAACAGTTAATGCAAGTGTAACCAATACTAAAATATCAGGTGGTACGACTAATTATGTATTAGCGGCTACTGATAGTTTAGGTAATGTAACATTTGCAAATATTGCAAATTACTTTTTAATTCAAGCAAATGTACCATCAATCGTGCCTGGGTCAACATTAGGTTTTGTTGCTAATTACGCAAATCCATCATATCCGGGTGGAGTGTATACATTACAACAATTGGGTCCAGTTAGCATCACAATGACTGATCAATGGAGTCAAGGTGCTTCTAATATTGGTACTACTAAAAATTCTTATGCAAACTATGTAGCCGGTACAACCAATCTTGCAAATGTTACAGTAACAGTTACATTAGCAAATGCTACTTTTGCAATACAATCAAGTGATTCAATAAATGTAGGTGGTACATCACTCAATGGAACACAAATTTTATCAATCTATCCAAGTATAAATGGTAATTCAACTGCAACATTTACAATTCCTAATACAAGCTTAAGAAATGCAGATGAATACAATGGGTTAAGTTCTGTGACTGATACAGTAACTGCGAATTTAACAAATAGTAGAGGCTCAACAGGAGCAGGCGTGAGTACTGTTACAGGCACCACACTTACAAGTACTGCACCTCAACCATATAATGTAAACTCAGTAAGTGGTAGTTTCCCAGCAAATCCAGTACCATACTGGAATATCAATCAAGGATTCAATTGGAGTGTTAGTGTTACAGGAACTACAGTATCAGGTAATTTAACATACACACAAGTTGCTAATGTATTAGTAACTGGATCACTATCAAGCACAGGTGCAGGAAGTGGAACAAGTACAAGTCTAGATAGTACACAAAGTTATACAATAAGCACAAGCGATTATACAGGTGCAGGAAATTACGGAGCAGGAACTAGAACTACTCCTACAGTACCAGTAACTGGTACAATCAATGCAGTTACAAAGTACTACCCGCTATTCTATAAGATAACAACTAATAGCACAATACCTACATTTACTATAAGTGATAGTCATAATAGCAATAATTATGCACTTGGTCAAGGTGCAACAACAAGTACAACAAGTACAAACTATCTTTGGATAGCTATACCAAATTATCCAAGTAATAGTTCAGGACTAGCTAGTCATACATTTAAACACGTGTTTGGTGGGTTTGATATTGTTGATGATCCAACTGGGCATACAGGTACTCAGACCATATCATCAGGTGGTCAAAGTTATAATTATTCTATATACGGGTTTACTGGGTTTACCCAAGCATCATTTATTCTAACAACTTCATAAAATGGCAGCAGCAACACTCACCTTCCCCTCACAGACGTTACTTAAAAACGTAGTTGATCCTGTTGATCCAACCGATGCAGCCACGAAAGAGTATGTTGATAGTAAAACCGGTGGCGGTAGTGTAGCCGCATCCGGATCAAATACACAAGTTCAATACAATTCTGGTTCTACCATTGGTGCTAGTGCTGCATTCACATTTGATTATGTTGGAAATGTACTTACTATCACTGGTAACATATCTTCTACAAATCTGAATGTTACAAGTAATATAAGTGCAGGAAATGCAAACTTAGGTAATTTAGTAACTAGTAATTATTTTCACGGGGTTATTGACAGTTCATCAGGCAATCAATCAAATATTACTAGTGTAGGCACACTATCAAGTTTAGAAGTCAATGGTAACATTACCATTGATAGTACATATAATCTTAAACTATCAGGTGGTAACGTCACTGGTGCAAACTATGTTCTTGCCAACTATTTTACAAGTACAGGAAACACACTTACAATTAATAGTGCTACTATCATAGCAAATACAACAACTGCAAATATCTTTGGAACAGTTACAGGTAATGTGTCATTGGGATATTCTGCGGGTAATGTTATTATAGGTAATAGTAGTGGTAACGTAACATCTTTGGGCTTATTATCAGTAGGAAATATAACCAGTAACGGCAATGCAAATCTTGATACTATACACTCTAATAGTATTACTTCAAACTCTATTAGTTTGGGTAGTATAGTAGGAAATAAGTCAAATATTTCTGTAACAGTCAATACTGTGATTGATGAGTTCACGGCTAGCACCTACAGAACTGCTAAATATATAATTAACGCTCATAATGGAGATGGATATCAATCAATGGAAATATTGTTGTTGCAAAACAATATGTTAAGTTTTATTACAACTTATGGTGTTATTAGTACTGCTATCAATAATATGGACATTGTAACACTATCTAGCAATATAGTTGGTGGAAATGTAAGATTATATGCAACTGGACAGAATACAGGTACCGTAGTCAACTACATTGGTACATATGTGACGGATTAATTAGGAAATTATTTAACACCATGGCTAATCAATATTTTAATGCTAGATACGGTATAACTACCGGAAATATTACATTAGATGCCGCACCCGGGAATATAACGGCAAACAATGCCAATATTGGTAACAAATTAACTGTTAATAATTTTGCTTTAGTTGGTAATTTGGTATCAAATATCATACCAAACGCTAATGTAACATATCAAATTGGTAACGCTGCATTTGAATTATTAACAGTATATTCAAGCAATATAAATCTGTCAGGTAACATAAATCTTGGTGCTCAGACTATATCATCCAATAACGATGGTGTCATATTAAGCAATACTGTATTTGCAAATGGAGCCAATATAGGCAATGCAAATATAAACAACCTATCAGTAAATAATCAATTAACGATAAATAGTAGTATCAACTCCACATCCACAGATTCGGGCAGTTTGGTCACAAAAGGTGGAGCAGGGGTAGAAAAAGATTTGTATGTAGGGGGTGCAATTCATTTAGCTAATAATAACGGTGGAACAACATCAAAAGTTTACCTAGCATACAATGAATTGGCATCAGGATTAGATATTAATTTTAATAGTTAAAAAGGGAAAATATGGTATCACCAACAAGAATTGGAGCAAGATTAGTAAACGATGGTACACTATATGTGTACGAACCGTCTAATATTGATGAAGGTTTAGATGAATACACACAAACCAATATTAGTTTCACAAGAACTAATGTATTTGCAAAAGAGTTTGATGAAGTTACAATTGCAACACATGCTCCATCAGGTGGCAGTATTCAACTTAATGGTAGTAGTCAAAAGTTAAATATTACCGGAAGTCTTGGTGATTTTGAATTTGATTCGAATGATTTCACGATTGAGGGCTGGTTTTATCTAAATGATAACACTAAGTATACAAGACTTTGGTGTTTCCCTGATGGTGATAACTTAGAGGTACAAAGTGGTAGTTTATATTATTGGAATGGTAGTAGTACTATTCTTAATAGTGGTGCTAGTACAGTACCCCAAGGTGCTTGGTTCAATGTTGCTTTGGTAAAACATCAGGGGCATGTAACAGTATATTTGGGTGGATCATCTGTTATCACCGATAGCAATCCATATAATTCACGTGGTTCAAGAGCATTAACCATTGGTGGTGAAGTTAGTGGATTGGGAGTAAATGATGATCCTGCATCAGCTGGTTGGTTAGATGGATATGTAACAAATTTTAGAATTGTGAAAGGTGCTGCATTGTATTTAAGTAATTTTAGTACACCGTATGCACCTTTTAACAGTATTGACAATACAGTCTTGCTACTTAATGCAGCAGTTACTGGTCATTTATTAACAGATAGCTCTGCTAGCGCACACACCGTTACAGGTATAGGTAACCCTACTTATAGTAGTACGTCACCACTATCAAGTGTGTATAACGGTGCAATGAAACAGCTCAAAAACGGAACTATACAAGTAGGTAATGAGTTTGATGAAACAACAGTATTATCGTAAGTAATACATAAAAAATTTAAGAAACATTTAAGGAAATAAAAAATGGCAAAATTAAAAGACACGCACGTATACGGTAATATTAATATTGATAACTTATTAAACGTTACTAATGACGCAACTTTCTCCGGTAATGCGACAGTTACTGGTAATCTAACAGTAATGGGTACAACTACTACTGTTAATAGTACAACAGTTCAAGTAGAAGGTCCAATTGTACAACAAGGTTCAGGTCCAAATGGTACAGCACTAACTAATTCAGATGGTAAAGATCGCGGTTTACAATTATCATATTATGATAGCGGTGCAGTAGATGCATTCTTGGGATATTTACCAGGATCAAGTACATTTACATTAGCTAAAGATGCAACAATTAGTACTGATGTTGTTGTTGTAAACAAATATGGTAATTTAAATCTTGGAACATATGCATTAGCTAACGTAGGACATGCAAATGCAGCTGGTGTTATTACTGCTGACGGTGGTGGATTAGGAAATCTTACAGGTGCTAACGTTACAGGTACTGTAGCAAATGCAAATTATGCAAGTTATGCTGGTATAGTAACTGGTAATGCACAAAGTAATATTACAAGTCTTGGAACATTGTCAGGTTTAACTATTGACGGTGGTGATTTAAGCGTACAAAACGCCAATATAATTACCAGCGGTAGTATAACTGCAAACGGTGATTTAACAATTGGTATTGCTAGTGGTGCAGGTGCAAATTCAGCAAATGCAAACATTTACGGTAACTTGAATGTTACCGGTACAATCACTGGTACAATTAATGCTACAATTGAAGCTAAAGGTAATTCATGGGATATACAGTACAAAGATAATACTGGAAATACTGCAGGTTCAGATGCATTCAAGTTTGATGTAGGTAATAGAAATACAGTAACTGTTGGTAGTAAATTTACTTTTGTAGGTGACACTGGTGTTGCAAATATCGGTGGAGATATTAATTTAACAAATGCAAATACTAGTATTAACGGTACTAATGTAACTGCTAATGCAGGTACTACATTAGTATTAAAAGGCGGCACATCTAATATTACTGCAAATGCCAGTGGACTTTTTATTGCTACATCAACCGGAAATGCTAATTTTGATGCTAATGCTAATTTAACTGTATCAGGAACTGCTAATTTCTCAGGTGGTAATTTTACAGTTAATGCAAATGGCAATGTAGTTGCTAAAGGTACTGCTAACATTGCAAATGGTAACTTAACAGTTGATGCAAATGGTAATCTAGTTGCTAAAGGTACTGCTAACATTGCAAATGGTAACTTAACAGTTGATGCAAATGGTAATCTAGTTGCTAAAGGTACTGCTAACATTGCAAATGGTAACTTAACAGTTGATGCAAATGGTAATGTAAACGCTGCTGGTTATGGTAGTTTTGCTGAAGTGTATATTACTGATGCAGGTGGCGGTGGTTATAACGGTGAACTTTTATTCATTAATGACAGTACTGGATTAGTCAATGGAGCTAGTGATCTTACATATTTGAGCAGCGTATTAAGCGCACCAAATATCGACATATCAACTGATGCAAACATTCAAGGTAATGTAACATTAAGCAATTCTTTACATACTGCAGGTAATTTATTGACTACAAACACAAATGGTAATATTATTGATTCAAATGTATCATTCAGTACTGATACATTGACATTAACAAACGCAAATGTAACTGCTAATCTAAAAACTGCTAATTTGCAAGTTACAAGTTTTGCTAATACAGGTATTCCAATCGCTGACGTAAACGGTAATCTATCTACTAGTACAAACTTAACATTTAGTTCTAATACATTATTCACAACAGCTGCAAATGTAAGCGGACAAGTAACAGCATCTCATGTTGCAGTAAACACATTAAGCAACACACAAGTTGTATTTTCTGATGCAAGTGGTAACTTGATAGGAAGTGCAAGTTTAACATTTAATACTGATTCAAATACACTAACTGCAGGTAATATCACATCTACTCATGCATTCAAAGCTGCTAACATTTATGATACTGATTTGAATTTGAATAGTATTGTGTTTGCAGATATGGGAGGTTTATTAACACAAAATGCTAACTTTACATTTGATCCAAGTACTGGTGTTGAATTATTCACTACTGGTAATGCAAATGTTAAACATAACTTTGAAGCTGCAAATGTACAAGT